>Ga0315284_10007846_pt1 | contig 15229 bp, 12 predicted proteins | sample YL17G09_16_MG_FD_203696 | JGI IMG/M metagenome (GOLD analysis project Ga0315284, IMG submission 203696) | Sediment microbial communities from Yellowstone Lake, YNP, Wyoming, USA - YL17G09_16 | ecosystem: Environmental > Aquatic > Freshwater > Lake > Sediment | place: USA: Wyoming | collected... | reverse complement strand
TGAGATCCAAACCTATGGTAACCCCGCCGCCGCTCCTCTCGTCGTGCTCGCCGCGGGAGAGACAACAACCGTCATCCTCGACAATGACGCCATCGTGGGGCACGGCGGCTGCGGCCAGGAACTCACAGCTTCATTCGCCATCTCCGCCCCCAGAGCGCCGGGCGCCTGCCTGCTCTCGATCGACTCCGAGGGTACCGACGGTACTACAGTGGTTGCCGGCGGGATCACCGACTCGACCACAGCCAAGGCCGCTAGGGACAAGGGGGTCAACCTGCACGCGGCCCTGCGCGGACACGCCACTTTCGAGGCGCTGGTCGCGATCGGTGACACGGTCTTCACCGGCAACACCGGGACCAATGTTTGCGACTTCAACGTCCTATACGTGCCCGCCATTTCCTGCCCCTCAGATCGGGACGGTGCCCACAATGAAGATCACTGACGTCAAAGCTAGGCAGGTCTTGGACTGTAGGTGTAGGCCTCTAGTTGAGGTAGACGTCGTCCTGGAAGACGGCACAGTCGGGCGAGGTGCCGCGCCAACCGGTTCCACCGTCGGGCTCCACGAGGCGTTCGTCCTCCGGGACCGCGACCCCAGGGAGTACGACGGGCTGTCCGTGCGCACGGCGGTCGACAAGGTCACCGCCGTTCTTGGCCCGGCAATCATCGGCATGGACGTGGACGATCAGTCCGCCATCGATCGCCGCATGATCGATCTTGATGGGACTGCTGACAAGCGCGTGCTCGGTGGCAACTCAATCTACTCCACGTCAATCGCGGTCGCCCGCGCGTCAGCGGCGGTTCGAGGCATTCCACTGTACGAGAAGTTCGCAGGTGGTGCGATCTCCTCCATCCCGGTGCCTTGCTTCAATATGATCAACGGTGGCAGGTACGGTGACCTAACTCAGCCGTTCAGCGAGTTCATCGTCATCCCATACCGTGCCGATTCAATTTCACATGCCGTCGAGATGGCGGTACGGCTCTTCGGGCGACTCGAGACGATCTTGGCCAAGTACTCTGGCCGCACGCCGAGGGTCGCCAACTCGTACGGGTACGCAGCACCCTCCTCCGATCCAGACCTGGTACTCGGCCTCATCCAAGACGCGGTCGACGACGTCGGCTACACCGACAAGTTCGTCTTCGCCCTCGACTGTGCGTCCTCGGAGATGTATGACCAAGAGACTGAGACCTATCTGCTGATGGACGAACGGGTGACCGCCGACGAGCTCATAGACTACATGGCCGACCTGACGTCCAGACGGAATCTCGCGTTCGTCGAGGATCTGCTGGACGAAGACGCGTGGGACGACTACCCAAAGGCGGTCGCGCGCATCCCTCGCACGCTGTTACTTGGGGACGACCTCATCGCTACCAACCGTGAGCGCTTACAGAAGGCGGTCGAGATGAAGGCCGTCCACGGGTTCATCCTTAAACCGAACCAGGTTGGAACCGTTACCGAGGCACTCGATGCATACTGGTATGCGATGGAGAATCAACTGGTTGCTATCGCCTCCGGGCGGTCTGGTGGCGTCATTAACGACGCTGTCATGGACTTCTCGGTCGGCCTCGGTGTCCCGATCCATAAGACCGGGGCTCCCCGCTCCGGCGAGCGAATCGAGCAACTGAACTTCCTGATGCGGGCTGCGGAGTCCGCGCCCGACGCACACCTCGCGGACATCACGACGACCGTCCGATTCTGAGAGATCGAATGGTGTGGTCCGCCGGCCGCGCCCGGGCTCGCGAATGGGTTCTCCGGCGCGGCTGGCAGGACGGGGTGCGCATGACGATTTGTTATCGCGGCCGCCCGGATGCAGGTCGACGCGGTCCTCGCGAGCCTGCCATAGCGCGTCGGGGCCAGTCGCCGACCTGCGCGCCGATACCGAGCCCCACCTGCACGGCCACTCCACGTTCCCCGGGACGCACCGCTCGAAGGCCCGCAGCACGAATCTGCTCGAGCGAGGCAAGGGAGATCATCCGCTCACTCGTCGAGCGGATCCGATCTCGCGCCGGCACCCAACCGGGGCGATGGCCGCCCCTGGTCGACGTCCTCGAACAGGTCGGCCGCGTCCTCGACTGCCACGAGGCGGCATTGGCCGAGGTCCTCGAGGATGGTAGTGCCCCGGTCACCCGCGAGTCCGGTTCGCCCGACGGGGATGGACGACCAAGAACTTGGCCCGGCCGGCCCGCCGCCGCGGCTCGAGGCGGAGCTGCCGGCGCTCGTCCAGGATCCTGAGCGGTTCGTCACCAAGCACTACCGGCTGCAGCATCAGCTCCGCGCCGCCCGCGAGACCTCCTGCCCCGCCGCGATGACGCTGTCCGGCGAGGTCGCGCTCGGACCGTCGTCGTCCTCGGGCACAATGAGCACAGGTGACTGTCAGGTGTGAAGTGTTGACACATCGGCTATTCTGCAATGCGTGAGCGACTCCCCGAGCGCAGGGCGCACCAAGGCTCAGCTGCCGGCGCTAACGCCTCGTCGGCTTTCCCAGGAGATTGCCGAACTCATCCGCGATCGCATCTTGTCAGGCGACTTCCAGCCCGGCGAACGGCTGCTCGAGCCCGACCTAGCGCGGCAGTTGGGAGTATCCCGTGGGCCCATTCGAGAAGCGCTGCGGCGACTAGAGGGAGAGGGTCTCGTTGTCGAGGAGACCAACCGGGGAGCCCGTGTCGCGGTTCTGACCGCCGACGACGTCCGAGAGATCTACGAGGTGCGAGCGGCACTGGAAACAAAGGCGGCCCAGCTCCTAGTGCGACGAGGAGAGGGGTTCATTAGGGAGCTCGATCCAGTGCTTGCCCGCCTCAGTCTTGTTTCAGACGGCGATGATGCCCGCCGCACCCTCGAGCTCGACCTTCAGTTCCATGAGCTGCTTTGTCGATTGAGCGGCAACCGGCGGCTACATGCCGCGTTCCGGGCAAACGTGCCGATCCTTCGCACGATTCTCCTCATCGACGAAGATGCGTTTCGTTCAAAGGATCCAGGAGTCGCATGGACACACCGGGTCATCGTCGATGCCATTCGTCGTGGCGACGATGCCGAGATTCAGGATGTTGTGAGTGCACACATGGCGTCATCCCTTGCACGAGTGGGTGGCCTGATGCGAGGAATCCGCGTGAACGAGCAAGAACGGGACGCAGCCGACGGGCGAGAGGACGTTCATAACCTCAGCCTAGGATGAAGACCGTCCTTGGTTCTGGATGGGGTGCCCAAGTCCCTAGTGATCTGACGATGCTAACTCGTTGCAGCCGATAACTGAGGCGTCTCATGCCTGCTACGGAGAATCGGCTCTACGCTCGTAGACAAGATCCGAGTGCTGAGGAGCTCATCGCCGGGGCCGATCGCACAACCGCATCTCGGCTCGACATCGTCAACGTTACGAAACGTTTCCGCGGCACGGCCACGCCTGCGGTCGAGAGCCTCAATCTCTCCGTGGAGTCAGGCCAATTCTTGGTGCTTCTCGGGGCGTCGGGCTCGGGCAAGACGACCACTCTCATGATGGTGGCCGGATTCGTTCAACCGGATGACGGCGATATACAGCTCGGCTCGCGGTCCATTGTCAACGTCCCTCCCGAGAGCCGCAACATCGGCGTTGTCTTTCAGAACTATGCCCTGTTCCCCCACATGACGGTTCAAGAGAATGTCCGGTTCCCACTCCAGATGCGCAGAGTTCGACATCAAGACGCCGACCGTCGAGTGTTCAGCATTCTGGAGATGGTTGGGCTCAGCGGAATGGCACGCCGGTACCCACATCAACTCTCGGGCGGCCAACAACAGCGCGTGGCCCTTGCACGCGCGCTTGTCTTTCGACCATCCATCCTATTGATGGACGAGCCGCTCGGTGCTCTTGACCGTCAACTTCGCGGCCGGATGCAGCAAGAGATCCGCGAGATTCACCGCGAAGTCGGCGCCACAACACTATACGTCACTCACGACCAGGACGAGGCCCTCACGATGGCGGACCGAGTAGCGGTCCTGCGAGAGGGTCGACTAGAGCAGATGGCCACTCCTCAGAATCTCTTCGATCGACCGAAGAACCGATTCGTCGCATCCTTCGTCGGCGAGTGCAACTTCCTCTCAGCGCGAGTGGAGGGAAACTCGTCTGCTGGATGGGACGTCGACTTAGATGGTTATCGAGGCCACTGCGAAGGATCCGGTCCGGAGCCGTCTCGACCAGCGACTCTCGCGATCCGGCCGCACGTTCTCCGTGTGTCCGATGAAGGGCATCCGGGCGTCGCGGGCGCTGTCATTGACACGCTGTTCGTCGGCGATTCCGAAGAAATCCTCGTTCGTCTTGACCAAGGCGAGTCCGTCACGATACGGCGTGTGACCGGAGAGGCAGCGACCCGATTTCCACCAGGAACACGCGTGACGGTCTCGTGGTCCTGGAGGAACGCACTCGTTCTATGAACTCTGAACGTCGGCGGAGTATTCCTTGGGGGATGATCTGGCTGACCGCGGTGATCGCCTACCTCTTGGTAGTGTACTTCGGCCCTATCGCGTGGCTGCTTCGATACGCGCTTGAGGGGGGAGGGGGCTCACTGCTACAGGTACTCGGGTCCAGCGTGACGCGGTCGATCCTCGTCAACACGCTGACCTTCGCCGCTGCGATAACTATTCTCACCCTTCTCTTCAGTTATCCAATTGCCTACTTCGCCGCGACGTCACACGGGCGAACGCGCAATGCGCTCCTGTTGGTCTCGACTATCCCACTCTGGACAAGCCTTCTCGTTCGAAGCGTCGCATGGCTCATCGTCCTTGCGCGGCATGGCCCGGTGAACGAAATCCTCTTGGCACTTGGGCTCATAAGCGAGCCACTGAATATGACCCACAACACGGTTGGATTCTACGTGTCAAGTCTCTATATCCTCGTCCCAACGATGGTCCTCGTGCTCTTCGCATCCATGCGCGGCATCGACCCTGCTCATGTGAAGAGTGCACGAACGCTCGGCGCTCATCCTCTTCAGGCGTTCCTCAACGTCTACGTTCCCTTGTCGATCCCAGCTGTGGTGTCTGGTTGCCTCCTCGTCTTCATCATAGCCCTCGGCTTCTTCGTAACTCCATCTCTTCTCGGCGGTCCATCAGATCGACAGTTCTCCATGCTCATTCAGCAAACAGTCGATCGATTCGCCGACTTCACGAGGGGCGCCGCGCTCTCATTGGTCCTCCTGATTTGCTCCCTGGCATGTCTCGCTCTCTTCGGCTGGGTTGCGGGCTTCAACCAGTTCATGGGAGGGCGATACCGCGGGAAGAGCCTTGGCTCGCTCCAACGTGTCAGCTTGAAGTTGAGGTACCTGGACGTTCCACTTCGACCGCTTGCGCCAGTGCTGGAGAGTCGTCGTCTATGGCTCATCGTCGTCACAATTACTCTGGTCTTCATGTTTGTGCCATACATCGTGATCATCCCACTCTCCTTCTCTGATGCGGAATACCTGGAGTTTCCGCCGTCTACCTGGTCGCTCCGTTGGTATGAGGAGATTGCGGGAAGTTCCCGATGGCTGACGGCTGGCATAACGTCGGTTGTCGTCGGCGGTATCGCTGCGGCAATCGCGGTTTCGCTGAGTTTCGTCGGGTCGCTTGGGATGCGCGATGCGCCAGGTCGCGTCAGCAGAGTCGCTCTACCATTGATTATCGCACCGATGCTCATTCCCAGCATCATTTACTCCGTCGGGGCGTTCATGACCGCTTCTACAATAGGCCTTTCAGACACCGTGTTAGGCATTGCGCTGGCACATGCGGCTCTTGCGCTGCCGGTGTGTTTCATTCTGATCGCGACTGCTGTGGATGGAGTGGATCCGGCAATCGAGCGTGCCGCTCGGTCACTAGGAGCCAGCACGCTAACATCGACCCGGCGGATCATGTTGCCGCTCGTAAGACCGGTGCTCTACGTTGCCGCGTTGCTGGCATTTCAGACATCGTTCGACGAGATTGTCGTTGCGCTGTTCATGAGTGGCGTACAGACGAGGACAATTCCGCGGTTGATGTGGGAAGGGGCGCGATTGGAGGTGAACCCGGCGATCTCAGCAGTAGCGGTATTGGTTTTGGGCGCCATTCTGATACTGGCGGTTGTTACGGGGATCGTGCAACAAGCGAGCCTTTGGCGTCGCCAACGAGTCCGAGTAGAGGAGTCATCTCAGTGACCACACATCGCACTCTTGCCGCCGGCGCGGTCGCGCTCGTGGCGCTGGGGCTGGTGGGCTGCAGCTCCAGTACATCAACAACGCCGCCGGCCGGGAGCCCAACGACGAGCAAGAACCCGGCGACCAGTGAGCTTGTCTTCTTCTCGGTTGGTGGAACCTTCCAGAAGGCTCAGGTAGATGGGCTGTTTCAGCCGTGTGCCGACAAGAACGGGATCACGCTGAAGCAGGACGAGGGGCCGTCGGTAGCGAAGATTCGAGCTGCGGTCGAATCGGGGAACGTCCCATGGGACATCATCGAGGTCGGGGAGTCGGACTTGCCGACCTTGATCGCAGAAGACTTGATAGTGCCGATTGACTATTCGTACTTCGACCAGGCCACGCTCGACGCTATCGATCCGGTGTTCAGGCCGGAACGCGCCGTCGAGGCTGTGATCTTCGTTGAAGGCATCGGTTATCGAACCGATGTGGCAAGCCATCCAACCACGTGGGCCGAATTCTGGGATACAAGCAAGTTCCCAGGCCTTCGCGTTATGCCGTCGGGCAACTACTTCAACCCGACCGTCTTTGAGTCAGCGTTGGTGGCTGATGGTGTCACCCCTGGACAACAGTATCCAATCGACTTCGACCGTGCCTTTAAGAGTCTGGACAAGATCAAGGGTTCGGTGAAGGCCTGGCACGATACGCCAGCCCCGGGCGTGCAGCTTCTCGTCGACGGCGAGGTCAACTATGGGCTCCTGCCCAACGGTCGCGTCCTTCAGGCGAAAGGGCAGGGCGCCAAGGTTGACTTCGACTACTCGCAGGCATTCCGACTCGTTGACTACCACGTCGTGCCGAAGGGTGCAAAGAACCTCGATAACGCGATGAAGTGCCTCGCCTACTCGATGACGAAGGATGCCTCTGTCGCGTTCATGAAACTCATCGCCTACGGACGCTCGAACAAGGACGCGAATAAGGCGCTCCAAGCGGAGGACCCGGCCTACGCCGCTACCCTGCCAACCTCTCCCGACAACTACGCCAAGACGCTGCCTACGGACATGACATGGTATGCCCAAGACTCCGGGAATGGCAAGACTTGGCTGCAAGTCAGCATCGAACGGTGGAATGAGTGGTACGGTCAGTGAGAGCCACCTAACTGAACTACGATCGGCTGTCAATGTTGTGTCGGGGGCGTTGGGAGCATTCCCACGCCCCCTCAGTCAACGGACCTCGCGACGCTGCGTGGCTGAGGGCATATGCGGCGTGCGGATTACCAGGGCGCGCTCATTAGGCAAACGAATCACATGAATGTTGTACTGCCCGCCTCCATCACTTCTCGCGAATACGGCCAGCGCCTCAGCCGATTCCGAGCCGAGATGTCGAATAGGAACGTCGATCTGGCGATCATCGACGCTGCAGAGACTCTCTTCTACCTCTTTGGGTTCACGCCATCTGCGGTCCGCTACCAGTGCTGTCTCGTGCCACTTATAGACTCACCCCGCATGGTCATGCGTGAACTGGACCAGCCCCTTGTCGTTGGCCGATCGTGGCTTGGGCCCGATGTGACGTACCGGGACTGGGAGGACCCCATCGTCTCCGTATCCAACACTGTCAAGGCGCTCGGCTACGAGCGCAGCAGGATCGGTCAGGAGCTAGACTCTCACTTCCTCACCGTCAAGACGGCCTTTGCCATTCGCGGATTGCTCTCCAAGGCGACTTTCGCTGACCTGTCAGGTGTGACTCGTCTCCTGATGGCGCGTAAGTCGCCCGCCGAGATCGAATGTCATCGCGCAGCAGCACGAGTCGCAGATCTCGGAATGCAGGCGGGAGTTGAGGCTCTCAAAGAAGGCATCTCTGAACGTGAGCTTGCAGCCGCGATTTACGCAAGAGCCCTGTCTGAGGGTGCGGACAACAACGCTCCCCGGATAGCGCTAATTGGGGTAGACCCAGCAGCAGCAGCATTCCACAGAGGAGTGACTGGATCGCGCGTGCGAAGGGACACGCCCATTCATATCGAGCTCCTCCCGCAAGTGAACTCCTATTCGTCAAGGCTAATGAGAACGGCCGTCGTCGGGGAACTCAACACTCACCTTGCGAGTGTCTTCGATCGCCTCGTCGTCATCCAGGACCGACAGCTAGCTGCAATCAGGCCTGGCGCTGTTGCGGGTGAGATCGACCGGATTGCCCGAGCATCGATCCTCGAGGCTGGCCTTCGCAACTCCTACATCAACAACACAGGATACGGGCTGGGAGTGATCGTTTCCCCCCGGCTTGGCGACTTCGATCTCCTCTTCGTGCCGGATGCAACGTGGCTGGTTGAAGACGGAATGGTGTTTCACATGTACGTAAGTGGAGCTGGCCTATCTATAAGCGAGACTGTCCTCGTGACTCCAACCGGGCACGAAAGACTGACGCATACAGATCGTCGGGTCTTGTCGGCACCGTCCTAATCCATTTCGCCGTAGGGGCAGTCCACGGATGGAGAACGCATGAAGATCGCCAGTGTAGATGCCTATGATCTCCGAGTTCCCTATGGCTGTGAATTCCGCCCAGCTTGGCAGCGCGGGCTCGTGCGCACTGAACGTGATTTCACGCTCGTCATTGTTCGCACCGACAACGGTCTCGTCGGTTATGCGGGCCGAGATGGTCATCATAGCTCGGTTGTCCGTGGGGCGGTAACTCCGTATCTGCTAGGCCAGCCCGTTGCCAGTACGGAGCGCCACGCGAAGGTGTTTCGAAACGCGGGGGGGATGTGGTTCATCGACATGGCGCTATGGGACATACTCGGGAAGTCTGCCGGTCTTCCACTGCATCAGTTGTGGGGATCTGCGCGCGACTCCGTTCCTGCGTATGCCAGCACGGCTCAACTCGGATCAGTCGATGACCGTGTGGAGCTGGCGCGACGGTATCGTAGTGAGGGGTTCAATGCCCTTAAGCTGAGGCTGCGTCGCGACGACCTAGCCGCAGATCTCGAGGTGGTGGATGCAGTCGTGGCTGCAGTGCCCGCGATGACCATCATGGTCGACGGTAATCAAGCCACCGATCTCCCGGAGCTGGACCCGCCGCGCCCCTGGGACTACTACCGGGCCCACAAGATGGCTAAGGAGCTCGAGGAGCGGGGCATCCTGTGGCTCGAGGAACCGTTGGCGCGGCATCATCGTGCTGATCTGAGGCGTCTAACTGAAGCAACGACGTTGTACATCGCAGGCGGCGAGGCCAACCAGGGGCTCCATGAGTTCAGACTGCTCGTGGAAGAGCACTGCTACGACATCATTCAGCCAGACTGCACCCTCTCTGAGGGCATTTCGCAACTTCGGAAGATAGCTTCATTGGCGGAGATATATGGCCGTCAATTCATTCCACACCATGGCGCAAGCGGTCTAGGTCTGGCAGCGACTCTTCACCTAGCTTGCTCCATTCCTGGTGAGACCTGGCTCGAGATGATGTACGAGCCGCCGGTTCGAGCGATCGAGAACTACCAGCAACTAGGTGGCATCGTTACGAGCCGAATATGGATAGACGATGACGGAAACGTGAAACCGAGCTCGACGCCAGGACTTGGCGTCGAGGTGGATGAAACCCGCGTGGCGCAATACGTCGTCGGCTGAGCATCGACAGCCTGTCCGGATGCCGACCACAAGGTTCTTTCATGGAAGCAGGCCAGCAGGATACACAGCAGAGGCTTCAGATGCACTATGCGGTGCGAGTGTTATCCGTCGGCCAGTCGATGGTGCACGGACCGAAGATCTATTGGATGAGTCACTGGGACGAGATGTTGCCCCTCGCCTATAACGTTACGCTCATCCAAGGGGGGGGGATCACCGCTCTGGTGAATACGTCCCCGCCCGATGATGATGCCCAGACCCGGCTCGATTTCCCGGAATGGAAGACCCTCCAGTATCCGCCACACGGGTTTCTTACTCGCCAGCCAACCCAGATGATTGAGGCGGCATTGGCGGAGGTTGGGGTTGGCCTAGACGAAATCACACACGTGCTTCTTACGCCGATCGAACTATTCACGACCGGAACCCTTCACAGGTTCAGGCGCGCAATGATCTGTATGACGCGGCGTGGATGGGTGCATTTCCATACAACGCATCAACACCCACACGACTCACGCTGGCGCAAATTTCCTCGAGAGACGCTCATTGATCTAGTGACCGACAGTTGGGATCGGGTTCGACTCCTAGATGATGAGGACCTGATAGCACCCGGCCTGCGAACCTGGTGGTGTGGAGGACACCACCGTGAGTCAATGGTCGTCGAGGTGGACACTCCAGTCGGAACAACAGCAGTATCCGACTTGTTCTTCTACTACGACAATATCGAGAGCGATCAACTGGTGGGAATCTGCGAATGCATGGAGGAAGTGCTGGCGGCGAACGCCCGAGTGCGGCGCAACGCCAGCCACCTCGTGCCAATACATGATCCGAAAGTCTTTGACCGCTATCCAGGAGGAGTCATTGCGCCGGTGTCAGCGCTTCGACATGAGTGAGGAGCGGAGTCCATGGCTGAGCCACTGAAGATCGCCCTCCTCGGCTGTGGGCGCCTCTCCGAGATCCTCGCTGAGCGCGTCTTCCCGAGGGTCAGAGAAGCGGTCGAGGTAGTAGCGGCCATTGACGTTCGTCGGGATCGGGCGGAGAGACTCGCAGCCAGCCTCAACGTACCGGCGTTCGAGTCCTTGGAGGAGGCACTGGGAACTGTTCCGGTTGAGGCTGTGGACATCCGCCTTCCACACCACCTGCATCTGATCGGCGTCGAGGAGGCGACACAGCTTCGAAGGCATGTCCTCGTTGAGAAGCCCATGGCGATGACCGTGGCTGATTGCCACACGATGTCGAAGCTCGCCGCAGACGCAGGAGTGACCCTCGCGGTGGGCGAGAGTCACGGCTTTGTGGAGGGCGTGCATGTAGCTAAGGAACTGATCGCCGACGGCGCCATCGGCCCCTTGCTCGTGTTGGAGACTGCGAGGGTATTCGAGTTGGGCGAGCCCTGGCGACGAGACGGCTGGAGAACAGCGCGTGGCAATGCGGCGGGCATCCTGGCAGAGAACAGCTGCCACATGTCGCGCATGCTTAGGAGCGTAGCCACAGACATTGACGAGGTGTTTGCGTACGCCCGAACTGGTCATCCCGATTGGTTGGGCGAAGACACGGCTGTCGTATCGCTGCGGTTCAAAGACGGTCTGATTGGGCAACAGTTGTACTGCTGGGCATCGCCCACGTCGCAGGCAAGCGTTCCGGAATTGTCAGCGTACGGATCGCGAGGCAGTATTCACGTCTACATTGACTATGAGGGTTCCAGCGGCGGCACAGTTCTCCGGCGACCAGGAGTACCGGATCAATGGTATGCCACGGGTACCAACTACTACGATGCGCTTGCCGCGGTACTCGTGGACTTCAGCCAAGCCTGTCGGAGCGGGACGACTCCAATTGCCTCCGCCTCCGATGGCACCTACGACGTATCTGTGCTGGAGGCCATCTACGCATCTGTGAGAACCGGCCTTCCTGTGAAGGTTGAGAGATCGGTTGCTTGATGAGTTGGTCAAGCGCACCTTATGCATTCCACGGATAACCGTGGAGCGGGTCCCGGGGAGCTCACGCAAGCACGCCCGGCTTTTTCGCGTGGCGGAGGAATGGGCCTGATGACGATCCAGGAGATGGGACCAGAGGAGGCTACCAGATCAGGTCGACCCACAGGTGACGTTCCGCTGTCTGGGCCTTCGCTGGTCCGGTTGATAGACAGGGAACCCGATGAGTGGACAGTGGACGACCTGTTGGACATCGTCGAGACAAGGAAGCTCAAGCTCGTCAGCCTGATGCACGTCGGCGGTGACGGCTGTCTTAAGACACTTGACTTCCCAGTCAATGACCTGATCCGGCTTCGGCAAGTGCTTCTGTTTGGTGAACGGGCCGATGGCTCGAGCCTCTTCCCCTCGCTTGGCCGGCGGTCCAAGGGATCGGACATCATCCTGCGTGCGCGCCCCCCCACGGCCTTCATTGATCCGTTCTCGGTCTGCCCTACCCTCGTAGTTCTATGCGGGCATTCCTGCCCCGATGGCTCAGCACTGCCCGAATCGCCGGACACCATCCTGCGTCGTGCTTATGAACGAGTGCGCATCGAAACCGGGATCGATTTGTGGGCTCTGGGAGAAGTCGAGTTCTTCCTCGGCAAGCGGGTTGAGCACTGCGACTTCCACGGCGCCAGCGATCGCGGATACCAGTCCACCTCGCCGTTCGTCTTCGGAGAGGGACTCCGCCGTCAGGCCCTAGCTGTGCTCGCGGACCTCAACATACCCGCGAAGTATGCCCACAGCGAGGTTGGCTACATCGAGACCGAAGAGCCAGATCCGTACATATGGGAGCAGCACGAGATCGAGCTGAACCTCCAGCCGCTGCCGAAGGCTGCGGATGCAGTGTTGGTCACGCAGTGGGTTGTCCGCAACCTAGCCAAGCAGGCAGGCTGCGATGCGAGCTTCGAACCGGTAGTGCTGGAAGGTCATGCTGGCAGCGGCCTGCACTTCCACTTCTCGCCCGTTGTGAAGGGAGCACACCAGAGGCACACCAACGCGGATGGCGCATTGGTGGACAGCGCCAAATGGCTGATTGGCGGCCTTGTTCGATGCGCCGATGCACTCATGGCTTTCGGGAATCGGGCACCGTCTTCATTCACTCGCCTTGCGCAAGCCAAAGAGGCACCAAGCACAGTGACGTGGGGGCACTCTGACCGCAAGGCCCTCGTCAGGCTGCCGATCGTGGCGGGGGACGAGCAGGGACAATCGGTTGCGCCTGAGACGGTGGAGTTTCGTCTTCCCGATGCGTCCGCACACCCTCATCTGCTGCTGGCTGCGATTGCACAGGTCATGCTGGCGGCTAGATCCTTCGAGGATTTGAACGAGCTACTTGAGATGAGCTCAAGTCAAGGGCAGGACGCTGCACGAGCACTCAGACTGCCACTTGAGCGCGACGGCGTCATCTTGGGCTTGGAGAACCACAGAGAGTTCCTTGAGGAGGCTGGCGTGTTTCCCCGCCACTTCATCAGCGAGGCAGTGGATGTGCTTAGGGGCCCATGCGTGGGGACGTCCCCAGCTGGAGGAACCCGATGACTCCGACGACGGACGCGATCATCGTCGGCGGCGGGATCGTTGGTTGCTTTGCTGCGTATCGCCTCGCCAGCGAAGGTGTCGGCGTTCTCCTCCTCGATAGGGCGGAGGTGGGCGGGGGACAGTCTGGGCAGAACTGGGGATTCGTCCGACGACAAGGGCGGGATCCGATCGAGCTGCCTCTGGCGGAAGCATCCTTGCGCGTATGGAGAGGACTGGAGGAAGAGACGGGTTCATCGATTCAGTGGGTCCCTGGAGGCAACATTCGCGTGGCGGCGACGCAGCAGCAATTGGCCGACTACCAGTCATGGCTCGTCGAGGCCCGAGGTAGCGAATTCGGCGCCCGTATCATCGATGGTCAGGAGCTTGACGCGCTGCTGCCCCAGATGAAGGTCCGATGGCCGGGCGCCCTATACACTCCCGATGACGGTCATGTTGAGCCGAGACAGGCGACCGAGGCGGTTGCGGCTGCGGCCACGCGGGCGGGAGCAAAGATTGAGACAGGGACCACGGTCATCGGGTTCCTGAGAACCGGCGAGCACATTGTCGGGGTCAGAACGACCCGCGGCGATATCTCATCGGGGACCGTTGTCTGTGCTGCAGGGATATGGAGTTCACGACTGCTTCGGACCATCGGACTGAAACTGCCGATACGCTGGGTTCGTGCGACGGTCGCCTCAACGACTCCCGTCCCGCCACTCACGGACCTTGGTGTCTGGACACCCGATGTCTCGTTTCGACAACGTCGAGATGGCTCGCTGCTACTCGGGGGCGGTGGAGGCTACGATCACGACATCACACTGGAATCGATCCGGTTCCTGTCTCTGTTCTTGCCCAACTACGCCAAGAACCGTCGGCTCTTCCGATTCAGGTTCGGCGCAGCGTTCTTCGAGGAGCTGGCTCTACGCTTCCCAATCCCGAGAAGGCGCTGGCCGTATGACTGGCGCCGTGCAGCGGAGCCACCGGCCAACTCTTCGCGCGTCGCAGTGAGCCAAAGGGGCCTTGTCCGCCTGTTCCCTGAGCTGGCAGGGCGCTTTGACATCTCGAAGTCGTGGGCTGGCTACATTGATGCCACTCCAGACGCGCTGCCGGTGATCGCCCCGGTTCGCTCGTACCCCGGCCTGATCGCTGCCACCGGGTTCAGCGGTCATGGCTTTGCGCTGGGCCCTGGCGCTGGGCAAGTGGTCTCCGACATGGTTCTGAATCGCCCTCCTTCGATCGACGTGAGTGCGCTCGGTTTCGAGCGGTTCGGAGGTGGCTCTCGCATCCGGGCGCGAGCCGTCACATAGGTCAACTCCGCCGTGCGCGGCCATCTCCCCCATAGTCTGGTGGTCGCAGATCGTGCTCATGCCTTCGCGCTAAGTCGGAGAAGGTAAGGAGGCGAGGCGCGTGTTGAGGCCTCACCCCGCGATCTGGTAGACCTGCCCGGCCCGCGGCTCGACTCCGCCGGCCCGCCCCGCTCAGGCCGTCGCCCTCTGCGAGCAGCACCTCGTAGAAGGGCCCACTCGTCGGGCCGCTCGAACACACCCGGCTTCCGCAGCTATTCGGCTCGCGAGGCACTCGGATCACCCCGCGTGAGCACGAACGAGGCCCCGAAATGGGTCAACTGGACTGATTGTCATAGATACCATGGTGACGCGCACAGCGTATTGACTTGATAGGTACGGCCGAGTAGCATGTCGGCATGTACCTGCGGACCACCACCCGACGCGCCGCGGATGGCAGGCTGGTCCGCTATCTCCAGCTCGCCCACAACGTCTGGGACCCGGCGGCCCGTCGCTCGAAGGTCCGGGTGCTCTACCACTTCGGCCGGGAGGACGAGCTCGACCGGGACGCGATCCGGCGCCTGATCGGCTCGCTGTCGCGGGCCCTGCCACCGGGTGAGGCGCTCATCGCCGCGGCGCCGCCAGAGCTGCGCTTCTCCGAGTCGCGCCCGCTGGGCGGCGCCTGGGCCCTCGACGGCCTGTGGCGGAGGCTCGGCCTGCACGGGATCCTGGCCCGGGCCCTGCGCGGCCGGCGCCGGGA
>Ga0315284_10007845_pt1 | contig 15229 bp, 7 predicted proteins | sample YL17G09_16_MG_FD_203696 | JGI IMG/M metagenome (GOLD analysis project Ga0315284, IMG submission 203696) | Sediment microbial communities from Yellowstone Lake, YNP, Wyoming, USA - YL17G09_16 | ecosystem: Environmental > Aquatic > Freshwater > Lake > Sediment | place: USA: Wyoming | collected... | reverse complement strand
TTCCCGAATTCTGCCAATATCGTCTCCGGTTTGAAACTGGTACGGAGGATGTACGGCAGGGGTGCAATCGATCCTTGGCCTACAGCAAAACCAAATGTTGGCTGGCCTTTTCTTTCCAGCAATCGGGGATTGAAGATGAAGAAACTTCTGATAGCGTGTGTGGCACTCATGATGACGGCGGCCGCGGCGCAGCGCCAGTCGCTGACCAGCGACGTGCGCATGGTCGAGGGCAAGCCGGCCCTTTTCGTCAACGGCGTGCAAAAGAGCACGATCCTGGCTTCGCCGTATCGGCAGGGGCCGCGTGATTTCAATACGTTTCGCGCCGGCGGGATCGAGATCTTCAACTTTTACGTGCGGTTTCCCTGGACGGCGCCTGACAAGTGGGACTTCACCAGCGTGGACCAGAAGCTGGACGAGTACAAATCGCTCGATCCCAACGCCCTCTTCCTGCCGCGCATCCTCCTGACGCCCGGGGACTGGTTCGGCCAGATGTATCCGGATGAGATCACGCAGCGCGAAGACGGCTCGCCGGCCGGCATGTTCGGGCGCGGCACGCACCCTTCCTTCTCCTCCGCGAAGTATCGCGAACTCTCGCACAAGCTGATGAACTCGTTCATCACCCACCTGGAGGAAAAATACGGCGACCGCATCATGGGATACCAGGTGGGCAACGGCTTCGGCGGGGAATGGCTGCCGTTCAACTCCTTCTGGGAGACCCGGGGCAGCGAGCCGCACCCGACGAAATTCGGCGTGGAAGACTACAGCCCGGCGTCGATCAAGGCGTTCCGGACCTGGTTGCGCAAGAAGTACGCCGGCGACCTGCAGGCGTTGCGGAAATCGTGGGGCGACCGGAATGTTACCTTCGAGACCGCCGCGGCTCCCGGGGAGGTGGCGCGCTACACAACGACCAAGGGGATTTTCTTTGATCCTGCGAAAAGCAGCCAGGCGCCAGATTTTCTGATGTATTTCAACGATTCCGTGGGGGACATGCTGCTGGAAAACGCGCGCTGGATCAAGGAAATCACCCAGCGCAAAAAGATCGTGGGCAGCTTTTACGGCGCGATCTGGCTGAATTTCCCCAATTTGAGCTCGAACAAGGCGGGGCAGCTCGCGATGACGCGCGTGCTGGCATCGAAGGACATTGATTTCATCTGCAGCCCCTACACGTACGACAATAAATATGTGGGCGGGCCGCACAACGCGCAGAGCCTGCCGGAATCCGCGAATCTGCACGGCAAACTCTACCTGAGCGAAACCGACACCGAGACTCACCTGACGAAGCGTCAATGGCGGTGGGGCGATTCGCTCCGCAACCCGGAGACGTGGGAAGAAACCAAGGGGCTGCTGATCCGGGACTTCGGGTACGTGTTCACCAAAGGAGTGGGGCTGTGGTGGACCGACCTGTTCGGCGGGACTTTCGACAACAAGCAGGTCTCTGACCTCATGGCGCAGCTGAAGCGAATCGATGTCGAACACCTCAAGGCGGACAAGCGCTCGACGGCGGAAATCGCGGTCATCCTCGATGAAGCGTCGTTCACCTATTGCGGCGACGGCGAACCGATCTTCAACGCCTGGCTCACGGCCCAAAAACAATGGGAGCTGGGATTCATGGGGATGCCCTGGGAGCCGCACCTGCTGAGCGACATGGATAATCCGAATCTGAAGGATTTCAAACTCTACATTTTCCTCAACACCATCAAGGTCTCCCCCGCACAGCGCGCCGCGATCCATGCGCGCCTGCGCCGCAATAAGGCCACGGTCTTGTGGGTCTATGCGACCGGATACATCGACGCCCGCTGCGACGTCGCCAACATTTCGACGCTGACCGGAATCAAACTGGCGGAAGACATGAGCCCCGGAGAGCTGCACGTCGATGTGACAAACCGGGAGCACCCGATCACCAAGGGCCTGCGCGCCGGATTGGCCTACGGCACCGATGTGCGGGTGCAGGAGATCATCCGCTATTACGACCATCAGATCTACCTGAAAGACCCGCGCGACCCGGGACTGAACCGAGACCTTCCTGGATTCCGGGTCAGCCCCCGCTTCTTTGCCGACGATCCGCAAGCCGTGGCGCTCGGTACACTCAGCGCCGGGATCAACAAGCCGGGCCTGGTCGTCAAGCAGGTGGACGGCTGGCGATCGATCTACTCGGGCGCTCCGATCGTGCCGTCGTCGCTGCTGCGCGGGATCGCGCGCGCCGCGGGTGTCCACATCTACAGCGACGCCGACGACATCGTGACGGCCAACAGGAATTTCCTCTGCATTTATGCCCCCAACGGAGGAAAACGGAACGTGCGGCTTCCCGAGCGCGCGACGGTGGTCGACCTGATCGACGGCCGCACGCTGGCTCGCCAGGTGACGGAATTCCCGCTGGAGCTGGCGGCCAATACTTGCGTCCTGCTGAAACTCGAGAGATGACGGTTCTGGCGTCCCCCCGGACGAAGGAGTCAGTCAAATGAAAACTGCAGAACTTCGAACTTTGTGCCGTTTGGGATTTGTAGGCCTTGTGGTTGTGCTCATCCCGTCTTTGTTCAGCGCCGGCACAGACGCCGGACCGGCCTCGCACACCGGCCAGGCGACGTCTGTCGCGGCCGCTCAAGCGAACCCGTTCGGCTTTCTCGTGAGCGATGTCGATCTCGAGAATCAAAGAGCAACGGTTGTGAGCCCTGCAGGCACCGAAACATCAGTCTTACGGCATCAGAAGGTGGGGCCATGGGCGCTCATGGCCGTTGTGGCTGAGGGGAATGAGAGGTTGGCTGTTTTCGAGAATACCGAGGACAGGAAGGGCGACCTCATCTATGTATCGAACCTGGGAACCGGCGTCCGCCTCACCAAGACGCTGGAGCGGACAAGCGTGCCGGCGGAATCCCTCTACGGCGGGCACACACCCGAAGAGGTCCTGAAGAATCGGAAGGATATCCTCGGAGAGGAGATCCTCGCCGAGCCCGAGGATCCGAGCTTCGAGCGCGTCGCCCCGCTGCTGCCGCCTCTCCGGGTCCCCACGTTTGTTGGCACCAGGTACTCGCTCGACAAACCGACTTTCGACTATGGCGCGTTCAGCGACGAGATCTACGTCGATGTCGGAAAGGTCTTCCCGGAAATCGCGGCGGCGCGGAAAAAACTGGATGTCTGGGAGGGCATTGTCGGCGGCTGGCTTCCCGTTCCAGGATGTCTTCAACACCAGTGTGGTCACATTCTCGGAATGGGGTTTGCTCGACATTGCGAAAGGATACATTGACTTCTACTTCACAAACTACGTCCGGGATGACGGCTCTATCGACAGCCGCGGGCCTGAGACCGGGCAATATGGCCTGATGCTCGCCGCACTGGCCAAGTATTACAACCACTCCAAGGACGCGCAGCTGATTCTGAAACACCGCCAAAAGATCCAGGGGATCGTGAATCTCTTCTATAGCCTCCGAGAGGAGAGCAAGAAAGTCCCGCCCGAAGACCCTTCTTACGGCATCATCCGCGGCTGGTCCGAACACGACAGCAGCCTCAGGGAAAATCCGTACGGCTTGATCCAGCCTTTTTTCTCCAACAGCGCGGACGCCTGCCGGGGATTTGTGGATATGGGGCAAGTCTTTCAGGAGATCGGGCGGATGATTGCGAACAAGGCTCTGGCTGCCGAAGGGGCCAGGATGGTCCGGGAGGCCGGAGAAATGAAGCAGGACCTGTTCACCGGAATCCGAAAGACGATGCGCACTAACGTGACCCCTCCCTATCTTCCGCCGGTGGCCGGTGACAAAATGAGCATGTGGCGAGAGCGCGTCCATTCGGAAATGATGCAATCCGGCGTCCTGACCAGAGACATGGCCGCGGCGATCACGCGGTTCCATGCCGAGGGCGGCAGCCGGTTGGTTTCGCGCGGCAGTTTTCTCTACTCCGGATACGGCTATGGTGTTCTCCAGCATGACTGGGTTCGGGAGTTTCTGTTGTCTTACTACTCCATCATGGCTCACGGCTATTCACGCGGAACCTGGACGTCGGTGGAGAGCGCCGCGCTCGACATGTCCACCTATGCTCCATATTGCACGCCGTCCCAACTCCTGATTCCTGTGCTGACCAAATGGATGCTGGTTTTCGAGGATCCGAACGAGCCGGTTCTCTGGCTCGCCAAGGCGACACCCGGGCAATGGCTTGAAAACGGCAAGAGGATCTCAATCAGCGGGGCGCCGACCCGGTTTGGAACGGTCGGCTACGAATTTCGCTCTGAAATCGGAAAAGGCAAGGTATTCGGAACCGTCAGCCTGCCGCCCGGTCCTTCCGGCCCGACGGTAAACATCCGCATCAGGGTGCCGGGGGACCGCAAGATGCGGAGTGTAACGGTGAACGGCAAGCCATGGAAGGACTTCGATCCGGCGGGAAACATCGTTATCCTCCCGCCGGCAACCAGCGGCAGGGTAATACTCGAAGTGAGTTATTGAGCCCCCTACCGTAGGGTAAAGGGTGCCACGCAGTAATGGCGGCGCCCCTCTCGTCTCCCTTCGGTGTCGGGCTCAACCGGACCTGAAGTCCCTCATGCAATTCCACGGCAGGCCAAGGCGAAGCACATGGCCCTAGGTCTATGACCGCCTGAAAAGGTTCTATTAATACGTTCTGCGACGGTTGAGTGTCGCCCTGGGCAGTTAATCAGTCTCTGGGCATACCGGTTTGTGCGGCGAGGCTTTCGTGAACACGGATTGCACCTCGCCGCCGCGGTCTTGAAGCACACTCCGCCCAGCCTTCGTTGTTTATGAGCGCGTTCGGGTATCTCGGTGCGGCGGTTGGGCTTTATCCTCTACGGCAGGGTGACTCGTACTTGAACACCTTCCTGGCCTTCTTTCGCGTGAACCGCCAGTTGATCTTGGTCCGTTTCCGGTTGGCTTTCCGATTCCAGGCCTTGGTTTCCCGCTTCAGCGTTGCCAGATCGGGAATCCGGCGCGTGCCCAGACATTGCCGCGAGTACAGGCTGAGTTCAATCTCTGCCTGATCGAGCCAACTTTCGTGTTTCGGCGTGTAATGCACGCTGAGCCGATCCCAGATGTCCCCACCCCGCTGCTCGCCGAAGTAGTCGGTCAACGATTTGCAGCAGTGTATATTGAGGTTGTCCATGACGAGGTGGATCATGTCAGCGGCGGGGTACTGTTTCACGATGTGTTCCACCATGCGTGCGAACTCCGCGCCGGAACGGTTGGGGGTGGCGGTAGTGAAGTGCCGACCGCATTTCGGCTCCACGACGCCAAAGACATTCGCCGTGCCGCACCGTTTATACTCGTTGTCTTGCTTGGCTACCTTCCCCGGCTTGGCCGGGATCGGCGCTCGCACGTCGGCATGCAACGAGATCGGTTTCTCATCCAGGCAAAGGACGGGTTGGGCGGGATTATAGGGTTTTTCGTAGACGGCCAGCACGTCTTCCATCTTTTGGATGTACGCCTGGTCCAACTCGGCGATGCACCACATTTTTTTCCCGCCACGGCTTCAACTCGTGGCTCTGCAGCAAAATCCGGATTGTCTCTCGGCCCACCTTAGGAACCAACTTCCGTTTGACGGCCTCTTCGGCGATCAAGCGGACGGTCCAACGGGCACGGCCTTCCGGCGCTTTACTGCAGACCATGGCAACGATACGCTGCTTCTGGGGGCCGTCGAGAATCTCTTGTGCCCCCGGTCGCTGTTTGGCGTAAACGGCGGCACCCAAGCCATCACTGATGTAGCGATGGGCGATCTGGCGGACCGCCTTGGCAGTAAGGGGGAGTGCTTGAGCGACTTGAGGTGCGGTGAAGCCGTCGGCAAGTTGGCGCAGCGAAAGCGCTCGCAGGACGACGCCTACCTGTTGAATACCCCCTCGCAGTAGCTCGCCGATCTGCGAGAGGTCCTTTGATTTGACTTTGATCGTTATAGGGTTCCGCGACATACCTCAGTGTAGCCCAAAACATTTCTTTATGGAAGTGGTTTATAGAACCTTTTCAGGCGGTCATAGACCTAGCCCGCTTTTCTCACAAGATTTCGTAGCGAGGCGGTGCAGACGGGCATGGATACAAGGCGCGCGACCGGAGGGCGCCGCAGGCGTACTTGACAGTACGTCGAGGAGCCCGACCGAGCGCAACGCAGTAGACATGTCCGGATCCGCCACCGCAGTAGAAAGCTGGTGAGAAATGCGGGCTAACTACAAGCCCGATTGCTCCCGCTGAAAGTGAACGGGAGCAATCGGTGGTGCGCTCGACAGCAGGTCCAGAAATTCAGGGGTCTCCAAGGCCTCTAACGCCCTGATTCCCCGTGCTGGGCCTGATCACGGTCTTACCAGCGCAGGTAGGCGCGGATCTGGATATTGCGCGCACCGACCCTGCTGCTGCTGAGCTGGCCAAACGAGGTCGAATTGATCGAGAGGCTGCCGAAACCGAAGACCGGGTGGTTCAGGAAGTTCATGCCTTCCGCTTGAAGAGTGAACCGCAGGCGCTCGGTGATCTGCACCTCTTTATTAACCGACATGTCGGCACTGATGTAGTTCGGTCCGTAAATGTAAATGAACTGGCCGAACTTCCCGGGAGTGGTCGGGAGTGCCAGAAACTGCGAGTTGGCGCGGCCATCTGCCCCGACGAGCGTGGCATCCGCGCTGGAGAGCGTGGTGCCCGTAGGGCCATTCCTGAAGGTCTGCATCATGCTCGCGAGCTGCTCCACGGTCAGGCCGTTCAGAATGACGCCGTGGTCTACGTTGTTATTCACGGTGCGCTGGCCGCTGGTAAGTGTGCTGACGCTGCCCGAGGTCACCCTCATGATCCCGGAGAACGTCCAGCCGCCTACAATGCGGTTCAGCACGCTATTGGTGATTTCGAAATGGCGGCCCTTGCCGACCGGCAGAGCGTACGTGCCATAGAGCGAAAGGGTGTGCCGGAGATCCGAGGGCATGGGCGCCTTGTCCAGCCGGAAGTTGCGAATGGTTCTGTAGTATTGGGAGTTGACGCTGCTGCCAGTGGCTTGCATGTCACTGAGCCCCTTGGAAAATGCGTAGTTGGCGGTTAGCGTCAGACCACTGCGGTACCGCCGCCTCAAATCCACCTGCAATCCATTGTAAGTAGACCAGGAATTATCATCGGTAATCGTAAGATCTCCGACATATGGATTGGGGACGAAGAAATTGATCGGGTACGGGCTCGCGGCGTTATAACCACGGTCCGCGCACGGTCCAAAATTGCTGCCCACGAGGCGGCAATAGTAAGTGGGGCTTCCCGGCCCGGCCAGGGTGGAGGCGAAAGAGCCCGCCTGACCAAGTGTGAGCCGGTTGATGAAGGTGCCGTTGGTCCACCCCTGGCTGGCGGAGAGTGCCGCCATGGAGCCGCGGGCGCCAAAAGCCGCTTCAAAGATAGGGAGTGCCACTTGTCCGGCAAGGCCGCGATTCTGGAAACTGCTCACGCCGGCAGCCTGGTTGATGGTGAGGTTTTTCTGAGCGTTCTGGAACTCGTTGAGGAAGCCGTTTTCAAAAATGTTCACCTCCTGAACCCCGTAGAGGTGCCATTTGTGATTGGTCCGGTTGCCCACGTAGCGCACTTCGAGTACGGTATCCTTGGCAATTTCGCGCTGGATGCTGAGATTCCAGCTCTGCACATATGGATTCCTCAGAGTAGGCAATTCTCCCGGGCCGTTGCGCTTTCCGGCCGTGGTCCCGACATTATAGTTCTGGAATACGAACTGATATTCGGAAAAGGGTGGATTGAACGTTTTCGGCGCCACCAGGAACGCCGGATCCGTCGATTGCAGGGTCAGCCCGCCTGCGGTGTATTCCGAACCCGAGCCGGCTGAGACTGAACGCCAGTTGCCGGCGTTGGTATTGATCCAATAATAGCCATTCAGTCCCTCGTCAAAGTAGCTGAGGCTATAGCTGCTGCGGATCACGGTTTTGTTGTTACCAAGGAGTTTACCCAGCAAACCTTCCGCTCTGGGCTGCCAGGCAAGGCCGAAATTCGGAGCAGGGTTGATCTTGTCGGGGGCGTAGGTCACCGACCGTTGCCCGATTGACGGGATATGACTCGCATCCAGGACTCCGGGCTGGAATGGTGCGTAGGAGGGAGCCAGAACGTCATCCAGCGTCGGCGACATGAATGTATTGTTCGTATTGGTCATGACGCCGGTGAATTCCCAGCGCAACCCGTAGTTCAGGGTCAAACGAGGGTTCACGCGATAAGAGTCCTGGAAATATAGGCCCCAGGAACGATAGTTTTCACGGTAAATAAGAGGCGCAAACTTGGCGTACTGCCTGGTCTTTTCGTCGATGTTCTCATAACCCTGGATGCTGGACACCCGGCCGGTAAGGGTGGCATAGAGTTGCGCCGCCGTGGCGACGTCCTGGGTCCGTATGAATGGCATATTCGAGGCGGTGAATACCGAGTTGATCGGGTCGTTGGTGGCAACGCCTAGCGAGTAGTTCAACACGCCCGAGAATTGATAATAGTCACTCTCGTAGAAGCGCGTGTAGAGCACCCGGCCGCCGAACTTCATCGTGTGCTTGCCCTTCATCCAGCTCAGGTCATCGGACAGGGTGAAGGCGGGGTTGGTGCGGATCAGCGGCGTGTTATTTGGAATAAACGACGAAATACCCATGCCGAAGCTGATGCGCTTGTCTCCCTGCGCGGACCACTGGCGTACATCGTTGCCGATATTGCTGCCCGAGACGCTGCTCTGAATCCCAAATTTCACCGAATTGAATATTCGGGGCGTGATCGTCCAATCGGCGCCGTTCGAGAGGGCGTAGCGGGTGAACTTGCTTTCGCCGGCTTGCCCCGGCAGGCCGGGGTAAGAGCTTCCTGTCGGGTTGACGTGCTGGTGTTGGAGATTCCATGCGACGTGCCATGCCAGATTGCCCGCAATCTGGTAGTCCAGGCGCGCGGTCGGATACATGTCGCGCGAACCGGTGGTGATTCTCCAGTTCAGTGACTGCTGGTACAGGTTGCTGCTGCTGGGAATTACGGTGTTGCTGCCGACCGTCCCGTTGATGACCTTCAGCACGCCCGCAACGGTCGGGTCGATGGTGCCCTGATAACCTGCGGTGTTGGCGAGCTGCAGCACGTTGACCGTATGCTGCGCGCCATCGGTTCCGACAAAGCGGAAAATCCCGCTCTGCGCTTCGGACGTCAGCAGGGTTGCGCTCGCGTTGGCCGAACCCGGCCGCGGCGCGTCCTCGTAGTTGGCAAAAAAGAACAACTTGTCTTTCAGGAACGGCGCAAACGGAATTTTGAGCGGGCCGCCGATGCTGCCGCCGAAATCGTTCATCCGCACCCGGGATTTTGGAAGTCCCCGCATGTTGTTGAAGAAATCGTTGGCGTTCAAGGCGTCATTGCGGAGCTGATAGGACAAGCTGCCATGATATTGGTTGGTGCCCCGCCTGGTAGTGAACTGGATCGTCATGGCGCCGCCGGCGGCGGCATCGGACTCCAGGCCTGTGGTCGAAACGGTGACTTCCTCGATGGCATCCAGCCGCAACGGCACCAGGGAAGAGAAACCGCTGCCGCTCTTGTTGCGGGTGTCATTGACGTTGGTGCCGTCAAGGCTGATGTTCAAGGCTGCTTGGAATAGGCCATTGAAGGTTCCGGCAGCGTAGCCAGGGGTAAGCGCGGCGAATTGCAGCGTGTCGCGTCCGGAGAGCGGCAGCTCTTTGATGTAGTCGTTGCTGATGGTGGCCGCGACCTGGTTGGACGTTACTTCCAACATCGCCGCCTGGCCGGTCACTTCCACGATCTGGTTGATCGCGCCGATCGTCAACTTCACTGGCAGGTCTCTGGTGCGGCCCGTTTCCACGACGACCTTCGAGATAATGGATGTCTGAAAGCCCTGCGCCGTCACCGTCACGTCGTAATTTCCAGACAGCAGATTCGGAATCAGGTAGCTGCCATCTTCTCCCGCAATTGCGGTATAGGTGAGGCCGGTAGCCAGGTCCTTCACGGTCACGATCGCCTTGGGGACGCTGGCATTGCTGGGATCCAGCACCGTACCCTTGATTGCGCCGGTGGACTTTTGCGCGAACGCTGATCCTGCCGAAAGTAAAAAGAGAAGAAGCAGGATCTGCAACATGATTATGATGCTCCGCATAATACAACCTCCTGGTTGGGTCGGATTGCGCCGACAAATTCCCTCGCATCTCGCCGAATCCATCAGGAATGCGAGAAGGAAGGCAAAGATAAAATCGCGGCAACCAACATTTGGAAAGGCTTATAGTTCCGTGTTAATAAACATATCTTAGTAATGTTGCTAACCTATTGTAGATCTCGTTGTCGTGTCAAGAGGTTTTGAACATTAACGTTGTTTGAACGTCAGTTCATTCAAGGGGTTGGTTGCAGAGGAGGGTTCGGCCCGCGGAGCGGAGCACCTCGTGGCTTTGCCGCAGGTGTAACTCGGGGATTTGCGCATCAGGGGCGAGAAGGAAGGTCCTGCTCGCGCCGTACCAACGCGACTCGAACTGTTCTCTGGACAGGATGCAATTGGGAGCGTCGGAGTACCTCATTCCCCATGAGAGCAACGCCGCGGTGCCCCCATAAATTTCGAGAGGGACGGCGGTATAGAAGTTCATCGAATTTGCAGCCTCGAAATCCCCGAACGTGATCGCTGAGTCTCCCGGCCGGTAGAGATGCGCCAGAGTCCGGCCGAACTGTCTCGAAGAAATAGCATCCTCGCAAACGCCGAGGCTCTGATAGGCGAACAGGCTGAAAGCCGCCATCATCAGCGTAAGTATCAGCACTCCCCCTGTGCGCCTACCGCGGCGATTCATCCACCACGCGCCAAGAAAACCGAGCGAAAAGGCAAGCGCCGTACCCAACAAAGGGGTCAACAATTGTGCGACCATCCGGGGCGGAAGATCGAAGATGGGTGCAAAATAGAAATCGTAGGCGCGGATATGCCGCGATATATCGGTTTGCCCTAGCCGAGCATTCCATCCCCCCAGGAACCATAGCGCAAGCACGGCGGCGACAGCAATGCCCACGATCGCGCCCAGGCCCGCAAGGCAAGCGAAGCCGCGACTCACCCATCGTTCCCGCTGATTTTGCGCATCTATATTACTGAACTTCTCGGGCGACAGCACAATGCCGACCAGCAGGGCGAGCGGAGGTATCAAAGGCAGCGAGTAGTGTTCTATGCGCGAGGAGAGAGAGAAGAATCCCAACACGATGACAATCCAGCTTAGTGAAAGCCAAATGAGCGCCCAGGCCCCGGACGCTTTGGATCGATACTCTTGCACAACAGGGCGTATCGCAGGAAAAAAGGCGCTCCAGGGGAACAGCCAGAGCAGGATGAGGGCCCAGAATATAGGCAGGGAGATCGATTCGTAATCCATCGGCTGGCGTCGCCCGAGAAACCGCAGCACCTGCTCGTTGATAAAAAAATACCATAGAAAGCCCGGATTCCGGCGCGCGGCCAGAATGTGCCATGGGAGAGCAAGGGCAAGAAATAGGAGCAGACCTTTTCTAAGATGAAAATGCTTCAATCGCGACCACGCGCGCGGCCAGGACAGGAAAAGGAGGGTTATAGCCACGGGGAACGCGACGCCGATCATACCCTTCGTCAGCACGGCTCCTGCAAGGGCCGCATAGAACAACATTGCCGGCAGCAACGGTCCCGAAGGATCGGAATACCATTCCAGGAATGCATAGAGGGATAAGGTCAGAAGGAAGACGAAGAGCATGTCTGGAAAGACCATGCGGGTGAACAAAAATGTTCCCACACAAAAGGCCGAGGCCAGCCCCGCGGTAAACCCGGCAGTTTGTCCCGCATGTTTCTTCCCCATCAAATAGAGAAGGATCGCCATCCCCAGCACTGCCAGAACCGAGGGGAGCCGCGCAGCGAATTCGTTAACCCCTAGAAGATGGAAAGCCGTCGCCATGAGCCAGTACATCATCGGCGGTTTATCGAGGAAGCGGACGCCGTTTGAGTAGGGAGTAACCCAATCATTGCGCTCGACCATTTGTTTAGCAACAGTCGCATAGAGCGCATCCCCGTCATCGAGAATAGCCCGGGTTGTCGCCGTATAGAGATAGATCGATGAGATCAACAACAACAGCAAAGGCAGCGCGAGTCTTTTGAGCATTTCCCCTCTGCACTCTTCCTGAGTTTCCCTTTCCGGTTGGCGAAGGCTCCATTTTGTTCGACATTTTGGCACAACGGGCGCACCCACCAAAACGAAAAGCTCGATATCTACGACGTCACCAATGGTTCGCGTGTTGTCGCCTATTTGATTTCCGGCAAACCTGGAAGCGGCGAGATCGGCGTCAACGGCGGCGCCGCCCATAAGGTGAGTCCCGGCGACCCGGTGATCCTGACGGCCCATGGGTGGATGACGGCCGAGGAGGCGTGCTCGCATCGCCCAAAATCGTCCTCGTTGACGCCGCCAACCGCGTCCCTAAAACCGACGTCCACGAAAGAGTCACGAGTGAAGCGTCATGAGTGATGCGGGAAAACCACTTGAATGGACCGTGCGCGTCTCGCCCGCTGCACTCAGCGCGCATGGGCAAGCAATTTCGCATAACACCGGGAGTATACGCATTTTCATTATTGGTGTGAAAAACAGCGGGTGGGACGTCTGTGGTTCGTCGGCGGCGAGGGCCGGACCCCGCCGCCGACAAGAGCAAAAAACTACTTCACTTTGAAGACGATGCCCATGGACAGGCGGAAGTTGTTCGAACCCTCCAGATTGAAAGTTATCGGGTCCTTGGTCCGGATTCTTTCCCAATCCGCCTGGATTACACGAACTGCCACTTTGTTGCTCACGTTGACGTCGACGCCGCCGCCCGCAAGAATTGTGAGATTGTTGCTGCCGCTCAAAGTGGTTCCACCTTTCATCGGCAGACCTTGGCCTACATGAGCGACACCAATCATGAAGTGCCCAAATCCCGACAATCTGCCGGCTCGCTTCACGATTTGAGGACCGGCGAGAATCGTATAAATCGCACCTGCAGGCCTGCCAGTGCCAGAATCCTTGCTGAGGTAATGACCGGCGATATCTGCGACGCCGCCAATCCACTTGTTGGCATAGAGCGCGGCCTGGCCATTCCAGCCGCCAGTGTTATTGCTGCCGGCAGTTCTCAGGTAAGAGAAGCCGCCGAACACTTCCGCTTTGACAGTATCGTTCTGAGCCAGGGCTGTGCCCGCCAGGATGACCATCAATCCAACTGCAAACATCAGGTTCCGTTTCCAGTTCATACTAGGATTCCTTTCTCAATTTAGCTTTTGACACTCAAATCCGCGGCGAAAGGTGGCGCTCCGGTGTTCGTCGCCGGAGCGCCGGATGAACTACCATCGGAACTCGCCGCGCAGTTGAATACTGCGAGCGCCGGCTACTGATGTTGTGGTGCCGAAAGAGGTCGACGTTACACTGGTGTTCAAGCTCCAGCCGAAGACCGGATGGTTGAACACATTCGTTGCTTCCGCGGCCAGGATGAAACTCATGCGTTCATTGACGCGGGTCTGCTTGATCAGAGCCATGTTGGTGGTATAGGACCACGGCGCGTACAGCAATACCCACTGGTTGAGAACGCCGGGCGTGGAGGAAGGCTGAATATAGGCGGGATTGGCACGGCCATCGGACCCGATCAGATACTTGGGCAGGAAATAGAAGTTCTGATTCGGACCGGCGCTGTAAGTGCCCGCCATGGTCCGGAGTGATTCCGGTGTGAGCCCGTTGAGAAGCACGACGCCGCCATCCTGGAAGGTGTTGAAAGTGTTCCGTCCGCTGGACAACCGGCCTATGCTGCCTGAGGAAGCGTTGAAGGTATTGGATACGGTCCATCCGCCGATAATTCTGCTGATGATCGGGTTCCCCACATTGAAAAACCGGCCCGGTCCCATGGGCAGATCATAGGTCCAGTAGGCTTTGAAGCTGTGGCGCCGATCGTTGAAGATCGGCTGTCTGTCCAGCGTGTGATCGCGCAACGTTCTGGGTTGCGCCGTCGCAGTCTGGTCACCGGAATTGTTCATGTCCGCCATGGACTTGCTGAACGTGTAGTTCGCGCGCAGATCCAGGCCCTTGCTGTAAGATTTCCGGAAGTCGACCTGCAGCCCGTGGTACCAGCTGTTGCCGTTATCGTCGAGGACATTGAGGGCGCTGGCATACGGATTGGGACGGAAAAAATTGATCGCGTAAGGTCCGGGCGCATTGTAGCCATTGGATGCGCACGGCCCGAAGTTATTGCCGACCATGCGACAGAAGTAGGTGATGCTCCCGGCCATGCTGCTGGCCATGGTGGCTGCTGTTCCTTGTTGCAGGTTGGTGATGAAGCTGCTGGATTTCCAACCCGAACTGGTAGACAGCGCCGCCATGGATCCCCTGGCGCCGAAGGCTGCCGCGAGGATCGGCATATCCGCCTGCCCCGGCAAACCACGGTTGGAGAAGTCGTTGGCAACGCCGTTGGCGGCGTTGATGGCCAGGTTGTTCTGCGCTTTTATGAAGTCCTGCGCGAACCCGTTCTCGATAATGTTGGTTTCCTGCATGTTGTAGGTGTGCCACATGTGCGCCGAGCGATTGCCCACATAACGGACTTCGAGCACCGTGCCCTTGGCGAGTTCCCGCTGGATGCCGAAGGTCCAATTCTGCACATAGGGAGTCTTCAACTCGGGCATCGTGGTCGTCAGAGCCACAGGGTAAAACTGGGACTGGGGCATCGGGAAAGTGAACGAGTTGGGAAAGACCGACAGGGCAGGCAACGTCGACCCAAGCGTCAGGCCGCCGGGATTGAAGCCGGTCATGCCGGGGTTAATCCACACGCTTTGGTACGCGCCCGGATTGCCGGAGAGATTGTTCGAGACCGAGTTCATTCCCTCGTCGTAGTAGTTGATATTGAAGCTGGAACGGATCACGGTTTTGTTGCCGAACATCTTGCCCAGCAGGCCCTTGTCGTATTTCGGGCTCCAGGCGAAACCGAAATTCGGCGCCGGGTTGATCTTATCGCCGCTGAATGTGTAGGGAGTCAGGTTGATTTGGGGATCCAGAACTCCATCCAGGGTGCCCGGCTTGAACAATGACTTGGAGGGACCGAGGAGGTTTGCCAGATCGGGAGTCGCGTCAATTCCATTGGTATTATGCAGCGCGCCCGAGAGCTCCCAGCGGAGACCGTAGTTGAGCGTCAGATCCGGCCTCACGCGGAAAGAGTCCAGGATGTAGAGTCCGACGCTGGTGCGCGCAAAACGTTGCGTCAGGGAAGCGAAATCCTGGTACTTGTGGCTGATCTCATCAACATTGCGCGAACTGCTGATGGCACTGAGGCGTCCG
>Ga0315284_10007844_pt1 | contig 15229 bp, 6 predicted proteins | sample YL17G09_16_MG_FD_203696 | JGI IMG/M metagenome (GOLD analysis project Ga0315284, IMG submission 203696) | Sediment microbial communities from Yellowstone Lake, YNP, Wyoming, USA - YL17G09_16 | ecosystem: Environmental > Aquatic > Freshwater > Lake > Sediment | place: USA: Wyoming | collected... | reverse complement strand
AAGTGTGTCTCGCTTTGTGTTTGTCTCTCTCTCTCTCTCTCTCTCTCTCTCTCTCTCTCTCTCTCTCTCTCTCTCCTCTTCTCTCTCTTTACTTTTTCTCGAGCGCCGCGGCGTGCTCGCGGAGCGCCGCCAAAATCCCCTTACGGTAGATGCACGCCCCAGCGACTATACCCGTCGTCGGGTCCAGCGCGCCCTCCTCTTGCTGCCGCGACCCCAGAAGAAGCGCTTCTTCGCCGTCGCGGCCATGGCTGCGGCTGCGGCAGCAGCGGCAGCAGCGCCGGAGGGCGGCGGCCTCGCCGCGGAGCGTCCGCCGCAGCGCCCTCCGGGCCCGCATTCCAAAGCGGGGCGAGGAGGCGAAGGCGAGGATGCCGCGGAGGAAGGCGTCGGAGGCCCTCTCTGCCTCCAGAGCGGCAGCGGCGGCGTCGTCGCGCCCGGCGCCCCTCGAGGAAGAGGCGGCCGCCGCGGCGGCGTCGGCGGCCTTCCTGCTGCGGAGGAGCCGCTTCACGCCGGCCCGCTTGAGGGCCGCCGTCGCCTCCCGCTCGTGTCGCGCCTCGCCGTCGTCGCCGTCGGCGTCGCTGTCGCTGTCGCATTCGCTTTCGCTCCCGCCGCTGCGGCTGCCGCTGGAGCCTCTCTCTCCCTCGCCGCCGCTGCCGCGTTTCGGGGGGCGCCGCCGGCGGGCGGCAAGGGAGAGGGCGAGGGCCGCGAGCGCGCGCTTCGGCGTCGGCCTCCCGCAAGCGATGAGCACATCGACGCTGGCGCTGCCGGAGGCGAGGAGCCCGCAGGCGTCTGCCGCCCTGCGGGCGAGGGAGAGCGCCGTCGTTGCCTTGACCGGAGCTTCTTCCTCTTCTTCTTCTTCTTCGGCAGCGGCGGCGCTGTTGTCTCCTCCTTTCCTCTTTGCCCGCTCCCTGCCGCGCTTCCTCGAAGAGTCCTCCCTGTGCGCCGCCGAGAGGCCGCCGAGGCGGAACTCCCTCTCGAAGCAGTGCCAGACGGCCTGCCCCCCGTGGCCGGCGGGGGCGGAGCGCGAGCGCGGCTTTTCCTCTGGAAGGAGGCAGCCCGGGCAGGCGGCGGCGTCGGTGGCGGCAGGGGCGTCGTCGTCGGCGGCGGCGGTGGCACCGCCGGGGGGGGGGAGGAGCAGCGCCGGCAGCGCCTCCAGGCCTGCAGCCACGGCGACGTCGAACGCGGACTGGCCGACGAGGGCGCAGCCCCGGCGGAGCTCGATGCCGCGGGGGAGATCGGCCGCGGCCCTGATCACGAGGGAGAAAGAAGAGAGAGAGGGCTCGCCGTCGGCGTCCTCTTTGTCGCCGCTCTCGACCCACTCAAAGTCGACGGCGGCGCCGCGGAAGCAGCGGGGCACCGCCGAGGCCAGCGGCGCGAGGACCGGCGTCAGCAGCAGCGGGCCCGGGCCCGGGATCGCCGCGCTGTCGACGACGGCGAGGGCCCAGGCTCCGGCGCGCTCCGCTGCCCGGGAGACGGGCTCCGGCAGCGGCGGCGGCGGCGGCGGCCCGCTCGCCGCGCCCTGCACCGCCGCCTCCCTCGCCTCCAGCGACAGCGCCCGCGCCGCGGCCTCGACGACCCGGGAACCCTCGCGGGCCAGGTCCCCGGCCCGATCGAGCAGTTCCCCGGCGAGCGCGGTCCCCTCGAGCAGGGCGAGCGCCAGGGAGCGCGCGCTGCGCTCCTTCTCGCTGCCCCCGCCGCCGCCGCCGCCGCCGCCGTCGCCGTCGTCGCCGTCTCTCTCGTTGCCTCCCCGGCCTCGGGCGTGACACAGGCGCATTCTCGGCGGCAGCGGGACGCCAGCGGCCAGGCGGCGGGCGAGCTCCGACCTCTTCCCTGCCCCGTCGCCGCCGCCGCCGCCGCCGCCGCCGCCGCCAGGGTGACCCGGCCGGACCGCGGCGCGGAGCAGCGCCGCCGCGAGCTCCCGCCTGCGCGCGGCGGGGCTGCTCGCCCCCTGGCGGGCGGCGGCCCGCGGGGCCGAGAGCGCCTCCGACCCAGGCACGACGGCGAGGACCTCCCCTCGCCGGCACCCGCGCGGCAGCGAGACGCCCCAGGTCCACGAGGCCGAGGGCGCGGCGACGCGCGAGGGGCAGGGGCGGCAGGGGCGGCGGGGGCGGCAGCCGGGGGCGCTCCGGTCCTCTTCCTCTTCGCCGAGCCCCACCTCGCGGAGGAGCGGCGGGGGGGGGGCGGCGGCGGCACCGCCGTCGTCGACGGCTGCGTCTTCCGCTTCGGCGCTTGGAAACCCAAACAGCCTCGCCGTCGTCAGCGCCGCCGCGCCCACGGCGCGCCTCGCCGCGTCGGCCAGCGCTGCCTCCGCCCCCGCCGCGAGCCGCCGCTGCGCCGCTCGGTACCGAAGCGCCATCTCGCGGTGGCGGTCCCCGGCCTCCGCAGCCCTCCGGGCCCCCTCCTCGTCGTCCTCTGCCGCCGCCGCCGGCGGAGAGGCGGCGCCGCCTCCTCCTCCCCCGAGCTCCCTCGTCCTGGCGCGGAGCGCGGCCCGGAGCGCCGCGACCGCGCGCAGCTGCGTCTCCGGCGGGCAGGGGACGCCGGCGTCGTCGTCGGCGGCGGAGGAGGCGGGGGCCGAGGCGGGAGGGGGCCGCGGGGGCGCCGGGCGGACCTCGATGCAGGGAGGAGGAGGCGGCGCCGAGGCCGCCGCCGCCGCCGCCGTCTCCGGCGGCGGCGAGGGCAGGGGAGCTTCCACCTCGTCCAGCGCCGAGCCCGCCGCGCCGCCGGCGAGCGCCGCGCATGCTGCCGTCAGCGCCGAGCGCGGCAGCGGGTCCGCGCGCGTGCAATAGGCGTCGAGGGGCACGCCGAGCCTCACGAGCCTGGCCCTGCGGCCGCGGGCGCCGCGGTCGTCGCCGCCGCCCCCGCCTCTCCGGCCGCTGCCGCCGCCGCCGCTTCCGCCGCTTCCGCCGATACCCAGCGAAAAGTGGAAAAAGTCGGCGTCGTTCCAAAGAGGCTGGAGGACGAAGCCGTACCCGACCAGCAGCTCCTCGTTCGACTTGTGGCCGTAGTTGGACGCGACGGCTCTTCCCGCGGGGACCCCCCCCAGGGTCTCGAAGACGAAGTCGCCCTCGCCCGAAGCCACGCCGCCTCCCTCTCCGCCGCCGGGCTCGCCGCCGCCGCCGCCGCCGCCGGCGCTCCACCGCACCGCGGCGGAAGGGTCGTGGTCCAGCATGTCCCCCACGGGGAGCAGCGTCACCCTCTTCGATCCGGAGGGAGGGAGGTTGAAGGCGCGGCTCCAGACGGTGCTGCGGGCCCAGCGCGCGTCGCCGAGGGCCTCGGAGCCCGAGAGCGCCGAGAGCGGGTTTCTGACGCGACGGTGCTCGCTCGCGCTCTCGCGCCCGCTCCCCTCCCCCGCCGCCTCCTCCCGCTCGAGCTCCCTCGCGCGCGCCTCGACCAGCCTGGCGCGGAGCCTCGAGAGCCTCCCCAGGGCCCTCTCGGCGGCGTCGGCCGCGGCGCCGGCCCTCGAGCCGCGCAGCAGCAGGCGCGCCCCGGCGTCCCACCAGAGCGGGTCGTCGTAGGCCGCGGGCAGCGAGGCGAGGTAGGGGGCCCACTCGGACCGGCGGCCCCGGCTGCGCTCGATCATCAGCAGGAGGCATAGCCTGTCGCGGTCGTCGAGCGGGCCGTCGCCGCCGTCGGGGGAGCCTCCCTCACCCGAGAGCGCCGCGAACGCGCCGGCGTAGTCTTCGTCGACCAGGGAGTGGTCCGCGTGAAGCAAGACGTCCCGCGGGACGACTAGGAAGGCCGTCCCCGGGGCTATGGGCTCCGAGGAGGCGACGAGGGAGCGGCCGTCGGGTCCTCCTGGCTCGAGGCGCGGGTCGAGGCGGATGCCCTGATGACGTTGGTCCGGAATGAGAAAAGGTCGAAGTGAGTTCCAAGGTCTCGACAGACGACTGACGACGGCTTTGATGTGAGCAGATTGATGAGAGCAGATTGATGAGAGCAGATTGATCTACCAGTTCCTCATTCTCTTCAACCAAAGAGCTCAACTCACCTTTTCTTTGGCCCAGACCAGCAGGGCCGGAAGAGGCGAGTCTCTGGGAAGAGTGGCCGCCATCTTCAGAAAGAGAGAGAAACAGACGAGACGAAATCGCGATTGCGAATCTCGACTTTCTTTTTTGCAGGTACTAGCGGCTAGCCTATCTGTTTTCTGCTGAGGGTTTCGGTTTTTTCTTGAACCCCCACTTCCATTCCCGCGCCATCTCCGCCGCCGACACGAACCAATTCTTCTCTCCGTCTCCAAGATGAAAAAAAAATAGAATAAATGAAATGATTTCACAGGGGGGCAGCTGGTGGGCGGGAAAACGAAATCTCTCTCTCTCTCTCGCCCCCTGACTTTTTCAATCTCTCCTCCCTCTCTCTTTCTTTTCCCCCTTTTCCCCCTTTTCCCCTCTCTCTCTTCCCTTCTTCTTCACTTGTCCGCCGGGGCAGCCTGCGCCGGGTAGCTCCCCTGCACGCTAGCCCAGTCCTTCTTCCCGTCGACCAGCGCCCTGACGACACCGGGCAATTCGGATATCGGGACGCGGACCTGCGCCATCGAGTCGCGCTCGCGCAGCGTTGCGGTCCCGTCCTCGAGGCTCGCGCCGTCGACGGTCACGCCAAAGGGCACGCCGATCTCGTCGGTGCGCGCGTAGCGCTTGCCGACCGTCGTGCTGGTCGTGTCGACCAGCGTGGCCAGCCCGACGGCCGTCAGAGCCCGCTCGATCTCTCGCGCCTTGGCGTCCATGGCCTCGCGGTTGAGGAGCGGGAAGACGGTGACTTTCACGGGGGCGACGGCGGGGGCGAAGCGGAAGACGGTGCGCTGCGCGTCGCCGCTTCCCTTTTGCTTGTCGCTCGCCGCCGCGGCTCCCTCCGCCGCCTTCGGCTCCTCCTCGCGGGCGTAGAACGAGTGCTCGAACGCGCAGTAGATGATCCTGCCGATTCCAAAGGAAGGCTCGATGACCGAGGGGACGATGGAGCGGCCCGATACTTTCTGCGTGACGGACTCGACAGAGACCTGGTCGGCGGTGACCTCGACCGAGTTTTCCGCCGCCGCCGCCGCTGCCGCCGCCGGGGCCGCGGCCGCCTCTTCCCCGCAGCACGCGGCCTTCTCGCCGAGGAGCAGCGGGGCCCTCCCTCCGGCCTCCAGCGCCTTCTGCATCGCCGCGGCGCCCTCGTCGCTCAGCGCCTCCAGGGCGGCCAGCACCGCCTTGGCCTCCTTCTTGAAGGCGACGCCGAGCGCCTTCCTGTCCCTGGCCCTGGCCACCAGCCGCGTCTCGGTCCTCGGCTCCGGGAACCGCTCGAAGAACGACAGGTCCTGCTTCGACTTGGCCGAGTGGGCCGTCAGGTCGAAGGCCGACCGGTCGGCGAGCCCGGCGCACTCGATCCAGCCGTAGGAGCAGTGCACCTCGGCGTCCCAGCAGTCCTCCGCGTAGTGCGCCATCTCGTGGACGAGGTGCTGCCGGAAGCGCAGGCGCGGGGCGTCGATCCCCACCGCCAGCAGGAAGAGGTGGGTCCGGCCGATGAAGTAGGCCAGCGTCTCGTTGGCGACGATCTTCCTGTCGACCGCCTCCCTCAGGCTCATGGGCTTGGCGACCTTTTCCGCCCCCATCTGCAGCTCCCGCGAGAACAGCAGCGGGGCGAGGTCGGCGACCGACGCGAACTTTGGGTGCGACTTGTCGTCGGGGCTGCAGAAGTGCTCGATCTCCGCCTGTGTAAACTCCCGCACGCGCAGCAGCCCCGCCTTGGGCGAGATCTCGTTGCGGTAGCTCTGCCCGATCTGCGCCGCGGCGAAGGGCAGGCGGTTGCCGTTGTAGTAGAGCAGGTCGCGGAAGTTGACGAAGATGCCCTGCGCGGTCTCGGGGCGCAGGTACCCGACCTGGTCGCCGCGCGGCCCGATCGACGTCTTGAACATCAGGTTGAAGGCGTAAGGGCGCGAGAGCGCGTTGCCCGTCTCCGGCGCCCGCACCGAGTACCGCTCGAGCGCGTCGCCGAGGCCGTCGGCGGTGAGCTCCTCGACGGTTGCGAGCAGCTCGCGCGCCTCCTCGCGCTGGTGCGGCGTCAGCCCCGCGGCCTCGTCGTCGAGCAGCTTCTGCAGGGCCTCCTCGAGGAGGTGGTCGGCCCGGTGGCAGTCTCCCGTGTGGGCGTCGGAGACCATGAAGTCGGTGAAGCGGTCGACGTGGCCGCTGGCCTTGAGGACGGCCTCCGGGGTGACTGCGGGGCACTCGACCTCGAGCATGCCTTTTTTTTTTTTTTTTTTGCGTTTCGACGTTTTTTTGTTTTTGAAAGTTCAAGAGAGTTGAGTTTTGGGGCCTTTTTTTTTTCTCGCTCTCTCCTCGAGAGGGACGAGATGAGGGAGGAAAGCGAGCGAGCGAAAGAGAAGCAGAAGCAAAAATAAAAAGGAGGAGAAAACTCAAAAACTCAAAAATCTTCTTCCTTACCTTCCTCCAGGACAAAGTGTCTCCGCCACATCTGCGTCACGTTCTGCTTGACCGCGCAACCCGGGGGACCGTAATCATAAAACCCGGCGACGGCGCCGTAGATCTTGAACGAGGGCAGGTAGAACAGGCGGCGCTCCAGGGCGTTGGCGACGGCGGCGCGGAAGACCTCGGCGGCCGAGGCCCTGGAGGCCGCTCCTTTCTTCGAGGGGGCGGCGCCGTCTCCCGAGGCCGCGAGGTTGGCCCTGTGGGCCTTTTCCTGGTCGAGCTTGAGGTCCTTGAGCTTGGCGATGGCCGCGTCGACTTGGTCCTGTGAGGGGGGAGGGGGGGTGAGAGGGGGAGAGGGAGGAGGAGGAGTGAGAGGGAGAAAAGAGGAGAGAAAATCGATTTCATTTCGTCGCGCTCCGTTCCGTGCCCTTTACGGCGCTCTCCTGCTTCTGGCGCTTCGTACTGAGATATGCGCGAGCGGTTTCTTCCCAGCAGAGCGCGCGCGGCGGTTTGCTTCGGGGAGAGGCGAAGAGGCCCATAGATCGAAAGACCATCGATCGATCGGCGGCCGACCACCCCGTCGTCAGAAACCCTCCTCTCCCTCCAAAGCCTACCTTGGTCGCGTCCCCGCTCTTGAGCGAGGCCTTGAGGGCGCGCACGGCGTCTCCCTGCTGCGTCACCGCGGCCTCTGCCGCGTCGGCCGCGGCCTTGAGGGCAGCTGCGTCGGCCATCGTTTTCTTGAGGAGAGAAGGTGACAAACGAAAGCAGCGATCGACGTTTTCGCGAGAGGGTCAAAGGTGGGGGAACAATGAACAAGGCGATGCCGGAGCTCAGAGCCGAAGGCTTTTCCATCCCATGGCCAGCACCACATTTCTTTGGAAGAAAAAAATTCCGCTGTGAAAAAAACAAACCGATCCTTTCCCCTTGCGTTATCTCTCCTCGTACCCTTTCCCCACTTGTCGAAAGGTTCCATCTCTCGCGGTCTAGAGCCGAAGAGCACGCACTGCAGGCGCGAAGGGCCGAGGAACGTCTTGGCCGAATCCTCTTTTTCTCTTCCTGCTTCGTCGCCAATCTGGCGTCTTTCGTTCTATCATCATCGTCATCGAAAGTCCCTCCCATCGCCGTCGGTCACCGAACGTAAACCTGGCCGCTGCACGCGTCGGCAAAAAGCAGCAGCGAAGGATCGCGCCCATCGCGGGTACCTCCGATCGCGAAATGGAGGGTGAGAACAAGGGAGGAAAGGGCGGGCGCGTTGAGAAAAGGGAAAGGAGGAGCGGAGCAGGAGGAGACGAGGCTCCTCTTCTTTTGCCGAATGCCCAAGTCTCCTCTCGCTTCCTGCGCCCTTTACCCACGCGCTCGGCTATCACCCACTCGAAAACACCAGTTCACAACGCAGGACGCCTTTCGACCCGCAGCGGCGGCATAAGCGTGGCCACGCGCGGCGGCGGGACGAGCCCTCGCGAATCGCCGATGAAGCGCGGAGTTGACAGCAAAGACCGCTCGACCCGAACCACCACCGCCCCCTCCCCGAACGCCGCGAAAGGGACCACCGCCGCCTTTTCCGCCGGCCGCCCCGCCCGCAAGCGCCAGCTCTCCGACAACGCCGACGACGACGGCTCCGACGGCGCCTCTGCCACTGCTGCAGCTGCTGCTGCCCGCAAGGCGAAGAAGGGCGCCGCCGCCCCGTCGTCCCCGACGAAGAGAAACTCGGTCTCCAACTCGACCTCAAAGCCCACCTCGACCTCGTCGAACCTCGACGACTCGACCACGTTCGTCGTCGCCGCGCCCGAGAAGCTCGATGGCGCCGCGACGCCCGTGGTCAAGTTCGCGCTCGACGCGGCAACCTGCGCCGCGGTGGTGGCCAAGGCGGCCGCGAAGGCACGGATGCTCGCCGACGAGGAGGAGGAGGCCGAGGAGGAGGAGGCCGCCGCCGCCGCCGAGGCGGAGAGGGCCGCCGTTGCTGCTGCCGCGCCTGCCGCCTCTGCTTCCGAGGACGACGATGGGCAGGTTCCCGTCGAGGACGAAGAGGCTGACGGCGACGACAACGACGATGAAGGCCCGTCTGCTCCCGCTTCCCCCACGCAGCAGGCAAACAAGAGCGACACCGGAGCCCCGTCGCCGGCGGACGTCCCCGGCGCCGCCGCCGCCGCGGCGGAGGAGGGCTCCCACCTGACTCGCTTCTCGTGGCCGGCGTCGTCGACTGTTGACGCTGCTGACGCTGCCGCCGCCGCCGCCGCTTCCAACGCCGCCGCCCGCGCCTCCAACAATGCGGCCGCCACGGCCGCTGCGGCCGTCTCCCGCGGCCGCGCCCCCGGGATTGCCCGCCCGGGGGGCGCCGAGGCCTCGCGCGCCGCGCTGCGCCGGCTGCGGTCCGAGCTGCTCGACGTCGAGGAGGCCGTGCCGTGGTCGGCCGTGCGCGCCGCGTGGCGGGGGCGCCGCCCGGCCTGGCGCCGCGCGCTCAGGGGGTCCGACGCCGCCGCGCCCCTGGCACGCGCCGTGCGCGAGTTCCGCGGCGCGCTGGTCGCCGACGCGCCGTCGCCGGCGCTGCACTCGCTGAGCGGCGTCGAGCGGTGGGACGCGGCGGTTGCCGCCGTCGGGTCGGGGTCCGCGCCGGGCGCGGCCCTCCACGCGCTGTGGGCCGAGTTCCGCGAGGGGCTCGCGTCGTGGGTCGGCGCCGCGCCCCGGAGGCCCGGGAGGCCGCCGCTGCTGCTGCCGGACATTTTGGGCGCGCGGGGCGGGCGGGTGGAAGGGGCCGTGCGGCACCTGCAGCAGCAGCTGCCTCCGCCGCCTCCTCGCGGGATTGCCGCCGCCGCCGCCGCCGCCGCCTCCAAGCTCGGAACCGAGGAGGAGCAAACCTACCTCCTGGGAGGCGACGCGGCCGCCTTCTTCTACGTGCAGCAGGCCCGCAGGCAGGTGGCGCCCCCCGCGTGGGCGACGGGCGCCGCGGTGGTGCCGGCGCCGCTGCCCGTCTCGGCGCGGGGCGCCGCGGCCGCCGCTACCGCGGCGGCGGCGGCTTCAGCGGCGGCGGCTTCGGCGGCGGCGGCCTCTGCCGCTCGCTTCGTCTGCTCCCCGCCGCAGCCCCGTCGCGCGTCCCTCCCCGTCGCGGTCCCGGGGGGCGGCGGGATCAAGCTCTCTCTGGGCGACGAGGAGCAGGACGCCTTCCTGTCGGGCCTGGCCCCGCGCACCCCGGCGACGGCGGGAGGGCTGCTCTTCCCCGCCGGCGCGCCCCCGCCGGCCTTCCGAGCCCCGGCGCCCCCGGCCTCGGCTGCGGCCGTCGCCGCGAGGGACGCGGGCGTCGCGGCGTTCCTGGACGAGCTCGGGTGCGACGCCGGCGGAGCGGGGGGCCTCGGCGGCGAAGGGGAGGAGGACGACGAAATGATGCTCATGGGCCCTTCTTCCATCCCTTCGGACGTCGTCTCTGCCGTGGGCGGCGTCGGGGTCATCGAGAGCGGCATCGTCGGCGGGGGCTTTGACGATCTCGTCGCGGGCCTGCTGCTGCAGCCCCCCCCGATGGCGATCTCGCCGATGCCGCCGCCGCCACCGGCGGCCGCCGCAGCGTCGCTCTCCCCTGCCGTCGCCGCCGCTGTGTTCGCCGTCCCTTCCCCCTTGCCGCAGGCGCCCGTGGCCCTGTGCCCGCCGGCTCTGTCTCCCCTTCCCGTGAAGGCGGAGGAGGTGTTTGCTGAAGCAGCAGCAGCCGCGGACGGGGAGGAAGACGAGCTGCGAGAGGACGAGGAGGAGGAGGAGGAGGAGGAGCGAGGGGCAACGGAGGAGCCTCGGGCTGCTGAAGCCGAAGAAGCTCCGGCCGCCGCTGACGCCACTTCTGCTGCTGCTGCTGCTGCAGTTCCGGGCGAGGACACCGACCTCGAGGACGACTAAACGTGCCTCCCCTTTTTTGTTTTGCCCCAGTACGAAGAAATATGAAGAAGACCAAAAAAAATGAGACAGAGACGAGCGTTTTTTCTTCCATTTCATTTATCCCACCCCGACCCCCCGTCTTTTTTCCGTTGCTGCTGCTGCCGAGCTTTCCCTTTTCTCCGGCGCGCGTCCCTCCCCCTAACAGCAATCACTCCATGCACTCATACGCTTGCCTTTATTCGAAAGAACAGAGAGCGCATCACTTTCCCAATTCTATTTTTGCTTTCAACCTTTTCTTTTTTTGATGTTTTGTGTTTCAAAAAAAAGTAAAAAAAATCAATCACTATGCCCCCAACTCATCGACGCCGTCTCTTCTCTCACTCACAAAAGCTGCTCTGCGAAATCTCACACATACGACGACATGCGAAAAGAGAAAAAGAGAAAGCAACAAGAAAGTAGGAAAAAAAAACTCTCCTTAGTCCATAAAGATCGCCCGCACGTCGCTCTGCGCAAACGACAGTGAGCATCCCGGGCACTTGCGCGCCCTCGTGTCGAGCCTCGACCGCACGCACTCGCCGCAAAAGACGTGCATGCACTTGACGATGCACGTGTCCTTCTGGCGGGAGGCGCACACGGAGCAGAGCCTCGCTCGCCGGAGCTCCTCGACCTCGGCCTCGAGGTCCGAGGAGCTCGCTCCCGCGGAACCCGAAGCCTGCGCCGCCCGCAGCGCCTCGACGCGTTGCTTGAGGCCCTGCGCCTCGGCCTCGACCCGCTGCCTCTTGGCCTGCTCGCGCTCCGCGGCGAGCCTCGCCTCGTCTGCCGCGCGGCTTGCGGCGGCGGCCTCGCGCCTGGCCTGCTCGGCGCGCCCCTCGGCGTCGCGCGCCGAGCCCTCGCGGGCGCGCACCGAGCCCTCCAGGAGGTCGGCCCGCGACCGCAGCACGCTTGCGGCCTCGCGCTCGCTCGCCAGCTCCGCGGCGAGCCGCTGCAGCTGCGCCTCGACCTCCTGTAGCCTGCGCCTGACCACCGACGACTCGGCGGCGGAGGCCTCGGCGGCGCGGCGCGCCGCGGCGGCGGCGGTCTCTGCGGCGGTCGCCCTGCCCGCGGCGTCGCCGCGGCCCGCCTCGGCCGCGACGACCGCGTCGTCGCGCTCGGTCAGCTGCTGCAGCAGCCGCGTGTTCTGCGACTGCATGTCCTCGTAGGCCTGGCCCGTAGCCTCGATCTCGGCGACGTAGGCGTCGACGTCGGCCTCGAGAGCTGCCGCTTTCCTCTGCGCCGCCGCGGCGTCGGCCTCGAGGCGGGCGCAGCGGGCAGCCGAGGCGTCGGCGTCCCTCTTGGCAGCGGCGGCCTCGGCCCTCGCCGCGGCGAGATCGGCCGAGAGCTTGGCGGCCTCCTCCGCCCTGCCCTCCGGGGATCGCGCTGTCGCTAAAGCGGCCTCGAGGGAGACCACTTTGGCCCTGAGCGGGGCGACGGCGGCGGTGCTCGACGAAGCGGAAGAAGAAGCATCCGTCGCCGCTCGGAGGACGTCGACAAAGACGGCGAGCTCCGCCGCCCGATCGACCAGAGCCGCCTCTCGCCGCCTCACACCCGCCGCGGAGGCGTCCGCGGCCTCGAGCCTCGAACGGAGGCGCTTGACTAGGGCGCAGGCCTCCGCGAGGTCGGCGGCGGAAACGGAAGCGCCCCCGCCCCCGCCTCCCCCCTTGTGCCCCGCTGCCCCCCCCGCTCCACCGTTCTCGGTGTTCTTCCGCTTGCGCTCCCTCTTGACTGCCTCCTGCAGCCCCTGCGCCTCGCCCTGCAGCGTCGTGATCATCACCTTGAGCTCCTGCACCGTCCTCGAGTCCCCGAACCGGGCCCGGACCTCGCGCGCCTCGCGCTGCGCCGCGTCGGCTGCCCGCGCCGCCGCCGCCGCCCCGGCGTCGGCCTCGCGCGCCCGTCGCTCGGCGACGTCCCTGACCTGCTGGAAGTGCGCGAGCCGGCCCTGGTCGCCCCGAGCGCGCTCGAGCTCGCGGGCGGAGGCCGCGGCGTCGCGGGCCGAGGCCTCGGCCTGCGCGCGGGCGCGGTCGGCGTCTGCTCGGGCCTCCGAGATCGCGGCGGCGGCGGCCGCTGCGGCAGAGGCCGTTGCGGCGGCGGGGGCCTCTCCCGCCCCCGCCGCCGCCGATCCCGCTCCGGCCCCCGCTCGCGCGTCGGCGAGCTCCCTGGAGAGTCTGTCCGCCCGCTCGGAGGCGTCGTCGGCCTCCCTCGTGCGCGCCGCCAGCGTCTTCTTGGCGTCGTCGAGCTCGGCGAGGGTGTCCCTCTCGCGGGCCTCGGCGGCGGCGGCGGCGCGCTCGGTGGCGGCGAGGGCTGCCGCGGCGGCCTCGGCCGAGACAGCGTCGGGGGGGGCGACGGAGGGGGCGCGGTGCGGCGCCACGGAGGGCTCCCTTGGCTTTCCTCCTGCTGCAATGGGAGTGGGAGCAGCGCTGCTATTGGGAGCAGCAGCAGCAGCACCCGCTGCTGTCGCCGCGCTCGCCTCCGCCGCCCGCCGCCGCGCCGCCGCGACGGCCTCGTCGCGGTCGGCGAGCGCGTTCCTCGCGTCGAGCAGCGCGCGCTCCGTCGCCTCAATCCTGTCCTCGGCGGCCCTCCTGGCGGCGACGGCGGCGCGGGCGGCGGCCCTGGCCCCGTCCGCGGCGGCGAGCGCCGCGGCGGCCTCCTCGGAGGCGGGCGCCTGCGGCAGCGCCCGGGCCTCGTCGACGGCCGCGAGCGCCGCGGCCAGGGCCCGCCTCGTCGCCGCGGCCCTCGCCGCGAGCCTCCGCTCGACGGCCCCCGCGTCCTCGGCCTCGGCCTCCAGGGCCTCGGCCGCGATCTTGGCGTCCTCGGGGTCGGCGGAGCGGAGCAGGTGCGTGAGGAACGGGTCCGCGGGCAGGGGCGGGGGAGCGCCGTCGTTGCCTCCGTCTGCCGCAGAGGAGGAAGAAGCGTGCGGCGGCGTCGGCGGCAGCGTCGTCGGCCGTGCGCCGTCATCTTCCTTGTCGCCACCCTTCTGTCCTTCCTTGCTCGCTAGCCCTCGAGCGCGAGAGGCCGTCCACGCGACGTCGGCGTCGAGCTGGTCCCAGAGGCGCGCCACGGCCGCCGCGGCGGCGCTGCGACCCTCGGCGGCCGATGCGGCGTCCTCGACAATCTTTTCGAGCTCGGCGATGCGCTCGCGCTGGGCGGCCAGCTGCGCCGCGAGCTTGGCGTGGGCTGACATAGGGCGATTTTTTATGTGCGAGAGAGTGACTCTGGAGATTCGACCGGGAAAGAAGAGAGCGGTCGAAAGCGGAGAAGAGCGATGCGCTCTCTCTTTTCGCTTTGACGGCTCTCTTTTTTTTTCTCTCCGATTCAAGTGGAACCCAATGCAGCCCGTTACTTTTTTTTTTATAGAAAAGAACGAAGACTAACGCCACCACGAAATGGCTTCTTCTCCCCTCGACCATCTCGGCCGCGCCCTCGCCGGAGCTCTCAGCGGCCTTGCGGCCGTCGGTGACGAGGCGAGGCGCCGGGTGGACGGGGCGCGCGACGCCGTCGCGGGCGCCGTCGCGAACGCACAGCAGAAGCAATCGGCGGCGATGGTGGCGACGCAGCAGCGGCGCCGTGCAACGCGTCGTCCCGTCGGCGTGGCGGTGCGTCTGTTTCGATCTCTTTCAATCGTCGCGATGGAAAGCGGATGTATGAATTTTGGACCTCGGCGCGGCGTAGCAATAGAAGCGCGCGTCCTTAGGCGCCGATTCGGCGCGCGAATGATGGCCGCCGATCGATGTCGCCGTCATCGCCGACCTCCTCTTCTCTCCCTTTCTCACGCCTCCCGCTTCCCCCTCCTCCTCTTCCTCCTCCTCGTTCACACACGCGCAAAAACACAGTCCATGACCATGCATCAGCAGCAGCAGCAGCAGCAAGAGATCGTCCCCGTGTCCACCGCGGACCTCAAGAACGCGCGCTGGGGCCCCGCGCTCTCCGACCTCGCCGCCTCCTCGACCGCCGAGGAGCTCGCCCGCGCCGCCAACCCCCCGCCCGGGCCTCCGGACCTCCTGCTGCGCCTTTCGTCCGTGCCAGTTTACGCCGTCGTCAACAAGAAGGACGAGTTCGTGCTCGTCACGGGAGGAGCGAGGGCCAAGGACGGCTCCGTCGTCGAGAAGGAGCTGGGCCTTCTCTTCATGTCCGAGGCCGGCGCCCGGGCGCTGGCAGACAAGGTCATCAAGGAGGCAGGCGGCGGCGGCGGGAAAGGAGGGAAGAAGATCGCCAAAGGGGACGTCATGGTGGCCCGCACGACGCTCGACAGGGTGTACTCGCTGGCCGCGGCGGCGGTGCGGCCCGCGGGTGCCGAGGACGTCATCTTCCGGTTCGTGCCGAGTGCAAGGGAGGTCTCGCGCGCTGTGGCGCTCGTCCGCGAGGGCGTCGCCGCGGCGGCCGCCAGTCCTTCCTCTTCTTCTTCCTCCTCTTCTGCAGCAGCGGAGGACGCCGTTCCGGGCTTCGCGGGCGTTCCCGTCTTCCAGGCCGCCGGGCTCTCGGTCTCGTCTGACGCGAGGCGCTACACGCCGCTCTTCCTGGACTCGGCCGACCTCGATGAGGCCGTCCGCGGCGCCGCGGCCGCGCGCGACGCCGCGGCGGCGGCGGCCGAGGCCGATGATTCCGCGCGCGCGCTCCGAGCCGCCAAAGATAAGCTCGAAGCTACCCCGGAAAAGGACCAGAAGCGGCACAGGCAGGCCGAGGAGGCCGTGGAGCAGGCCTTGGCGCGCGCCGCGGCCGCGGGCGAGCGCGGCATCGTCGAGGGCGCGGGCGGGCCTGCGCCTCCCGTCGAGGTCGGGTGCCTCGAGGCGGTGCTCGCCGAGATGGCAGGGGAGCGGTCGCTCGAGGGCGGACCCTGGAGCCAGGCGATGATCGTGCCTCCTGGGGCGCTGGCCGCGAGGGCTGCCGCTGCCGCTGCCGCTGCCGCGGCGAAGAAGAAGAAGTAGGTAGGGGGGAAAGAAAAGAGA
>Ga0315284_10007843_pt1 | contig 15230 bp, 14 predicted proteins | sample YL17G09_16_MG_FD_203696 | JGI IMG/M metagenome (GOLD analysis project Ga0315284, IMG submission 203696) | Sediment microbial communities from Yellowstone Lake, YNP, Wyoming, USA - YL17G09_16 | ecosystem: Environmental > Aquatic > Freshwater > Lake > Sediment | place: USA: Wyoming | collected... | reverse complement strand
GATGGGAACATCAAACGTCTGCTCCACCCAGTCGGAATCTATCATGAGTTTTTTAATGGGAGAGAAAATTCTGACGTCATCAAACTCAGCCAGCAGTTGAAACATATCCTGGTCGGTGCTGATAACAATGCGCTCTCCTGGCGATGCAAATTCCTGTGCGAGTATATTATATATGATGTCATCTCCCTCGCGATAATTGACCTTGCACTGCTCTAGCCCAAGACCACTGAGGATGGGCACCAACTCCCGCATCTGCTCAAACACCGAGTCGCGTTCCTTTTTCTCTGCAGCTGTGGGAGCCTTCTTCCTGTGCTTATACTCAGGAAACACATCCTTGCGACGCTGGTCGCGACCGCCGTCCCAAACCACAACCATCGCGTCTGGGTCAAAGCGCTCTAGATAGCCGCGCAGCATTGTCAGCATTATCTTGATGACCTCGGTGCGCTTGCCTTCGTGGAACAGAGGAGCCTTGCCTAGTGCCTGGAACGCAGTATTGTTGCCATCAACTATCAGTGTTTTCATTCCGCTTCCTCTCATCATAAAGCTCAGGGAACTTATCAGCCCTGAAATTCTTTTTGCCCTCGGGAAACTTGTACCAGCCGCGCCCTTCGTCAACTATCTCTTCGTGGCGCACCATATAGTCCAGCAGACCAGTGTGTGGGTCAATAGGCGAGTCGGTCATCATCTCAAAGTTGACCACTCCGAACGGCTTTCCGACCTTACACTTCTCAATCACCAGTCGGCCCTTCGCGCCAATCTGCTCCTCGGTCTTCTCGTTCTTGAGCTTGCCAGAAAGGAACATGTGAGCACGCACCGAGGCTGTAAATTTCAAAGCTCTGCCACCGACGGTGTCAACTTTCTCGCCATACATGACACCAATCTTGTCACGGATTTGGTTGATGAAAACAAGACAGGTCTTGCTGCGATAGACCTCGGACATAATTTTCTTCAGCCCGTCGCTAATGACCTTGGCACGGCGCATGGCCCCAGTGGCCATGCCCAACTCGTTGTCCAGATCTTCAATGCCTGGAGTGGCCGCCACTGAGTCCCAAATAATTGTGAGCAGCTCTTCGGTGTGGTCTTCGCGAAACATCGCCATGATGTCCTGGATAATTTTGAACACAGCCTCAATAGAAGTCAACATCCGGTCAGGGTCAGGATAGACCAGTTGTTCAGCGTTGATGCCAGTGAGCTTCACCAATCCATCGTCCAAGGCACGCTCATTGTCGAGATAGACGGCCAGACCTCCCAAGCGCTGAGTCTGAGCTAAAATGTGGCCAGCTATGCGGCTTTTGCCTGAGCTGTAATCGCCGTAAATCTCCGTCAGCTTGCCTGCGGGAATGCCGCCGCCCAGCACTCTATCAAATGCGTATATGCCTGTTGGGACACGGAACTTTGCCAGCTCTTGAAATTGCTTGCTTAGGTCTATTGACCCGACCACTGACCGGATGTCTTTTTTCATGATGTTAAGCCTTGCCTCCCTTTGCCATGCGCTCCTTCACTGCAGCGATGCGAGCCTTGAGCTCGCTGTCGCCACTCGTAGGAGCAGTGGCAGCAGCGACAGGTTTGGCAGCAGCGACAGGTTTGGCAGCAGCGACAGGCGCAGCAGCAGCGACAGGTTTGGGAGCAGCGACAGGTTTGGGCTCGTCCTTGGGAGCACCCAGCAGGTCGGCCTCGGTGTCGCGCAGCATTTCCTCTTCAGTGACATCAGCCTCTTCGTCGGCAGCAGCAGGCTCTTCAGCAGGTCGGCTGGTGCCATGAGCAACCTTGGTCTCCTCACGCGCCGCTGCCGCGTCTTCACGAGCACGCTGTCTGTCAGCCTTGAGAGCTTCACGAGCCTCCTTGCTGCCAAATGCCTTGATGCGAGCTTCCGCATAAGGAATTTCACTATATATAGAAATCTTGTTCGGCAGCAAGTCCAGGATCTGGTTGTACCACTCAGCCACTTCGGTGGCATCACCCAGTGGCAGTGGGTCAAGATACTGAACGTCATACATGGAGCTGGGTTCGGATTCAGGGTAGAACTTGATGAGCACATCGCGGCCTGCCTTAACAACCGCGCCGTCCTTGTCGTACTGGTCAAACAGCTGCCACGTGCGACCGCGCGACGACACATTGCGCACAATGCGCTCCCAGCAGGCCTTGCGTGGCGATTCCCACATCAGGACCTTGGGCAGCTTTTCAAGTCGGCCCTCCTTAAACTCCTGATAGGCCGTCCGGTCTATGACGTTGAATACACCAATACGCTTGACTGCGTATTTGATAGCCTTCTTGCGGTGCTGCTCGCCCTCGGCCTTGGGCATGGCCTTGGCCTCGGTATAGATGCGGTGTGCCTCTTCGCAAGCAGGACACGACTTGCCATAGGTTTCTTCCATGCAGACGAAAGATTCCAAGTCTCCAGGCGAGTGCTGGATGAAGTGCTTACCTATCTTCATGTGATAGGTGGCACCAGACTCGGTGCGTGCTGGCATAATGCGGATAACATTATCCACCTCTTCGCCCTTCTTGGACGGCTTGGGCTTCCAGAAGATGTTCTTCCAGTCAAAGCCTTTGCGTGCAGCTTCTTCTTCCAGGAACTTTTTGTCCTGGTCTTGGTTAGGTGATGCAAAATTAGGCATTGTGTTGGGCCTCCTTAAGACCTGTTCTTGAATTGTTCTTTCTTGATAAAGATTTCGGGATCGGCCTGTGCGCGCATGTTGCTGGCAAGAGTCACCAGCATGTCCTTCCTGTGAACGAAAGCGTCCTTAATAGCGCGCAACTTTCCAGACTGGGCCTTGGCCTTGTTGAGCGCGATGACGGCATCCAGATAGTCTTCCTTAAGACGTATCCGGTTGACAATCATCGTCTCTGTGACCTTGGTCCCGGCAGTAGCCGCCTCTGCGCGAACTGTCTCATCCAGCATGGCCTCAAGAGTCTCCAACGATAGCTTGCGGTCTGCGACCACAGCCTCTGCTGCTTCGTGCATCACCGCATAGAAAGCATACAGCGAAGGCTGGTTCTTCAGGTCGTCGTTGATGGTCTCTTCAGCGAGCTTGAGTTCGGCGTCTGGATTTAGCTCCTGTATCTCGTCTCCTAGGACAACTGTGAGCTTTTCAATCATAACGCAATCTCCTTTACGCTCAATAAGATAGTGGGAACTCGCAAGACATTCTCCACACATATATTATACTCGGTATTGCTCAATTCTCAAAGCTTCTACTTGGGCATCAGCTTGCTGAACATCTCAGCAAATTTATTGGCAGCTTCGACCAGCAGCGGCTTGCTTTCTATGCTGTAAAGAACCATCGCTGGATGGATGCCATACACAATCCATGCTCCAATTTTATCATTCCAATCCACCTGCCCATTGCGCTCCATTATGCTGGCGGTCTTGTCGCCTGTGAAGAAGCGCAATGCTGTTTTCCCCAGCGAGAGAATCAGCACAGGCTTCACTGTTTCAATCTCCCGCTTGAGCCACTGGGTGCCACAGATAGTCAGTATAGACTGGTCGGTGATTTTATTGTCCTTTGGCCGACACTTGAGCACATTTGTCACATGAACCATATCTCGCTCAATAGGAAGCAAGTCCCAGAGAATCTTGCCAGCCCTGCCAAGGAACGGAACACCCTCACGATCCTCGTCAGCTCCTGGCGCTTCACCAACAATCATCACACCACCGAACACTCCTGCTGAGAATGGCACTGGTGCTTTGCAATCAGCACGACCTGCACACAGCTGACACTCAATTATGTCCTGGGAGATAGCACTCATGTTCGGAGACTCGGTGGTAATTAGTCCAGCCATAGGCATGTCTTCAAATAGGCCGTGCTTCAAATCCTCCAGTGGATACAGTCGGTGGGCAAAGAGACTGCCTGTCTTAAAAGGCTTATCGGCCCACATCACCAGTAGCTTGCCTGCGCCTTCCTCAATCATACCCTTCTTGTCAGGTCTGCGATACAACTCGCCAGTGACGGTGGCATAGGCGTGATATGTGTCGTCGCGGAATACACCATACACACCACCCAGGTCGTTGGAGAATCCTTTACTCTCACCAGATGTGTTCTGAACCTTGGAGCGATAGCCGTATTTCATCTCATCAAACTTCCCAGCATACCAATAGTGTGGCATGATGCCCTCTATAAGAGAGTTTGACACAGCAGTCAGTTTCTTCATACCAAGGTGTGGTATAAGCAGCTCAATCAGTTTGCGACCGCTGCCATAGAAATCTTCCGAAACATCAAAGTTGAATATATCCTCATTGACTGTCACCACCACATCGTCAGGAATATCAGTGAGCGCTGCCACATCTATCGGTGCGCTCTTATATTTTTCTATATGGAATAAACATTTATTCCGCGCTACATCATCCATCAAGCTCCCGAAAACATTGGCCTGAAGCAGCACTCTGACCTTGCCAACATTGACTATGCGCTTGGTGGTGCTGTCACGAAACTGCCCAAAACTTTCAAACCTGCCACCAGACTCAGTGCGTGCACGAATAATGTCTGCAGCAATACGGTCAGAGACTCCCTTGATGATGTTGAACCCAGCGCGCAACGCGCCGCCGCTGTCAATCGTCCATGATTCTTCGGACTCATTAATATCTGGCAGCCGCACGCGCATGCCCTTGAGCGCCGCATCGTTGAGCAGCCCAGTGATGTCGGCGCGGTCATCGGCGCGTTGGAGTGAGGCGCACATATACTCAATCGGATAGTGCACTTTCAGCCACATCATCCAATAGCCAAGATATGTGTACTCCACCGAATGGCTTTTGTTGAAACCATAGGAGCCGAAGAACTTCATAAGGTCAAAGATTTTGTCTGCTTCAGGCTTAGTCATCGAGCTGAGCTCTTTGACGCCATCTAGGAACTGCTGCCTGAATGTTTCAAACTTCTCCTGGCCCTCGCTCTTGCTGACAACCTTGCGGATAACATCGGTGGTGCGCCACGGGATATTGCCAAGCCGATTCAGGATGTACATGACCTGCTCTTGGAACAGGACAATGCCATATGTCTCCTGAAGAATAGCTCTAAGCTTCTCATTAATGTAGGAAGGCTTTTTCTCGCCATTCTTGAGCATGATAAACTCAGTGGCAAGGCCTGAGCGCAGCGTGCCAGGACGCCACAGCGCGTTGACCTGGTACAACTCGGTAAAATTGACTGGCTTAAATTCTCGCAGATACTGCATCATCCCTGTTGAGCCAAACTGGAATATGCCAACTGTGTCTGCGCGCCTGAAGAACTCGTACACCTTCTCGTCGTCGAATGGAATCTTCAGCAGGTCAATATCTATGTCGTGTCGACGCTTGATTAGCTCGGTGATGCGACGCAGAATGTTGAGAGTCTTCAGTCCCAGCGCGTCAATCTTCATCATGCCCATGTACTCAAGGTCTTTCTTGTCCCAGTTAATAACCAGCTCGCCACCCTTGCCGCGTTGGAGCACACACTTCTCGCCGCTGAATAAGTCATCAACATCCACCACAAGACCAGCGGCATGGACACCTTTCGTTTTCGTCAGACCTTCAATGACCTTGGCTGTCTCAATAACATATGGGAACTTGCGATTAAATTCTCGTGCGTTCTCGAAAAGCTCCACTGTGTCCTCGATGGTAAAGTCCGACCGCGCATCTCCACCAGACCTTACAAGTATCTGCTTTGCGATTTGGTCAATCTCAACCAGCGGAACATCATACACACGACCTATGTCGCGCACAGAGCCGCGCCCTTTAGTGGTGGCAAATGTAGAGACATAAGCGACCTTGTTGCTGCCATACTTTTCCTTCATGTGCTCAATAACACGCTCGCGGCTGCCATCCTCAAAGTCAATGTCAATGTCAGGTAGGTCGTGGCGACCTGGGCTGATAAAGCGCTCAAACACCAAACCATACTCCAGCGGATTGACATCGGTTATTCCCATGATATAAGCAACCAGCGAACCACCGACCGAGCCTCTTCCTGGCCCAACCAGACAGGCGTTGCTCTTGGCCCACTGAATCATCTCCTGAACAAGCAGGAAATATTCCGCAAACCCACCTTCAGAAATCTGCACCAGCTCATAGGCCATGCGTTCCTTGGCCACCACGCTGTCGCGCAGCGCGGGAAACTTCTGAATTGCCTCTTCGCACACAGCGTGTATATAAGAAGCAGGGTCAGCCTTAGCTGCCTCATATGCCACCGGAATAGATACTGTGATGGGCTCAAGTCGGAATGAACACTTGTCAGCAATCTCATCCCAGACATCCACGACAGCCGCCTCGCTGCTGAAACCAAACGCACGCGCCGAGACCATCATCTGGTCATAGTTTTTCATATAGATGTCAGACTCGTCAGGCGCTGGCTGCAGATTAGGGTCAACGCGGAAGTTGTTCGCAATAGCGCGCACAACAGTTCGTGCCTTCCAGTCGGCTGGATTTTTATAGTGAGTGTCGCCTGTGATTGCTAGTTTGATGCCATACTTATCACTGACCTCAAGCGCCATCGCGTTGATAGGAAACTGCGGCCTGTACTTGTCAATGACAACAGCTTCAATATAAAAGTCCTCTTTGTACTTGAGCTGGAAAACTTCCAGCAGCTCCTTCCAGTTAGGATGGCTGAGCAACCCAGCACTACACGCTGTCATTATCACCACATCATTCAGGTTTTCAAACATGTACTCCCAGTCAATGCGCGGTCTGTAATAAAAGCCATCCAGATTAGCCTTAGTCAAGGCGCGCATGATGCTGGTAAAGCCGTTGCGATTTTTAGCCAGCGCGACCATGTGATAGCGATGCTTGGTCTCGCGGTCGCGCAGGTCGTCCACCACATAGAACTCACAGCCCAGTATCGGCTGGGCCTTGGTCTTAGAAATTTCTTGATAGAACTTGACAGCGCCATCCACATTGCCGTGGTCAGTCATGGCGATCGCCTTGATGCTGTATTCTTCTACTAGCGAGGCGAGAGTTGAATCAACTCGAATGAGAGAGTCCTGCAGCGAGTACTCTGTGTGAAAATGTAGATGAGTGACTGGCTTCAAATCAATCTCCTTTCATCCATACGGAATCGGCTATAATGAGTCCTTCGACCATCACGACCGCCGCCACAAATACGACTTTTCTCAAGTCGAATACAGCGACCCAGCTGCTGCAGATACTGCGCATTCTCAGCACGACGAGCATCAACCTGTGTGTGGAGAATTCTCTGGCGACCATTCAAGCGCACAATCTCAACGCGACCAATCGTTATTCTGTCAACAACCTGGGCTGAACGAGCACACACTGGCTGCTGGCTATTCTCATAGTATGGCAGCCCAAACACAGTCCCTGTGTCACCATTGGTGTCGCGCTCCACCCACAGACTAGCTATGCGCTCTCTAGGATCGTTCAGAGTCTCTTGATTGTAATACTCGCGAAACTTGTACAGAAAGTACCTCACCTCATTCTCCTTTATAAATTCTAACAGCTTTGTTAATACTCTCAATGATGCGTGGGTCTTTGAGAAGATATTTCACCGAATAGCTGGCCAGCTCAACTACCAGCGGCGCAAGCTCCGGAACGCGCTCAGCGAAGTGCCCAAACTTCTCCACCGCATATTCCAGAATCTCTCTGAAATACTCATTGCCGAGATGAACCTCTTTGATACTGTACACGACGACAGCCAGCCAGTCGCAGAAGTCACAGAGCTTGGCCTCAATAGTCAGCTCTGCTTTGTTCTCGCGCCACAGCTCCATATACTCCCCACCCAGAGCATACGGCAACTGCCCAGTGATATGAACCATTGAGCGCTCGTTCATCTTCTCCAGCTCTTCTTTGAAGCCACCACTCTTCAGCACCTTGATGATGTCGCCGCTGATAATTTCCTCAACGTCGTGTATCAGCGCCATGCGTATCAGCTTGCTCTGGTCAATTTTTATACCAGAATTGCAGACCAGATAGTCGCTAATAACCATAGCCATCAAGGCAACATAAAAACTGTGCTCAGCAACACTCTCTCCGTTGACTTTTGGAGTGTTATTGTAGCGGATGATACAGCTAAGCCGATTCTGCTGTTCCACAATGAATCTTACCAGCCCTGCTTCGCCACTCATAACTCGTCTCCTCTCGTTAGTAATTCAGGCCCAAGGAGGCCTGCCATTTCACATCCTAGCCCATTCTCCCCTGGCAGTAGCGCCCTGGTGAGGGGAAGGCCCAAGCCTGTCAGGGTGACCATCCTAGAGCCGCACCCAGTCCTTCATGCTCTGAGTGTTGCGACCCTCGGCGAACTCAGATTTAGGCCGCCAGCCGCAGCCGTCTGCGTGGGGACAGATGCCGCTGTGCTCACAAGGCGCGGCAAACAGCACAGCGAACTCCTCGCCCATGTTTTTAACAACCTCGGCAGCCATCATCTCAGCCACTACGCGGAACTCTCCCTGTGCCATGCGACACAGCCGCGCTGATATCAGCCCGACCAGAGCGCGCAGGTTGATATTCATGGTGATGGGTGAGCAGATGTTCAGCGGAAGTATGCCACGTGCCACCTCGGTATTCTCACCCAGCGACACCATCTCGGAATAACTCTCCTCAATGCCACGCATGGCGCGGCGATAGGTCTCCTCATATTTGACATTGCTGGGTGTGTGGTAATCTCCGTCTGTCGCGAAGTATTCTTTCGGAACGATGCGCAGCGACTGGATGGAATAAGCCGCTGTGCGATGGCGCGTGAGCTGCTGCTGAAAGGCACGACTCACGCCCTTGAATAACCACACCATGTTGACAAACTCTTGAACGCCACCACTCAGCGACTCGGCTGGAAGATAGTCCATAAACTCTTTCTTCAGCGCAGGTGTGACAGTAGCGACCAGCTCGTCCAGTGAGTTGGGAAGGCTGCCGTGCATGTTCTTGTACGCGAACATCATGGTCTCAATCGGACGCGGTGTGAAATTGACCAGAACGACTTTAGGCATCACTTTTCTCCTTTCGATTTTTCATCAAACCATTTATTTTCAAGTGCTCGACGAAAGCCGCCAGGACTATTGCAGCCAGAACACGGCGCGAAATTCCTGTCCTTGCCCAGCAGCGCTCGTCTTGCCAGCTGCATGTTCTCGGAATACCAAAGCTCCTCAACCGAACTATCAGCGATGTTGCCAATAGGATACTCTCCTTTGACATCCATACAGCAGATATTAGCTGTCCCGTCATATCGGAAAGCAATCTCTCTGAATGGATTGACGCACATGTTCGGCAACGGCAGATTGTCAGTCCGACCACCATACTTCTCTATGATTTCAGCAGGGACATTGCCGCCGTGATTCCAAATCCTTCGGGTGTTGCGAGCGCCATTGTGAAGCGCTATGCTCTGCACGAATATAATCTCCTTAACTGTCGGAGATTTGTATGTGTAATAATTCATGCCAGTTGTGTACTCGCCAACAACAACTCCAGGAATGGCAGCAGCTTTGGCTTCGGCCAGCAGCCTAGCATACTTCTCGTCGGAGTCGTAGACATTGATAGCTAGGAGATTCAAGCCGCACTCAAAATACTGAGCAATCCTGTCAGCCTGAAAAGTTTTGCCAGCGACAAGGTCGCCGTTGGTATTGACCATGGTTTGGCATTTGGGGAAATTGCCTCGGAATAGCAGCAGCGCATCGCACAGCTCTGGGTGCAGTGTTGGCTCACCGAACATGGCAAACTCAACTCTGGCCTTATCAAGAAACTCACCACAGCTTTTGGAAATAGCATCCACTGTGTGGATGTCCATAAACTTGCGCTCGTCGCCTGTTTTCCAAATGGCTTGGAGACCGCAGTATTCACATTGCCTGGTACAGCCACTGACAAGCTCAACCTGTATAGAATATGGTTTGTGCATCGGTCATCCCTCAGTCAGAAACTTCTTAAATTTCTCCAGCCATATTGGAGTATAGACAACCTCTTCGGTCTCCAGGTTTATGAACGGACGCTGGGTCATCGTACACCAGCGGTCAGAGCGCGCTCTCATTTCATTCATATACACCAGAACATCATTGTTGAAGTTGCCAGTCTCGCTGTGAAAACTATTCCACATCAAGTCCAACCAGCGCGTCTTCCCGCCAAAGTATTCTGGCACACCAAACTCAGGAATGTCACAGTGTCGTGTAAAAGCCGCTCGGGTGTTGGTGAACCACGCTGGAGAATACAGCACCTCAACGTCAATATCTCGCATCCCGAATCCAAGCTGTGGGTACAAGTAGCTGTATGCGCAGCCAGCATACAGCAGATAGCCGCGCACATTGGGAAGCTTGTCAGCGTTCTTGACTCCCAGTCGCTCCACAACCATCTCCTTGGCCTTGCGCAAAATCATCTTCAGCGCGTCTGGTGTGGCCATCCAGTTATAGGAACGATAGGTGTTTAGTGCCTCGGCGGTGTACACCTTGTCCTCAAGCATGGGGTTGCCGAACTTGACTATAAACTTCTCAGGATTGCCTGCTGGCTTTTTGCCATAGCGAACAATACACGGGAAGCCAACCTTCACCGGAACGTTCGGATACTTCACCACAAAGTCCAGATTGCTATTCAGCGCCAGCAGCTTCATAGCTTCAACCATTTTCATTCCAGGAGTTGGGTGGATGTAGTACCACAGGAAACAGAACTTGCGCAGTGTACTCACCAGCAAGTCAAACACAGACTTGCCTTCCTGGTCGGTGGCCAGCACGTGGTCCTCGCCATCTATGTCCTGGATACAGAACACTGTCAACTCCGGAAAGTGTTCCGACAAACACTCGGCCAGCTTGGTGGTGAGCACCATCAGCCGCTCCTCGCCCTCTCCGATGTGAACCACACTTGCTCCTAGCTGATTGCTAAACATCGTCCTTCCTCTCCTGTGCTGAAAATTTATCCTCAATGCGCCTAGACTTATCCCAATACATTCGCTCAAAGTCACCCACATCAAAGCCAAACATGTGGCCGATGCTTAGCCAGAACTTAAACACATCAATCCATTCTTCAAGTATCTTCTCGCGCTCCATCTTGACCTGCTCTGTGGCATCTATCTTCCAGTTAATGGTGTTGAGCAGACTGTTTATTTCTGAAATCATATGGAGCACATAATTCTTAACAACGCCTTGAACATATTGCGCGTCGGGTGTGTACGCCACAAAGCGCTTATTAAAAGCCTTCTGGTCACTCCAGATATCCTCGGTGCTGTACTTGTCAGCGCTGCGCCGTATCACATCTGCAACAACAACATCAGGATTCCACTGGGCATAGCGTCCAAGGAACATCACACGTGGCGGTGGTATGTTGGCATAGCTGCGAATGATGCGCGCTCCCTTCAACTCCTTGCTGCCATCAAACGAGACTGGGCTCTCTATGAGCAGCTCGTCGCCTTGAAGCTCAGGCACAGCGCGCACTCTATCGAATGGGAACTGTCTTTCTGGGAAGTAGCACATGACGCGGTCTGGGATAGCTGGATAAGCGCTGTCCCAAATGTGGCGCTTCATACGTGCCACATACATCGGGAAAGAGTGAAACACCTTCTGCTCAGCGAAGCGTCCTTCGTACACTTTCCAAAATATATAGGCTGGGATGGTGCTGACCAAATGTGAGTATTCAATCTCAGTCCCGTTGCTCAGCGTGACGCTGCGATCTGTGATGTGGACAACTCGGTCGTGAACAAAGTCACGCTTGCCACGCAGAATATCACTGAGAAGCTGAACCAGCACAGGAGTCTTGAGCTGATAGGTTGACATCGCATCCTTGCTGCGAGTTAGATATGGTTCAGCCACCAACTCCTCGGTCTTGAAAAGCGACAGCGGCCTGTCCATGCCACTCAGCTTTTTGTCCATCACCATCGCGCGCACATCCACAGGAGGATTGCCAGAATGGTAAAGCTGATTGATGTAATATCCGATGGGCACACTCAGCTCGTCGGGTATGGGCAGCCCAACGTCAGTGAAGAAGTTGTCCACCGCTTCAGAACGCACCAGCAGTATTGATAGCTGAAACTCATCAACATCAATCTGCGCCTCACGCTCGGGCGCTATGCGAAGATACTCGGGATTGTAGAACGAGAATATCTTCGCACTGATACCATCACCCAGCAGGATTTTCCTTGCCATCGGTGGCCTCCTTTACAAGCGCAAAATAGAGCGCGGTGTAATTGATAATGTCCAAGGCGCTGTCCTCCGCGCTGTCAGCACCGCTAGGAAATCCTCTGGCTTCGATGTCCACCAGTCGCCGCACCTTCTTGACAATCTCAGAAAGACAGCGATGGGTGGCGCGACTCAAGTCAAGACCGACAACCTTGTTCGCTGCAGCGTCTGCCTTAAGACCAGACAGCGCGTCAGCGTCGGTTGAGTAGGCAGCCTTGGCTGAAAGAACCTTCAGCGCCTTCTCCAGCAGTAGGTCTGAGCTGCTCATAAATTCAGCTCTGTTCATTGGTAGGTCTCCTTTCTTGCGGAAGCTCTTCAATAAGACATTTTCCTCTGTCTATCATAACATCAACCTGGCCACGGTCGGCAACCTCTCTACCGCCTGCGACGAAGATGCGCAGCTTGGTAATGTTAGCACTGTCTGTCTGCAGCTGGTCCTCGGCTTGGTTGAGTGTTAGGATGAGGTCTGCGTCTCGCATTGGCTCAATGCTGTCAGCGCTGTCCTCTAGGTCAACAGTCTTTTTACTTTTAGAGCCGCGTGTGCTCTGGTGAAGGAGCCACACAGCGTGGCCGCCACGCTGGGCCAAGCCAAGCAGCTCCTTCGTTATCTGGCCATACATGAGATACTTATCGCCACTGTTGGCGATAGCTTTGTGATTGCTCACCATCAGCCCTAAGTAATCAACGATTATCAGCAGCGGCTCAAAGCTGTGGAATGTCTGCAGCTTCCGCAGGTGTGTTTCAATAGCCATAGGCGAGCACGACTGCGCGGAATAATGCTTAACATTCAGGCGCTCAACTCCAGGCGAACCATAAAATCTTTCAACCTCAGCTCTCACTGTGTCGCTATTCTCGCGACGCACAACATCCTCTTTTTTAATACCACTGATGCGTGCGTCGTACAGAACCTGAAGTCGCTCCTCGCTGCCTTCCATAATGACATGAAGCACACGATTGCCATTCTTCATAGCACCATAGGCCATGTTAACTGAGAACATCGTCTTGCCTCGTTTCATCGGTCCCATGATAATCCCTAGCTCGCCTGCTCCTAGTCCACCACCAAGAATGTTGTCTAGGCTGCGGATGCCTGTACTGATAGCTGTATCACGACGCGTCAGTCCCTCGGCGCGGCGCGCAATGCGCGACTCAAGGTCATGATGGTGAAACTTCCCAAGGTCTTGGGCTGCCTCACCGATGGCCAACGCGGAGCGCACATCATCCAAAATGCTTTCATAACTTTTGTGCTTCTTCAATTTATCAGCCGCGCCAGCGATGGCATTCTGGACAGCTTGATGACGAGCAAACGCAACCACCTTGTCGCGAACATAGTCAAAGTTCCCATCAGCCTGCTCTAACACCGCCGCAAACACGGCACGATATTCCTCTTCTGGCAGACGCGGACTATTTGCCAGCAGGTCTTCAAACTCTGTGGCCACTTCTTCCAGCGTTGGCTGACGCCGATACTTCTGGTAAAACTTGAACAGCAGCGCCACAATGTCACGCAGCGCGGCGTGGTCAAATAGTTCTGGTCGTATAACATCCATGTTGTTAAGCATAGAAGTGCTTTCAATCATCAGCATGGCGACAATCTTTTTCTGGATAGCTGAAGAGAAATCATATGCTGGTTCAGACATAGCGCAGTATCCTCTCGTCTGTAGTGTGTGCCATGAATAGTCGTTTGCTCAGAGCCTTCATGCTGGCAACCATAGCGGCGTTGTGTTTCATCCGAGCCTGTGTGGCCAAAGCTGACATGTACATGGAATTATTCAGCCAGCGCTCATCCAGTGTCACAATAAACTCAGGCTTCAACTCGCCACCACGCGCCATCATCTCAAGCTCACTCTGATATAGCTCGTCAGGCAGTGCACCAGTAATGCCAACTACACGAGTCAGTCGCTTCAACAGTGCCTGAACAGAATACTCTATCAGCGTTTGTGCTGTAGCTGGGATCGGTATAGCACTGAGAAACTTATCACGCTGTACATCACTGACATAGGTTTCTTTCATGCGCCGCATGTATGCTTCATAGCGCTTGGGAGCGCGGTCAGATGCTAAGATTTGGATGGCAGGGAAGGCCTCGGTGAATTGCTGGAGCTGAGCAAACTGAGCACGCAAGAATATCTCTGGCGATGCACCAGCGACAGCAGCTTGCTGAATAAGAGCCAGCAGGTGTCGCTTTCGCATATCAAGTTTTGCCGCTGACTGATAAGGATTCAGAAGATAGCTCTTGCGCTTGTAGTAGTGGAGCATGAGCTTGTCATAGGCACGACCAAGCATCAGCAGTCCTTCTCTGGATACATCACCTTCAGCCAGCGCTTCAGCGTCCCGTGCTATGTCGGGCGATTGAAATCTTTCTTTGTCTTTGTTCATCTTGTGAACAACCTGGCTGGCTGCCTCAGCCAGCTCCCCACCCTCAGTGGGGGAGCGATTTTCCACTTGGCGATAGAAGTATTCCTTCGTAATACTCCTAGAGAGTGTTCCTCGCGGAACAAAGAAAAGACAAAGAAAAGAAAAGAACAAATACAAGAATGTAAAGCGTCATTATAGCGTCCAAGTCTGAAGCGTTTCGCGCTATGACGCATAAGGTCACATAGGGCTATATATAGGGTGGACTGTTTTGAACCAACGGATACCGTCCGTTGCGAGCTTGTCAAAGCTGTAGAAAGCACGGAATCCGTTGGTTTAGGTGCTGTGCCAAAAGTAAAGTTAAACACCGACACCACTCCTGATGATGCGATACACAACAAAGCCACCCTCGCGTCGGATGCGCTCTATCAGGCCTGCTTCTTCCAGCGCAGCTAGGCACAGGAAGACTTTGGTTCTTGAAAAGCCTGTCAGGTAGGATAGGCGCTGAGCGCCTGAGCGATAGAGATTGCTGCGCGCCTCGGCCAGCATGGCCATCATGACGCTGAATGAACCAGGATGAAACTCGATGTTGAATTCTCTGATGGCGCGACCACTGATTGCTGATGAGATTGCGTCAGGTAGATATCCCAATTTCCCTCCTCACAGTAAATGACAAATCCTATTATACTCGGAATGCCCAAAATCTCAAAACCTATTCCCGACCTGCCTGCGGCGATAGGCGAAGTCGTCTTCGCGCCAAGCACCAATCCAGGCCGTAGGATTCTCCTTGCGCAGTAGCGGACGCCATGCTCGTTTCAGCTTCCCAA
>Ga0315284_10007841_pt1 | contig 15232 bp, 13 predicted proteins | sample YL17G09_16_MG_FD_203696 | JGI IMG/M metagenome (GOLD analysis project Ga0315284, IMG submission 203696) | Sediment microbial communities from Yellowstone Lake, YNP, Wyoming, USA - YL17G09_16 | ecosystem: Environmental > Aquatic > Freshwater > Lake > Sediment | place: USA: Wyoming | collected... | reverse complement strand
GGAACCAAGATGTTCCGAATCGGTAAGGCATAGAACTCTCGAAGAAGGTACCAACACTGGTAGAAGGCTGGGTGTCCACGTTTGGACGCCCAGCCTTATTTGTTGCCCGTTGCACAAGATGGACAAATGTGACCTGTGGATCAACAGGTTATTTGGCATGTGTATAAATTAGCGCTCTCTTAACACTATTGAGAGTGACAAGTCTATCTTTTCTGTTCTGACTTCTGTGCCTTTTTCTCTAATACTTGCTTCTTGGGCTTCTTGACATTTTTCCTGCCTTTAGTACCCACTGTATACTCCCGCCTTTAATGTCTACTCAGGCATTATCTATACATTTTCCCCGACATTCGCTCCGACTTGAATTATAGTCCTTTTTTCCAGCTTCTGACACCTTCTCCTCCCTTGCATGTGCACAATCCGATGAAATGTGTTGGTGCTAAATCCCCGTGCTCATCCTGCCTTTCGGCCTGTTCGCTATCGCATTGGGTGTGCCGGATGATATGATGACAGTTAGCCCAAAGAAAAAGGCCAGGGATCTTGATCGATACTGCAAAAAGATGATATGCGGGGTGGCCATTACAGCCATTTCCCTGTACCGCATTCAGGCAGATGACGATGATATTCCCGCTACCCGAGATTTACAGCCTCCCCCTGAACCAGACAGTCATCGACGCCGACCATATCCTATTGCCACTGGAACTAGCTCGCCTTCTCCCCAGCCAGGCTGAGTTGGACATAGGATACGCCGGCAAAGCAAAGGTCACGCGGCAGGGGGAGATACTATCGGGGAAGGGGCTAGTGAAAAGGCTATCGCGCCTCGGCAACCTGCTACAGTGGTCGCGCGATGGGGACCGGCTGCAGGTACGTGGTATAGTCCTGGGTGAAAGGAAAGATACCACGGAAAGGGCAGACGAAGGCGACTGGGTTACCGTCACGGACCCATCCTTGCTCCTGGAGCGCGTTTGGCGCGGCGATTTCTCTCCGGCGGAAAACTTCTCCATAGCCCGGGAGATAGCCGACCTTTCAGTAAAGCCCGGCTTTGACCAGCTTCTCTCTTTCGGGGTTGCCCAGGGTGTGACCGTCTACCCTCATCAGGTGAACACTGTGAGAACAGTGCTACGCCGGATGAGGGGGCGGGCCCTGCTGTGCGACGAGGTAGGGTTGGGAAAGACGGTGGAAGCGGGGCTGGTGATGATGGAGTACCTGCTGCGCGGCCTGGTGAAGCGGATACTAATCCTGACCCCGCCGTCTCTCGTCAAGCAGTGGCAAGAGGAGATGGCTCAGAAGTTCAACCAGGACTTTGTGATTAGCGGCTCAGCCGAATTCGCCGCAACCGGCACCGAAGCCTGGTCCCGTTTCCCCCGTATCATTGCTTCAATCGACCAGGCCAAGCGCGGCGACCATTTAAGTCGGATAAAGGGAACCAGATTTGACCTGGTTATTGTGGACGAAGCCCATCGCCTGCGCCACCGCAATACCGAGGCGTGGAAACTGGTGAACGAACTGGACAAGAAGTACATCCTGCTGCTCACCGCCACCCCGGTGCAGAACGACCTGGACGAGTTGTTCAATCTGATTACCCTGCTCAGACCCGGGCAACTGAAGACCGCGACTGAGTTTCGCAAGCAGTTCGTCGTCCGCGGTGACCGGCTCAAGCCGCAGAACGTGGAACAACTGAGGTTGCAGGTAAGCCAGGTGATGATTCGGAATCGGAGGAGTAACACCGGCATCCTCTTCACCCGGCGGCGGGCTAATTTAGTGGGCATTGAACCGACTCATGAAGAGATGCAGCTTTACCAGCTTGTGACCGGGATGGTGCGCCAATTATATTCCCAGGACCAGGCGCCGCTCAGCAGGTTTACCCTGAAAACGCTCCAGATGGAACTGGGTAGCAGCCCCAGAGCCGTCGCCTCCACCGTAGAGCGACTATTGCAGGATAACCCGCCGTTATCACCGCGTGCCCAGTTACAGGAAATCCTTGAACTGTCCCGGGGCATTCGCTACAGCGCCAAGCTGACAGCGCTGCAGAAGACTCTGTCATCCCTCCGCGGAGAGAAGGTGGTTATCTTCACCCGATACCTCGCCACTCTCCACTGGCTGAGAGAGAGCCTGGGGGACTATTCTACCATGGTTTACCACGGCGGGCTCAGCGCCCGGGAGAAGGACGAATCAATAGCACGCTTCCGTACGGATGCGCAACTCCTGCTGAGCACTGACTCGGGAGGAGAAGGACGCAATCTTCAGTTCTGCCACATCATGGTTAACTTCGATCTTCCCTGGAACCCGATGCGGATCGAGCAGCGGATCGGCCGGTTGAGCCGCATCGGCCAGACCCGGGACGTGTACATTTTCAATCTGTCCAGCCGGGGCACAGTGGAAGACCGTATACTGGAGATACTGGACCGTAAGATCAACCTATTCGAACTGGTGGTGGGAGAGCTGGACCTGATCCTTGGGCGGCTGGGTGAGGAAAAGGACCTGGAAGAGACTATCATGGAACTGGTAGGAACCAGCCACAGTGATGAGGAGCTGCGGGAGCGTCTCGGCCGGATGGGCGAACAACTACAAGAAACCAGAGAGCAATACGAACGTGTGAAGTCCCTGGACGATGCCATTTTTGGCGAGGTGGTGGGTGACTGACGGTATTGCGGGCCTGGCCAATCGTTTCTTTGCCACGGTGGGATTAGTTGAGCCGGCTGGCTATCTGGCCATCGAGGCGCTACTGGATGAGTCAGTGCAACCGTACTTTGGGGGGCGTGGATACCTGCTCCTGGCTTTCTCTCCTGAGGCTGCTTACGAGCATGCTCATGCCGAACTGCTCACCTATGGCAGTCCTCTTCTGGATGTCATGGCAGAGGTGGCTACCGCCCGGGGAAATGCCATCCATTTCTATCTGAACTCCGTACAGCCGACTACGGGACGCACTCTGGAGAAGGTCCGGGCACAGATTCGCCTACCCGGTCACCTGCTGGAGACGGGAGAGGAGCGGCTTATGATGTTTCACCATGCCTTGTTCCGTTTCAAGGTGTCGCTTACAGGTGAGGAGCGAGAGGAACTATTCCGGGATGTGGTGGTGGACCTCCATACCGGATGGGCTACATTGCAGTTCGATGAGCAAGCCCTGCGGTTCTACAATGCCGGGGAGCGAGCGGTATGCCCGGAATTGAGGCTCGGCTACGGCCTGCGGCAGGCATACCAGACGGCAACAGAAAAACTGGGACGGAGTATGGTGGCACAAGTAAATACCCACGAGGAGCAGATAAGAAGGGCTTGCCGTGCCGAACAGAGGCAGGTGGTGGAGCACTATCAGGCGATGATCGCTAGGCTTGAGGGAGGTAAGACCCGAAAGGGAGCAGACCCCGAGCGGATTGACGCCAAGGTCCGGGCTACCCGGACGGACCAGGAGCTACGCCTGAAGGATTTAGAGCGGCGGTACCGGCTGATACGGGAAATTACCTTGACCCAGATGGCTCTAGTGAGCTATCTCAAAGCCACCGTGCCGCTGCGCATGCAGCAGGGTAAAGAGGTAAAGCCGGGTGTTGCTATCTGGGATTCGCTGGTCCGGGAAGGCTACTTGGCTCCTCTAAAACAGTAACCGGGAGTAACCACATTAATCAAATGTTTGGCGGTCTCCAAGTGCAGGTTCCGACCGGCGTCGCCGAAATTAGTAAAACCTTAGTTTTAACTCCAGTTTTGATGACATCATCCATTAGTCTTTCGTAGCGGCTTTTCCGAATAATTTTATCGTCTTCGTCACGACTCCCCTTAGTATTGTTTCGGAAGTTATGTGATTCATCAATTACCACCAGGTCATAATTGCCCCAATTGATATTCGCCAGGTTAATGTCCCCACTATAACCGCCCTCCCGGCTGAGGTCGGTATGACACAAGACCGTGTACCCAAACCTATCATTCAAAAATTGATTTAGCTCGGAGTTATTTTGAGCTTGGTAAGCAGTCCAGTTTTCGCGTAGTTTTTTTGGGCAAAGAACTAATACTTTATCGTTACGCAGTTCAAAATATTTGATGATTGCCAAAGCCTCAAATGTTTTACCCAGACCGACGCTATCGGCGATTATGCAACCATTATGCTTGAGGATTTTATTGATAGCCCCTTTTACTCCATCCTTCTGGAATTCAAAGAGCGCCTTCCAAATACCGGTATCAACAATCTGGCTCTTTTCCCCTAATAGGAGATCAGCCTTTGACTGGTCGCTCAGGTATTGTTCGAAGATATGGAAGAGGGTTTTATAGTAAACGAACTCCGGAGACTGGTTGCGGTAGAGTTGCTCAAGATAAAGCAACACCTCTTGTTTAACATCCTCGACGAGAGAGGTGTCGTTCCATAGTTCGTCAAACCAAGTTTTTAAGTCTTTACGGTCCCGGTTGCTATCTACCTCAAGGTCCAGTTCGATATTGTTCCCGGTTGACCCTAATCCAAGACCGCTAACCGTAAAATTGGAGCTACCCATGATGGCGTCTTCAACTTCACCATGAGCAATGTGGTACATTTTGGCATGCAACAAATTGGATTGTTTGATAGACCTGACTTCAACTTTATTTTTTAACCACTCTGCGCACTCAGCCGCCACGCATTTTTGCTGAAGGTAATTAGTTAACTCGATCGTGTCATTTCCAATCTTGAAACTCTTGTTGTCACTTCTATCCGGGTCGAGAGATTTCACGAAACGCGGTTCACCAAAGAGGAAATTTAGTTTGTTTATAGCATTCAACTCGTTTTTCAATGCTGCATAGGCGTAAATAGTAAAGTATGCCGACACAAATGATAGGTTGGTGTCTTTCTGTATCTTCGCTTTTAAGAAATCCCCCACATTCCCCCGATGGTAATTATCCCGAATACCTGATGAGGGTAAGGGAGGATGATTACTAGAATTGTTATTTTGGTTCATCATGTAGCCCGTAAGTCTCCTGATTAAATGGTGTTAAACCCAGTCTTATTGGTACGGCAATTCTAGCACCGAACTTGAAAGTACGCAAGCGACTATGTTTCGGAGTAAGTTGAGTAATTTTGCAACAAGTCTAATTTAGCCTGGCCTGAATCTGAGCTTGCCATATAATAGTACATTATATTTCGGTATACCGAAACAAGCCGTCAAGATATTAACGGGTTATTGCTACCAGCACATAAAATCTGCTAGCTTAGAGATTTGACATACCGGCTACTGAACATTATGGCTAGGCGCTCAGTGCACAAGGTAGCGAAATGTGACTTTAGCCTGTCACCTAATTCCACCACTGTCCAGTGAAGAATGGCTTAAGCAACATTAAAGGGTTATTAACAAATCATAAAAATGTACTTATGCTATAATCAATTTCACGATAAACGAGTGGATACCTAGAATACCTCTAAAGAGAGAATGAAATAGTGCCATTCCCAGAGTCATTAAAGCTACAGGTAAAACAAAAAGCGGCATTTCGATGCTGCCGATGCCAAAATATCGGTATAGATGTACATCACATTGTTCCTGAAAAGGATGGAGGATCAAATGATATAGATAATGCAGCCCCATTGTGTCCGAGTTGTCATGATTATTTCCGAAATAATCCAAGCAAACAAAAGGAAATTGCACAAATGAGGGATTTTTGGTATCATTTCGTCAATAAAAAATGGCAGTCCACTGGAGTTGATGGAGTCACCTTGGGCGATCTAGACGCTAAAGTCAGCAGCATTAAGAATGAGACAGCAGATATATCCGAGTTGAAATCTATGCTAAAAACTATATCTGATTCATTGATTAATAACATGACAGCAGGAACAGCCTCTGTAACAACATCTGGTATTGTTAACGTTGTCGCTACTTCATCAGAAGGCTCTCGACCAACCCTCTACCCCCGCCTACATTGTCGTAATTGTGGTGCTCCAATCACGTTTCCAATTCAGACAAACAAATGTCTGGCTTGTGGAATTGAATTGTTCTAACATTCGTTGAAAATATTCCCCACACTTATTGTTATTTTTATGTCTGCAAGCTAGATTCTACAATCTCAAACCATGACCGGGTGATTCTTGCATTTGTTACGGGTTAAACAGGCTAGCATCACAGGGAGTTTTTAGGCCTATATTGTAGCCATACCGAACATGCGCTTCTACTTTGAACAATCTTACGGAATGTACGATAGAGTCATGAAGCGGAGTTTCCCATTTGCCTGATGCCTTCCTTTATTACTTATCAATAATCAATTGACACCTGAAAAGTTAGCGTATAGAATCAGCCTTGGTATACCTTAGTTTTGCCAACCTCACAATACAAGGCGCTTTGGACGGTGTAATGTATGGGTAATAAAGAAAATGGTTCAGAAATCGGCAACAGGTTGGTTGCCACTTATGAAATATCTCTACCTTTGAGTATTAAACCCGCGAAAGATCTTGTTGGGTTGGGTCCATTGAGTTTCGACGGGGAAAAAGCTGCCTTTCAAATACAAGCGATGTTCAGGAGACAAAAAGACTTGGAATTAGATTCAGGACAGGCACCGGACATCCTTCTCTGTATCACCGCGACCCACAATCTCAATCAAACTGAAATTGAAAATGAATATATACGCGAACTAAATTTGGAAGTGGATCAACTGACTCATCGATTTCTCAGATTGTTGCGGCGACAAGTCCCTCACAAACCGTTCCACCTACCAACTGATCTGTTATCCAGCGTGCGATATAACAGGTCAAAACCGAGTCCTCATTGGCGATTAATGGCCAGTCTTGGTCCGATACACGTATTGATGTCCGATGTAAGCCAGAATGTTACGCGACAGGACTGGCATGATCTTAAAAAAGCGCTTGCGTCAGGAGAAGATACCGAAATCTGGGAGGAAGTGTTGTTGGACGCGAGAGCGGCTTTATCGGATTCGGATTTGAAGAGAGCCACTTTGTATGCTGCTGTTAGCTGTGAAGTGTTTATTAAGGAATACACCTCAAAAGCATCCCGAGAGGTTGGAATTTGTAAGGAGTTCTGGACATATCTTGGAAGTCGTCAGCCTAGGGTTCAAGATTATTATGATTCTATCCTAATGCTCGTTTCGGGGCATTCATTGAAAACAGAGAAGCCGGAGATGTACAAGCTTGTTGAGCGGTTGTTTAAGGCTAGAAATGAGTTGATGCACGAAGGGCATTTCTCCCCCAGGAAACAACTGTTGATGTCTCTTGAGAGTGACATCAACACCGTAAATGATATTATTGCTTGGGTACGATCTACATGTAAAAGGGATTGATTTACTTCCCCCTTCTCACCTAAAGGTGTATCCAACAATACTGACAAATGTGCAACTCGAGCATGGCTGAAATGTTGATAGCAGAACTCATGCCTTGCGTCAATTCAAATACGGTGCTAGAATTGCCGTACCCAAAGGACTCGGTTTTGGAGACACGAAAAAAGTTCAAAAAATAACCGTCCACCGGCTCCTGGAGCTAAAACGATCGTGACACTGACTCGGAAAGTGGTACAACTATTGGGGGCAGGTCAAGAAGAGAAAGCAAATCCTCACTTTTTGGCAGGATGGCAAAATTATTCATGCATACCTTTGAACCGCTTGAATATTCGAGGCAATAGAACGTTTCTGTACCATCTGATGTCGCGCTGTTCTTTTAATTAACGGGGGGCCGGCCAAATGACCCATACTACGGTAACCGAAGGGATGCTGAGCCCCTACCGCGTGCTCGACCTGGCAGATGAACAGGGCTACTACTGCGGCAAGATGCTGGCGGATATGGGAGCCGATGTCATTAAAGTTGAGCGGCCCGGTGGTGACCCATCGCGCCGCCTCGGCCCGTTTTTCCACGATGAACCGCACCAGGAAAAGAGCCTTTCATGGTTTGCCTACAATGCTGGGAAAAGAAGCATCACCCTCAATTTGGAAACCGCAGATGGGCGGGGAATCTTCAAAAAACTGGTGGCAACGGCAGATTTTCTCGTTGAGTCATTCGGACCGGGATATATGGATGGGTTGGGGCTGGGATATGCCGAACTGGAGAAAATAAACCCGGCGCTCATTATGATTTCCATCACTCCGTTTGGTCCCGCCGGTCCTTACCGTGATTTCAAGGGTTCCGATCTGGTCCTTTGGGCGCTGGGGTTGCATACCTACCCCTATGGCGATGACGACCGTCCCCCGGTACGGGTTACCGGCGAGTTCCAGACATATCTAAACGCCGGCGCTCAGGGCGCCGCCGCGGCGTCTATTGCGTTGTACCACCGGGCTATTACCGGAGAAGGTCAGCTTATTACGGTGTCAGTCCAGGAGTGTGTCGCGAGATTAACCGTGATGGGCACATGGGATGTGAACAAGAGACCAGTGAAGCGGGGACCTGCGCTAAACCTGGCAGGGAACGCCATAAAGGTAAACTACGTCTGGCCCTGTAAGGACGGCGACGTTGTAATGCTGATTGGTGGTGGACCATTAAACGTCGAACGTGCCCAAATCCTGCTCAATTGGATGGACGATGAAGGGATGTTAACTGACTACCTGAGAAACTTCGACTGGTTGAATTTCGATTTTACCGTGACAAAACAAGAAGTAATCGATGCCGTTTGCGAGCCGATTATTCAGTTCTTCGCAAAGCATACCAAGGAAGAGCTATTCACGGAGGCGATAAAGCGCAGGGTGATGCTGTACCCGGTCTCCACGGTGGAGGACATTGCTCTCAGTGAACAGCTTGCCAGCCGGGATTACTGGGTTGAGCTGGACCACCCGGAACTTGATACAAAAATCAAGTACCCCGGCGCTTTTACAAAATCCACCGGTCTGCCGCCCAGGCTAAAACACCGGGCGCCGCTCATAGGCGAGCACAATCAATCAATCTACGGGAAAGAGCTTGGCATCACACCAAGTGCAATGGCCATGTTGAAGCAATCCGGAGTGATCTAGGACGTAGGTAGGAAGATTGAAAAGACCACTTGAAGGTGTCAAGGTCGCCGATTTCAGTTGGGTCTTTGCGGGTCCCCTGACGACGAAAATGCTAGCCGACCTGGGCGCTCAAGTAATAAAAATCGAGGGTAAAACCCGGATTGACGGTGAAAGAGGTCGCCACCCCTATAAAGACCACATCCCGGGAGTAAACCAGGCGCTGGATTTCAACCAGAACAATACCAGTAAAATGAGCTTGGCCCTGAACCTCTCCCATCCCAAAGGCATCGAGATAGCTAAAAGGTTGGTTGTCTGGTCAGATATTGTCATCGAAAACTTTGCCGGCGGGGTCATGGAGAAGATGGGTCTCGGCTATCAAGAACTGCAGAAGGTCAAACCGGATGTAATAATGCTCAGCGCCTGCATGCAGGGCCAGACCGGACCTCATTCGCGCCATCCCGGTTACGGGCACCAGCTTACCGCGCTCGCCGGCTTTCACCACATCGTAGGCTGGCCGGACCGCCGTCCCCAGCACTTCCAGGTATACACCGACTGGATAACACCCTATTTCACAGTGCTGACGATGATGTCTGCTCTCGATTACCACCGTCGCACCGGCGAAGGACAATGTTTCGACATGTCTCAGTACGAAACCGGAGTCCAGTTCATCTCCCACCTGATGCTGGATTATTTCGTCAACGGACGGGTGTCGAAGAGGAACGGCAATCGGTGTGACTACGCCGCTCCACATGGGAATTACCGGTGCCGGGGTGAGGACCGCTGGTGTGCGATCGCGGTTTTTACGGACCAGGAATGGGAAGCTTTCTGTACGGTCATCGGTAATCCGGCGTGGACAAAAGACCCGCGATTTTCCACGCTTATTCAAAGAAAACAGAATGAGGACGAACTTGACCGGCTGGTTGACGCCTGGACTGTCAACTATCTGGCGGAGGAGGTGATGCATAAGATGCAAGCGGCGGGTGTTTCTGCGGGGATAGTAGAAACACAGGAAGACCTGCTTGACCACGACCCCCAGATAAAATTCTCCGGTTTTTTGCAGTCCGTCGAGCATCCAGAGGCTGGCAGGTACCGCTCGCCCAGACCCTCTTTCCTCATGTCGAAAACAGGATATGAAGTAAAGAGTGCCCCACTTCTCGGTGAGCACAACGAACTAATCTGCAAGCAAATTCTGGGTATGTCCGATGATGAGATCGCAGACCTGGTGGTGGAGGGTATCCTCGAGTAGACAGATTCAAGTTGAACAATAAAAAGGAGGGAAAAATTGGCAGAATCTGACGTGCTGTATGGCAAGGAGGGTAACATTGGCATCGTGACCCTTAATCGGCCGGAAAAGCTGAACGCCCTGACGTGGGAAATGAATAACCGGGTGCACGATATTTGTGAAGAGGTAAAGCGGGATGATGGTATACGTGCGGTCATATTGACCGGTAACGGCCGTGCTTTTTGTGCCGGCACAGATGTGTCCGGCCGCGCAGAGACACCCGAACCATCCGCCTCTGAACGTGTTTTGAGCCGTGTCAGGTCCAGGTCATCTACCTTCGACCGTTCAACGCTCTGGGGTTTCACCAACATCCCCAAGCCAACTGTCTGCGCTATTAACGGCGCGGCGGTGGGTCTGGGAGCTGAACTGACGCTCCATTGCGACATCAGGATCGCTTCGCAAAGCGCACGGTGGGGTCAGGTGTTTGTTCTCAGGGGCTGGGTGCCGGACACAGGAGCGGGTACATACCTGCTCCCACGCGTGGTTGGATTATCGAAGGCGTGTGAACTTGTCTTTTCCGGTGAAATCATCGACGCGGCGGAAATGCTGCGTATAGGACTGGTGAGCAAATTGGTGCCGGATGCTCACCTAAAATCGTCAGCAATAGAAATGGCAAGGAAATTGGTGAAAGGCGCGCCTCTGGCCGTGAGAATGGCCAAGGAGTTAATCTACCGGAGTCTTGAGAGAAATATGGAGGAGCATGCACAGGCGAATAGCGCGGCATTCGGAATGCTGACTGCAACGGAAGATCACGCGGAGGGGGTTCGATCATTCCTCGAGAAAAGGGAACCCCGCTGGCGCGGCCGATAACGACCGCAGAGACATTGCAAGTATTGCCAGGAAGCAATATAGTCCCGTGCCCAATTGGAGCGTTTTGTGTATACGTAGTCAAATAATCATCTGAAGGCGAGATAATGCCACTCATAATCAAGCTGGTATGAATAACCAAAAGAAAACACAGAGGAGGAGTCTATCATGGAGTTTGGATTCACGGAAGAACAGGAGAAGCTAAGAAAAGAAATCCACGAATTCTTCAAAACAGAACTGCCTTCAGATTATGGGGAAGCGCCGGTACGGCAGGGTGCAGATTTGGAACAATGGGCACAGGCGTTCCAAACGAAGGCAGTCGCCCGCGGTTATCCGAGCGCCGGCTGGCCAAAAAAATACGGTGGACTCGGTTTCACCTCGATGGAGCAGGCAATCGTTAGCGAAGAGATGACCGCCTGGGGAGTAGCATGGCCTGGCTCAATGGGCTACAATCTAGTAGCGCCGGTCATTATGGCAGTCGGCACAGAGGAACAAAAAGAGCGCTTCGTACCCCCCATCGCCCGCGGGGAAGTCTTCTGTTTCGAAGCTTATACCGAGCCCAACGCCGGTTCGGATGAAGCAAACATCCAGCTTAAAGCTGTAAAGGATGGGGAGTACTACCTCCTGAACGGGCAAAAGACTTTCATTTCCGGTGCCAGGAAACCGGACTGGCTGTTTACACTAGCCCGTACGGCGGATACTATTCCCAAACACAGGGGAATCAGCCTCTTCATGGTCGGCGGTAGTGCCCCAGGCATCAGCTACAGGCCGTTGCCGACAATGAGCGATTCTCGGCAGAACGAGATATTCTATGATAATGTCCGTGTTCAAAAGAGCGACCTTATCGGTGAGGAAAACCGTGGTTTCTACGCGGCAATGGCGACGTTCGAGTTTGAACGGGCATCTGTGGGGCTTGATGCGCGGCGGGCGCTGAGAAGGCTGGTAGATTTCTGCCGCAGGGAAAAGAAAAACGGAAAACGCCTCATTGATGATCCGGAAGTCCGCAAGATGCTTGCTTACATGGCAATGCATGAGCAGGCCCAATGGCTCGTCGGCTGGTACAGTGCCTGGCGCCGCTCACAGCGTCAGAAACTTGGTCCACAACCTTACGACCTGAGTATGTTCTTACGCAAAGACTGGTTACCACACAGTTCCAATGCCCTGATGAATCTTTTTGACATGTATGGCCAGCTTGAGTACGATTCTGAACTTGCCAAGTATGATGGCGTTATTGGTCGGCGGTGGGAATCCTCACGCATTATTCACCCGGCCGGCACCCCGGAAATCCTTAAAGTCGTTATCGCCAATCGTGGACTCGGTCTGCCCAGGATCCCGCGGAAGTTCAATGCCACGATTGCGGAATCCCTTGAGCAGGAATAAGGGTGATGTGGTAAAAGGAGAAGAAGATGGATTTCTCACTGAGTGAAGAACAGGAAAAGATGAAAACCGCGGCGCGGGACCTCCTCGAGAAGGAATGCACCGAATCGGTTATCCGCGCGACCATACGACGTGAAGAAGGCTATTCACCTGAAATTTGGAGGAGGATTGCGGAGCTTGGCTGGCTGGGGAAGGCGTTCCCGGAGAAATATGGCGGCACGGGTGGCAACTTAATAGACCTGGCAGTCCTTTTTGAGGAAATGGGACGGGCGATGTACCAGAGTCCGTTTTTGTCTACAGCCGTGCTCTGCGGTATGACGATACTGAATGCCGGTTCGGAAGCTAAGAAAGATGAGTACCTGCCGAAAATCATCAAAGGCGACCTGAAAATGGCGCTGGCGGTAACAGAGCCGCAGGCTGTCTGGGACGGCAAGGGCTGGGAACCGGAAGGGATAAACCTGACTGCCAGGGCGAGCGGCGGCAACTACGTGCTTAACGGAGTTAAAGCATTTGTCCACGATGCCCACATCGCGGACTACCTGCTGGTTGCCGCACGTACTAGGAAGGTAAAGAACGCGGCTGGCGGCATCACGTTGTTCCTGGTGGAGGCAAAAAGTCGGGGAATCAGCTGCACTAAACTGCGGACAATCTCCGGCAACAACAAGCAGTGTGAGGTCAAGTTCGAAGGGGTAACAGTACCGGCCAGCAACATCCTCGGGGGGGTAAACGGGGGCTGGGCGCCGCTTGACAAGAGTATAAAAACAGGCGTTGTTCTGCTTTGCGCGGAAATGGTGGGAGCGGGACAGAAAGTGCTGGAGATGACGGTGGATTACGCGAAGACCAGGATACAGTTCGATATGCCCATCGGACTCAACCAGTACGTCCAGGAACACTGTGTGCGGTCGCTTGCGCTGGTGGATACTTCACGTTACATCACCTACCAGGCCGCCTGGTTGCTGAGCCAGGACAAGGATTGCGACCTTGAGATAGCAATCGCCAAAGCCTGGACCGGAGAAGGCAATGAGCGCATTAACTGGTACGCGCACCAGGTGCTGGCTGGCGTGGGTTCCACCGAAGCCCTGGGGTCATTGCCTATCTTTAGCCGGTTTGGAAATGTCTCGCAGTTCTACCTGGGTAGTCCAGAACATTATATCAGTAAGATAACCGATGAATTGGAGTATATCCCGGCACCGGAACGACCTGTGGGACCTCCTATCGGTCTCTGGGATCCACAAAGGCATGACCTACCCTCATGGGACATTTGGCGTGACTGGTTTGTAAAGAATTCATAGGAGCACATCGTCAGGAGAAGAGAGGGGTTATTCACCCTCTCTTCCGGATGTCGGGGAAAATATGTAGGTAATCCCTAAGTAGACATTAAAAACGGGGGTATAGGGTGGGTACTAAAGGCAGGAAAAATGTAAAGAAGCCCAAGAAGCAAGTATTAGACAAAAAGGCACAGAAGTCAGAGCAACAGAAGAGATAGACTCGCTACCCACAATGGGGTTAGGATGGCGCTGGCATACGTACATGACAAATGGCCTGTTGCTCCGCAGGACACAATTGTCCATTTGGTGCAGTGGGCGACAATCCATCGCACGCATTTGTAAATTTGACTTATTGGGTGTATGCTCACACTAGGTTTGGCACGGTTTTCCATTGGTAGAACATCATAATCTTTCCTCAACTATTGGATGACCAAGATTCTAACCGAGTAAGATAGCGGAGGTTATCCAATGAGTTTACAGAATAAGACACTTAGCTGTGTCGATTGTGGGGCTGCCTTTGACTTCACCGTTGAAGAGCAGGAATTCCACCAGTCCAAAGGCTTTACCAACGAGCCCAAGCGTTGTGCCTCATGCCGCGCAGCAAAAAAACAGAGCATGTCTGGAAGTAGCAGTTTCGGTAGTAGTGGTTCCGGAAACAGAAACTACGGGTCAGCCCCACGGCAGATGTTCCCCGTGAAATGCGCCACGTGTGGCAAAGACACCGAAGTGCCTTTTGAACCCCGTGGTGATAGGCCAGTCTACTGTTCAGATTGTTACCGCAAAACGAACCCAGTAAAAAGATATTAGTTATTAGCCGATAACGATTGGCTGGGTAAGACCATCCAACTGAATAGCCTTACCCAGCCTTTTACGTTTTTTCGGGAGTTGACAATTAGGTAGCTAGAGGAGGCATGAGAATCTGTTGAAATCGAAGGTGGAATCGGTAGTATGAGCGGAATAGACCGCGTCAACATCAGACCGGGACTGCGGGTATTGGTTGTATTAAAGTCAGACCAGCGGTCCGGAAAATTAACTGAAGGCACAGTTAAAGACATCCTAACCAAATCTGGCGCTCATCCCCATGGTATAAAAGTCCGCTTAGAAAACGGTCTGGTGGGTCGAGTTAAAGAGATTAAACCATGATGTTATTCTCCACCGAACGTAGCTATACTTCCGAAATACTGATTAACGTCTTGGAGTAATGACCAGTAGAGCTTCTCAAAGAGGTATCGTTCATTGGCGAAGATTGTATTAGATTTACATGACATTTTTAATAAGGGCATCACGATTGATACAGAACTCAAGCGGGTTATTGCGGAAGCCATAGAGAAGAAGATCGCTTTGGTAGAGATTATTCCCGGTAAGGGGTCAGGACAGCTGAAAAAACGTGTTTTACGATTCTTACTCCAGCCGGAAGTAAAAAGACTTTATCATCGACTGGAGAAGGACGATAAGAATTTTGGAAGGATATTTGTTCATTTCAAACGCTAGACCATAGACGTTGCACGTTTGCTTGCTTTGTTACCTCCGTTGCAGTCAAGTTGCCTGCTTAATAATTACCATTGGCAGATTCAGCCCGTTATCTTCGCTCTCTTTTTCGAGCGGCACGCCGCTGAATACTTCCTATTCTTAGCGC
>Ga0315284_10007840_pt1 | contig 15234 bp, 16 predicted proteins | sample YL17G09_16_MG_FD_203696 | JGI IMG/M metagenome (GOLD analysis project Ga0315284, IMG submission 203696) | Sediment microbial communities from Yellowstone Lake, YNP, Wyoming, USA - YL17G09_16 | ecosystem: Environmental > Aquatic > Freshwater > Lake > Sediment | place: USA: Wyoming | collected... | reverse complement strand
CGGATGTTTCTCTAAGTCTTTTCTCAGCTCATCCACGGAGACGAATTTCCAATCTCCTATTTCTTCCGGATTGGGAGCAGTCTTGCCGTCGTACCGCCCCACAAAAACATGGTCAAACTCGTATTCGGTGAGCCCGTTGTCAAAACCGGCTTTGTATATGAAGCTGAAAACCTCATTCAGCGGACAGTCGAAGCCGAATTCTTGTTCCAGCTTTCTATGCACAGCGGCATCCAGAGTCTCGCCTTTATTCGGATGGCTGCAGCATGTGTTGGTCCATAAACCGCTGCAGTGGTATTTTCCTTCAGCCCTTTTTTGTAGTAGCATCCTTCCTTTCGAATCGAATACAAAAATCGAGAACGCTCTGTGAAGTTTTCCGCCGTTCTCGTGGGCTTTCATTTTTTCTTCATATCCGATTTCTTTGTCGCCTTTATCCACGAGTATAATCGTTTCGGTTTCCATGGTAAAACTGTTGTGGGAAAGGTTTAAAATGCCTCTCGTCATTTCGCTCCTATGAAGCATGAACAAAAAGCGATTCTCGTGAGATACGGCGAGGTTTGGCTGAAATCGGACCCGGTCAGGAGGCAATTCGAACAGACACTGTGCAGTAATATCAGGTCGGTGTTCTCGCCGGCCACGAAAGTTACAGTCGTACCAGGCAGGATATGGATATATTCCGATAAGGTTCCGAATGAACTCGCGCGGATATTCGGTGTAGTTTCCTATTCACCCGTTATGATATGTGGCAAAAACATTGACGAAATAACTGCAGCCGCAAGACAAATAACGGCGAAGTGGAAATCGGGAACGTTTGCAATTCGAGCTCGCAGAAGCGACAAATCTTTTGCGATGACATCGAAAGAACTGGAGATAGCTCTGGCCGAGCAAGTAAATCTTCCGGTAGATCTCTCAAATCCGAGACACGAATTGACGGTGGAAATTCGCGACCGGGCATATCTCTTCGAGCAGACGATTCGAGGTCCCGGCGGCTTGCCGCTCGGCACTGCTGGAAAGGTCGCCGCTCAACTGCGCGATGGCGAAGATCTTATGGCGGCATGGCTGATCATGAAACGTGGTGCGTTGCCGATCTTCATTAAGCCGAAGCCCGTTCTGCTTAAAATTTCCCAAAAATGGGCGATTGGAAGAAAACTTAGGATGGCTAAGTCGCTGAAAGAAGCCGCTAAATTCAGGGCAGCAGCGGTCGTGGATACACGCGGCAAACGAGCAAAGGAAGGCGATTTCGTCGTTCTTAATCCACTAGTCGGTTTTAGTTCGGAAGAAAAAAAGCAGCTGTTGAAGACAGTGAAGAGTGTCTGATATGGTTACTATTTCCATCGGTGGAAATCGGTTCAAAATACCGAGCAACGCTAAGGCGGAGAATCTAATAACTTGCCTCAAAGAGGCGAAAGGCCGAAAATGCGTTTGCGGCAAAGCCGCTGTCTATTCACGCCGTCAGGAAGGCCGGGCGTATTGCAAGGATTGTTTTTCTTACCAGATAGAACGCAGGTTCAAACGAGCAGTACGTAAATATGGTTTAATCCAGAAAGGCGATTGCGTTGCAGTAGCACTAAGCGGAAGTAAAGATTCTTCGGTTTTGCTTTATCTACTCAGCGAGCTGTCAAAGGCGATGCCGTTTGGAATAGTCGCAATCACGGCCGACGAGGGCATACGCGGATATAGACCGCGTGGATTGAAGTTCGCCAGGGCTTTATGCATGAAGCTGAAAATTCCGCATCACACGGTTTCGTTCAAAGATCAATTCGGTTTCACGATGGACGGACTCGCAAAGCGGCTCGTTACGGAGCTGCCGTGGTGCAGTTGGTGCGGTGTCTTACGTCGTCGTGCGCTTAACAATAAGGCGAGAGAACTCGGATGCAATAAACTTGCAGTTGGGCATACACTCGATGATGAAGTTCAGTCTATAATGCTTGGGATGATAAGGGGCGATCGTGGGCAGTTTTCGCGTCTAGGGTTCGCATCGGGGACAGCTAAAAGCGAAAAATGGGTTCAGCGCATCAAGCCATTGCGAGAAATACCAGAAGCCGAAACAGCGTTATACGCACTACTCCACGAATTGCCGTTTAGTCGTATTGGATGTCCGCATTCAAGTGAGGTCATGCGCAAGCATGTACGCTCATTCCTCAACGACATGGAAACCCGATATCCCGGAACTAAGCACAGGATATTAAGATTTTATGATAAGCTCAGGCCGATCATATCGGATAATTCGTCCCAAGAAGTCGGCTCTTGCCGAATTTGCGGTGAACCGTCCAGCGGAAACGAATGCAGAGTTTGTGAGATGGTTGCAAAAGCGAAAGGGATCCCAAAAAGCGACTTTTAATATTTCAATCATGAATTTTTGCAAACAAGCCGGCGTAGCATAACCTGGTAATGCGCTAGATAAACTGAAGTTTAGGCGAATCTCGAAAACTAGTGTCCTCACGGACTTGCAGGTTCAAATCCTGCCGCCGGCGTTACAATGAATTTGAACCTCGGTTCACGCATGAGAATCGTCTCATGCGAGTTGTTGAAGTTATTCAACTTCAACATCATCCTCAGCTGAGCCCGAGGCTCGCTGGGAGCCCGAAAGCGTTTTCGCTTTCGAAGCAATCCTGCCGCCGGCGCTTATAGAACAGGCTTAATGTCAAAATATGTTAGAGGTTTTTCGGGCCTATGGATTAGTCCCATCTCATCCAGCTTCTGCTTTATCTGTCGTGCCACATCTTCCAAGTATCTTGGATCGTCCTTCTCGAAGTCGACGCTGGCATTTATGACGAGTACGTCCGTGCGGTCTGGTCTGCCCAAATGGCTGTCGATTATGGCTGCATAACGCTCAATGAAAGAATTGTATTTGTGTCCGAGGTTCTCGAGATATTCCGCCGTGATTCCGGATTCCATGGATCTTCCACGTTTGTCTATTCTCTCGAGAAGAGTGTTGGATCCGGTCTTGAGATAAACGAGCAAATGCGGTACACAGAGCTTTTCTAGCACCACACGATACCAGAACAGGTAGTTTGCAAACGCCATATCATCCATTATGCCTTGATCATGTAGCGCTTCGGCGAAAACCCAGCGGTCCTCTATGGCGGTTCTGTCCTCGATAGCTACACCATGGAACAGTAAGATTTCGGCCTGTTGCTTTATTCGCTGTTGCAAAAAGGACATCTGTGATTCGAATGCCCAACGCTTTGCATCCAAATAATATCTTGAAAGATACGGGTTTGCTACGATGCTTTCTCTGAAAACTTTTATTGCGGGCTGACCGACCTGTTTGTGAAATTCGATTTTTTCTAGAAATTCCGCCAGCGTTGATTTGCCGCTCCCGATGTTCCCGGCGATGCCGACGTGGATAGAAGCCATGAGAATATGTAACATGTAAAAATTAATACACAAAAACCGACTTCAGAATTAGTCCGTAATTACGCAATTCGAAAAGCTTAAAAGCGACCTGAAAACATAGATTTTTAAAGTTGCCGCAAAGTCCTCGAAAAGCTTCGGCTTTTCGGGAACTCGGAATTGCAAGCAATTCCGTAGTGCAACGCTAGGTGTGGAAAATGGTAGAAAGTCTAGCTGCAATTTTGTCTGGTTTAGTAGATCAGACAGCAGCCTTTTTGCCCAACCTGGTAGCGGCCGTTATCCTGTTGATCATCGGTTTGGTGGTCGGCAAGATAGTTGGTCGTGTCGTAAAGGAAGTCCTTGTGAGAATAAAGTTGGACTACTACATATCGGAAACGCATAAACCGCCTGTGTCGTTCAGCGACCTGCTTGCTTTGGTAACGCGATGGTGGATATACCTTGCGTTCATCACTGCCGCAGTCTCACAAGAGATACTGGGAATCCCCGTACTTGCAGCTTGGATGGCACAAGTGACGGCGTTCGTGCCGAACATAATCGGTGCTGCGCTGATTATCATCGTGGGTTACATCCTCGGTGAATTCATCTTGGGTCAATTCAAGAAGCCGGGTCGCGGATACGGTATCATCGTAGGGAAGCTGCTGTTCTTCTTCACAATGTATGTAGCAGTAGCTTTGGCACTTCCGATTCTCGGCATCAGTGCGACGCTCGTCAACTTCATAATGTTGACGATCATCATCAGCGCAGGCTTGACGTTTGCGTTGGCGGTCGGTCTAGGAGCCCGCAATGTTGTCGGAGCGATACTCCAGAAGTGGGCGAGAAAGGCAAAGTACGTGTAAATTTTTTCTTTTTCTGATTTTATTTTTATTTTATTATCACCAGCGAAAGCTGGGTCTATGGTGATGTAAGAGAAGCAGTGCACGCTACCCCAACGGTATTACATTGGACTTCGTGCGTTGTCCGGGGAAATCTTTTCTTAACGTTTCAACATCCTTTGCGCCCATTGTCCAACCCACGGAACCGAGGTTATCTTTCAGGTGGTCGATATTCGTAGACTTGGATATCGTGACAACGTTCCTCTGGGAAATGAGCCAGTTTAATGCGATCTGCGCGGGCGTCTTTCCGTACTTTTCACACATGTCACCCAGAATTTTCACATCGCCCTTAATGAGCAGCCCCTTCTCAAGAGGTCTATATGCTGTTAACATAACATCATTTCTTTGGCAGAAATCCAAAAGACCGGATAATTCAGGTTCCCTATTGATTAGGTTGTAGTGGACCTGATTGGAAACGATTTTATTTTTTGCACATTTCTGTGCTTCTCGCAGACTTTCGACGCTAAAGTTGCTAACTCCGATATTCTTTATCATACCTTCTTTCATGAGATAGTCAAAGGCGCGCATGGTGTTTTTATCGATATTTTGTGATTGGGCCAATGGATTATGTACAAATCCAAATAATCTGTTTTCAGCCTCTTCAACGAAGCTTTGCAAGAATTTATTACATTTCTATAACTCAGATTTTGGCCATTTACCTTAGAAGCAATAAACAGTTTTTTTCTGTCATTGCCTCGGATAGCCTTGCCGACCAATTCCTCAGTATGGCCTTCGCCGTAAAGTTCAGCTGTATCAATGTGCATCACGCCAAGTTTGATGGCAGCTCGGATGGCGTTTATGTCGGCCTTGTCGGTATTCGTACCCTTCTTATATCCGCCTCCCATGCGCCACGTTCCGAGTCCAAATACGGGCATTTCAAAGCCGCATTTTAGCTTCTTGGTGGGTATCTTCATCGTATCACGTATTGCTATGGTTTAATCGAGAAATAAACTCTTCTATTCACTGCACCTTTGTTCTCCATTTTGACGATTTCGATAGTTCCTATTTCGCCAAGCGATCGTACGTGCGTTCCGCCGTCGATTTGTATATCAACGCCTTCAATCTCGACTATTCTAAGTGTCGCAATCGCAGGTGGAAGTCTGTCGGCAAGTTTTAGCGCACCCGGGATTTTAACGGCTTCATCCCGCGGCAAAAAATAGATTTTGACTACCGAGTTTTTTGCAACCAACGCGTTAGCCTCGTTGCAGAATTCGGCCATCTGTTCGCGATCGAAATTTTCTAGTGAGAAATCAAATCGCGACTGGTCGACACCAAGTTGATTTCCAGTGATCAGCGCGCCGGTGCGCCTATGCACGATAGCACTAAGCACGTGCGCGGCAGTATGCATTCGCATAAGCACGTGTCGCCTTTCCCAGTCTACCTCACACTCAACCGTATCGCCCGCTTCCAATCCATCTCTATCGACTTCGTGGCATATGCCTTCTGCCGTTTTTGTGACGTTGATTACATTGAATTCGGCGCCGTCTTTCCTTCGGATTGAACCGGTGTCGTTTATCTGACCGCCGCTTGTCGGGTAGAACGCTGTGCGGTCGAGAAAAACGTGTTTTCCATTGGCCGAAACAACTTTCGCTTCGAACATTCGTAAGTAAGAATCGTGCTGGTATAGTAGTTCGGTCATAAATTAGCAATTTAAGACATCTTCTTAAACATTGTTAATAGAATCAAGCAAACACGCGGCTGTATCTCGAGGACCCGAGGTCTTTGAGAGACGCACAAACGTAGTTTGCGGTCGTAGTCTAGTGGTAGGACACGACCCTGCCACGGTCGAAACGCGTCGAATAAACGCGCGACAGACCCGGGTTCGAATCCCGGCGACCGCATCCAAACGAGCCTAGCAAGCAAGGACGAATAGTCCGCAGCGCGCGTGGCGAGTGCGGAAGCGTAATAAAACCTATTTTATGGGTAAATCCCTCTAACTTGTTGATTGACATGCCGAAAGCCAAACGAAAACAAAAACCGGCCGAGCAGGGTCAGAAAAAACTTACGCCCGAGATGGAAAAGATACGCAAGGCAAAACTCAAGCTGGCCGAGCAGTTCAAAGACGAGGTAGTAAAGAAATACAGCAAGTTCGTCAAGGCAGTCGTTGTTTTCGGCTCGCTCGTGCGTGGCGATTTTCACGCAAAATCTGATATCGACATTCTTGTAGTAATCGACGACATCATGACACGCTTTACACCGGAGCAAAAGGAACATTTCGACGATACGCTCCAGGATACCGGCAAACACATTTCTGAGGATATCTCCGTGCAACCGTCGTGGCTGCTTAGCGAATTCTGGGATATGGCGCGCATCGGTCACCCGCTGCTCTACACGATCGTACGCGACGGATGGGCTCTATACGACACGGGCTTTTTCATACCCGTGCGCAAGTTGCTCGAGCTCGGTAAAATACCGGCAACGCTCGAAGCAGTCGAACGCTTTATGGAAACGGCTCCGCAGAAGATTCAGCGCGTTGAGAACATCAAGTTGATGATGATCGCTGAAGATCTTTATTACGCGATGCTAAACAGTTCACAAGCTGTGCTGATGTATTTGGGTGAAAATCCGCCAACGCCTAAGGAGACTCTGAATGCGGTGAAGGAACACTTGGTAGACGCCAAGCTCTTGGAACAAGAATACCTCGATTCAATGACTAAGGTCATAGAATTCCGTAAAGGCGTCGAACACAAAGACATCAAGACTCTTAGCGGCCAGGATCTCGATACTTTCATAGACAGCGCAAAACGTTATGTCGAGCGCATGGAACAGCTTCTCGCGCGCTTGCAGGATAAACGCAAGGAGAGTATAGTCGAAAAGAATTACGAAGTTCTCATCAAAGCGACCGTTGCCGCGTTAAAGAAAATGGACGTTCTGCCGCCCGATCCGAAAGACCTTCCGGAATCGATAAAGAAAAATCTCATAGAATCCGGCAAGATAGACCCGTACTATGGCGAAGTCTTCAAGAAAGTGGTCGGCATGCGCAAAGCGTTAGACGAAGCAAAGGTGAAGGAAATCCCGCAGCGCGAGATAGAGCTTATGCGCGAATACGTGCGCCGCTTCGTCCGTGACATCGAACCGATTTTTGCCGAACAGCCCGCCAAGAAACAGAAGAAAAAGTAGCGCCAAACCAACATTCTTAAAGTTTTCTGTTAGGTAGTATCGTTCAGTGGTGACAATTATGCAAAAATTTGATTGGTACGTTCATGGATTGTGGATTTTAGGTTCAGCTTTCGGCTTCGCCGGTTCTATGCTGGCCGGAAACGTCGAGTGGGTCGAAGGAACGACCGCATCTAGTTACGGCCTGACGGCTGTTATAGCGTTCCTGTTCTTCTTGCTCACAGGAATGTGCTGGATTTCTGCAGCAATAAACGCTCGCCAGGAAGAAAAGGTTTGGAAGTTGTAGACGGTTAGTATGGCGACAATCGAAAAGCCGACGATGGGAGATATCAAATTGTTCGGAAAGTCCGTGGAAGACCTTTTCAAAGGCGGGCAATTTCCGGATCAGATGTATTCGCTTGTAGAGGTTAGGCGAGCCTATCATGATACAAAAACGGGCTTAGCCAACAATGTTCATAATGCATATGAGAGTGGAGAATGGCTTGCAGACGTTGTAGAAACGGACGGCGCTAAAAAGTTGCCGAATGGCTTCTTGAAAGTCGTTTATGTTCAAAAGCCCGCAGACGTTCTGAAGAGCCTTAAGACAGCCGCTTATGCGACGTCGGGCGGAACAAGGCTTTCTTACGACTGTCCGCCAATCGGTTTTGCAGTTCCGGGCGATGGCAAACTTTGGCATCCAGATACAGGTGCGGCAATCGCAACCGTCGCTGATAAGCAAAAAGCTGTCCGCGAAGTTGCCGAGTACGTTTCAAAGCATCCGGAGCAGTTTGCCGGCATGACAATACCTGCTAAATGGAACGACGAGTTTGTCAAGCTTTTCGGAAAGAAAAACTTCAATCCTGAAAATCCGATGCCTGAGCAATTGGCAGAATTTGTAACATCGTATCAGTGGTCGCCATCCGCAGATACCGGCATCAGGGCCGTTAGGCGTGACTTCTACGACCGCGAGGACGGTCCGTTCTCCGTCGGCCTGTTCGACGTTCTCGGCTGCAGGTCTTCCGTCATCGGTGCCCGCCTTCGCATGTAGAGCGTAAAGCGAGCGCGGAGCGCGAGCAGGTTTTTGGTTTTCAAGTTCTAATTTAGAATTATTGTATTATGCCGCAATCTCTGATTTCCTGATCTCGACCATGCCGACCGGATAGATTTTCTTGCAGGCATTCCTGATCGAAAGTTGAAGCTTGTCGTCGATTACGGATTTTAGAAACTCTTCAGTCGTCATCTTTGATACAAGTTCTTCGACCGTTTCGCGCAGTTTTGCGCGCACAGCGTCTTTAACGGCCGTTCCGACGCGTCGCGGGATTATGAGGACCGTTTTAACTCTGATCGTCGCGTCTTGCGCCTTGACGTCCTGAATGCAGTCAACACGGCGTGTGTAGCGTTGGACCATTCTGCAAATGCGTTCGGCGACACACTCGTGACCGATCGCCTTCGTCGTCGCTTTTGTGCCATCGACATTGTCGACGGTCAAACCGATTTTGATATAGAACTTTTTGCTGTCAACACCCATGTCGGGTAGGGCAGTCCACATACGTCTGCCGATAATCTGCTTCGGTTCCGCGGCCAAGGTCTGGCCTATGACAACCGAGCCGAACATCGCCGGCGCCGTGATATCGTACCACATTTTCTTGATAGCCACATAATCACTCCTGATATGCTTCGATAATCGCTATAAATCAAACCGAAGTCTTATAAAGGCTTTATTCAGCGGGTTCCGAAAGGCGCTTAATCAACAGTTGCTTTCAAAGGCTTTATTTTTCAGCACGTCAAGATAATAGAGTGGTTTTTGTGCACTATTCTAAGCTTGTCAGAGTCTACGAATCGCTCGAGCAGACGTCAAAAAAGCTCGAGAAGCGCGACATACTGGCCGAATTCTACAAAGCATGTCCGTCCGACGAACTCTATAAAATCGTTCACCTTTCCATGGGCGCTGTTCCTACAGTTGAGGAAATGGGCATAGCCGTTGAGATGATGCGGCGTGTTATCGAGCACACGTACGGAGCATCAGAAGACGAAGTCGTCGACAAATACAAACGCACCGGCGATCTCGGACAGACAGCCGAATGGTTCGCCGAACACCGGAAGATAAAGCCGCTTGCTCACAAGGAGCTGACAACCGATCTTGTATTCGACGATTTGATGAAGTTATCTGAAATATCCGGAGCAGGTTCGCAGGAGCGTAGAGTCGCACTGGTCGCCGAGCTGCTTTCAGCTGCAGAGCCTGCCGAAGCAAAGTACATTGTGCGGACCGTATTGGGCGACATGCGTATCGGCGTCGCTCACGGAACGGTGCGCGATGCAATCGCAAAGGCCTTCAGTCGCGAACCGGGCGAAGTCGAGCATGCGTGGAACGTTGTTCTCGACTTCGGCAAAGTCGCTGAGATGGCGCGCACCGGCCGAATGAAAGTCGAAATCGAGCTTCTCAAACCGATTCGCGTCATGTTGGCAGAGCGTGCGCCTGATTTGGAGACGGCGCTAAAAACGTTCGAAAAGCCGGCCTGCGAGGTCAAACTCGACGGCTTTCGTGCGCAATTGCATAAGCGCGGTAATGAAGTCAGACTATTTTCCCGCCGTCTCGAAGACGTTACAAAGCAATTCCCAGACGTCGTTAGCTGGACCAAAGAGTGCCTTAGAGCAAAAGAATGCATAGTCGAAGGCGAGATTTTAGCCGTCGATCCGAAGACACGGGAGCCGCGGCCGTTTCAACAGCTGTCGCGTCGAATACGCCGCAAATACGACATAGAAGAGATGGAAAAAGAGATACCCGTCCGCATAGACTTGTTCGATATCGTCTGGTACGACGGGAAATCGGTAATGAAAGAGCCGCTTGCGGACCGTTGGTCACTACTAAAAAAAGTCGTGGACGAGAAGAAAGGCAAATTCCAGCTTGTCGACCACATTGAGACAAAAAATTTCGCTGAGGCGGAAAAGTTCTACAAAGCAGCTCTGGCAATAGGCGAAGAAGGCGTCATAGTCAAAAACATGGAAGCGCACTACCAGCCCGGACGACGCGTCGGATTTTGGCTGAAAGTAAAGCCGATCATGGAACCGCTCGATCTCGTTGTTGTTGGCGCCGAATGGGGTACAGGTAAACGTGCCCGATGGCTCGGCTCGCTTGTGCTCGGTGCTCGCAATCCGAAAACAAAGACGTTTATGCCGACTGGCATGATGGGATCGGGACTCAGTGAGAAACAGCTGGAAACCGTGACAAATGAGCTAAAGCCGCTTATAACAGCCGAACGCGGCCGCATGGTCGAAATCAAGCCGATGATGGTTCTCGAAATAGCGTACGAGGAGATCCAGCGTTCGCCGAAGTATCCGAGTGGGTATGCATTACGATTCCCGAGGTTGCTGCGTATACGCGACCCCGAAGACAAAGGTCCTGAAGATGCGAATACCGTGGCAGATATGGAGCGGTTGTTCAAGCAGCAGAAGCGTTTTAGGAAGTAGTTATTTTCTGAAAAGTAGTGCAGCCGCTTGCATACCAACACCAAATCCGCACATCACGAAGGAGTCGTTTTCGTGTATTTTGCCACTTCTTACAGCTTCGTTATATGCAATGGGTATAGACGCTACTGCCGTGTTTCCGTAATGAGCAACATTTGAAAATACGCGTTCGCGTCCCGCACCTAGTCTGCTGCCTATGGCTTCCAACATCCGCTGGTTTGCTTGGTGGAATATGTAAAGTTTGATTTCATCAGAACTGAGATTTTGCGTGTCCAAAACTTTATGCACAAGTTTTGGGATTTACTTTACTGCAAATTTGTACACACCATGGCCATCCATTTTAAAGTAGGCGCGTCCGTCGTCATCATGTTCCAATGAAAATAAATCGAGTGGCCGAAACAACGATGCCAATGCAAGATAACCGGGCTTATCTGATTTCGCGAGCTGGATAGCTCCAGAACCGTCTCCCCACAGAACCGCAGTTTCTTTGAACGCAGGCGAAGCAAAATCTGAAAATTTGGAAGCTCCTATAACAAGCGCGGATTTGGAGCATCCCGATTGTATTCTTATGCGAGCCTCATCAAGCGCCATAGCGAAACCGCCGCAATAATGGAAACCGTCTATGACTGTGCAGTTGTCTTCCAACAAACCTTCTTTATCAAGCGATCTGTAAACTGCGCCTGGAATATTTGCAACTCGTGAGTCGGCTGGAGAATCTCTGCATATAACCAATGTATCGGGCTTGCACTCGGTTTCCTTTACAGTCGCTAATGCGGCTTTGGCGTAAAGGTTTGTAACTGGTTCATCCGCGTACCTTCGTTCTCGAATGCCGGTCCTGCTTTCGATCCAGCCGGGCTCGAGCCCCAGGCTTTCTTCGAGTCATTTGCTCGTCACAATCTTATCAGGTAAGTATTTGCCACTACCGATTATGGTGCAATTCATAACCGAATAGAAGGCACAAAGTTTTTATACTATTCCTTTTGCGCAGAACCGCTTATGTCAACAGTTCGCTTGTGGAATAGATAATCCACAGAATTTAGAAGATATCTATCGCACACTTACGACTTTCGCAAGGTTGCGGGGCTTGTCAATTGGCAGACCCTTCTCTTTCGCAATGAAATAAGTCAGCAATTGTCCGACAACAGTTGCGCACAGCGCAAACGACGGCTCGGACGTGGCAGGCAGCCAGATACCTTCAAATTCCGTTTCGCAGTCCGAAACAGCTATAACGTTCCCACCCCTTGCCTCAACTTCCTTTAGATTAGAAATAATTTCATGGTTGTCGACAAGCCCTATGACGGGTACGCCCGGTTCGATTAAAGCAAGCGTTCCATGCTTGAGTTCACCGCCCATCATGCCTTCTGCGTGGATGTATGAGATTTCCTTGAGTTTCAGAGCGATTTCACGCGCAATAGGATATGCAAGTCCGCGGCCTAGTATGTAAATATCCTTGGCATGCTTCATTTCATGAGCAAGCTGCCTGATATCATTTTCAGTGTCAAAAATTTGCTCCAGCTCGTTTGTCACAATATCGATATTAGTTTCGTAACCCAGTTCCGCTGCAAGCGCAAGTAGAAGCAACGACTGGTTAACAAAAGATTTTGTAGCAGCTACACAAATTTCCTGACCTGCGAGTATATCGATTGAAATTTCGGACATACGTTGTATAGTTGAATACGGAACATTTACGATGGAAGCGATCTTTGCGCCTTTAGCACCAGCGACTTTTAGCGCCTCGATGACGTCCATCGTTTCTCCGGATTGACTGAGTGCGATGACGAGCGTACGGTCGTCCACAAAAGCGTAGTCCTTGAACTCGCTTGCGACAATGGTTTGCGCTTCGATTCCGGCCTTGTTTAAGAAATAGCAGCCAAGCAAGCTTGCATGATACGACGTACCTGCAGCAACGAAAGCGACTTTGTGAGACGTTTTTATCAGAGAAGCGAGATCTTCTAATCTGCTCCTTTGTGCCGTTTTGAGCGACAGCACAAGTCGTTTGTTGACCATCGGGATTTCGTGGATTTCCTTTATCATAAAGTGGTCGAATTTGCCGGTCGGCGTTTCGGCCGGCCATTCAAACTGCTGTTCGGCTTTGTACAGCGCATGACCGTTGGCGTCATAAAATTGGTAGCGCCGAGATTCGATGACAGCCCACTCATCGTTTTCAAACCAAATCGCTTTGCCAGTTTTATCCGAGAACGCGTAGATATCAGAAGCGAGCACAAACCCGTTGTCCAATATTCCCAACACAAGCGGCGAATCGCGCTTCAACGCATAAAGTTTGTCAATGCCCTTTTGCATTACCAGTATAGCGAACGTTCCCTTCGCTTCGGACATGAAGTCCGGAATAGCATCTTCGATAGTTTTGCCGTCTTGCATCCTTTGCTCAAAGTAATGTGCAATAATTTCGCTGTCCGTTTGCGAGCGGAACGTATGGCCACTTTGCTCAAGCGAGAGCTTTAGTTCAGCATAGTTTTCTATGATACCATTATGAACAATGGAAATAGAACTTGAACAGTCGCAATGCGGATGCGCGTTCGCCTCTGTCACGCCGCCGTGCGTTGCCCAACGCGTATGTGATATAGCAATACTGCAAGATTCGTCGATGTTCGGAGATGTGGGTATTTCCCCGATAGCTTTAAACAGAAATCCGTCGTTTGTCGCAATTCCCCAACTGTCGTAACCGCGATATTCCAATCGCTTCAGACATTTTACAACATGGACGCATGGAACTTCGGTTCTGCTGACCACGCCAACTATCCCGCACATCCCAGAAATAAACCAGCAAAAGATTAAAGGCGAAAGATAGTACAACCGAATTAATAGGAACAGCCAAGATATAAAATTTTCACGACGTTGACATTTCAAGCGTCAGATTATAGTCTTTGAAACCCAAACTTTTATAGAATTTTATTCCGCGGTTATTTACTGCAGATGCGGTAACCGAAATATTCGCAACGTTGTTGGTCTTGCACCACGATAGAAATTCTTCGACCAGCTTCTTTCCAACACCTTTCCCTCTAAAATCCTCGAGAACCAACATGTTTTCGAGTTCGGCTGATACGACAGAAAGTCGGTAAGATGCCGAATCGCAAAGTCCACCGACAAGATAACCGACGATTTTTATACCGTTTACTGCAACAAGTGCGCATTTGTCACGCCGTGTTATTCGATCCAAAAAATATTTCATACCGCGTTTACGAGTCCACGTCATATCCAACGTTTTATCATATTCCCGGTCTTCTTCGAAGAGCAAACTATTCAGAACAAGGATATCGTTGATATCGCCAACTGTAGCTTTTCTGATATGCGTTTCCATAAAATCAGCAGATTTCACGCCAATATTCTCTTCCAGCTTTTCAGGCTCGGCTGGCGTTGGATGTCTGCCTTGACTATGGTGCATGGCGGTATGAAGATACCTGGCCATATTCGCCTGCCCGGCATGATCGTGCAGTTTACGCCAAAACGCACACCGTCACCGACGATTGCACCGAGCTTGCGTTTGCAGGTATCTATGACCTTTCCCTTGATCTGCATCTTTACGCTCTTGTCGTCAAGGCGAAGATTTGCAAATATGCTTCCGGCCGCTATGTTGCAATTTTTCCCGATGACCGAATCTCCGACATAGCTCAGGTGAGAAACAAACGTGTTGGACATTATTATCGAATTTTTGATTTCGACCGCATTGCCGATCTTGCAGCCGCTACCGATTGAAGAGTATGCGCGGATGTAGCAATTCGGACCTATAATGGCTCCGTCGCCCAAAGCGACCGGCTGCTCGATGTATGCGCCGGGCCGTATCTCAGCCGAGCCTATCTGGGGGCCCCAATTATCCAGTACAAATCTGTTTGCGTCAAGGACGTCCCACGGAAACGTTAGATGCGCCCAGCCTTTTATCTCCGCCAGATTCATAGGGAACGGTAAAGCGCCGGTCAGCTCATATTCGCCGCGCTCGGATTTCTCAAGCCTTTCGATCGTAGCAAATATGGATTCGTTCAGTTTGTATATGCCTGCGTTCACCAGATTCGATTTCGGTTTTGATGGTTTTTCATCAATCGATGTGACTTTGTCCGATTCTGTCGAAAGAACGCCGAAATCCCACGGGTTCTGCACGGGATAACCGGCTATGGACGGTGCCGGCAGTGCGGCAATACGCCTGATATCATCTTTCGTCGTAAGCACATCGCCGTTTATCAAAAGAAAATCGCCTTTTACGTGGCCTTTGGCCTGCAATAGGGCATGCGCCGTACCCGTCGGAGTTTCTTGGTAAGCAAAGCTAACGTCGGATCGAGATTTAAAATGACTCAGAATGTCCGCCTGGTCGCGGCGGACGACTATAACAACGTTGTCGGCGACTGACCGTGCAGCTTCCACAAGCCACTCCAGCATCGGTCTATTGGCTAGCGGCACCATCGGCTTCGACATCTTTGATGTCATCGGCTCAAGG
>Ga0315284_10007839_pt1 | contig 15239 bp, 7 predicted proteins | sample YL17G09_16_MG_FD_203696 | JGI IMG/M metagenome (GOLD analysis project Ga0315284, IMG submission 203696) | Sediment microbial communities from Yellowstone Lake, YNP, Wyoming, USA - YL17G09_16 | ecosystem: Environmental > Aquatic > Freshwater > Lake > Sediment | place: USA: Wyoming | collected... | reverse complement strand
ATTTTTGCACTCACTTGATTCTGCTGTTCGTGCATCCCATTCATGTATTTGATGATGGATTGCGCAAGTTCGGGGATGTCAATGTAGTAATCAGCGGCCTGGTCCAGCGTGTTGTCGACCGACTTTATAAATTCGGGCGTTTCCCTGTATAAAAATATGCGCTCAGAAATGTGCAAATGATTCAAACACAACATGATTAAATCGGCATCGAGTCCGTAAATGATCGTAGTTTTATTTTTATGTTCATCCACTAAATCGCGAATGTGTTGAAACATTTTATGCTCTCCTTCGCCGCACACATCACTCGTGGAAACAAGCACTTTTGGATTCAACTTGAAATATTCTGTTACGTGCGAATTAAGTTTTTTCATGAATGCTGTTCCAGGTGTAATAGAACTCGTGTTCCAAAACGTTGATGTTTCGACCGATGGGGGCGACGACGACGACGCCTTTTTGGATGCACTTTTTTTTTCAATTCGTTTTTGAAGTTCGCCTGTTAGCCACGACTTGTAACGCCGTTCGCGCTGTTGATTCAATTTAGCAACGGGAGCGACGCCATCAAACGCCACAATAATTTTTTCTTTTGGTTGAAACGTATCAATGTAAGATTGAATTTTATGACACACTGCAACGATGACTTCTGTTTCGTAGTCGTCAATATTTTTATTCGCAAAGGTAATACTTCGTATGACATCGTACACGATGCCGTTGCAATCTGCATAAAAATGGTCAACAGAACCCGTTAATAGTGAAGTGTTTTTAATAATATTTTTATATTTTTTTACAATTTGTAGAAAATAAGACGGAATACCCATTGCGATGATTTATCGTTTACAAGTGCTGTTATATGTTATATTGTTATATATATGTATCTATAATTCTTTAATAACTTTGGATATATTATTAAGAAAAAAAATAAAATAATAATATACAGCTAATTAATAATAAATACAGATAATTAATATAGAGAAATACAAGATAAAATAAAGATATAATAATGAAAATAAAAATTGTTAACTACAATAAAAACGAAAAAATAAATAGTCAGAGTATTTTAGGAAAAGAGAAAGAAAAAAAGGAAGATTATGACATAAAAATGGATGAAAAGAAAGAAATTATAGTTGAAATAAAACAGTTGAAGGAAATGATAGAACGCACAATATTATCGTATCATAACTATAAAGTGGTAGATATTTTAACATCGAATGATATAACAATTTCCATTCAATATCTAGAAAAAATATATCAAAATTTAGAAGTAATTGAAAGCGATGTATATTCAAAATCAATGTTGGATATAGTGGAAGAAATAAATTTGATAAGAAGTGAATTATCTTCAATTTTTAAGAACTATGGAACACAAAATATAAATGATTTACTCGAAGTGACATTTGGTAAAGGGTATATGAAAACACTGACAACTATAAATGAAGGTGTCCAATGGGATCATGACAAATTTGAAGTTTTAAAAATGTTTTTTCATCCGATAAATTTCAAGTCATTAAACTGGAAAAATGATAAAAAAAGTGCAACAAATGATAAATTAATTCAGAAAAATAAAATTGTAGAAGATTTTGTCATTGTGGAGAAATCGTCAAACTTGGATTGTTTTGACATGGCAAGAACGAGTAAAATATTTTACAGCCGGGTATTTGGAATAAAGGTTGCAATTCATAATTATGTTCAACAAAAAACATTGATTATCGGAGGTGTTGTTGATAATGTGTTTTTAGAATGCAGTTCTTCAAACTTTATAACAAGTAAATTGACAGAATTGTGGAAAAATGTACCAAAGGACCCTGAATTTATGACAGAATCGTTTACAAAATATGTAAAATCGCTTACTCTCAAGGAGTTGCTTGTATTTTCAAATGATGAAATGTATGCAAAATACTTGTCGAGTATGACTTTTATTACTACTAATAAACAAAAACAAACGTCGCAACTCATTAAAGAATTCATGAATGCGGATTTATACTCGCAGCGTTCAACGATTATTCAGTTTCTTTTAAAATCCCATGAGCACGATCTTCGATATTTGTCTTATTTATTGTATGACATGTTGTCAAATGAACTAAATCCGCAAGTAGAATCCAACGATCAAATTGTACTTTTTAACAGTTTGCCATGGAATGCGAAGCAGTATTTCAAAGACGCAATGAAGCAAACCGTTTCTTACACAAATACGATATCGAAATATGAATCTGGAAACATGACGCTCGAACAACAAATATGTTTACTAAAGGCATCGGATGCGGTGAAAGAGAAGGCCATGGTAAAACTGCGCGAAATTAAATCAAAGTCAGACGACACTACGACAAAGGCGCGACAGTATCTTGAGGGGTTGTTGAAAATTCCGTTTGGCGTCTACATCAAGGAGTATATTATGGAAGAATGTAATAAAGTAAAAGACGGCTACACAACCATGTGTATAAAAAATGACATACAAGAGTTTATAAAAGTTAGTAATGTTCCGCTTATTCATAATTCGTCGTCATCTAACAGCATGTTGGAAATAAAAAACTCATGCATCAAAATAAATGAGAGTATTAAAACGATTGGAGTAATTTACATTGATAAATTTATTGCACATGTTTTGAATGATAAACAGCGCAAAAAGAGCGAATTTACAACAATTTTACAAAAAATAACAACATTCATAAAAAAGCACAAGCTGATTTTGCCTATGAATATAAGTGTAGAAAAAAATGATAAATCAAAAACAATAACACTTGTAAAAACGAGCATTGATAATTATATGAAAGAGTTGTATAATGCGTGTCAATTTGAATCTTCTCATATGGATCCGGGCGATGCAAAATCCGCGAAAGACATGGATGATTTGATTGATGAGTTATTTAAAGACATTATTTCCGAATGTAAAATGGAATGCAAGTCGCCTATAATGAAGATAAGCGACATACAAAGCAATGTTGGTGGCATTTTAAAAACGGTTGAAAGTATGGGAAAATACATTGAAAACGTGCGCACTACGCTGGACTCGGCTGTTCACGGACACGCGTCTGCGAAACGACAAATAGAACGCATTATTGGACAGTGGATTACTGGCGAATCAAGCGGTTACTGTTTTGGATTCGAAGGGCCGCCGGGTGTCGGTAAAACGAGTTTGGCAAAATACGGACTTGCAAAGTGTTTGACAAATGAAAATGGAGAGAGTCGTCCGTTTGCATTCATCGCCATGGGGGGTTCTAGTAACGGAAGCACGTTGGAAGGACACAACTACACATACGTCGGTTCAACCTGGGGTAAAATTGTCGACATTTTGATGGATAAAAAATGTATGAACCCGATTATTTTTATTGACGAATTAGATAAAATAAGCAACACAGACCATGGTCGTGAAATTATCGGAATTCTGACGCATTTGATTGATTCGACGCAGAATGATTGTTTTCAAGACAAATATTTTAGTGGTATTGACTTGGATTTATCGAAAGCGCTTTTTATTTTTTCGTATAATAACCCTGAAGCCGTGGATAGAATTCTCCTTGACAGAATTCACCGAATCAAATTTAAACACATGACGATTGACGAGAAGTTGACGATTTGCAATGACTATTTGCTTCCAGAAATGTATAAAAAAATGGGTCTCAGTAAAAACGTGATTCGATTTAGCGAGGAAAATCTAAAATACATCATTGAACGTTACACGTGCGAACCGGGCGTTCGAAAGCTGAAAGAGTTATTATTTGAAATCGTTGGAGAGATGAACATTCATCACATTAAAAACAAAACATGCATTCAAGAACTTCCGATTACGCTAACGAATGAAGAAATAAAACTGAATTTTTTTAAAGAGCGTCACGAAGTTCGAATTCAAAAAATACCATCCGTTTCTACGACTGGTGTGATTAACGGACTATGGGCAAACGCAGTTGGACAAGGCGGTATTATTCCAATTGAAGCTCACCTTTTTCCGTGCGACCGATTTTTTGATTTGAAACTTACCGGCATGCAGGGCGATGTCATGAAAGAGAGTATGAATGTTGCAAAAACGCTCGCGTGGTCGTTGCTAACTGGCGCCGAGATTGAGAGCAATTTGGAAAAGTTTTCAAAAACGAAAATGCAGGGAATTCATATTCATTGCCCGGAGGGCGCAACGCCGAAGGATGGGCCTTCAGCTGGAACTGCGATTACTTGTGTTATTTATAGCATTTTAACTGGAAAAAAAATTAACCATACGATTGCAATTACCGGAGAGATTAACTTGCAGGGAAATGTGACGGCAATTGGTGGTTTGGATTTGAAAATTATGGGCGGGATAAATGGAGGTGTAACAACCTTCATTTTTCCTAAAGACAATATAAAAGATTTCAATGATTTTATGGATAAGAATGGCGCAAAAGATGAAGTGAAATCGATTATTTTTATTCCCGTGTCATCGATTCAGGAAGTGTTAGCCATTATTTTTTGCTAAACCAAAAAATAAAATAAACAAAATTAAATGCATTTTTTAGTTACGACCACGACCTCTGGTACGACTGTGTCGGTTTCCTTTGCGTCGGCCTCCCATCATTTTCGCACCACAAGATGATCCTCCCATCATTCCGCGTTTACTACTACGCTTGGCACTGCGCTTACTACTGCGCTTGGCACTGCGCTTACTACTGCGCTTGGCACTGCGTTTTGCGCTACGCTTTGCACTGCGTTTTGCGCTACGCTTACCTCCGTATACTGCTGGCATGGATGATCCAATTGGTGCATCTGGTTGTCCCAAACTTTGTCCCTGTCCCATTTTATACTAAATTTAAACTTAAAATGTTATAATATTAATAAATATTATATTTTAAAATTTATTTTATAATTATTAAAATATAACCACAATTTAAACATGTTTGAAACATTATTCAAACTATATCATCAAAAAAATACGTTTCATTTGTTTATTATATCCTTTATTGTTTTTGCTCTTCTTAATACAATTGAAAATGTGATTCATTATAATATTGGAAAAACATCAAATACGGAGTTTGAATTTTCAAACCCAACGCGAAACGATTGGAAAAAAATAATAATTACAATGATTATTTTTGCCTTGTTACAAGGATTTCTAACCATGTATTTTTATTAAGTTTTTTTTATTTTTTTATGTTTTACTAAATGTTTTATTTTATATTTTTTCTATTTTATATTTATATTTTGTGTAGCATGTTAGATTTCGCGTCATGTTAGATTTCGCCGCGCATGAACATGGATGCAATTTCAGGAGTGGATGTGTCGAATCCGGCAAGGTTGAGCGTGTTCCTGTCTGTTGGGTCCACAATCGTGAAACAATTTCCAGTCATTCCAAGCACAATGAGCTTTGCTTGGATTCCCGTGAGTTCGCGATACCTGACCAGTGCATTTTGCGGGTGCTCGTTGGGCGCATAGGTCTCGTTATCCGTAATAACGATGAATGCGTCAATCTGAAGATTGTGCTTGATTGCGTGTTGAATGGGAAGAACACAATCCGTGCTACTGAAATTCATTCCATTTGTTGCCGCAAGAGCTTGTTGAAGCGTCATACCGCGTGTCAGCCGATTTTTTGATGAAGGTGCAAGCAGGTCAGTGAGTGTATTGGAGAATGCAACCGCGCTCACATTCTTTTCAGTTTCAAGGTAGAGAAGCGCCATTGCAATGGATGCGTCACGACAAGTCAACACTTTGGAACCGAGAACCGCTGAGCTCATACTTCCACTGACATCAATTCCAAGCATGATTCTCTTGCCTGTGGGTGTCACTGCTCCATACGAGATTCTGAAAAGGTCTGTGAGCGCGACACCAATGTAGGCGTTTGGAGTCCAGGTAAGCGAGCCGCTGTCACCACAACCGTTGGTGTAGACCTTGGAAGCAACAAGTACTTTGATGGGGTGAATGCGCGCTTTCAAAACTTCTGTCTGGTTTGTAAGGCGCACCACGATTTCTCTGTGCTTCTCTGCAGCGACGCCAATTTGAGTGAGTTTCCCGAGATTTCGTAGAAGCGCTTCAAGTGGCATGGTTTCGAGGAGTGTCAACCAAATTTCCTTGCTTCCAAACAGAGTCGTCGGGACATGCTCACGAACCAGGCGACCGGAACGAATGAGTGCGCATGCCAGCGTGATGTCTTTCTTTTCACCCGCTTCATGAATTGCATGCAAGTGTTTCAAGAGGAATGCGACCTGTTGAAGTTGCGACTGCGACGACCCTTTCTTCTTCTGACTCGACGACCCTGCTTCATCATCTTCTCCCGAAATCACAACGAATGTGTCGTCTTCAACAGGTTTGGTAGCAGCAGATGAGGCAGATGCAGATGAGGGCATCACTGATGTCAGTGCCGAAACAAATCCTGCAACTTTCGAAGCAACTGTCTGAGAGCCGGGTTTTTGTGTGGTGGCGGCAACAAGAGGAGCAGGAGCAGCAATGGATGCAGAAGTTGGAATTTGTGGCGTTGAAATCGCATTGAGCTTTTCAACAAATTCGGCTTTTGTGAGAGGTTTGAATGGGTTGGGTACAATTGCGACTTTTTGCGAGGCGAGAGTTGCGAGCGTTTTTTCAGAGGGAGTTTTGGGTTTGCGCGCGTATTTCATCATGACGTAGTCGAACATGAGACGCGCACCGTCGTCGGCAAGCGTTGCTGGATTGATGTGGAGCATTCGAATCATGTCTGCATGCGTCCACCCCTCACGATTTTGGTACTTGGTCATGTGAAATGCCAAATCTCGTCCCGTGTGTGAAAGGTAGTAATGCGCCATGGTTCTTCTGAATCCGGCTCCCCACCCTTTTCCCTTGTTTGTGGGCTTTGCCATGGACAAGTCGCGAACAAACCCGGCAAGCATGAACATGTGTGTGGGAATGCGAATGCACGCTTTTGCAGTTTCAAATGCGATTTCTTTTTCTTGTGCGTTTTTCGCAAACACGATTGCGGCGGCGACGGAAAGTATCACGGGTTCTTGTTTGGGAGCACGACCGGCGATTGAAACTGCTTTCAAAAGGTCGCACAGTTGAACGAATTGCGTCGCATCAGGACTGCGGACCATTTGCAAAACAGACAGGGCGCATTCGTGACTGACTTCGTCGGCTTGTTTGTAGTAGTTTCCCATGTCTTTTGCGCCACCCAGAACGAGATAGCGACTCACATGCTCGATTGGAGTGAGCTGCCAGACGTATCCTCCAGAACAATTCATAACTTGGTCGATGTTGAGTTTGCATGTTTGCGGAATGGTTGCTCGACTCTGCGACGACTGCTGAGCGACCATTGCGCTAGATGGTTTTTTATTTCCTTTCTTACCTTTGCCTTTGACGGATGCAGATGCAGCTTTAATGGGCATTATTGACGACGATTGGTGATGTGAACGAACAAATCTACAAAATAATATTATATATTTATATTTTTCAATTTATATTTTTTAAAAAATAAATTGAAAAATGAAAAATGAAAAATGAAAAATGAAAAATGAAAAATGAAAAATGAAAAATGAAAAATGAAAAATGAAAATGAAAAATGAAAAATGAAAAATGAAAAATGAAAAATGAAAATGAAAAATGAAAAATGAAAAATGAAAAATATATATAATAAAATATAATATAAATATAAATATATATTATATTTATATTTATATTTATAATAAAAATGAATCAATATTACGACTACTGTGACACATATGATGCATATAACAGCGGATTAGCATTGGATAATAGTAATAAAATAAAAACATTTTCATGCAATGTGTGCAAACAATCAAAATTTATTGTAAAAAAAAGTGTTGGTGATTCAGTTTTCAAGTGCGAAGAATGCATTGAAGTATCTTTGAATCAGGAACAGCAGCAAGAGCAAAATCAAGGAAACCAAGAAACAACTTGGAGGTGGTTTAGTTTTTTTTAGACATCATGCCGTACTGTTTAGCAAGTTTTGCACGAAGAAGAGCAACAGGTTCAGATGCAATGCGCGCTCGTTGTGCATCTGAAACATATTTTGGTTTAGGAACAGGTGATGATGATGTTGATGATGTTGAAGATTTTGCATTTGGATTTGGAGATGAAGTTGGTTGTAGTTGCGCTTCTTCTGGAACTTCTTCTGGAAAGGTGTTATTTGCAGTTGCTTCTTCATACGTGGTTTCATCTTCAACTGGTAAAAGTTTGCATTCATTTCCGACCTTTTCATTCCAGAAACCGATGACGGTTGTTGAAGTCGGACAAATACACGCATTGTCTCGTTGACGAAGAAAGCAGTGCTTATTTTCAATGAAGAATCGGCAACAGTTTGGAGGCGGTGTGCGGTAAAGTTCGTTTTGGGGTATAAAACACATTGTTGCGGGTGGTGCAATGTCGAAATATTTGAATCTTCTTTTGACGATTGTTATTTTTATCTTTTGTTTTTCATTTTCTCTCTGTTTTTGTTCTTGAGGAGCATTTTGTTCTTGAGCAGCAGGAGCAGGAGCAGGAGCAGGAGCAGGAGCAGGAGCAGGAGCAGGAGCAGGAGCAGGAGCAGGAGCAGGAGCAGGAGCAGGAGCAGGAGCAGGAGCAGGAGCAGGAGCAGGAGCATCACGAATAGCTTTTGGTTTAATTATTATTTTTTTTTTTTTAGAATCTTCTTGTTGTTGCTGTTGCTGTCGTCGTTGTTGCAACAATTTCTCCTGTTCTTGATAAACCTCTGAAAGTATTGAAAAAGTAGCCAGTTGTCTCATGATGTGTTTGTAAACGAATGAATGAACCCTGAAAATAATAAATAAGAAATAAAAAAATCAATTTATTATTTACATAGTGGATAAACACTAAATGTAAAATTATTTTTCAATTTGTCTTGTTGTCGAATGGTGGTCTAATGGGTCTAATGGGTCTAATAGGATGTATCAATTAACTCATAATGGCCTTATTTTGCGCCGAAACCGCTTTAAGTTGCATATTCATACGCTTTTTAACTGCTTTACGCCACGAAGAAGGATTCGCTTTAACTGCATTAATAAGTTCATTGTTTTGTCTCTTGTCAGCATTAATTTGAATTTTCATACGTTTTTTTACATCAGACGTACCCAATCCTGAACGTTTTAATGTGCGGCTTAAACTCATATTTTGAGCGCGAATTTGTCTTTGCTGCATTCTCCCATTTGCCTTAATAGTTTTATTAAAGGATGATGGTTTGCATCGGGATAAAGCTTTCATAAGTGACATGTTCTGATTTCTAACACCCTTAAGTTGCATTGTATTATTTTGTTTAACTAAACGATTACGAACGGCGGCGGCGCCCGAAGATTTTTTACGTGATTGCGACATTTGATATTTATATATTATACATATATAATTAAATTATAATTTTACTAAATATAATTTAATTATTTATTTTTTATTTACATAAAACTGCTATAATAATTTTATTTATTTATAACGACGCCTTGTTTTTTTCTTATTATTTACAATAACCAACTTTATATTTTGATTGTTTTGAGCATCGGCGTAATTGTAATTACTTTGAATCGGAACTCCTATTTTTAGACGTTGTTTTACCTTAACAACGTTAACAACACTGTCGTTCCCGCCACCCCCCACAGATGGTGGCAAAAAAGAAGTTACATTCGCATCCACAACAAACATTTGGTTTCCTGAAACATTTTTTGCATCAACGAATGCATTTGAATTTTTTGGCATTGTATAAATTTTCATTCCATGTTTTGCAAACTGCGAACACACACTAGCATCATGCAACAAGTTGCATCCGAATTTTCCTCCAAAAATAATCCGATTTACCGGGCCACCAATTCCTGTATCAAGCACGGGGGAACTTGGCAATCGTTTAAAATAATCAATAATCAGTTTTAAAAAGTCCAACACTTTACTAGAATCCATTTTTACATCCGAATCAATGTTTACAGATGCATAAATAGTTGTGTCAATCATACCTCCAAAATCTGTATTAAAGGGAGTTCCATCATTTATAAGCCGTCGAAACTTGTAAAAACTGCAAAAGTTAATTTGATCAACAGTATTGATAGAATCGCTTGCCATCACTGTTCTAAAAAAATCACCATTTTCATTAAAAAACGTTTCATTGCTTTTGCTTTTATATATTTTATTCTGTAATGCTTTTTGTTTGACTTCACTATTTATCAGCATATTTAAATGTGCATTTAAACCACGCATAAGATACGCAGTTCCGGTATGTGTTTCCGAATTACTGCAAATTATAATGTCTGGAACTGTTTTATCATAGAATTGTGCTTTTTCATTAAACATTTTTTTAAATTTTTTGTTTATATTTTCATCTCCAAACCCGATCGCATTCACAAATTTACTTTTAACATTCATTTGATCTAATAAAATAGCATCGGGAGAATCCGGGAGACCATTTGCATTACTTAAAACAGATGCGGTATAGTTTTTACAAAGTAGTTGTGCCAGGTTAACGCATCCGGCATAAATCAATAAAAATATTAAATTGTCATAAAAACTTTTTATTTTCGTAAATAACATTATACTTACATGAACAGTAGGAACATCATCAAATAAGGCAGTGGTGCTTGTCATAATAGACCAGATGCCTAACATATCATTTAGCTTATAAAACACGTCATTACATGATTTTTCAATTTCAATTACTTTAGGGTTTCTAGGGGGTGAAACATAGCTATCGCCAAAATATGTTTTCGACGACAATTCAGCATTCATTTTTTTTAATTCATTTTCTGTAATTTTTTCATTTTTATCTCGATAATCTACATTTTGAAGAAAGAGCATGGTTGATGGATATTCTTTATATATTTTACTTAGTTCCATAATTGAATCCATAAACCGAACAAATGTTTCAGATTCGCCAGATGCATCGGATGCATTCGATTCATTCGTTGCCATGTTCCAACTTCCAATCTGCTGATAATTTGATTTCACTGTTAATGGATACAATATTTGAATCGGAGATATAGGAACATTTTCATGAGCAACATAAAGGTCGATCTGGTTTCCATTTTTATTTTTAATTCCGCACAAATCGGTAATTGAATTACCTTGGACTGTAACTGCTTCATCGTTGCATTTCGACTCTACTACTCGAAGAGGAGCTTGAGCGTCCATATTTAATTCACATGTGAATGAATATCCGTTTATCTCTCTTCCATTTTTAAATGTATAATTCATAACGGCTATATGTTTTTTTGATTGAACATCTTCTACGACGGTAAAACATTGATAAACATAACTACTTTTTAGAATGGGTACAGCACTACGTCTCGAGTTTGGAATTGGAATCACAATTTGCGTATTTACACTTGATTTTAAATTAAAAACATTCAAGGTTGTTGTAACTCCACTAGCATTCATAGAAGTAGGAAATTCCGTTTTATTAAATCGTGCAGTAAATGCCAACAAATAATTTTTTGAGTTGGCTTTGTGTAAAGCAAGAGATGCATTAAACACAATATCATTTGTATTTGCATTCGTTTCAATGGGTTCAAATATGCATTGGTTTTCATAATTGGGGTCAATATATGTAGTTGTTATTGATAATTTTAATATAGAATTGCAGTTTCCATTTTTTATAAAATCGTCTGGATTTACTGCTGGTGTTCCTGCAGCGGCGGCATCTGCTTTTGCTTTTTCAAATCTTTCGTAATCCACAATATAACCGAATGTATTAAAATATCCTCCGACATAAAATGTAGTTTTATTTTTTGAAACCGATGATTCTTCCTCTTCGTCATCGCAAACAATCGAAGTTATATTTATAATTTGACCTGTTGGAAGGGTGAGTAGCGCAAAACCACGTTCAAACATGGCACTACGTTCTACATGCGCATCAATGGAACACATTCTTGCAATCACCGCCGGATTTGAATTGTTGATTGGAATTTTAATAACTACGCATCCAATATTTATTATATTCGGATTTGCGCCGGTACCCGCTGTTGCAATCTGAATATTACCCCCGAATAGTCCAACATATTCATGGTAAGCCGTTTTATCGTTTTCATTTATCACTTTTCTATTTTTACAAACACAAATTTTATTTACCTTTGTCTGATTTGGAATTGGACCAACAATTATTGGTGGAGTAGCAGTAGCAGCACCATCATATAGTAAAGTTACCTCATGTGTTTCTATTTTCATAAGAATCAAGGGAACGGCGGTTAAGTAAGGGCGTTCGGTAATAGGACTACCGTTGTTATATGTGAAAAACTGACTAAAATATCCACCAATCAATAAATGTTTTTTTCCAATCATATCAATGCATAAAATTTCACAATTTTCATCAACTGCCAGTAACATTGTTTTCATTTGTTTCGTTTTCAAATTGAGTTCAACCACTGCAGAATAATAAAGAGTTTTTTTAAATATTCTGCCCGCTAAATACAAAATTGGATTTTCATCATCGCCGTTATATTTCATACATTTGAATCCAAAAAATGTGTCGCGAGCTTCGTTAAAGCTGATTTGATTCTTCAAATTATAATAATATTCGTTATTGAAACCATACTGTTGATCTGGATCAAGGTTGTAAAAAACGCCATCATACGCCAATGGATAATAATTCGACGCATTCCAATCTTCAGACAGAGTATACATTTTTTTACATGTTGTTAAAGCGCCATTTAAACAAACGGGAGCATTACTTGAACTGTCTCCATCGTCTTCCGGCGCATTGTTTGTTTCATTATCGTCGCCTTCGCCTTCGCCTTCACCCACCTCCGTACTCCCAATGTCGTTTTCAATTTGTTTCATGGCGCTGGTTTGTTCTTCTGATTCAATCAAGTCGTTCCAAAAGCTGTCCCACACACTTGAAAAATTATCCGCAATGAGCTTTTTCTTTACGGAACAACCCACTCGAAACGTGCTTAATTTTTGTTTGTAGTCGTTCTCCGATTGTAAAAATAGTTTCAAACACGTCAAGTAACTGTCGTCGTCGTAATCGGGCTGTTTTACAATGGTAAATATTTTACAATTTCGTTGGGTGGAATAAATATAATATTTGAGCTGCCCTCGAACAAAAAATAAACTATTTTGGGGGAAAAATAAGTTGACCAAAAAGTTAATATTGTTTTCCACATTCTCACTGCGTTTCTTTTCCGAAATGGACGAGCGTAAATGTGGATGCGGTGTTTTACTTATCAACCCGGCAACAATTTCATTGAATTCTTTGGAAGTTGATGATATAATTCCGCCCTGTATCAACGGAACAACGCGAAACACTTCGTCTATAAGCGCGACGTCTCGCGAATTAAGCTCCAGCTGACTTTCATTCCCTTTTTCGCCGCCATCCAACTCTTTTTGTGACCCCTTTTTTATAATGATGGCCCCTTTCGTCAGATTTAAAACTGCTTGCATATTTACATAATTAAGTTCAAGGGTCGGTTTTGGCAAGTCGTATGATTTTGCACTATATATAAAAATCCCGGTTCTACCTCTTCCTGATGCAGACGCAGATGCAGACGCATCTTCTTGATATGCATATGAAACTTCCAGTGTCCATTTTCTTACAATGTCTGTTTGGTTGAATAAGCGCCTGCAGAGTTGTTGCAACAAAGAATATCCGCTTGCACGAACTGCGCCAACTTGTTGATTTTGAACAGGGAGAGATAAAACCACTTTATTATTTCCGATGAGCGTCTTTGTCATTAACATTTTATTCTCTCTGGAGTCAAATAACCATAAAACAATTTTTCCGAAATTCACATCTGTTTGCATAGTTTGGAAATTAATTTTTCTCATAATTTTTGATGGAATGTCGGTTGATTCCAGTACTTTCCGTTTCATTCTTACTAATTCGTCGCCGTTATCGCCGCTGTATCCATATCCGTATCCATATCCCCGTGGTCCCAACATTCCCAATTGTTGTTGTTGACCGTAGCCGTATCCGAACGGTCCCTGCGGATTCATCACTTGTGATTGCGAATACATATAAGGGTCTTGCATTTGTAAATTAGAACCAGGATATAACGAAGGATATAATAATGGCGGTATTCCACCCACCTGAATAACTCGTTCACTACTTTTTTCGAATAAAGAATTGAACCCAACCCATTTAGAAGGATCAAGAGTATGATATGAAAAAACGGGATTTAGCAAAAAGGCGGTGTTTGGATATTTTGGCACACTTTTTGTAGTCGCTTCCTTTACCGCAGTGGCTTCTGTTACAATTTGTCTAGTTTTTGAAATCATCGACTGATTTGGCGTCAACACTTTGTCATCAGAATAAGCGTATGCGCCATAATCTCCAATAAATCCCTTATCATTCCATTCATTTACAATAATTACATGTTTATCGTCTTGTAGTTGTGAAGAAGAAGGCAGCTCAAAATCAAATACGTCATCTGAAAGTGTTAAAAGGGCGGCTGCATCGTCGTTCGTTTTTAGTTCGATAAAATATTCTCGAATGGTTTGATTTTTAGAACAAAGCACGACTTGATATTCATCAATAACAATGACATTATTATCGGCTCTATTACTTTGTAAATATTCATTCTGTTTCGTTGTAATTGCGAAAAGCTGTTTTGAACATTTGAAAATGGAATTCACAAATATAATTCTTGCATTTTTTTTGTCCGACTGTGTAATTGCGGCTAAATATTCATTACTCATCATCATATCTGGAATGCGAATTTCTATAAACTTATTAAATTGTTTTCTGTTTTTTTTGTCACTATTCGCCAGTTCGTCATCAATTACAGCTTCTGTTGCAAGCAGCATTTGTTTCGCATCTTCTTCTTTTCCGCCACCAACAACGGCGACATTTCGTTTTGTATCGCTGTTTCTTTTAAATAAAATGGGCGGTTTTCCATCGATAACACCATAGTCATAAAAAGTTGATTTAATTTTTTCTTCATAGTATGCCTTTGCACTACTTAAAATCGTGTCCACGATGTCATTCATATATTTTTCGTATGTTTTAATATTAAAATTTAAAGTTCTACTTGTTTTGCTTGGTTCATACATTCTTTTATAAAAAAGCGTTTCATTACTGCTTAAATCTATGCCCCATGTATTTAAAACGTGTAGATTTGAAGGGGAAGAAAAAAGCTGTGTTGGATTTTTCGCGTGAATAAGTGCATACACCCCCTTCGATAAGCTAGTATTCATGATAATCGGTTTCCTGGCTTTGCCTGCATTTACGTTTTGAAGATAAAATGCATAAAATGTTAGGGGGTTAAATACGCCATTTTCCGATTTGGTTGTTGGTAGTGGTGGTGGCGACGGTGGTGGTGGAGCAGGAGGAAGAACGATTTTTAAACTATCAGCACACATGTTGTAATCATAACAAAGCAAGGTTGACGGAATTG
>Ga0315284_10007838_pt1 | contig 15242 bp, 24 predicted proteins | sample YL17G09_16_MG_FD_203696 | JGI IMG/M metagenome (GOLD analysis project Ga0315284, IMG submission 203696) | Sediment microbial communities from Yellowstone Lake, YNP, Wyoming, USA - YL17G09_16 | ecosystem: Environmental > Aquatic > Freshwater > Lake > Sediment | place: USA: Wyoming | collected... | reverse complement strand
AAACGCGAAGTCTCTGATCGTGGCTGGATCGTTTATCAATCCAAGGTGACACCATGAGAAATTACCGCCTAATCGCTGCTGCTCCGGATCTGCTGGAAGCCTTAAAGGCGATCCTGGACTGGAACATCGAAAGGGAAGAAGGAAGCGCATACGTCGCAAACATGCACAAACCAATTGTGATGGCTAAGGTAAAAACTGCCATCGCCAAAGCAGAAGGGAAAAGGGCTTAATGCGCTCCGATGAAATTACCTGGTAATAGAGATTTTTTTTCTTCCATCCCTGGAGTTTTACTCCATTCTTAAAGGTGCCCTATGAGCCCCATGCCCAACATCGCCGATGCCATGGAAGCCTCAGCACGCGCGGAATTGTATAGCGCCCTGCTCGTCGCTCTCCACGAAGAGCCTGAACAATTCCCATTCCCCTCTTATCTCGCCCTCCGCAAGTACCTCATCGGTTGCGGCCTTGGCTCAGACTTTGGCCGCGTCATTGGCTGGAACGCGACGATGGACCTCTTAGACGGCGTGGCTCGTGACCTCAACGCTGTTTCACGCACAGAGGATTTATGCTAGTCACCATGGAGACCTCAAACGCCATTGCCCTCAAAATGGGCAACCTCCGAGCCGCCTGTGAACGCTATGAACTGGGGTACGTTACCGCGGCCAAAACAATCCGACTCCTCTGCCTCCGCTATCACGCCGAGGGCATAGCTCACCACATCCCGAACACTCTCGACTGCATCCTCGTGAAAGCCTGGGGTGACATGCGCTTTAGCGCGGAGGAAACCTCATGCTAATGCTAAACCCACCCATCCACGTTCAGGGCATGGGCATCTTCCCCCGTGAAATGCTCCTGGATGAAATTGAGCGTTTTTATTCCGCCTTTTGCTATGCCCGCCAGGTGGATGATTGGACGGGAATGCTCACGATCATCGAATCCAGCGTTCTCCGTGCCTACCTGAAAACCCTTGAAACTTTTTCGCTTGACAACACTGGAGTTTAACTCCATTCTAAAGAACCGAGGTGTCCCATGTCTAACTCAGTCCAAATCGGTCATGATTTGCCCGACCTCTTCAAAAGTTTTTTTGCCACACCCCAAGATGAGATCAGTGATTTTAAGCGCCCTGGTGGTTTCACGGGGAAAGCGGTCTCGCCCTATTACCTCGTCAAGCGCCTTACGGCTCGCTTTGGCATGTTTGGCGAAGGCTGGGGCATCGAAAAAGCGGAACACGAGTTCGTACATGTCACCAATGGAGAGATCCTTGCCTTTGTAACCCTCTCCATGTGGTATATCTCCGGGAGTAACAAACGCATCGCAGGCCCTCACGCGGGCGGCGATGTGGTCGTAAAGATCGACAAGGAAGGCAAACTCCGAATCGATGACGAGGCGCTGAAAAAGGCATATACCGATGCGTTTTCCAAGTGCTGCTCCTGGCTTGGTCTGGGTGGCGATGTGCATGACGGTATGCGAGACAACAAATACTCCGCCGATAAGCCTTGGGACGTAAACACGAAAGAGTCCCTGGCTGCCTCCAAGCGCTTGGATAGCAACAAGGCAGGGAAGACACCCGCCGGAGACGATGGAACCAGCCAGGAAGGCGCTGAGGCCGATTTGGCTCCTATCCGGAAAGATGTCTGGACCGATGATGACCGCCAAATCCTAGACGAGCTGCTGCATACCATGGAAAACCTTTGTGCCTGGATTCAGGAGCCTGAGAAGTATTTGCCCTTTGAATCCAATGTGCTTGCCAAAGTCAAGGAAGACCCACCTAGCAAAGTCCTTCCTTGGCTCCGGATCGTTGTTGCTTCCGCTGAGACCAAGGCCAAAGAGAAAATGGCTCAGCCCCCGATTGATGATATCCCGTTCCCGGAGGAATGAAAACAAAAGTTGAACGACTGGTTAGACCGTGAACCGAGATCAAGGAGAAGAAAATGCAAACCGTTCACCCAAAGAAAACACCACGATTCCCGAAAATTGTTCAGATCCAGGCTGTTGAATGGGAAGGAAACCCGAGCATTGTTGCCCTTTTTGATGACGGTCAGATGATGCACGGGCATTTCACTGGCAGCGGTCGCATGGATTGGGACGACATCAACGCGCCAAGCCCAAAGGCGTTATGAAGGGAAACGAGCGGCCTAACGGCAAAATTAACCGGCGTTGTAGCCAGCCGGATATCGAAACTTGCGGACGGCCACCGGCTACAACGTCCGCGTTGGATGAGAGGTTAGGCGCATGGATATCAGAAACGTAAAAGTAAGATTTGAGAACGTGAACGGCATAACAGCAAAGCAGGTTGCTAATTGCCCATGGCATGACGAGAAAACACCAAGCCTTGTCATGGATAGGCTGAAGGGGACATTCCAGTGCTATGGATGCGGTGTCGAGGGTTATCTTGTCACGGATGCCCCCGATGGTTATCAAGCGCTAGATAAACGGGAGAGCGCCTAACGCCCCAAGCTAACCGGACCAGCCGAAAATCCTCGAGCATCTACTGGGAGCAGCAGAATGGACCAAACGATCGACCTAAAAACAATTCGTAATCTGCACTCCAAATGGTTGCGGAATGAATCGGACGGCAAACGCGCGAACCTGCGCGGGGCGGACCTGCGCGGGGCGAACCTGCGCGGGGCGAACCTGCGCGGGGCGGACCTGCGCGGGGCGTACCTGAGCGGGGCGGACCTGAGCGACGCGTACCTGAGCGGGGCGAACCTGAGCGGGGCGAACCTGAAGGACTGCAAGGAAGCCGATCTCGCGCTAGCGATGACAACTCATTTACCTGATGGCCCATTCCACGCATGGAAACTATGCAGGAACAACGTGCTGGTCAAGCTCCTCATCCCGGAAAACGCAAAAAGATCTCACGGATGCGAGCGCAAGTGCCGGGCCGAATTTGCCGAGGTGCTGGACGTCATCGGTGCAGAGGTTGGCATTAGCATCCACGATGGCAAGACGGAATACCGCAAGGGCCAGACGGTCTACCCGGATGGATGGGATGATGACCGCTGGAACACCTGTGGGCAGGGAATCCACTTTTACCTCACTCGCCTCGAAGCAGAACATAACTAGGAGACACGATATGCGAATAGTTGATGTGGTCCAAGGCACACCCGAGTGGAAATCTGCCCGTGCTGGCATCGTCACCGCCTCACGGATCAACGATGTCATGGCCAAGATCAAGACAGGCGAAGCTGCTGCACGCCGGGATTATCGGGCGCAGATCATTGCAGAAATACTGACTGGCACGCCCCAAGATCCGGACTATGAAAACACCGCCATGATCTGGGGCAAAGAGCAGGAGCCTAACGCCCGATCAGCCTACGAAATGGCCCAGGGCGTCATGGTCCAACAAGTGGGCCTCGTCCTGCATCCTGCTCTTGACCGATCAGCGGCAAGCCCAGACGGTCTCGTGGATGATGGACTCCTGGAGATCAAATGCCCCAAGACTGCCACGCACTTGAACTACCTGCTGGAAAACCGCGTCCCCAAGGAATACGAAAACCAAATGCTTTGGCAGATGGCCTGCTGTGAACGCGCTTGGTGCGACTTCGTTTCCTTCGATCCGCGCCTGCCGGAAGACATGCAGCTTTTTATCAAACGCTTCTCGCGCAACGAAGCACGCATCCTGGAAATCACGGAAGAAGTGAAACTTTTTTTGTCTGAAGTGGATTCCGTGATCCGCCTACTTAAAAGCCGAGGCCGCTAATGCCCGACAAAACTACTGAACTCCGTATCCTCATTACCGACCGCTCCCGGCCTACCCTGGACCGGCTGAAACGCTACCGGGATGAAGAAGGGCTCCCTTCCCTCGCGGAAGCCGCCCGCCAAATCCTGAAAGTTTTTTTAATTGATCGGGAGATCCAACGTGGAAAATGAACGCACATTCAGACAGGCTGTCCGCACCATGAAAAAGCTGGATGCTCACATGGCGCACGTGGAAGACCAACTTGCCCATGCCGTAGCCATGGCCCGCGAAGCCCTGCTCCTCGCCTTCATGGCCGAGACTAAATGCACCATCACGGAATGCGATCTCGTTTGCAACGAAACCGCAACCGGCCTTCGTATCTATGTCAGGAGCATCCATGAACGATAAATTCAATCCTGTCCTGAATAACCTAAAGCGTAATACTCGCATCAAGGAACGTGTTGAAGATGCAATCCCGGAAGCGGTCTACTCCAACCGGGAAGAAATTCTGCGAGACTTCACACGAGAGGCAGGTTGCCTGCCCTCTGACGCCGAATTTGTCGTTGAACGCGAAGCAGGCGGTATCCGGACGTACCTCCGGAAACGGGTGGACTAATGCTGACGCTTGCGAAGGCTTCACAGCGGATCGAGAGTGGGAAGCGATGAAGAAAGCCTGCATGTCGAATTGCAAAGACCCCGAGAATCGCAGCAAGAAGAAGTGTGTCTGTGGTGGGCATTCCACCTACGCGAAAAAGCCACGGAGGAAGGACAAGCGGATCGTCTGCGACTACAGTGGCCCCAACTACTTCCAACCGGATCACCACGCATGTGCTGCACGTCATCATCGGCTCTATAGATTTGAAACTGAATAAAACTCAACACCTGGAGACATCATGAAACTATCAGACTACGTAGTCCAAACCCTCGTGGATGCAGGCATCACTGAGGTATTCTCGGTGGTGGGTGGGGCAGCTATGCATCTCAATGACTCCTTCGCTAAGCATCCCGACCTTCGCGTGACCTATTGTGCTCATGAGAACGCTTGCGTCTGTGCCGCCGAGAGCTACTTCCGCCTCACGGGCAAGCTGGCTTGTGTCTGTGTGACCGCTGGACCAGGTAGCTTGAACTGTGTGACGGGCGTTCATGGGGCCTATACAGACTCCATGGGCATGATCGTGATCTCCGGGCAATGCGACTCACGAACGATCAATATGGATTTCCGGTTGCGGCAGCTTGGCGACCAAGAAACACCTATCATGGAGATGGTGCGAGACATCACGAAGTATGCCGAGGAGATCCTGGAGCCGTTGACCGTCAAGGCGCATCTGCACCACGCGCTCTACTTAGCCAAGAACCGGCGCCCCGGCCCTGTGTGGATGTCCATTCCGGTGGACGTGCAAGGCGCGGAGGTAGACCCCGAGAAGATGTGGGAGTGTTACGCCCAAAGACCCTGGGAGGAGCCTCTCCCCGCCATCGACTACGAGGGCCTCGTGTCTCGCCTTAGCATGGCCCAGCGCCCTGTGATCCTGGCGGGCTCGGGCATCCGCACGGCGGGCGCGGTGGCGGAGTTCCGGGCGCTCGTGGACCTACTGGGCGTCCCCGTGGTGACGGCCTACAACGGGCATGATCTCATCCCTAGCGACCATCCGTACTACGTGGGCAGGCAAGGCACCATCGGCGACATCGCGGGCAACCTCGCGGTGCAGGAGAGTGACTTCCTGCTGATCCTCGGAAGCCGATGCAACATCCGCTCCATCAGTTTCAATTGGGATGAGTTTGCCCCTAAAGCCTACAAGGTGATGGTGGACATCGACGAGGCTGAGCTGACAAAGCCATTCCCCAAGATCGACCTTCCCATCCACGCGGACCTGAAGACGTTCATCACAGATCTCTACGCGCTTAATCCACAATGTAGCGTTCCGCGTTGGTTCGAGCAAGTGGACGCATGGGTTTCCAAGTATCCCGTAGTTCTGCCCGAGTACCACGATACACCGATGCTGAATCCCTACGCCTTCATGGGACAGCTCTTCGACCAGCTGCGTGAGGATGACATCATTGTGTGTTCCAACGGTTCCGCATGTGTCTGCACCTTCCAAGCAGCCAAGATCAAAGAGGGCCAGCGCCTTTACTCCAATAGCGGCAGCGCTGCGATGGGTTGGGGCATTGGCGCGGCTATCGGAGCAGCACGGGGCGCGAAGCCGGGGCAGCGCGTGATCCTATTAGAGGGGGACGGATCACTCCAGATGAGTGTGGGGGATCTTGCGACCATCGCACACAACAACCTTCCCATCACGATCTTTGTGCTGAACAATTCAGGCTATTTAAGCATCCGCCAAACCCAAGATCGCTTCTTTGGCGGCCATTACTGCGGTATAGGCCCTGAAACAGGTGTTGGATTCCCGGACTTTGAGACGCTGGCAGGCGCCTACGGCCTGCGTTATGAGCTGGTGGATGAAGAAGATGATTTGATGAGCGCGCTTGAAGATTGGCCAGGCCCTGCATTGATTGAAGTGCTAGTTGACCCCGCGCAGGACTTTGCTCCGCGCATTCGATTCCCACTGGAGGTGGAGAAATGAAAAAGATCATGAACATCCAAGAAGTTGAAGGTGAAGGGCTCACCGCATTGCTAGGTGAGAAAGTAATTCTATTTTGTATGAACTACTTTTACGCAGGAACGCTGGTCGGCGTCAATTCGGATTGTGTGCTGCTCGAAGACGGGGGTATTGTTTACGAGACAGGTGCTTTCTCGGAAAAGGCATGGAAAGATCTCCAGCTTATTCCGGGTCCTCTCTATGTTCGCATTTCCGCTATCGAGGCATTTGCTAAGGGGAAATGACATGCGAAGCAGGATAAAACGTTACAAATTGTGCTCGGAGTCATGGTCGTGGTCGCGGTCGGGGTCGGAGTCATGGTCGCGGTCGGGGTCGGGGTCGGGGTCGCGGTCGGGGTTGTGGTCGCGGTCGTGGTCGCGGTCGCGGTCGGGGTCGCGGTCGGGGTCGTGGTCGTGGTCGGGGGCGTGGTCGCGGTCGGGGTCGGAGTCGGGGTCGGGGTTGTGGTCGTGGTCGGGGGCGCGGTCGGGGGCGCGGTCGGGGGCGCGGTCGGGGTCGGAGGTAACCCTATGAAACGAAAAGACACAGAATGGGCCATCTATAGAGGCACCGAAGATGCACCATTCCCTGGAGAGTATTGGGAAGAAACGCTCACGCTTGCTAGTGCGAGAAAAGCCTTGTCTCATATCTGCGAAGGTATGTCTGGCGCTGAAGCGAAGCTCTACTACATCGTCAAAACTACCCGCGAGATAATCAAGTGACCCGAATCTTTGAAGATCTTTTCGTGTTGGAGATTGCCAACAATCATCTGGGCAGCGTGGAACGCGGTCTACAGATCATCAAGGACTTCGGGAGAACCGTTTACTACAACGGCGTCCGTGCTGCTATCAAGCTCCAGCTTCGGGACGTGGATTCGTTTGTCCACAAGGACTTCCGAGGCAATACCGACATGCGCTACATCAAGAAGACGATGGCCACCAAACTTCCCTGTGAAGCTTTTCACATTCTCGCTGATGCGATTCGCCACCAGGGCTGCATCGTCATGGCGACGTGTTTTGACGAGGCAAGCGTGGACCTCGCGGTGGAGATCAAGTGCGAAATTTTGAAGGTGGCCTCTTCCGATGTCGCGGACTGGGGCCTCATGCGGAAGATGGCATCTACCAAGCTCCCAGTAATCGTGAGCACGGGCGGGTCTTCTTTGTCAGATGTGGACAACATTGTAAAGTTCTTCAAGAACCGCCATATCCCCCTCGCAATCAATCACTGCGTCGCACTCTACCCAACGGCAGATGAAGACTTAGAACTCAACCAGCTTGATTTTTTGCACGAGCGTTACCCACACCACACCATTGGCCTATCCACTCACGAGTGTGGGGACTGGTGGACGAGCATCGCTATCGCAGTGGCCAAGGGCGCTCGTACCTTTGAACGTCATGTGGACGTGGACATGGAGAACATCCCGGTGTCCTCCTATTGCTCGTTACCACACCAAGTGGACGCATGGTTCAAAGCGTGGGCCAAGGCCAAAGAAATGTGCGGTGCGCCTGGGACCGAGAAGCGTATCCCACCCCGCAAGGAGATCGAGTACCTTGATGCACTGGTCCGTGGAGCCTACGCCACGCGGGACCTTGAAGCTGGCCACGTGCTCCAGGAAGGTGATCTTTATTTGGCAGTGCCCCTCCAGAAAGGACAGCTCTGCAACCGAGAGCATCTATCAAACGAAATATTGATACGTGCGCTCCGCAAGGACGATCCATTGACTATCGGGCATCTGGATAATGATTACTCACGTGACCCTAAACTTCGGGCGCACATTGAAAACAGGGGGTTATAGTGCCAAAAGTCAGTGTGATGGTGACCACTCGGAACCGAGCGAAGATGCTTCATGGCTGCATCCAAGCCATCCTCGATCAGACCTACAAAGATATTGAGGTTGTGGTGGTGGATGATTGCTCCACAGACAACACCTCGGAGATCGTCAAACTCTTCGCAGACCCCCGTCTCATCTATGTGCGAAGGTCTGTGCATGGTGGGAGTCCTGTGGCCTGGGAGGAGGGGTTGCGCCGATCACGTGGTGAGTTTGTGCTGCATACCCATGATGACGACATCCTTCATCCCACCATTGTTGATCGTGAGTTGGAGATGATGGAGCGCTACCCCCGCATGACGTTGGTTGGGACTAACGCACGGATCATCGATGAGGATGGGCATGTCACCCAGGCTCGGCATGATTCAGACGTAGCAGATCGCACCTTCCGCGAAGGGCAGTACATCCCGGCCTACATGGAGGAGCGCTTCCATCTCAAGTGCAGCACCCATATGATCCGCGTCAAGGCGGTTCCTCCGATCCGCGCTAAGACGGAGTGCCGCCCCTGGGGTGGCAGTGCCCCGCCCGTTCACATCGGCCCGCTGGGGGACATCTTCACGGTGTGCCAATGCAATATGTACGGCTGGGTTGGATACATCGCTGACCCGCTGATTGACTATCGAGTGCATAACGGTTCGGAGACGTTCCAACTGGATATCACACCCTCCGACATCGCTCTCCACGAAGAAATGCTGAGCATGTGCAAAACGTTAGGGAAGTTGGATGTCATCCCAATGGTTAAGGCGTCGTTGCTTCGCCATCGTGTGCTGGATGCCCTGATGAAAGGCAACCCAACTGATAAACTGCTTGGAGAGTTGGCTGAGGTCGAAGCGGGTCATCCACCGAAATACAGCCTACCAGCCATACCCGATGGTCGAACCAGCAAGCTCAGAGGCAAGACAGTGGCCATCTTTGGCAGCTTCCTCAACAGCCATCTCCTCGCTGAGGATTGCATTGTTTCTGGTGTGCGGGTGACCTGTTTCCTCGATGACAACGTGAAGCGACAGGGACACCGGATGTCAGGCACACACATCTACCCTACCGACTGGCTCAGTGATCATGCTGTAGACGCTGTTTTGCTGTCGAATGAACGTAGGCCCAAAGAGCAAGCCGAAGCACGTATCCGACGCTTCAATACTGAAGTGCCCATTTTCCACTGGAAGGAGTTTCCACTATGAACCTTGCAAAGAGCTGGGCCGAGTTGACAGAGCACATCCATAAGCATCGTCCACCCCACCACACGGGTCAGCCTATTGTGGTTTATTGCGCGGGAGACCGAGGGAAGTATGCCTATTTCGCGCTGCGGGATCTCGGCTATAAAGTGATCGGCTTTGCTGACGATGAACTTAGCAAGCAGGGCACAACATTCCATGGGCTCCCTGTGTTCTCCTTCAAAAGGATTCCGCTCGGCTCCTACATTGTGGTGGCAGTGCAGACTGCGGCTTCGCAGAAGAAGATCATGAGTCGGTTGACAAGCTTCGAAGCTTCAACGATCGGAGAGTTCATCTATCCGCCCGTGCTGCATCGTCTGGACGCGGTGTTCAATATGTTCGCAGATGACTGGTCCCGCGATGTGTTCTCCCATGTTCTGCGAGCACATTACGAGCAGGATGCCGCTTATTTCAAGGTTGTGTTTGAGGATCGGCAGTATTGGTGCATGGACTATGCGCTCCACTCTGTGAACAATCACGTCTTTGTGGATGCTGGGGCTTACACGGGCGACACCATGGCGGACTTCGCGTGCAAGACGCGAGGAAAGTTCCAACAGGTGATCTCCTTCGAACCTACTCTTGAGCTATACCACAAGGTGGTCACTCGCAAGGATGAGTTAAAACGAGTGTGGGGGCTCACCGATGATCACTTTGACTTGGTTCATGGAGGGCTTGGTGAATCCGATAGCACCATGACGTTGTGCGTGAAGGAATCCGACACTAACGGCGCGGGCAATTCCTTCTACAACATCGCAGAGCGCAAGGGGGAGGAGGTCAAGGTGTGGTCACTGGACTCCTACCTTCAGGGCAAGCCTGTGACGCTCATCAAGGCTGACATTGAGGGCTTCGAGATGGAGATGCTCAAGGGAGCAAAGGAAACCATCAAAGCCCACAAGCCTGATCTGGCCATCTGCGTTTACCACAAGATGAGTGATCTCTGGTTGATCCCTCAGTTCATCCATGAGCTGGTCCCTGAGTACAAACTCTACCTTCGCCACCATCACCATGATTACTCTGAAACGGTGCTCTATGCCACTATCCTTTGATCTGGAAGCATTCTACGCGGAAGCTCTACGACCTGATGGTCACCCCGACACAGAGGGAATACTCGACTACATCAACTCGTTTCGTAACGTAATCATCTTTGGTGCAGCAAACTTCGGAGCGGAGATTGGGGCTTACCTAGCCCAGAAGGATATCGGTGTAACGCGATATTGGGATGAGCGAGCGGATGAGATCAAGATCCTGAATGATTCCGTCGTTCGCAAGCCTTTCACGGGCGAATGGGACCCTTCAGAAACAGTTGTCATCCTCGCCATCAACAACAATGTGGTGAAGTCGAATTTGTGGGAGCAGTTGCGCCACGCCGGGTTTAGTAATGCCATCAAGGGCGAGTACCTCTACATGGGAGCCCTCTGCCCTTTTTCGTCCAAGACTGGTGTGAGGGCATCGAAGTGTATTGACCCGCTCTCCTGCCGATTTATTTGCTGTGAGCGGCTTGCCAACATCGTTGCGGACTGCTGCGAGTCTAAGCATGGGCCACGGCTCGACCTCACCTATGTCTGTGTGATCGTCAACTCGTTATGCACGCTGGACTGTAAGTACTGCGTGCAGTACATCAATAACTACCCCAACGATCGCCAGGTCAACTACCCAACTGAGCGCGTTTGCAAGGACATCAAGGCGTGGCTCGGGGCGGTGGATAGCATCGGCGGAGTCTCGGTGATGGGCGGGGAGACCTTCGCCCACCCAGAGATTCACCTCATCGCCAAGGCGCTGTCGGAGTGCGAGAATTTCGGGCTGGCTTCGTTCCCCACATCAGGCACCGTGCCTTTCCAACCCTGGAAGCTGGAGTATTTCAGAGACCCGCGCCTCAGTATCAATTTCGGGAACTACCAGCGTGTGCTAAGCGATCGCCAGCTTGAGGTATTCCACACCAACCTGGAGATAGTGAAGCGCATGGGCCTCTCCTACACGCTGGGCAATCCTATGCTGAAGTGGGTGAAGCCCAGCACACTCTACGACCGCAAGAAGAGTGTCGGCGAGATGCTTTACGACAAGGAAACCTGTGTCATGCCACCCCGCAACCTTCAAGCTTGCAACGGGAAGATCTATCCCTGTGATCTGGGTGTTGCACTCCACGGCATTGGGCTGGTTGACCCCGATATGGATCGTCTCGACATTGATGCACCCGGTCTCCGTGACCGGCTCAGGGCCTACATCCAGCAGCCCTACTATCCGACATGCAGATTCTGCAATCGCTACCCGGAGATGTGCGAAGCCATGGAGCAGGGACGCTACGACTTCATCAATGACATGGATCTTGGAGACGCAAAATGAACGAGAAGCCCATCGCATCCGAGCTTGAGATCACCCCGGAACATCTTGCTGAGGCTGACCCCTCGCTTCGCCACGTCAAAGGTGCGCCAGACTTACTCCCCTCCATTATGGCGCTGGTGGACAACTACGTCAGCCATCGGGTTGGCGACAAGAAGTTTACTCCTGGTGAGACCTACATCCCATGCACTGGCAAGATGGTGGGCGTGCAGGAAGCCCAGAACATGGTGGAGGCAGCGGTTGCATTGGATCTCACGTCCACAGGGAAGTGGAACCCCATCTTTGAGCAGAAGTTGGGCGAGTATTTGACGGCAGACTATGTGACCACGTGCAGCTCTGGCTCATCCGCAAATCTGCTAGCGGTTGCTGCGCTCAGGTCACCAAGCCTTGGCGACCGAGCCTTGATCCCTGGGGATGAGGTAATCTGCTCTGCGGTGGGCTTTCCCACCACCGTCAATCCCCTTCTCCAGTGTGGCCTTGTGCCGGTCTTCGTGGATGCCAAGCTGCCGTTTTACACCATCGACCCTGAAAAGGTTGTAGCGGCGATTGGTCCACGCACAAGAGCACTAATGTTGGACCATACGCTTGGCAATCCGTGCGATATGAGAATCTTGATGGGGGTCGCACAAGAGTACTATTTGTGGGTCATTAATGACACCTGTGACGCCATGTCTTCCAAATACGATGGTGTCCCTGTGGGGATGCTTGGCGATATTGCAACGCTGTCATTCTTCCCCGCCCATACCATTACCACTGGCGAGGGTGGGGCTGTCTATACGGATAACCGAGCATTGCATAAACTCGTCGCATCTATCAGCAACTGGGGGAAGCGATGCTGCTGCCCCCCGAACCACGATAACGTATGCGGTAAGCGCTTCGGCTGGCAATTGGGCGGAATGCCCTTTGGGTATGACGACAAATATTTATTTTCTGAGCTAGGTTACAACCTCAAGATGACCGATATGCAAGCGGCTTGTGGCGTTGCGCAGATGGAGCGGCTCAAGGGGTTTGCCGAGACTCGCAAGATCAACTATGCCTACCTTCGGAAGGGCTTAGAAGATCTTCAGGACGTACTGCTGCTTCCTGAGTCCTTGCCAAATAGTGATACCATCTGGTTCTGCATGCCCCTCACCCTTTTGAAAGGTGAACGCCTGCCGTTGATGCAGCACCTGGAGTCAAAGCGCATTGGAACCCGGTTGATCTTCGCGGGGAACCTCACAAAGCAGCCCTATCTGCATGGCAAGAACACCTACCGCGTGGATCGCACGCTGAACACCGCAAACCGAATCATGAACCAGTCGTTCTCTATTGGACTCCACCCCAGCATTACCTTTGGGATGATGAACTGGATGATCGAAGTTCTGCACGACTATTTTAGGAAGTAGTGTGAACAAGGAACTCTACCAGCGTGATTACCAGCGGGCACGACGAGCCGCACTGAGAGCCAACAGCCTCTGTGTGTGGTGTGGGCATCGGCCTGCGAAGCCTGGTGAATGTCGCTGTGAGGAATGTGCAGCAGTCGCAGCAGCAAAGACGAGGGCTGACCTCACGAGGAAGCGTCCCGCTTGGCGGAAGCTTGGAATCTGTATTGTGTGCGGACACCGTGAGGCCATGCCAAAAGACACGCGATGTGGCTATTGCGCTGAACAGCAATCGGAATCGAAACGACAGAAATCGATATCGGCTGGGACGTGAACAAAGGTGTAAAGCATCGCGTTTGCCCAAGGTGCCATGGAACCGGGAAGAACCCCCAGGAGGGAGCGAAATGACCGCCGGATATCTGCGATGCGGGGATCTATGCTGTGGATGGATCGGCATCCCGTCCGAAGTGCTCAGTGCTCCAGACCCATTCGATCCTGGCGAAACACTGGACGCCTGCCCACAATGCCACCGAATCAACGATATGCGGCAGTGCTGTGATGAGCCTGAGTGTTTCGCTGAGGCCACCTGCGGGACGCCGACGCCGGGCGGCTACCGGCGCACATGCGGGACGCATATGCCCAGAAAGGTAACGCCATGACTAACACCACAAGGGAGGAACGATGAACAACGAACCACCGGGAACACCGGAACCACCTAAGTCAGCCGCGTGGCATTGGCATGATAAGTTCCGCGAAGCCGAGGCCCGCGTGGCGGAGCTGGAAGGGCTCCTGGACCTGTCTGATTCGCCCGGATCAATCGTCCTGCTGGGGATGGAGCGAAACCGGCTTGAGGCCCGCGTGGAGGATCTGGATCTGTTACTCCACGAGATAGCTGAGGTGTGGGCAGGCTCAGAGTGTGGCGAACCCATGACAGCACAGGAGGCTTACGCGATCAGTGTGGCTAAGCGCATGTATGCGATAGCGGTGAGAGCACTAGTGCCTAACACCACAAGGGAGACACAATGAAACCTCTACCCCAAGATGACTTGCAAGCCATCGTGGATGCTGTTGACTGGGAGCCCCTGCGTGGTGCCCGCATTTTGCTCACCGGCGGAACAGGCTTCCTTGGACGCTGGCTCATGGAGAGCTTCATCCTGGCGAATCGACAGCACGACCTGAAGGCTACGATGTTCGCCACGATGGCACACACACAGATCCATGAGACTGATGAAGTCCGGGCGATCATATGGGACATAGCATTGGGTCGTTATCCAGACCAACCTCCTGGAACTATCACCCACTGCATCCATGCAGCCTGCCCCTCCTGTGCGGTGCCTCCCGTGAGTGACCTGGAGATGTTCAGGGTCATCGTCAATGGAACTCAGAACGTCATGAAATGGTGCGTGGATAATGGGGCTAAGCGTGTGCTCTACCTCTCCTCTGGTGCTGCGGTCTATCGTCCAGATACGACGTATGGCCTGGCAAAGAAGGCTGCTGAAATGGTCTGTGGACTCTACGCTGAGAATCATGAGATGGATGTATCCATCGCTCGGATCTACTCATTGGTCGGCCCTGGGTTGCCTTTGGATGGACACTTCGCCATCGGAAACTTCATCCGTGATGCGATTGCGGGTAGACCCGTCCAGGTGGTTGGCGGGGAGAGCATACTGCGTTCCTACCTCTACGTCTCCGATGCCGTCACGCGGCTGTGGGGGCTTGCTATCTCCCCGTTCGGGGGATCGACGGTTGGCTCACATGATCCGATCACCATCCGCGATCTCGCTGGTCTCGTGGGGAAAGTGCTGCGTGCCCACGTGGTCTACACGCTGGGAGGATTCCGAGCTGACACCTACCTACCGCCACAAGGCGCACACCTCGGGAGGCCTCCGCGAGTCAGTCTTAAGGACGCAATTCTAAAAACAGCACGATGGCATGGGTGGGAGCCAAAATGAAAGTATCAGTCTGCATGTACACGAAAGACAGGGCGCACTGGCTCCCTGAGTCCATAGGTTCCATCCTCACACAAAAAGGTGTGGATCTAGAGATCCTGATATTCAACGATGGGAGCACTGATGCTACACAAAACGTCCTTGACCAGTACCGCAACGATGCACGATTCCGTTTGTTCCAGCGAGGTGATAATAACCTCTTCGGCCTCGCTACTGGCGACTACGTATGTTCTTTGCCCGACGATGACTGGCTGTCCGGTGATGATTCGTTGGTCAGACGTGCTCGCGT
>Ga0315284_10007837_pt1 | contig 15243 bp, 7 predicted proteins | sample YL17G09_16_MG_FD_203696 | JGI IMG/M metagenome (GOLD analysis project Ga0315284, IMG submission 203696) | Sediment microbial communities from Yellowstone Lake, YNP, Wyoming, USA - YL17G09_16 | ecosystem: Environmental > Aquatic > Freshwater > Lake > Sediment | place: USA: Wyoming | collected... | reverse complement strand
ATCTCGACGTTGCTGACCGTGTCGGGGTGCAGGTCCACCTCGGTCACCTTGGACAGGACGAGGTAGAGGAGCTTGGCCCGGTCGAGCCGCCCGATCTGGGCGTCGAAGTCGAACTTCTCGATGACGTCGCGGGTCTCGGGATCGAAGGCGGCGATCCAGGCGCGCAGGTTCCCGGCCACTTGGGCAGGGTCGGCGAGGATGCCGCGCAGGGTCAGGCGGCTGGTGTTATAGACGTCGGGGAGGCCGGTGATCGACTCGAGGATCGGGCCGACGTTCGCGATCTTGCCCTGGAGCGCGGCCAGGCGGTCGAGGACCTGCTTCTTGGTGGGTTCGAGCACGCAGTCGAGGCGGCGCAGCACGACGAGCGGGAGGATGACGCGGCCGTACTCGGACCGCTTGTAGTCGCCGCGGAGGAGATCCGCGATCGACCAGATGAGACCGGCGTGGTTGTTGATCGTGCCCGCGATCGCCAAGTGCCCCGTCCTCCTCGTGGTCGACCCTTCAACTCTAGCCGTCGAAGGGCTGGCTCGAGGGGCTACACCGCGTCCGTCATCCGCCGAAGGCCAGGTCCGACGTCGATATCAACGATCCGCGAGGCTCCACTCGATGGTGGGTGCCGAGTGGCTCTTGAGGGCGGCGTTCGCGCTGCTGAAAGGTTTGCTGCCTCGGAACCCGTGGGCCAACCGCGCTGCGGGATGCGGTGCCGTCAGGACGACATGCCGGTCCTGATCGATGAGCTTGATCTTGGCTTGGGCGGCTCGGCCCCACAGGAGAAACACCACAGGACCGGACTTGTCGGACACAGCCGCGACGACCGCGTCGGTGAAGGTCTCCCATCCGTGTCGACGATGGCTGCCAGCCACGCCCCGATTAACTGTCAGGACGGTGTTCAGGAGAAGAACACCGTGCTGAGCCCATCCTTCGAGGGAGCCACTCTCGGGCAGCGGGAGTCCGAGATCGGCAGCCAACTCGGCCCGGATTGTGCGAAGCGACGGCGGCAGCGGGCTGACACCATCCGGGACCGAGAAGGCGAGACCATGGGACTTGCACGGCCCGTGATAGGGGTCCTGGCCGAGAATCACGGCCTTGACCGCGGCGAATGGCGTCAGACAGAGGGCCGCGAAGACCTCGCCGGGCGGCGGATACATCTCATGCGCGCGACGCTCCTCGGCAACGAACGCGTCGAGATCACGAAGGGTCGGGCCCAGCGCGACCAGGTCGAGCTCTGATGCCCAGTCGGGCGGGATCTCGTCGATGAACATCCGGCTATCCCCTTGTCGGCTACTGAAGCGTCATCGTCCAGGCGCCGTCCGCCTCGATCTCGAAGAGGAGGGTGCCGTCGGGCAGGAGGCTTTCTCCGCTGTAGCGGCCGATCTCGTTGACAAGCAGGTCGCGACCGTCCGAGCTGTACGCCCACACGGCGAAGTTGGACTGGCCCTGGTGGGTGATGGTGGCCGTCGTGAGGCCGCTCGTGGGAGAGGTGAGCTGGATCACGTCCGAGCCGGTCCCGGCTAGTCGCGCCGCCCCGTCCCATCTCCGGGCACGGGTGACGGGCTTCACGGTGATCGTCCAGGACTCGTTCGACTCGATCTTGAAGGCGACGGAGTGGTCGCCCGATGAGACATCGAAGAGGCGCGTCCCCTTGTAGTTGCCGATCTCGTTGACGAGGAGCTCGTTCGTGCTGCCGTCCGCGCCGACAGTCCAGACGGCGAAATTGCTGGTGCCCTTGTTCGTGATCGTCGCGATCGCCGCGGTGTCCTCGGGGATCTTGAACTTCGCGACCTTGTTGCCGCGGCCCTTGAGCGTGAACGGGGCGAACGCTTCGGAGGGGGGCCCAGGAGTGGGCTCGGCCGTCGGCTCGGGGGTGGGTTCCGCGGTGACCTCCGCCGTCGGTTCGGGCGTCGGCGCCGGCGTTGTGGCCGCCGCCGGGCGATAGGTCACGCTGATCGTCTTGGCCGTCGACTTGTCGTCCCCGATCCGGAAGGTGAGCTCGTTCTCGCCTTCATCGAGATCGACCGACATCGACCACATCCCGCCGGTTGCGCTGACCCGGTCGTCGGAGGCGAAGGGGATGTCCCGGACGACCTCGGCCCCGTTGGGAGCGGTGCCGGTGACGGTGATCGTCTTTGTCTCCGAGACGGCGCCGTCGACCGGCGACGTGACGGCCAGCTCGCCCGACGCGGGCGTCGCCACGAGCAAAGTAGCCGGCGAGGACCCGCCCGGGGCGCCGCAGGCGCCGAGCAGGAGCGCGATCGCCGCGAGGGCCGTCGACACCCGGATCGTGGATCGGGTCATTCTCGAGCCTCCTTTGGACGCTTCCGCGGGCCGTATTGGCGTGGAGCAATCCCTCGTCGTTCGCCGAGGGGCACCCGGTGCATCGCGTCGAGCCCCCGCTTCAATGCAGGCGTTCATGGGCGCTCGACCGAGTTCGGTGGCTTCGAGGCTCTTGCCCTCACTGCGCGGGAAGCGCTCCGTTGGCCTCCGCTCGACGTTCGTGCCGTCGGCCCGCTCGGCGCGCGCGAGCAGCTCGGCCGGCAGGCAGGCCGACGCCATCTGGAACTCGAGGCCGACGACGCGGCCGTCGGCAAGCGAGAAGTCGAGCGCGACAGCGCCCGAGAACGTCTGGTCAGGCTCGACGAGGAGCGTCGGGCCCAGCAGCTCGCCCAGGCGCAGGGCGCGCAGGGACAAATATGCCACGTCGGCCGTCGCCTCGTACGTGAGGCGCATGGGACCCTCCACGGCTACCCTCGACCTGGGGGCACGATCGGCGTGGAAGGTCACGGCGGAGCGGCGGGCACGGTCGTCACGAAGAAAGCGTGGCGGCCGCCCGTGCCAGCTTGAATGGCACAGCGGTCACGCCTCGTCGAATCTTGACCCGCACGGCGAGGCGCTCCGCGCCATGCGTCGCGAACATGTCCAGGCCCGAATCGTTCGTGTAGCTCGCCAACTCGGTGGCGCAACCCGCGGCCTCGAGTTGGCGGGCGATGGATTGCTCGAATGCGCGCGGATCAGTCACCGCATGCCTGCCAATCCGCACTTGGAGGGCCGCCACAACAGTGGCACAGGGCCAACCGGCTCCGAAGCCGCACCAGGGTGCTCGACATAGCCAGAGTAGTCGCAGCCGCATGGAGGCTGGCCCAGTCCATCGACCCGGAGGGCGCACGGGTGCACTACTGGCACCTGGCCCTTCGGCTCATCGAAACCGGGCGCTACGACTTCGGCGGTCGCGACGCTGCGGGTGTCGTGTACGAAGCCCTGAACCACGCGCATGATCGGTTCGCCCGCGTGGACGGTGCGGCGGGGGTCTTCAGATGGACCGAACCGGCCGACCGCGATCCCACGCTTGGGCTCAGGTCCACTGCTCTCGCCGATGCTCCCTACGCGGCGGCCATGTTCCTCGATCCTGAGCGGGCGGGGGTGCATTACAGCCGCGGCGTGGTCGCGGTGCTCCGCCGTTGGGGCGTCTCGATCCGCGGCGTGGATATCGGAGCCACGGTCAACCACGCAATGCGGCATGGACCCGCGGTTCGAGAGGATCCCTGGATCCCGAGGGGGTGTACCGGTGGATTCGGCTGGCGCCGAAGGGCGCCTGATCCCGCCCCCAACAGATCATCGTCCGCGCCTGGGAGGTGAACCGAGGACGTCCGGCACGGTCAGGACTGTCCGCACGACACACGAGCTGGCACAACACCCGGCTAGAGTCCTCCCAACCGTTCGAACAGGACCAACGGAAGGAGACCTCGTTGGCGGGTGAGGATGCGGGAACCACGGCCCGCCTGCACGTCGAAGCGACCGTACGAGAGCGGGCGCGCCACACGACGAGCGACAAGGTTGGCGACACGCGGTCCTTCGCCAACATGGAACAGACGCTTACACGCGAGTACTGGGGCCGATTCCTCATCGAGCTTCTCCAGAACGCCCGGGATGCATGGCTCGCGTCGTCGCCCGGTCGGCGTGACGGGCTCCTGAGGATCCGGCTGACCGATGACCCTGCTCTCGTCGTGTGCAACGAGGGCAGTCCGCTTACTCCTTCGATCGTTCTCGACTCGATCTCCAAGTTCGGGGAATCGCCCAAGAAGCCGGGCGAGGGCATCGGCCACAAAGGCATCGGATTCAAGGCAGTACTGGAGCTCACCTACGGCCCGCGGCTGTACTCACGTGCGGACGCGGACACAGGCTTCGACCTGAGTGTCCGATTCGACCCCGACGAGGCACGAAGCCTCGTAATGAGTGAGTCGCCGGATTGGGCACGCCTGGTCTCTGGTCTTTCCAGCGCCGCGGCTGACGACTCCCGTGGCGACCGCATCCCGATCCTGCGATTCCCGCTCTGGGATGACGCGCCCCCTGCCTGGCTCGAGCGCGTGGCGAACGACAACGGGCGGGGCTTCAACACGGTGATCGGCCTGCCGTACGACCAGAGGTTTGATCGCACCCTCGGCGTCGGGCGCGACGACTTCCTTGCCCGCGTTCGGCAGGCCTTCACAGATGTCACGGACGAGGTGGTCCTGCTCCTCAGCGTGTTCGGCCGGATCCTGGTCGAGGACGAGCTCGCGCGAACAGCAGTCGAGATCACCCGCTCAGAGGAGCGGCGGGCGACGACACTGCCGGGCACCGCCCTTCACGAGGTCGTCGTGAGACGTGACGGGATCGCCTCGTCGCGCTGGTGGTTGTTCGAGCGCTCGCTTCCGGGCTTCGATGGTCTCCTGGGTGACCTCGGCGTCGCTGTGCGCCTCGCAGAGGAGGAGACCGGCCGAGTTGTCCCGGTCGCGCCGCACGACGACCAACGGGATGGCAGCAGTGCAGACTACTTCCACCTCTTCTTCCCGACCCGAATCCGGACACACCTCCCATTCCTGCTGCACGCCTACTTCGAGGTTGACGCCGGGCGGAAGGGATTCGCCGAGGATCGTGCACAAGAGAACCAGGTCCGCCTGGACGGCCTACGGGCGCTCGTGGTTGACGCCACCCGGCACCTCGTCGCATCCGCCGGCACGATGGACCTACTGCCGCTTCCGACGCTGTTTGCCGCGACTGCTGGGGACCCTGAGGATCCGCTAGCCCGAAGTTTCCGGGACGCGCTGCTCGCGGACCTCGACGCGGAGCCGTGGGTCGTGGCCGGCTCAGAGTCCGGGGTCGCGAGCCCGCGAGACCTCCTTGTCGACGATCGCGGCGACCTACCGCGCCTGCTACCGGCGGCATTCCCGCCGGAGTACGTGCGTCAGCGGATTGGTCGCGCCTACCCGCTGACGAACGACCCGGAGGGCCTCGGGTTCCTGGCTCGTCGCAGCGCGGCATCGCGGGAGAGCGATGACTCAGGCATCGATGCCGCCACACTGGCGGAGTTGTTGCGCCCCGGCTACGCGCAACTCTGGGAGTCAGACCACGACGCCGGCTTCCGCGCCGTCCTCGAGATCCTCGACATCACCAAGCGTGACCCCGGCATGGCCGAAGCGATCGAGACGCTTCGCGCGGACCCGGCCGCGATCTTCATTCCCGTTCTCGATGGAAGCGACAATCGCAAGCTTCGCGCGCCGGGCAGGGAGCCCGCGAACCCGGATGATGAGGAGCCGGAGCCGGTGGGCGCGATCCTCGCCCGGGTGACGTCGTCCGGTGAATCGCCGCTCGTACCCCCGAAGTCCCTCGGACTTGACTTCGTCGCGGACGGCCTGCTCGATGCCGAGGGCCTCGCAGGCGTCGGAGCGAAGCTGGGGATCCGCCCGTACCTAACCGAAGTGATCATCGACGCGCTCGCTCGCGCTGGCGGCACGCTCGATGAGAGAGAAGCGCTGCCGTTCGCGTGGCGGCTCCTGCTCCGCGAGCGTGGCAAGTACTCGATCATCAACGTCCTGCGGACCGCGACGACGTTCGAGCCCGGACGATGGTTCTGGAGCAAGGCGGACGGGAACACTTCCGATGCGGAGCGCGAAGACGTACGTCGAGCGCGCGCGCTCGCGATGCTGCGGATGCCTGCCCGCGACGGCTCCTGGCGACCGGCCACAGAGCTTGCGTTTGGCGCCGACTGGGCCGACTGGCTGGACGCTCGCCGATCCTTGCTCGGCGCGTCAGCCTCATGGCGCGCAGAGGCATACCGCGACCTGGAACACGTGGCCCCGGGCGCGGCCCACCTTGCTGCATCACCCGCCGACATGGCCGCGTACCTGGCGCTGTCGGAGGACGACATCAGTTGGGCCGGTTCAGACGCGGCGCCGGAGCTGCCAACAGATCAAGCGGTCCGGCATGTCGTACTCGTCCACGCGTTCCTGCTGCGCCTGGGCGTCTGGGAGATCCCGCCGATCAAGGGATACGTGAACTACCGCTATCCGCGGTCCGAGACGCTGCCGCCCTGGCAGGAGGAACTCGGATGGGCACGACTCCGCGAGAGTCAGGACGGATCGGCAGCCGGGTTTTCCCAGTACGGGCATGGTCGTATCTGCGTGGCCGAGGACTATGCGTTCCGTTGGCACCTCGAGGCGAACGAGGATGCGGTCCGCGCGCTGAGTCGAGGAGCATCGTTCTACCGCGGCTATCGGAAGGCCGAGCTATTCTGCCCGGGCTGCTCTGCCAGCGGCGGCCGGTGGCACAACAAGCGGTATTCGTCGGACGGCGACCCGCGCCTCGCAAGCTACCTCGCCTGGCAGCTGAGCGAAGAAGCCTGGGTGCCCACCACGGTGTCGGGCAACCCCACAGTCGCCGCCACGCCCCAGGACTCCTGGTTCGAGGACGAGCGTCCGGACGACACCAAGATGCAGCAGAGCTGGCTGCGCTTCATGCCGATCGCGACACCTCAGCTGTCCAGTGACCTCGCCTCGCTCTCTGGCGTCCGGCGGCTTCGCGATGCCGACGCCCCCCGGATCCGCCGCCTCCTCAACGCCCTCAGGGAGCGGTTCGAGGCCGGTGACGTGGACCAGGAAGGCCGCGCCGGGAGCTTCGCGAGTCAGACGTTCATCGGCCTTCATTGGCGGCTCTACGAGCAACTTGCGGTCAAGGACGCGGCAGCCGGCCGCGAAGTGCTCGACCGCGTTGGCGTCCTTTCCGTGCTCGGTCGATCTCTCGTGTACCGGCCACGATCCGACGTCCGCCAGGACGACGGGTCCTACACCGGGTTCCGACGCCACTTCTCCGGGCAGCTTCCGTTCGTCGTTCTCACGCGAGAGCAAGGCACGATCGCGGATGCGCTCGGGATCGAGAGGTTCCGGGTCGACGTGGAGCGCGTCCACGGCGGCGCGGAGAGCATCGTGACGGGCGATGTCCAGGCCTTTCTACACGAGCGAGCGGCGGAGTTCCTCGCGTTGCAGGCCTTCCACCCAATCGGCGCCAAGCCCCTCCAGCTCGATGGGCGCGAGTTCCCGTTGCGGGCAGAACGACTGCGACGGCTCGAAGTCGTGCGCGTCGATGACCTGGTCCTCCGGCTCCGTGTCCCCGGGACGACGCTGGTCAAGGAAATCGGCGCGGGCCGCAGCGACGACTTCTACCTGGACGCGACCCAGAGCCCCGTGGTGCTCTACATGGACCTGGCCGGATCCCGATGGGAGGAGCGGTTCCGGGCCCTCGCCGGACCGCACTTGGCGACGTTGCTGGAGAACCCTGCCTATGCGGCGACCTTCCAGCTGCTCCTGCAGGCGGAGAGCGATGCCGATGTCGAGGCGTTCCTGGAAGAGCGCTCGATCTCAGCCGAAGACGTGGACCTGGTGAGATCCCAGATGGACGCCATCGCGGGCGTGGTCCGGGACGAAGAGCGACGCTGGTGGCGAGCAGTCCTGGCCCTCCTCGGGTCCAGCGAGCCGCCCCGGCTCGAGGGCGAGGCATATCGGAGGGAGATCGCTTCCCGGCTGCAGGCGTGTGCAGGTGCCAGCCCTGTCCCCGACCTGCAGCAGCGCCTTTTCCGCGCCGGCGGTGGCGAAGGCAGCCGGCACGATGGGTCCCCGGATGGCCCGCTGGCAGCGCTTGAGGACCATGGGGTGGACTTGCGCCACTTCCATCGGTTGCTCGTCGAGTCTGGCGATCGAGGCCTCACCATCCAGGTCGCCGCCCAGCTACTGGCTGAGTGGCGCCGCGCTCATGGCCGGGAGATCACCGCGATCCTGGCCACACACGACATCGACCCTGACTCCGCCAAGCTGATGCCAGAGCGGTGGGCGGTCCCGCCCGAGGCCTTGATGCGGGCGAGACCGGCCCCGAGCGACTACCTGCGGGATGTCATCGCCGACCTCCGGACCGTGGGCCTCAACGCCGATCCAGAGCGACTCACCGGCACGGACGTCAGTTCATATCTCGCCGAACTGGCCGGCGTGTCGGAAGCACGGCTGGCCTCGGTTTGGCGTGGCCTGTTCGACGAGGAGGAGCGATCCCGTCTTGAGCGGGACCGAGCGCGCGCCTGGAGGCGCGCAATCCTGCCGGTCCTTGTCGTGGCCCGCACGCACACCGGCGATGCCGGTTACATGATCCGGACCGAGAACTCCATCGTCGACGGCCTGCTGCCGGCCGCCCCCGAGGACGGCGGTGCGGTCGCAAGCAGCCTCACATCGATCCTCCCCGGCAATTCAGAACTGGCGGACATGCTGGTCTCACGGATACGTGACGACCGAAGGCTGTCCGACCCGTCGACGGCCGACCTCCGGGAGGACCTTGGCCCGTTCCTCGATCTTCAGCACTTCGACCGAGTGATTACGGTGCTGCGCCGCGGGCGTCGCCAGGTCGTCGACCAGGTTCGCAAGGACCTGGACGACGTACGAGAGCGCGGACTGACACCCACGCCGTTCGTAGCGGCCAAGCCGCCCGAACCTCGTCCGCCGAAAGAGGGCGCCCAGCGGACCGTTGTCCGTCCGCGCCGCGTCCATGATCAGAAGGTGCGTGATCGCCTGGGCATCAAGGGCGAGCGAGTCGCTCTGGCGTCGGTCCTCGATCGGCTATTCGAGCTCCCCCGCGACTTGCAGAACCAGGTGATCGACCAGCTCGTCGAGCTCCTCCTGAGCGCCTCGAGCGGTGAGATCGTTGACCGGATCGTCGCCGAGGCACGCGCGGCGCAAGCCTCGACGGACGAGGACGACCGGCTCGAGTCGCTAGTCGGGTTCCTCCACGTCGCACAGGAGAGCGACGATTTCGGCTTCGATCTCCTTGGCTACCTCTCGCCGTTCGCCGGCTCGGATCCGAAGCCCTTGCTCCTGGAAGTCAAGAACTCCGCGAACCGCCGGTTCATCTCGAGTACGGCGGAGTGGCGCCGAGCGGAGGAGCAGGGTGAGCGGTACGCGTTCTTCGTCGTCGTGCGTCAACCGGGCGGCGAGGCACCTGCCTCCCTCGAGCTGATCCCGGATCCCGGTGAGTTGCTGCGTCGTGGCCAGATCGCACGGAACGAGGACTCATGGGCGGTCGCGTACGACCCCGTCGAGGCTCCGGCCGGCCCCACGGTGACGGGTTCGCGATAGTGCCCGTCGGCTGCACGGGCGCGGGCGGTGCGCTGCGCATTGACATGACGAACAGTGCGAAGGAGCTCCGGCCCCAGCGCACCTTCTCGCTGCTCCACTTGAGGGCGACGGTGTGATCTCAACCGCTGGACGTCGTCGGCCGCACCGAGAAGGGACGGACGTACGGGGTCCAGCCATCCATCGGCCCCGCGCAGCGCTCCTCCAATAGTGCAACATCATCGGCAGCCGCTGACAAGGGTCGGGCACGGGAATGCCACCCGCCGCCTGATGTGGCGCCACAGGACAACCATGACCGAGCGCGCAAACGGGGCGGCCGACGCCGTCGGTGGGAGGGTAGCGACGCGTGGCGAGGCGGCCGAGCGCTTCGTCGTCGAGCGTCTGCGCGAGGCGTTGCCCCCGAGCGTCGCAGTTCTGTCTCACGTGCGTTGGCTTCTCCGCGACCATGGATACGTCCGCGAAGGCGAGGCCGACGTCGTCATCGGCGAACCGGACCGCGGGATCCTCGTCCTCGAGGTGAAGTCGGGCGAGGTCCGGCGCGACGCCCGCGGGACGTGGTGGGTCGGGCGCGAGCCACTCCAGCGAAGCCCGTTCGAGCAGGCGGCCAACAGCCGGCACGCGCTGGTCCGGAAGCTCTCGGAGCTGCCCGGGTGGACGGCCGGCCTGAAGCCGATCGCCGGCCAGGCGGTGGCGTTCCCTGATGTCGAGCTCGATTCGATGCGCGGGCGACTCGGGTTGCTTGGCCCCGACGTCGATGCCGGGCTCATCGCCGATCAGTCCATGTTCGTCGACGACGAGCGTGGTCGGCGCGAGCTCGGTGGCTTCATCGATCGGGCCTTCGATGCGTGGCGCGGCCAGGCGGGGACGCGCCCACCCGGCCGCGCCGGGATCGACCTGCTCGTCGCGACGATGACCGAGCCGTTCGAGATCCGCCCCATGCTCCGCAACGAGATCGCCGGCGGCGAGCGCGACGTCGTCCGGCTGACCGTCGGGCAGTACGGCATCCTCGGCATGCTGCGCGCGGTTCGTCGGGCGTCGATCGTCGGCGGGGCCGGGACGGGGAAGACGATCCTCGCGGCCGAGAAGGCCCGGCGGCTCGCGAAGGAAGGCTTTCGGACGCTGCTCGTCTGCTTCAACTCCGCGCTGGCGGGGATGCTCGCGGTCGAGGTGGAGGACGCCGCGCGGGACAAGGGGCTCCTTGATGTCAAGACGTTCCACCAGCTGTGCGAGGACCTCGGGCGCGAGGCGGGCGTGCTTGGCGAACGGCCCGTGCCGGTACCGCAGACGTGGTGGGATCAGACGCTGCCGCGGGCGCTGGACGATGCGGCCGCGACCCTCGGGCCGCGCTACCACGCAATCGTCGTCGATGAGGGCCAGGATTTCGTCGACGACTGGCTGCTGTCGCTCGAGGGGCTCCTGTTCGGCGGTCGCGAGGATGTGCTGTACGTCTTCCACGACCCTGCGCAGGCGATCTATCGGGAGGACTCCGTGGCAGGTCTCCTGATGCAGGAGATCCGGCTCGAGATGAACTGCCGGAACGCGCAGCCGATCCACGACGTCGTGCGGCGGTTCGCCGCGGATGGGCTGGCGCCCGAGGCGCTACGGGCTGACGGACGCCCGCCCGAGTTCGTCGAGGCGGACGGCGCCGAGGCCACGGTCCGGGCGCTGCAATCCGTGCTCCATCACCTCCGGGTCGAGGAGGAGGTGGCGCCGTGGGACATCGCCGTGCTCACCGGTGCGCACCTGAGCGATTCGGCCGTGTGGGGAGTGCCGGGTCGCCGGTTCGGTAACGAGGTCCTGGGGAATGGCGCCGTCGACGACGCGGGACAGAACCTCGGCCTTGCCTCCCACCTCGTTCCGCGTCTCCCCGACGACGTGATCCTGTGCGACACGATCCGCCGCTTCAAGGGCCTCGAGCGGCCGGTCATCGTGCTCGTGGAACTCCCCGAGGACGACGCCGCGAAACTCGACCGCCTGCTCTACGTCGGGGCGTCGCGGGCGCGGCAGCACCTCGTGGTCATCTGGTCGGCCGCGGTCCTGGATCGGCTGCGATGAGCCCCCTGTCGAAGCACGCGGGACGGCCACCCCAACGCCCAGCGCCAGGATTCGGCGGCGTCTCGTGACTGTCACCTCAGCCCTCACGCCCGAGCAACGCCGGATCGTCGAGTTCGGCGACGGGCCCTGCGTGGTCATCGCCGGCGCCGGGACTGGCAAGACGCGCGTCATCATCGAGCGCGTGCGGTGGCTCCTCGAGCGCCGCGAAGGCTTGATACCTGAGCACTTGCTCGTGCTGACGTACAACGTGAAGGCCGCGCGCGAGCTGCAGGAGCGCCTGGACCAGACCGTGGGACCTGCCACGCGTGCCCGGATGGCGGTCTCGAACTTCCACAGCTTCTGCCAGCGGATCCTGACGGAGTCGGCCGCCGATGCGGGGTTGCCACCGCGGCCCGACGTCCTCGATGGCGTCGCGCAGGTCCTCCTGCTCAGGGATATCCGCCCGCAGCTATCACTCGTCTACCACTCGGACTGGTGGTTGAGCGGTTTCGTGCAGTTCATCAACCGGGCCAAGGACGAGCTGGTCGGCCCGGATGACTTCGATGCCTTCGTCGCCGAGGAGCGCCGCGTCTTCGAAGGCCGGAGCGGCAGCTTCGATGCCGCCGCGACCCGCCTCGAGAGCCAGGGCAACCTCCGACCCTTACGCGCCGTGCGCGGCGCATACGCCTGGGTCCGCACGAACGAGCGCGCGGAGGGCCGCGGGGAGGCGCCGGAGTACGACCCACTTGCCGCCGACAAGGCCGCCGACCGCGAGGCCCGCCGGACAGTCGCCGGCACCGGCTACGCCCATGGCCGCGGCTACTTCGGGCCCGACGATCACCCGCGCATCGACACCCTGGCGGCGACCTACGTCGTCGATGGCGCCGCCCTCGAGGTCCTCCGCCTGACCGAGCTTGGCGCCGTCTACCGAGCCTACGAGGCGGAGCTCGCACGCCGCGGGGCGCTCGACTTCGGTGAGCAGATCGCCGCCGTCACGAAGCTGTTCAAGACGCGGCCGAACGTCCTGCGCCGATGGCAGCGCCAGTTCCGCTACCTCCTCGTCGACGAGTTCCAGGACGCCAACGTCGCCCAGATCGAGCTCATCGAGCTGCTCGGGCGGACGCCGGACCGGCCCGACAACGTGATGGTCGTCGGCGACGACGACCAGTCGATCTATCGCTTCCGGGGCGCCAGTTTCGCCGCGTTCGCCGAGTTTGATGCGCGGTTCGCCAGGCCGCCGGCGCACGACCCGGACGCGCCTCCGCCCGGTCCCCCGCCGCGCCTCCGGATCGAGCAGAACTTCCGCTCCGTCGGCCACGTCCTGACGGCGGCGAACCGCCTCATCGCCCGTAACGAGACCCGCTTCGAGCCGGACAAGCGCCTGGTCACCGATCGCCCCGCGGGCGATCCGATCGAGCTCATCGTCTGCGGCGGCGCCGAGGACGAGGCTGTCGCGATCGTCGATGCCATCAAGGCGCTGGTTGGCGAAGGGACCGAACGCCGGTGGACGGACATCGCGGTCCTGTACCGGAAGCACAAGCATCGCGAGCCGATCGTGGCGCGCCTGCGCGACGAGGACATCCCGTACACGGTGGTCGGCGGCCTGAGCCTCTTCGAGACGCCGGAGATCCGCGACCTTGAGCAGACGATGCGAGCCATCACGGACCCGCACGACGACGTCGCGCTCGTCCGGATGATGACCGCCGGGCCGTGGCGGCTCGATGCGCTCGAGATCCTCCGGGTCAACCGGATGGCACGGTTCGATCGGGCGCACCTGCTCGAGACCGTGAAGGCGATCGTCGAGTCCGGGCGACTCGAGGTGGACCGGGTGGCGGACGCCCACGAGGACGCGCCGGCGACCGCCGAAGTGGAGGCCCCCGCCGGCTCACGCGGGAAGCTGCGCCAGCTCCTCGGCGCGCTCGACGAATTGAACCCGCTCACCTTCCGCGAGGGACCGCACACGATCCTCGAGCGCTTTCTCGAGCGGACCGGCGAGGTGCTCGACCTCATCGCCGCCGACACGCTCGAGTCGAAGCGGACCGTCACGAACATCGCGAGCTTTATGCGGTTCGCGGCGGACTGGCAGGCCGCCAATCCGAACGGGACGCTCGCCGGGTTCGTCGCGTACCTCGATGCGTACCAGGCAGCCGGTGGCGAGCTGCCGATGAGCGTCGAGCTGTCCGAGGACGTCGATGGCGTGCGGCTCATGACGCTCTACCAGGCGAAGGGCCTCGAGTTCCCCGTCGTCTTCGTCCCGAACCTCCTCGACGGGGAGTGGCCGACGAAGGAGATGGGCGACGGCCTCTTCCCGCGCGAGCTGCTGCGCGAGGCCGTGCCGCCCGGCGACATCCACACCGACGAGGAGCGCCGGCTGTTGTACGTGGCGATGACCCGAGCGCAGGACCGGCTCATCCTGACGACGCACGGGGGACCGGCGGCCGCGAAGGAGGCCTCGCGGTTCGTCGGGGAGATCCTCGACGGGGCCGGGGTGGAGCTGCGGCGAGTCGATCGGACGGCGTCGACGGCCGGCGCCGCTGGATCCTCGGACCTCAACGGCGCCGACGCCGGGGACGTCGTCTCTATCGAGGACGATATCGATCGACAGATCGCCGCCGTGCGGCGGGTCATGCCGTTGCCGTCCGCCCGAGAGCGCCGGCTCGCGTTGCGCCTGCGGGCGAGCGAGCTCGTCGGACTCATGGAGGGGACGAGCGTCGTCGACCCCGAGGGCCCGGCCGCGCGCGTCGACCTGACGGCAGAGCTCGCGACCCTCGCCCGCTCGGCCGCGACGACGGCCGACGACGCGCGAGCCAAGGGGCTCGATCCACTGACATTCCGCTCGATCGCGCTCGACTCTGGCGCCGGCGCGAACCTGCTCCAAGTCGCGCCGCTCCCGCGGACGCACAGCTACTCGTCCCTCAGCACCTACGAGCGCTGCCCGCTCCAGTACGCGTTCAACTACGTCTACCGCATGCCGCCGCGCGAGGAACCCGTCGCCGCGTACACGTTCGGCTCGACCGCGCACGAGGCGTTCGAGGCGTTCACGAAGGAGCGGCGCGAGCGGGCCGCGCGCGGGGACCGGCCGCCCAGTCGCGAGGATCTCGAGCGCGAGTTCCGTGCGCGCTGGACTCCGACCGGTTTCGGCGACAAGACCACCGAGGAGGGATATCAGCGGCGCGTCGCGACCCTGCTCGACAACTTCTGGGAGGGCGAGGTGAGCAGCCTCAGTGAGGCCCTACGCGAGGAGGAGCCGTTCGAGCTGACGCTCGCGCCGGAAGACGGCTCGGGGCCCGTCGTCATCACCGGCTCGATCGACCGAATCGACCGCCTCCCGTCGGGCGGCATCGAGGTCATCGACTACAAGACCGGCCGCGTCTCGTCGCAGAAGGGCGTCGACGAGAGCCTCCAGCTGTCGATCTACGCGCTCGCCTGCCGCGACGCCCTGGGCCTCGGAACGCCGGAGCGGGTGACGCTGTACTTCACGGAGTCGGCACTGCGCCTGTCCACGACCCGGACGGACGAGCAACTCGACCTCGCCCGGGTGGACTTGCTGGCGCGGGTGTCGTGGATGCGTGCCGGGGATTTCGCGGCGACGCCGGGCGAGGCGTGTCGGTGGTGTGACTTTGCGCGGATGTGTCCCGAACGGGCGTCGTGAACGTGGCGGACACCCCGGACAGCTACCGGGACGGCGCAAAGGTGATCCGTAGAATGCCCTTCGCGCCGACGATCGTCTCGTAGGCCGCGGGGTGTCCCGAAGCCGCGCAGCATCTGGAACGCGGCCAGGTTCAGGGGG
>Ga0315284_10007836_pt1 | contig 15243 bp, 9 predicted proteins | sample YL17G09_16_MG_FD_203696 | JGI IMG/M metagenome (GOLD analysis project Ga0315284, IMG submission 203696) | Sediment microbial communities from Yellowstone Lake, YNP, Wyoming, USA - YL17G09_16 | ecosystem: Environmental > Aquatic > Freshwater > Lake > Sediment | place: USA: Wyoming | collected... | reverse complement strand
CTCAGGTGTTGGAGGCGTGCAAGGTTCCGTGCCTGCACCCATGGCGGGTGATTTTGCGCTTCACAAGTACCTATCCGCGGGAGGCGCCTGGCGCACGCTAAACCAAGACGAGATTGGTCCAGGCTTTTCAATCGCGAGTTTTACTAAAGCAACGCCTAATCCTGGCACGGTGCTGTATCGGCGCGGATCTACGCTGACGGGCATCACGGTATCCGCTACGTATATAGCAGGGCCGCCTACCGCAGGTACCCTCGCGAATATTCTAGCCGGAAGCGTTGGTGGCGGAGACGTAAACCCTACCGCGTGGACATTTAGCTCGCCCTTTGCGACCGGCACACAGCCCACAAACGTAAAGCGTGATGGCACAGATCTAGGCGCGGATCCTACCTGGACAATTCAACTCAACGCGACCGGCACAGCTGCGGCGGTGGCTACTGTTGTTATTACCTGGACACGCGATGTCTATTTTGGAGTCGGCGTTGCCGGTTTGAACACGGAAGCCGCCATTGAAGGCCTGGCATCCAATGCTTTAGCAACCGGAAGAACACGTACCATTACGGTATCGCCGGCTAATGAGAAGGTCTATTACGCTTTTCCTAAAGCGTACGGAGTCGCCACATTTACGCTTAATGGATTTCCAGCTGCGTTTAATACAGCATTCGAATTGGGACTGACAAATGTCAACGGATTAACCTCTACGTACTACGTCTACGAGAGCACCAACCTGCTGACGGGTACCAGTCTCGCTTTTGGAGTAACGTGACATGAGTATCGGCCTTACGAACGACCTCGCGCCTCTTGGAGCGTTCCCACTACTCGATGATAACTACCTGAAAGGGGGCTATCAAGTTGTTGTAAACGTTACTGCGCGCGACGCAATAGCGGCTACGTCCCGCAAAGATGGCATGCTTGTATACACCCAAGCAACGTCACAGCGGTGGAAATTAGGGCCGGGGCTAACCAACGGTGACTGGGCACTTGATAGTTCAGGCAGTCTCACAGGTCCCGGTAGCTCGACAAATTTAGCCATTCCGACCTGGAATGGTACTGGTGGTACCGCTCTTAATAATAGCGGGTTACGTATTAACCCCGCGGGTACAATCACCGCGTCTACCGCGCTGACTTTGACGGCTGACACCGCAGCTACTGGCTTGGCTATCAGTATTACTGGCGGTACCGCAACGGCTAACGCGGGCGGAAATCTTACTTTTATAGGCGGCCCTGGGTTTGGGGCTAACCAGGGCGGTAACGTCCACATTTCGGGGGGTATCTCAGGCGCTACAGGTCCAGGCGCCAGTATTTTTATCGCAGCTGCGGTTGGCAGCTCGGCCGCCGGTAGCGGCGGGGAACTAAACCTCATTGCAGGTAACGCCAGCAGCGCGGGTATTGGCGCTGGGGGTGACGTATATCTTCGCTCCGGCTTAGGTGGCGGCGCGTCGGGAAATGCAGGGTCGCTTGACTTTGCCGCAAGAAGTGCAGGCGGCTTCGGCTTAGGAGGTAACGCAGTTTTCAGTGCCGGTAGCAGCAGCGGCACTGGACTACCAGGCGGCTACGTTTTAATCGGTGCGGGTTACGGCGGTAACGTAAACGGGACGGGCGGAAGCGCTACGTTTCAAGCAGGTAATGGTGGTTTTACATCGGGCCCCGGCGGCCTTGCATTGGTCAAGGGCGGAAATGCCACAACGAGCGGCATAGGCGGTGGCGCTAACCTCACGGGTGGTAATGCCGCAGGCACCGACATGGCCGGTGGCCCCGTAACTATCACAGGGGGCGCGCCAACCGGTACGGGACTACCGGGCTTGGTAACTGTTTCCGGTGCCGATAACGTGTCGGCGACAGGTTCAAACGTTGCGTTATTGGGAGGTGCGGGCAGCGGCTCCGCTACAGACGGTGTTGTGCAAATTGCGCGCATACAGAGCGCGCGAGCGTCTCGCTTACAATTTCAAGCGGACAATGCGGGCACGGTTTCGATTAAAGCCCCCGCGACTATAAACGTAAACTACGCACTCGTACTCCCTACAGCGCAAGGCGGAGTTTCGACAGTTCTTCAGAATGACGGTTCTGGCGGGCTGTCGTGGGCTGCTGGCGGTGGCGGAGGTATTTCAGGTACCGGCACCGCAAATACCGTACCTACATGGTCGAGTTCGTCGGCTCTGCAGGACAGCAGTGCGTCGTCCGGCACGGTACTACTCGCAGGGACTGCTGCGGCTACAGGCGGTATACTAACAGTACGCGGCGGAAATTCGACGAGTACAGGTCCAGGCGGTGCGCTTAACCTCACGGGTGGCGCGGCGTTGGGGACTAACCAAAACGGCGCCACCGTAAACGTTATGGGTGGAAACTCTACGGGAACAGGTATTCCTGGGGGTGTGCTCGTGCGCGGGGCAGACGCGCAAGGCGCCGTTTCCGGAGGTTCTGCTCTTATTCTGGGTGGTTCAGGTACCGGTTCCAGTGTCGGCGGGGCATCTACTTTCTTCGGCGGCACGGGTGGTGGTACAGGTAGCGGCGGACCTGCGTCCTTTGCAGGAGGTGACGGCGGATTTACGTCAGGCGCAGGCGGCACCGCGACGGTCCGCGGTGGAAATGCGCAGACCGCAGGTGGGGGTGGCGGGCTTACACTTGTAGGCGGCGCTGGAGCAGGTGCAGCACAGATCGGTGGCCCTGTTACCATAACCGGGGGTGCGCCGGCTACGACAGGCCTGCCTGGGTCCGTTACTATTTCGGGTGCCGCGTTTGGCACAGGCGGCACGGTAGGCTCAGACGTATTTTTACGTGGTGGCCGGGGTTCCACGCTCGCCAATGACGGCGCAGTGCAGATCGCACGTACTGTTACGGACAACAGAGCTACACGGTTGGTATTTGTCGCAGATGATGCAACTACGGTCTCAATAAAGGCGCCTGCCGCAGTTACAAGCTATGCGCTCACATTGCCGACTGCGCAGGGTGCTGCATCGACATTTCTGCAAAATAACGGTTCTGGCGTGTTGTCGTGGGCCGCGGGTGGAGGTGGCGGTGTTACAGGGCCAGGCACCTCTTTAAATCTCGGCATTGCCACCTGGAATGGTACCGGCGGTACCGCGTTGTTTAACAACAACCTTACTATTTCAGGTCAGACCCTTTCAACGCCTACGGCCGTAGTAGGTGCGCCCATAAATATAACAGCCGGTGACGCAACGTCCGGTGCGGGTGGGGCTGTTGTACTTACGGGTGGCGCCGCGGCATCTATTGCAGGGGACGGCGGAAGTGTTCGCTTTATTACCGGCGCAGGCTTTTTCGGTGGTGCCGGTGGCGGCGTAGTCGGATTAGCGGGCATTGGAGGGCCTAACGGTGTAGGCGGTGAAATCCGCTTTGTAGCCGGAACAGGCGGTTCGATAACCAATAACGGAGGTTCTGTCCTGCTGCAGGCAGGTGCAGCCGGAGGCGGAGGATTAGGCGGAGGTGTCACCCTCCTAGGCGGGCCCGGAGCGGGTAGTTTCGGTCATGGTGGTGCTATAACACTGACAGCCGGCGACGCTGGTGCGTCTGGGAATGGCGGGGGTGTTGGTATAACCGCAGGTGCGGCAACCGGTACAGGCACCCACTCAGGCGGCCCGTTGGGGTTCACCGCAGGTAACGCAAGCACCGCGGGTGGAGCTGTTGGTAATGGCGGCGCTGTAAGCCTTTACTCGGGTATCGGCGCAATTGGAACGGGGAACGGCGGAGCTTTCCTGATCCAAGCGGGGGGCGCCCATAGCTCAGGGTCAGGTTTAGGCGGTGCGTTAACGCTACAGGCGGGTAACTCTTTTGGTAGCAGCGTAACGGGTGGTAGTATAAGTGTACTCGCAGGTACCGGCGGTAATACAAGCTTTGGGGGATCGGTTACTATCCAGGGAGGTACTGGAAACGGCTCCAGCGGCGGCTTCGCTAAGTTAATTGGAGGGGCGGGCAATGTCTCCGGCGGAGGCGGTGCTGAGTTATCTGGTGGCCCAGGCTCAAGCGCTTCAGCGGGCGGACAGGCTACGGTAACCGGAGGTACCGGGGGTGCTTCTGGAGGCGACGGCGGTGCGGTTAGTATCACCGGAGGTAACCCGGGAACAACAGGAACGCCTGGTTCAGTTACGATCCAGGGCGCAAGCCAAGTGTCGGGCGGGATTGGTGGAAACGTACTTCTACGCGGGGGACGCGGGTCTACTTTGGTAGATGACGGTTACGTTCGACTATTGCGGACAACAACAGATAATAGAGCCACACGCCTTCAGTTTGTCGGTGATGACGGCAATTTTGTCTCAATTAAAGCACCCGCAGCAGTTACAACGTACGCCCTGACATGGCCTACGGCACAGGGAGCAGTCTCATCGTTGCTGCAGAACAACGGTTCTGGAGTTCTTTCTTGGGCAACCGCTGGAGCTGGGACCCTAACTACTCAAGATGAAGGCGCTACACAATCCACGACCGTCTCTATTCTAAATGTCACGGGTACGGGAGCGACGATATCCGGCTCAGGAGCCACAGCAACGCTAAATATTCCGGGGTCCACGGGTATAACGGGTCCAGGTACTTCGACAAATAACGCTATTGCTACGTGGAACGGTGCTGGAGGCGCGTTCCTATTTGATACAAATATTACCCTTTCGGCGCAGACGATTACTCCCTCTATAGCAGCATTAACGGGGTTCGACCTACGGCTATACGCAGGTGAAGGTACGCAAAGTGGCGGTGGCCTCCACCTACGAGGAGGTATTCCTGGAAGTAACTTTAACGGCGGGCCGGTATACATTGTCGGCGGTGTAGGGGGTACGGCCCTTGGTTCCGCAGGTGATACTTCTGTAAAGGGCGGAATAGGTGGTGGGAATGGCAGGGGTGGCCATCTAGATCTCTACGGCGGCGACGGCGGCCTTAGTGCTGGTAACATAGCTGGTAACGTTACAATAGGCGGAGGTAATGCGGTAACCGCGACCAACCCGGGCGGCAACGTTACAATAGGCGGGGGTACACCTTTAACTACCGGCGCCCCCGGATCTGTTACGATATTCGGGGCTGACATAGCAATCGGCGGGACTGTAGCCGGTGACATCATACTGCGCGTCGGAAGCGGAAGCAGCGCAGCTAACGACGGCGTTATTAGTATACCGCGTGAAGGGGGCAGCAACCGAGCAGCGCGTCTTCGGTTTACAGGCGACAACGGAAGCACGATTTCACTAAAAGCACCTGTAACGGTCACGGCGTCTTACGCACTAGTCCTCCCAGGCACACAGGGTGCCGCCGCCACCTTCTTGCGTAACGATGGATCGGGTAACCTGACCTGGACCGGAGGCGGAGCCGCTGATGTGTCAGGACCTGGAGTCGGTGGAAGTACTGACAAAGCCATTCCGACATGGAACGGCGTAGACGGATCAGCGTTAAACAATAGTGGTTTCCGTATTACACCAACAGGTACGATCACCTCAGGTACAGCTGCTATATTCACGGCTGACGAGGCTACAGGCACAGGCCGTGATGTTACCGTACAAGCGGGGGGCTCCAGTGCGGCGGGCGGCGGTACGCTGACATTGACCGGGGGCTACGCACTCAGCGCAGCTACACCAGGAGGCTCTGTTATTCTAGGTGGCGGGTCTAATTTTAATGCCACGGGTACTGGCGGGCACGTCACCATTGAAGCGGGGTCTGGTGGGGCTGGACCGGGTACGGTATTCATCAACGGTGCTCCGTTTATTACAGGCGTGGCAAAACCCATCTGGTTGACAGGTGGGCGCGGATCAAACGCAGCTAACGATAGCGCTGTAGTTCTACAAAGGGTACCTGTTAGTAACAGGGCCACTAGGCTCGAATTCGTAGGTGACAACGGCAATACGCTTTCAATCAAAGCACCTGCTGTTGTAACAGCGCATGCGATGACGTGGCCCGCAGCCCAGGGCGCTGCTTCGACTTTCCTACAAAATGACGGCTCGGGCGGCCTTACGTGGGCCGTAAGTAGCGGTAGCAGCAGCGCACAGAATCTCGTAATGACGTTGAAAGAAACCACCAACCTTAAGGTTACTGAAGTAACCGGCGGTGGTATGTATTTCGACCCAACCGCTGTGCCCGGCACGGTCACACTGCGTTTAGTTGGAAATTACACGTCAGTTGACGCTGCCAGCAGTGCTCGCGTATATTTGTACGACATGGGGCCTGGAACCGGCGTGTTTGTCCCGGTACGTAGAGCTGTTGTATCGATTCCATTTGCGTCGGTCGGAGCACAGATGAAGGTTGATCAAGCTTTGGTGAAGGTCACTACGCCAGGTGTCGATTTGAATGAGATTCACGACGTAGCCAGGGTGTACGAGCTGCGCATGTATTTGAACGCGACAGACGCTTCTCCCGCAATGACCGTGGCGTGGGCGGGCTTTGTAGTGGTTTGATCTGTACGATAACGAGGATTTTATATGGCAAAATTTAGCAACGTAAACCAACTACTTGCCACAGGGCCCCTGGCCATGTACTCGGTGAAGACCACGCTGGTTGCAGCGGGTTGGACTGTCACTAAATCTGGTGACGGCCTTGCTTTGTATAGTGCAAGCGGAGATATTATTACAGGTGGCGGTGCTGTTGCCGGCGGGCTAGGCACTACGCGCGCGTATTTCACAGTTACGGACGCATCTACGAAAGTATGTCTGTCCTTTCAGACCATTTCCAACACGACTTACCGTGTGAAGTATTCTGAGACGGGCGCCATGGCTGGTGGATCTCCGAACTCGACGACGACCGGAACCGCCGCTGATGAGCAGATTCTCTACGGTGCTGGAACAGACGCGTCTCCCACGGGTACGCAGATGCTGCATACGGACAACTTGTACCGTTTTCACGTTGTTGCAAACTCCACGGCGCAGGCAAGCAACGGTACTTACCCGTTCTGGTTCGGTTGCAGTATAGTGGCGACGGGGGTGCAGGCGAGTTTCTTTGGACTCGAAGGAATGCTCGCAGGTACGTTCCACCCGTTAGATGTCGTGCCGAGAGTGATTATTACTTGGTACGTTGCGACAGGCCCCGTCCAAGCTGATTGGGCACAAAACACCGACACGACGCTTTACGCACGCGGATGGATTGCGTACGGATTAGGCGCAGCGGCTTTCAAGCGGCTATGTATGTTCGGCTATTCTGTAGGCAACGCCCTAGGCCTGCTTACAGGCCCTGGTACTATGGACACGGGTCCTTATGCGGTAGAGGATCAACCGTTACCTATACTGATTGGGCGTTTCACCGGAAACGGTACGCTGCCAGGGCCTAAGGGTACCTGCACAGACTATAAGCAGAACACCAACCAGGCTCGAACCTACCCAACGACTATTTTGAACGCAACGAACGCCTACATCCTTTTCGGGGGATTGATGGTTATGTGGCCCGAGACTGTTGCGCCGAGCCTGTGAGCATACGCGCGTAAGGATCACCCATGGCAAAATTTAGCAACGTAAACCAACTACCCACTACAGGCCCTCTGGGCATGTTCACAGTCAAAACTGTGCTCGTTAGTGCCGGATGGACTGTCACTAAATCTGGTGACGGCCTTGCTTTGTATAGCGCAAGCGGGGACATCCTCACAGGCGGCGGCGCTGTTGCCGGCGGCCTCGGAAATAACCGGGCGTACTTCACAGTTACGGACGCTTCCACGAAAGTATGCCTGTCTTTCCAGATGATCACGACCACCACGTGGCGTGTAAAATATTCGGAAACAGGTGCCATGGCGGGCGGGTCTCCAAACTCGACGACAACCGGAACCGCTACAGACGAGCAGATCCTTTATGGCGCAGGTACGGATTCTTCGCCAACGGGTACGCAGATGCTTCATACGGACAACTCGTACCGCTTTCATGTGGTCGCGAACAGCACGGCGCAAACAAGCAACGGTACTTACCCGTTTTGGTTCGGTTGCACTGTGAACGCAACAGGGGTAGTAGCAAGCTTCTTCGGGCTCGAAGGGATGTCTACAGGTACGTACCACCCCCTGGATGTAGTGCCGAGAGCGATCATTACTTGGTATGTCGCGACAGGTCCTATTGTCGCCAACTGGGCACAGGGCACCGACACAACCCTTTACGCCCGCGGATGGATTGCGTACGGCCTCGGAGCTGCAGCCTTCAAACGGCTATGTATTCTCCCGTATACAAGTAACGCCAGTATACTGGGGGGTCCGGCTGGCGTACTCACCATGAGTACTGGGCCTTATGCGACCGAGGATCAGCCGTTGCCTCTGCTGCTCGGTCGCTCAGCAGTAAACGGCACGCTGTCTGGACCTAAGGGTACGTGCACAGACTACAAAACAACAAGCAATAACGCAAGGAACTACCCTTCGACAATTCTAAACGCAACCAACGCGTACGTTTATTACGGCGGGCTGCTCGTTCTGTGGCCCGAATCTGTTTCGCCGAGCCTGTGAAGGATCACCCATGGCAAAGTTCCATACCGTAAATCAACTGCCTCTGACAGGCCCTCTGGCCATGTTTTCCGTAAAAACTACGCTGGTTGCAGCAGGTTGGACCGTCACTAAGTCGGGAGACGGACTCGCGCTGTATAGCGCAAGCGGAGATATTATTACAGGTGGCGGCGCGGTTGCCGGCGGGCTCGGAACCACGCGTGCATATTTTACAGTTACCGACGCAGCTACCAAGGTTTGCTTGTCCTTTCAGACCATATCCAACACGACTTACCGTGTGAAGTATTCGGAAACTGGAGTCATGGCTGGAGGCAGCCCTAACTCTACGACGGTAGGGTCCGCTACGGACGAACAAGTCCTCTATGGAGCCGGCACGGATGCGTCGCCCGCAGGCACGCAAATGCTTCACACAGACAACCTGTACAGGTTTCACGTCGTTGCCAACAGCACCGCTCAAGCCGGCAGCGGCACCTACCCATTCTGGTTTGGAGGTTCTGTTAATGCGACAGGTGTGGCGGCCAGCTTCTTCGGGCTGGATGGCATGGCGAACGGCACGTATAATACGCTAGACGTGGCGCCTAGGGCTATCATCACATGGTACGTTGCGACGGGACCTGTAATAACCGGCTGGGGCCTTAACAGCGATGCGGGATTCTACGCCCGAGCATGGATTGCTTACGGACTAAGCACCGCAGCGTTTAGGCGCGTAGCCATGTCTGCCTATTCACTTGGCGCAGGTAGCGGCAGTTATTTAGGCAACCCTTCAGGCGGTGAGAACATGAGCACCGGACCTTACGCAACAGAGGATCAGCCGCTCCCGTTGCTGCTCGGCCGCAACGTAACTCAGGGCGCTCAGCCAGGTCTAAAAGGCTTTTGCGCAGACATAAAGCTTGTCACCAATACGGCGCGAAGCTATCCAGCGACCGTCCTCAACGCTACCAATGCGTACGTCTATTTCGGGGCATTACTGCCGTCGTGGCCTGAGGCTGTTTCGCCGAGCTTGTGAAAGGTTAGGTGGGTCGTGGCCGATTTCGACGCAAATTTAATTAGCAACCAGGCGCTAACGTTCGCGGACGTCGAAAGCGGCGGCACTGTTGGCGCGAACTTTCTAGCTAACGCAGCCATCTTATCAGGCGGCGTAGTAAGTGTTGGCACCATTTCCGCGAACTTTCTAGCCAACGCAGCCATCTTGGTAGGGGCTTCTGTTGGTACGGGTACCGTAGCCTCGGTGATAGTCACAGTGCCTGCGGTACCCACTGGCCCGGCTGGCGGCGGTAGCGTCTCCTCTTCGTTAGTATTTTTCGGAGATTCGAGATTCATAAACCGTGTGTTCGACGCAGTCGCGAACAAATTCGTGACATGGCCGTCCATTATTCCGGACAGAGCAGGCACGCGTTACCCTGGACCAGGCGTTTTCGGCGTTACCACCTCGGGTTATGTAGTATTAAGCTACTGAGTCATTGCGCTTGCGTAAATGTATACAACAGGCTAACTAAGAGCCTGGCGCTGCGTGTTGCGCTCAATAAATAGGAGAATTTAAATGTCCAGGAACCGCCCTAATGTAGAGCTACCGTTGTCTGAGAAAATGAATGCCGACGTAGCCTTCAGGCACGTAACGGCCAGCGTGCGCTCAGTCAACGTGAATGCAGATACCCACGAAGTACTTGCGCAGGCACTAGCCGTAATACGTGAGCAGCTCGTGGCATTTGCGACGCTTTACGCCGCACACAAAGAAGAAATGATTACGGAGACGCTCCCCGCTGCGCCTACGCTTGAGCCTGCGGCAGTTGTGCCGGCGACCGAAGGGGCTTGATTTACGTAAGTCTTTACGGTGTAGGGGGCGTTTAGATGGTGTTAGATCTGTACGGATGGGGCACGACCCGGTGGGGTTACGGTAACGTAGTCCGGCCGAGCACGGACGGCCCTGTAGTCATATCAATCAATCCAATTGATAGCCAACTAGACGTACAAGAAGACACGTTCATTACTGTCAAATTCTTTGACCCTACGTACAACCTAGATACGCTGTCTGTCATTATTTTAGTCGACGGTACGCAAGCGTACAGCGGGACTACAGGTTTTTCCGCCGGATTCGTGGGTAGAGTAAGCTACGCAGCGGGCATACTTACGGTACGGTTACGCGGGACGGTAGGCTTTGATTTCCTTAAACATGTAAATATGGCAGCCTACACCCGCGATCTAACTGACCTGTCCGGAATCGCTAACTGGTCTTTCAGAATACGAGCAGATCCAAACAACTATACGGGCCTGAGCCCGCTACCTGTCGAAGTAGCGCTTCAGACTCCGATGGAGCGATTTATAAGTTTAGAGCAGTACCGCACACTGTTTCTGGACAACGCTTTACGGCTACAAGCTACAGCTAGTTCACAGCCGGGAAATAAAGCAGCGCGGGTTATTTACCAGTCCGCATTTGCAACCGAACTTTGCACTCTATTAAACCCGTACGATCTACGCAACAAGGACGCACTGGACTCTGTAGTCAGTGAGAGGCAAAATACGCGGGCAATTGACAAAGTTCTAGCCGATAATTCAAAAACGCTTAAGACGGACATCCAAGCATTTCACGAACTGAGTGGATTAGACACGGCCTACCTGGCGTCCTTTAGCGATTATCTGGATTCTACTCTGTATATTTACCGGGTTAGTTTGGTGGCAAACATATTGCTATATGCCAAGGCATATGAGTTAACGCAAAGTATACTCATCGCAGATTCTACGCCTGTCATCTTGTCATAAAGGTTGTGATGGCTACTGAACGCGAAGATAGAGTAAATGCCAATCGCGCGTATCAGAACGCATGGCTCGTATACATTAACGGCTTAGAGGTTCCCGTAGCGTCCGTTAGCGTGAGCTACGGCGTATGGCAAATACCACAGGCTGAGATTGTGATGATACCAGACCCGAGCATTCAACGCTTAGGGTCTGAAGATCGTGTCGCTGTACAGATTTTCTTTTGTGACCACTGGATTAAGCCGCAAAAGCCAGAGTTTAGGCTATTATTCGATGGCGAAATAATCGGTTGGAGTTATGTCAACGTACAGCGTGGGCGCAGCCTTTCATTTACTGCTGTCGACTATATACAGATATTCACGCAATTGTTTTTCTTTTTTATGTCGAGTATCGACGACCTTGCCGTAGGCGCGCTCGGACAAACAACGGGTGTAAGCCTAACCACGGTGAATACGCCGGGTTTTGCACCATTATTCCCGTACTCGTTGTTCTCGAAGGGTTTAGTGCAGGCCAAAGCCGAAGGCTCGCAGAATATTGAGTCTCCGTTAATCACACGACCTATTGAATACGTACGTAACGTGGTCACGGGGTTAACTGCAGATTTAGATCGCCGAAGCGTGCCCGCTGCAAACTTCTTCTCACCTTGGGCTAAGCGCACAAAGTTCGATAAGCGTTTTGTAGCGCTGCCGTATCTTGAAGACGGTAAAGCAGGTAGTAAGGGGGTATTCCCAATACTGAGGGCCGTACAGGCTGATTGGGCTATTAGCGCTGTCGCAGGGCTTACGTCGAACATAGGCACAGCGGGCTCTATTTGGCAGGTATTCGAGCAAGTACTGTCTACGCTCATGATGGAATTGGCGATGATTCCTACGCCGCCGTCCGTTACAGTAGACCGAGAACTCAACATTTTAGGAGCTCCCCCTAAGGCATACGCTCCCGAAATCGTAAATAATCTAGCTGCTTACTTCGTCAAGCCGCAATTTCTGTTTGGGTTACCTCCTACGTGCAATGTCTTTTATCCATCACAGATTACGCAGTTCGGCTATCAAGAGAATTACGCGACTCAACCTACGCGCATGTATTTCAACGACGAGAGTTGGACGTCGTATCTAAGCGTAAATCAGAGCAATAATTCCAGTGGTTTAGATGCAGTAGTGCGTGCGGCGCTAACTGTTGCGCACCCTGAAGAAGTCAATATTGCAATGCGGGCAGCGCTGCAAGACCCCAAGCTCAACGCTAAAAACGTATTGGTTTATCCCGAGGAATTCTTTCGAGGACCTGTTGTAGATCGTAGATCTATGCCGCGATGGTTCTTGTTTTTGAACAACGCGCGCAACCAGCCCGGCGTGGACATCAACGATAAAACTCTTACGGAAGAGCAGCGTATTGAAGTAGCCCGAAGCGTCATGCCGGGAGATACGCAACACAACATATTTAGGTTGTACGCAGCATATGAGTATCAGAAGGAACGCTACGCTCGCCGCACTGCTGGTGTAAGCATGGCGTTTAATCCATATCCGATGCCTGGTTTTCCGTGCGCAGTATTTGACAGACGGTCTACGAAGGTAGATATTTTTGCGTACGTAATGAACGTTCGGCACGTGCTTAGTTCGCGCATGATGCAGACTGACGTGAGCATGTCGTATGGCCGCACAATGCAGGAAGCCTTCGCGCTACTGCGTAAATCCATCGAGATGGAAAATGCGGATATTATTACGAAGCGTGCTGATGTAGCGCGTAGCATTAACGAGAATAACGGGACGAGCTCGACCAATACGGATCCGCAGATGGAGCGTGTCGGGCCTATCGCGGTGGGGCCCGCTGAGCCGCTGATAGAAGTACGTGATACGATTCAAAACTTTGATCGAGCGGAAGCGTTCTACAGATCTCTGTTGTACAGAAGTAAGCCCAAAAATGTAGATGAAATATCGCAAGCGCAACAACGCGCAGATATTATTCGTCGTGCCGATGAAGTCGAAGGTAGGATTATACCTGCTTTGGCACAAGACGCTAAGAATACGTCTGATGTAGACGCATACCTAGGCAGTAAAGACGCGTCTTTTCAGTACCATAAAATTATCTATCTCACGTCCGAGAAAGGTAAATCTGAGGCAGTTAAGCTTCAGGGTATTGATACGACGACGCGCCTAAAGATGATTTCAGTCATTGAAAAAATGCGTTCGGGTTCAGCAACCGCTGAAGACCTAACCTTTATACGCGGAGCTACGGCACAGCCTGAATTGCAGCAATTGCCCGCGGATGGCAACGCAGATCCGAATATTATTCAGCGGCTAAACCTGCTCGACGAAGAGATACAGAACAGCACTACCAGCACCAACCTGAACGGCAACGTAGACATCGACCCTGCCCCTACTGCAGGCCCGTTGTTTGAAAGCTTTGAAGCTGCCATGTTTTACAACGCGCGGCCGATATGCACGCTCGATGAGTACTTGGTGTTTCTGGGTGAAGAGGCTGTTGAAAAGAAAGATCGCGGCACAGTGCTGCCTGGTGTAGCGCTTGCTGCGGATGACGAACGCACGTTCCCCGCTGTTTACTATCGGCGTATACGAAAATACCGCGCGGGTCCGCCGAAAGCTATCCCCGACACAGGACTAAACCTCACCAACGCCACAGGTGTTACTACACCCGATGGGGTTTGGATAGTCTTGCCAACTCCAACGGAGCTTAATCTTGCTCAGCGACAAGAAAACATTGCGGCTTTGGTTAACGATCCGGCTAAAGTAACAAACAAGGTGCAGGGAGTTCCTGACGACTTCCCGCAAACATCTCAGGACTGGGATGCGGTACTGCAGGTCTATCGTAGTAATGTTTTGTCTCGACTAGCCCCGGGTAAATAGACATGGAAAAAGATGTCGAGCTCTACAAGACATGGTCGCAGACTCGGGCGCCCCTGGATCTAGAGAAGCTGGTCAAGCAACTCGATCCGTTGATCCAATCCGAGGTCAACAAACGCGCAGGTTCGCTATCGCGCAACGTACTAGAGCTTCAGGCTAAATCGCTAGCTGTAAAAGCGATTAAATCGTATCAGCCTACACTGGGTATTAAGCTGTCGACACACGTCGTGAATCAGATTCAAAAATTAAGTCGCATGAATTACGCGCATAAAGATGCAGCACGTATTCCTGAGCACTCAATGACTCTGCATACGACCTTTACGGCAGCGCAAGAAGACTTCATGGCAGAAAATGGCCGTGAGCCCTCTACTGAAGAACTCGCTGATGCGTTGCGTTGGAGCCCTAAAAAGGTAGAGCAACTTCGTACTCAATTTGGACGGTCGGAGCTGGTTGAGTCAAAAGACTCGCCTAGCGAGCTCTTTGTACCTTACGAACACGATGCGAGTATTGGGTACGCTTATTACAGCATGTCCCCGAGACAGCAGCAGATTTTCGAACATACGACGGGTTATCAAGGTAATCCGATACTCAACAATACCAAGATAATGAAAAAGCTCAGTATTACGCAAGGGGTATTGAGCTACGAGAAAAACAAAATTAACGCGCTTCTTCGGGAGTCGCAGTGAGTGGACTAGATACATTAGGGCAAGACTTTGCCGCAGAGCTGGCTAAATTAATTGCACACTACGAAGGCGCAGTGCCTGCGTATCGCAATATCCAAGCTCAAAAGAACAGTGTCGCAACTAATCTGCGCATTGTGTCTATTGCCGGCGCTGAAGGTCTTTTTAAACCCGATGTGTTAAAGGCAGCCCTTGCGTTGCAAGGTGTAACACTACCTACTGGGTATTCCTGCGGAGTTAAACGCAGCGGTCCTTTGACCGATCCGGTTAGTTATTACGTACCTCCGCTAAGCGGCGCAACCTTTAAAAAGTTCAATCCGAGCATCAAGTTCGTAGTTATGCATAGTTTTGGCCGTGCATACGACTACGCGCAGACGCGGCGAAAAGGTACAAAAGCAGCACCTGCTGAGGGTGCCGGATTTAATACTACCGACCCTGCAACTGCTTACAACGCAGAGCGCTTCGCATCGGGGTTATTGCAGTATGTGACACCATCGACTCCCGCGCAAATAGGCATGCACCACTTAGTGAGCCTGCGCGGTGATTTGGTTAATTCAGCATCGTGGGATTC
>Ga0315284_10007835_pt1 | contig 15243 bp, 33 predicted proteins | sample YL17G09_16_MG_FD_203696 | JGI IMG/M metagenome (GOLD analysis project Ga0315284, IMG submission 203696) | Sediment microbial communities from Yellowstone Lake, YNP, Wyoming, USA - YL17G09_16 | ecosystem: Environmental > Aquatic > Freshwater > Lake > Sediment | place: USA: Wyoming | collected... | reverse complement strand
GGCGATGGGGATGCACGGCGCGCTGCTCGGCGCTCGTCTCGACCTCGTTGTGGTTGACGACGTGCTCGACTACGAGAACACGCGCACACCCGAGGCGAGGCAGAAAACGTGGGACTGGTTTCAGTCGACGGTCATGGGACGGTTGACGGAAAAGGCGCGCGTCATTGTAGTGGGCACGGCTTTTCATCCTGAAGATCTTCTGCATCGGTTGGCTGCCCAACCAGGTTGGGTATCCAAGCGGTACCCCGTGGTCAGTGAAGCAGGCGAGCCACAGTGGCCCGAACGCTGGAGCCTCGAACGCGTGGACCGCAAACGCCTCGAGCTGGGACCGTTGGAGTTTAGCCGGCAGATGTTGTGCCTCGCCTACGACGACAGCGCGGCTCGCTTCAAGAAGGAATGGATCGACGCGTGTCTGGCGCGAGGCAAAGACAAGGAGTGGGGATACGCGCTCGCGTCCGTGCCGCTCGGCTGCAAGGTATTCACAGGCGTGGACCTCGCGGTGCAGCAACACGCCGCCGCCGATCACACGGTTCTGTTCACCGTGCTTTTCTACCAGAACGGGGACCGAGAGATCCTCGACATACAACGAGGCAAGTGGTCCGGTCCCGACATCGTCACACGCATCGCTGACACGCACAAACGGTACCAAGGTATTATCATCGTTGAGAATAATGCTGCCCAGAAATACTTGGAGCAGTACACGCGCGACCAAGGAATCCCGGTGCGCGGCTTCACCACCGGCCGCAACAAAGCGAACCCGGACTTCGGCGTCGAGTCGCTTGCTGCGGAGATGTCTTCGGGCAAGTGGATCTTCCCGTGCCGTGGAGGCATCTCGCGCGAGTTGGGTGTGTTCATGTCCGAGCTGCTCCAGTACGATCCGGCGTCGCACACCGGAGACACGATCATGGGATGTTGGTTCGCCCGCGAAGGAGCACGCATGTCACAGCCGAAGGCCCAGCAGGGCCGTCTGAATTTGCTGAACCGATGAACCCAACCAAAGTCAAAGCGTGGGTGCAGGGGCCGCGAGGCGGGCGCTATTACATCACGGAGACTGGTGAAAAGAAGTATGGCAAGGAAGCTCTCGAAGCCGCGAAGGCCGAAGATGCGACGCCTCCATCTAAAGATCCGCTCGCCTTAATGAAGCAAGCTAAAAGCAAACCCGACACGCAAGCCTTGGTGACTAAGGCGCTCACGGCTGGTGGGTTTACGTTCGACGCAATCAACAATCATTTCCCGACGACTGGGTATGTTGTGTCAGCGCACCCCGAACGCGAAGAGGTTCACAAAGGGGCGGAGCTGAGTGAACAAAAACTACAGAGCTACATCGACAAGAACTTGGAGTTTATCGAGGAGAATCCCGGCGCGCATCTTGGAGGCTGGTACGACGTGGAGGCGGACAAGTGGTATCTGGACGTCAGTCATGTCACACAGGACGCGACCGAGGCGCGCGAGACCGCAGCGAAATACAACCAAGAAGCCTTTTTTGATCTCGGTAAAAAAGAGACGGTACTTGTCAAATCAAAGGAACAGCGTAGGATAGAATGATGGACAACAACAACACGAAAAGCGGAAAGCTATACCTGCGCTTCGACCCCAAGAAAACGAGCGCCAAGGATATGGCGAAGACGATGGCAGCGGTGCGCCGCGCTGCCAGGAAAGCCAAGGGACTTCCCGACGATACAGAAGAGAGCGACACCCCCAACAAAAAATAGTAGCATCTCTTTCATGGCGCGCATCACAAAGGCATGGATCACCGGACCCAAAGGCGGGCGGTACTACGTCACAGAATCCGGCGAGAAGAAGTACGGCAAGGAGGCTGAAGAAGCCGCCCGCGCCGAAGGGGTCAAAGGTCTCGCCGGTCCAGAGAAGCCGGACAAGGCGATGGGTATGCTCGCCAGCGCCAAGCAGAAGTTCTCTGCTCTCAAGGCGCGGCTCTTGAATCCACCAGCGATCAAGGGCCAACCCAAGGACGCAGCCAAGGACGCGGTACCTGCCGGCCGTAAGTGGGTAGGGCACGACGACAAGATCTGTCCACCGCCTGAGAAGGGCGGAACGATGGCGAAGTACACCACCGGCTCGACGTTCGACGCCAGTGGTGAGCCGATCAAAGTGGGTGAGTGGTCAGCCGATCGCAAGAGTCTGCACGAGGCGATCATCGCGCACGCCATGAGTGGTGCCCGAACAGTAGGCATGGACAAGCGCCCTGTCGCTATTCTCACGATGGGTGGGCCAGCTTCCGGCAAAAGCTCGGTGTTGAAGGCCGCGAAAATCGACAAGGGTGCTTTCGTTCATGTCGACGCCGATGGGATCAAAGAGATGCTGCCAGAGTACCAAGAGATGACCGACATGACCGGCGCTCGCGGGACGTCGATCAAGTCAGCAGCTCGAGCGGCTCACGAAGAAAGCTCGCACCTCGCCAAAGAGATCCGCAACGCGGCGATCAGTGGACGCAAGAACCTCATCGTCGATGGCACCGGCAAGAACGACAAGGCATACATCAAGCTCATCAACGATCTGAAGGCCAAGGGATATGCGGTCAAGGTCATCATGTGTGATCTCGATGTTGAGACCGGCTTGAAGCGCGCAGCACTACGCGCCGAACGAACGGGGCGATGGGTACCGGAGGACTTCACCCGCGACGCATACAACACCATCCCGAAGAACTTCGAGAAGATTGCCAAACAAGCGGATACCTTCATGCTCTACAACAATCACGGGAAGGAAGCGATACCCGTGTGGACCAATTTGAACGGGATGGAGATGGTTCACGACCCAGTGTACAAAGAGAAGTTTGACAAGGGGGAACCTCGCAGCGAACTCTCTGCGCGCATCGACGTAGGGAAGAAAATAATGGGTGGAGGTGAGGCGGGCGAACGCTACGAGCGCTTTGCCAAACGACTGGCAGCGAAGGAAAAATAAAATGGAAAAACCAGACGACATCAGTGATGAGCAGCTCATGGACTGGATCGCTACTTCCATGAAGGAAGACAACGAGAGCATGGAGAAAGCGCCGGCTCTGTTCAAGAGGGGCGAAGGCATTGACGAAGTGCCGAACGAGATCGACGACAAGGAATGAACAAGGCGTGGCAGACCGGCGAGCGCGGCGGGCGCTTCTACCTCACCAAGACGGGTGAGAAGAAGTACGGCAAGGAAGCGCAAGAGGCCGCACGCGCCGAAGGGATGAAGGCGCTCGCTGCGCCGCGTCCCGATGTCGCGCTCGGTAAGCTCGCCGCCGCGCGAAAAGGTCTCGGCATCCCACGCGCCGAGATGCCGCAGATTCGATCTTACGACGTCAAAGAGTTTGTCGACAGCCTGAAAGAAAAAGGTATCGACGTCGACAAGAAAAAAATCCGAGCGGGCAAGCTGAAGCCGACACAGTTGGAGCTGAACCCTGAGAAGGTGGCAGCTTTGAAGGGCAAGCCATCCGCCGCCGACAAACGCATCATCGTCTCGAACGATGGCTTCATCATGGACGGGCACCATCGGTGGGCCGGCGTGCTCGCGGACGATCCCGACAACAAGATCCGCGCGTACAAAGTCGACCTCCCGATGAAGGAGCTGCTCAAGGAAGCGCGAGCGTTCCCCAAAGCGACGAAGCAGGACATCAAGGAAGCAGGTCGCACGGGCGGAGAGAAGGCCGGACTGAGCGAGCCGATCCATCCCGGCCCCGGTCCCGTACTGTCACGCAAAGAGGCGGAGAAGTTCGCGGCGGGTTCTGAACTAAAGGGCGCGTTCTTCCGTGGCACGACGCACCCGGACGATGGTGCCTTCATTCCGCAGACATCCGACACGCTATCGCTCTTGGGGCGCGGGGTCTACATGACCGAAGACAAGCCAACCGATCGTGAGTACGGTGCCCCGCAAGAGCTGCGTGTGAAGGTCGATAACCCCATCGACTACTACGGCGAAGACGCCGCCGCAATCAAAGAGAGCAAGGAATACAAGCAGGCACAGAAAGCGATTCAGGCGCATAACGATAAAGAGTCTTTAGGAAATTGGGAATCGGAAGATGCCGCCGCATTTCAAGTTGTAGCGCAGCGCCGAGGACATGACGCGGTCTTCTTCAATTCGGTGCAGGACGATCCGAAGACGGGCAAAGAAGTTCCGGCTGGCAAGGTGCTGTGCGTGTGGGATGCACGTAAAGTAGCCGTCGTTGACACCGGGAAGAAGCAAGGCGTTGTGAAGGCTGAGTACAAGAGAAGCACCGTCGGTCGCGGACTTGACTAAGGCAGCGCGGGGAGCGACACGATGGACAAGGCATGGCAGACAGGCACACGCGGCGGTCGCTTCTACATCACCAAGACGGGTGAGAAGAAGTACGGCAAAGAGGCCGAAGAGGCAGCACATGCCGAAGGCATGAAGGGTTTTGTTGCGCCTACGCGACCAGACCCAGCTCTCATCAAGCTAGCCGCCGCACGCAAAGGATTGAACGTGCCCCGTGCCGAGATGCCGCAGATTCGATCGCACGATGTGACGGAGTTTTTGAACACGCTTCGCGCCAAGGGGATCAAGGTCGAGGAGAAGCAGCAGACAGCCGGCAGCCTAAAACCAACACAGCGCGAGCTGAACCCCGAGAAGGTAGCCGCTCTCAAAGGAATACCCACCACCCGCGACAAGCCCATCATCGTGTCGAAGGATGGCTTCATCATGGACGGACACCATCGGTGGGCAGGCATCGTGGCAGACAACCCCAATCACAAGATCGCCACGCACACCGTCGACCTTCCGATGAAGGAGCTGCTCAAAGAAGGGCACGCCTTCCCGAAGGCCATGAAACAAAGCGCGGAAGAAACTGGCCCGACCGGGACCAAAGAAGGACTGGAAACCGCGAAAGCTGCCGGCGCTTTTAGCGCACCGATTCATCCGGGTCCGGGGCCGGTGTTGTCTCCTGCACAGGCGGAAGAGTTTGCCAAGGGTTCCAAGTTCACGCAGGCGTTCTTCCGTGGCACGACGCATCCCGATGAAGGCGCGTTCATCCCAACGACCTCGACGACGATGTCCCAAGGGGGGCGCGGCGTCTACATGCTCGAGCGCGAGGACAAAGATCCAAACGACGACTCCTTCGGTGCGGAGCAAGAAATAAGGGTCAACGTCGAGAACCCGATCAACGCATACGGGAAAGAGGGGAAAGAGATCAAGGACAGTCCAGAATACAATTTGATATTGCGCACTCCCGACGGTTACATAGGCGGTGGCCCACAGCAACGCGCGGCGGCTTTCCAAACCATCGCACAACGCAAAGGGTATGACGCTGTCTACTACGATGTGGTTGAGCCTATCTCACAAGAAGAAAAAGAAAGATCGATCAAAGAGAATCTTAGCATTCCGTGGGAAAGGCCGACGGGACGGATCGCTCTCACGGTATGGGACGCGCGCAAGGTTGCCGTCGTAGATCGCGGGGGACCAAAGCGAGGCATCGTGAAGCAGAATCCGAAGCCTCGTAAATGGGGCAAGTCAGACGAGGACTAACAACTCAAGCCGCTTCCGCAGCGCCCGCTCGACGTCGAGCCGCCCCAACTTCCAAGCGAGCATCGGGCACACCGTAGAGTAGTAGGCCAGCACTTGCTCGCGCCCGCCCTTGAACCGTTCCCACTTCCCGCCGTCGTTGATGATGCAGAGCATGTTGTGCAGCTTGTCGCAGGCGCTCACGAGCGCACCCTCTTTCGATGCACGCACGAGATGTGCGACCTGTTCGGGTTTGCTTGAGCCGACGGGCTTGGTCACTTCGAGCACCAGCTTGGCGACGACCTTGCCGCACTCCGCTCGGATGCGCTCGAGCGCTTCCGCCGCGCAGTCTTCAACCGTGTCGTGCAGGAGCGCCGCCGCAACTTGAGCGTCGTTGCCGCCGTAGTAGGTGACGAGCGCGGCCACCGCGACCGGATGCGTGATGTACGGGATGTCCGTGCCCTTGCGAACCTGTCCTTCGTGTAGCTCGGTTGCCAGAACAGTCGCCCGCTCAGTGAGTGGTTTGCGGGGTGTGCGTAGCAGTTTGCTCTCACACTTGAGACAGTACATGCGCGCACCTAGCTTGCGCGTGGTGCGTCTTTTTTGGAGGCAGCTTTCACACTTTTTCATAGGCGTCTTTTCTCCGCGTAGCTGTAGTGGCTGGTGTCGGAAACGACAACGTGGTCGAGCAGCGTGATGCCAAGCAGGTGTCCGGCCGCTTTGATCTGGCTGGTCAGAGCATCATCGGACGCGCTCGGCTCCGTCGCGCCGCTTGGATGATTGTGCGCCAGAATGATCGCCACAGCTCCGGCGAGCAGCGCCGCGCGGAAGATCTCACCGGGGTACGCGTGGACCTGATTGATAGCTCCGACAGCGTTGTGGTTGTACCCGACGACGTTGTGCGCGACATCGAGGTACAGCACGATCAGGTGCTCGCGTGGCTCATCTTCGCCGATGAGCTTGCGCACCAGACGAGCGACGCCGGTAGAGTCGGCGATGGCGGAACCGTAGGACGCAGCTTTCTCAGCAGCCTTGGAAGCGCGCTTGCGCTTGACGTAGTATTCGTAGATGTTGGTGTTCATCGGTCCAGCTCCTTCCCTAGTTGGTAGCGCACCGCAGCTTCAAGCTCGCTGCGCTTCGGAGTGATGCACGGCCAAGGGTCGCCGAGCGTTCCGTGTTCTCTGCCGAGCGCGGTGAGATGCGCCCAAGTGTAGGTTCGATTGCCGTAGCGACGGCGCTCGAGAGTGACTTCGTGTCCGAGGATCAGCATCAGCACACCTCCACGAGACCCAGCATCACGCAACCTCCAAACGCTTCATTTCTTTCGAGTGCTTCTCATCCGCTTCATGCAGCAACTTGGCTCGCTCTACAGGTCGATCTTTGTGCGACCAAGCAACTGTCCGATAAACAGAAACAAGATTGTCGCAAGCGACCTTTCTCATATCTCTCCGCTCATATAGAGATAGTTTACTCATCACATCACCTCCACGAGACCCATCATCATGGCCTCTTCAGCGCCGTAGACTTTCGGCTGTTCACAACGTGGGCACTCGTAGCCCCGCGCGTCCGGCTCGCAGCACTCAGCCGACCACTTCTTACAGGCAGCGCAGTACCCTTCGTACCCTTCCACCGCCGCTTCGTACCGAGCCATCGAGACTTTCTTTCCCATCGAAGACCTCCCTTTCCTACACCTCTAATATAGTACGGGGGCCGGTTAGCGTCAAGACAAAAACAACACGGGATACCGATTTATTGTGTTGACAACAACCTGCCGTGGGAGCATATTGGACCCATGAGAATCTACGACAAGACGAGCGACTGGAGCTGGCGTGGAGTGCTCGCAGGAGCCTACCGTGGGCGGCAGGAAGAACGCGCGACGCTCGCGCACCTAGCCAGCGACGCGCTCGAGCGCACGCTCTGCGGCAAGGTCAAGCACGAGCGGATGGTCGACGTGTGTGCCCCTGTAGGTGATGGCCCGCGCTGCCCCGAATGTTTGAAAAGAAGCACTTGACAAAAACCGTACAAGCTCTATACTGAGTATGTGGTCGAGAGGAGAGAGAAAATGGAAGCTGTGAAATCCTGGGCGCACGAAGCGCCGCTCTGGTGGTTGAACGGATGGACCTACGAAGTGGTTCTCTATGGTGCCCCCCATTGCGGGTACGGTTGGTACGCGGTCGCTCGGACCCACGAGCCGATGAGCGGTCAGTCAGGCGGCAAGGTGCTCGGTGCTCCCGGTCTCCATGGGCATGTGTCGCGGTGCTACGGCGAAGGCGGCAACAGCGTTCACTGTGCCTCGCTGAAGCAGGCGCTGCACGAGGGAGTCAAGGCGTTGCGTCTCGGCGGCGCTCCGAAAGGTGCCCCGGTATCGGTGGTTTCCCCCAAGGGTCGGCGCTGCAAGCCGACGGAGGTGTGAAGATGCGACTGAATGTCGAAGCGCTCGAGAAAGAGATCGCGAGTTTCCCCGAGAACTTCGGGCTGCGCGCCTTCCCCGGAAAGATCTTTCGGGTGTCCAAAGAGGCGTCGTATGTGAGCGAGGGACGAATCGAGCTGTACGTTTTCGTCCGCGCGCCGGGTGAGGAGTGGCTCGCTTGGGGCAAGGGATCACCGGAAGAACTGCGAAGCGAACTGACGGAGTTACTCAAAGCGGCGGAGGTGTCGTGATGCGCGGTCAACCCAAGAGCTTGACGATCAACGGAACCAAGTACCCACTTCGCTACTTCACGCGGGAACCGGGAGGCCCGCTGCGCGCGGTTCTCAACGTCGGTAATCTCAGCAAAATGCTAGGGGTCGTTTCTCCGGTCGGCGAGGTCGGCCCCCTTCAAGGCAAGTACGGCGATGAATGGCCGATCGAGGAACGTGCAGACGGCACCGTGGTTCTTCCCGGTGGCGAATGCGGAAAGGTGAAATCATGAACCAGAACAAGTTCAAGCCACGCGAACTGCCGGAGATCGACAACGCTGATCTGTGTGACTGCGAAATGTGCTCGGCTCACGTTCCTTGGTTATCCTCGGACGGCCGCTGTCCAAATTGTGCAGCGCACGCAGAGCGCTGGGCCGGCATCGAATGCTCCCTGTGTGGAGCTACTTTGTCGGACGATCCAGAAGCGGTGCGAGTAGACCACGAGCAGCAATGGCGCTGCGGTGAATGCGAAGGAGAAGAGTCATGAAAGGACTACTGGTAGACGTGCTACGAGGCAAAGGCGACTGCACCAACGGAGGCGTGACGAGCAAACACTCGAGCGTCATCATCGTCGGTCCCGGCATCCCTGAGATCTTCGAGGTCACGCCAGAGCATCCGGCGCTGCGCATCGTCAAACGATGGGAAGGCACTCCGCAAGAGTACATCCACGCGGAACCCGTCGAGCAACCGAGCAACCAGACGCACACAAAGAGCGCGGGCGGTAACTTCATCTACTCGTGTGACTCTCGATTCCGCGAGCTGGTCTGCGCGTATCCCGTCTCGGTCCACGACCGTTTCGATACTTGGGAAGACAACGAAAGGTTGAGCACATGAAAGATCTGATCTCGACAACCAATACTTCGGAAGCGGAGAAGCTCATCATCACGACGTTCGTCAACATGGATTTGCTCGACGATCCAAATGATGATTGTCAGCTCGATTTCGAGCACGGTCAGTGGTGGGTGACGAACCTTCGTACCGGAGCGCAATGGTCGGTGGTCGACGCGTCAGGCGGGCGCTCGCTGCACGGTCTGGACTTTGAACGTGTCACGGAAGGGGAGGAAGTCTGAACATGAGGCGACGACGCGAACCATCACTCACCGTGATCCACATCGAGCACGAAGATGCCGAGCTGGAGATCGCCGGCCGCGTGTACTTCGGCGAACCGGCGCGCACCTACGGCCCACCGGATCAGTGTGACCCCGGAGGCGACGATGAGGTCGAAGACATCAGCGTACTGAGGAACGGCGACAAGTTGAGTGACGCGGTGGTGGATAAGCTCGAATTGGATTGGGAAAAAATCTTTGATCTACTCACATACCAAGCGCTTCAGACGGAAGCGGATGATGCGCGAGGCTTCGATGAAGATCGCGCCGACGCGGAGAGAGACCGATGAGAAGGGTCGCTAGGTTCAAGGTCGCGGGTCAATTCACCGGGGGAGGATACACCGCCGCGACGATCACGATCGATCGCACGGAGGCAGCTCTCTTCAGCGTCCGACCGGCGCGGCGACGCAAGCTCTACGAGCTGCCGCTCGCCAAGGTCGCCGAGTTTGTTGTATGGCACATCGAGAAGCGCGAGCTGGCTGAGAAGCGCGCGGCGAAGAAAAAGAGGAAGCGATGATGAAGATCCTGCTCATCCTCCTCGGCATCGCCACGCCGGCCGTCGGCGCGTGCCCGTCGTGGGTCGTCAAGGAAGCCTGCTGCCCGTCGGCGTGTGCGGTGAAGCAAGGACGTAACTGGTCGCGGGCGGATGCGATTCTCCGCGCGTGCATGATGGTGAACAAGTGCGACGGATCTAAAACAGCAACGGTGAACATGAGGTGCGACTGCAAATGAAAGAGCTAGACGATACCGGCCTCCGAGGCGAGCCTGGCGTCGTCGCGCAGCTCGAGGATGAAATGCGTTTGGCCGTGAGCGAAGCGGCGAGGATGTTTCGCTACGGCGACCTCGGGGTCAACAAAATGAAGTTGTCGATCGACGTTGCAGGCAACGTCGGCGTGTCTTGGGAAGACTGATACTTGACAAAAACGATACACGATGCAACATGAAGGGAATAACATGAGCAAGCCAACCGGAAAAAAGAATGGTCGACCCAAGCTCCCGAGCACGCAAACACGCATCCCTTTCCAGGTGCGTCTGTCGGCACAAGAGCGAGCGATTCTGATCATGGCTTGCCAGCGGCAAGGCATGGAACTTTCGACATGGATGCGCTTCGTCGTCATGCAAGAGGCGCGCAGGCTTGTTGCCTCTTGAAAAACCCATCGCTCCCGAGATCGATGACGCGCGTCTACGCGAGCTTCGTCACGAGCTAGGGCTGACACAGGCGGCGCTTGCATCTGTGCTCGGTGTCGGAGAGATCACGCTCGCCAAGTGGGAGCAAGGGCGGAGCGGTCCCGAGGGGCTGCTGCTAGATTTCTACCGCGCCCTTGACTGCCTCGAGCGGCGGCGCGGCGGGGACGGATGCCGCGAGCTGCTCCAGATCGCCGCGCGCAACGGCCGCACGGCGTTCATCATCACGCTGTTCTCATCACTCCAGGGAGGCGCATGTTTTACTTAGGTGTCGCTGTGGGGGCCGTCGGCGGCGCTTTCGTCGCGTGGCTGCTCGCGGGCTTCTTCACCATCCGGCTCATCCGCACCTTGCGCTCATTCCCGGCGCAGCTTGAACTTCCGCCAACACCCAAGGGGCGCAGGTACGGTCCCATTCAGTCAGATCTAGGTCGCCGCTAAACGCCGAGAAACAGGGCGTTTTTAGCTATGCTTTGGGTATTGACAACAACCGTACAACAATCTATATTGGGGGTGTAGGAAAGGAGAAACAAATGAGCTGGACCCCACCAGAACCAAGAGTAGGTAGCAAGTACAAGAGCGGCGTCTACACCAAGGAGATCGCCGGCCTCGTTCGCGCTGACATCAAGAAAGAACTACCCAAGGGAGTGCGTGCCACGGTTCGCACGGACTACTACGCAGGTGGGTCGAGCATCGACATCTACCTTCGCGCCATCGGTGGCGAGTCGCTCCAGACAGCCGAGTACAAACAATGGCATCTCGCTTGCGAGGCGTCCGGTTGGAAAATGGCGGATCTCAAAACTCAACCTAAACAGTACACCGAGACCACGAGGAAGGTGCTGAAGGCGCTTGACGATCTGCTTCGCGCGTACCACTACGACGCGAGCGATTCGATGACCGATTACTACCACGTCAACTTCGCCGCACACGTCCGGGTCGCTAGCGAGGTGGAGCGAGCGGAGATGGAAGCTGCCAAGCTGGACCCCGTAGCTCTTGCTGAAGCTGCTGCGAAGGAAGCTACCGCACGAGCCGCTGCCGAACTGGTCGAGTGGCAGAAACAAGAAGCAGAATACCAGGCTTACCTACTCACTGAAGCCGGGAAGAAAACCACGGCGACGATTGCGAAAGTCGTGGCCGCGCAAGAAGCCAAGCGCGAGCCGAGTAGTTGGGAAAACCGAATTTCACTTTTGGAGGTGGACTGATGACAACGCAAGAGCTGGTGCAGGCGGTACGGGAGTACGCAAAAGAGAACTACGAGAAGGGCGGCTGGGACTACGTCATCGAGTGTTTCAGCGATGAGGACATCGTCAAGAACATCGAGGGTGCAAAAACAACCAAGGGCGCGATCAAGAAGATCAGCAAGCTGGTTGGTCTTTGGGCAGAACGTCGCCAAGACGCGGTTAGCGAGGTGTTCTGATGTCTCAAAAACTAAGCGGCGTGCTGGGGAGTCTCACCGAGGAACAGGCGTTATCGGTTTGGAAAGCGCTTTCCCAGTGGGTAGAAAACGAGGCATGTGGTGATGATCAGTCGCCCGAATACGCAGCCTGCGCAAAGATTGTCGATGAGCTTGATGAGGCCGTCTCGCTTCTGGCAGACGATGCTCGTCGATAATTACACCCGCGTCCAAGCGCGGGCCGACGGCGTCCTGACGGACGTCACCGACCAAGCCAAGGCGGCTGGGTTCAAGCTGCCGGTCGCGCTCACCATCGGCGCGCTCGAGGCCACGGCGCATGTAGATCTACAGCACCTGCTGGAGCGCGCAGCGCGTGCGGCCAGCGGCGGCGGGCGTGAGGTCTCGTTCGAGGTCGGAGGCGTGGAGCTGCGCGCGGTCATCGGGCCGGGCGATGCGGGCGAGCCGGTCTGCACCATCTTCACCTTGAGCGAGGCGTAGCTAAGTACCCGTAACTATAGGTCTCGGGGGGGTATTAGCGAGTGTCGATTCTTTCACTTTCCGTATTGACAAAAACCATCCACGGCCGCATACTAGATATGTGGTTGGGAGTTGGGAGCCACGGGAAAGGAAGGGGTTCGATGGGCCACGGATACGGGTACGGAGAAAGCAACTGCGAGTACGGATACGGTGTTGGTGGCGGCTACGGATACGGTTCGGCGGGGTACGGTGGGCTTGTTTGCTCGCCTGCGAAAGCTCCCCCCGTGAAGGCGTCCGAGGAAGAGGCACCGCACAAAGAACTTGAGCTTCAACTTCAGGAGGTGCTGTGATGGGTTACTGCTACCAGGGTCGAAAACTTTGCTGCGATGCCTGTGGAAAAGCCGGCGCGCGCAAGAAGAAGTGTCCGTCCGGCTGGTGTCAACCGATGGCCGTTTGCCCCGAGTGCTCCAAGAGCCGGAAGGTCGAGCTGAAGGCGTACCACGTCAAGAACGAATGCGCCGCGAAGTCGGCTGAGTTTCACGCACGGTTGGCTCACGAAGCTGCGCTGCTCGCCGAAGGCAAGGCGCTGAAGTGCTCGGCCATGAATGTCGGTGAGAAGGTTCACGTTATCTTCAAGCTCGGCAACGGATCGCACGAAGGGCGCTACATGAGCGCGGCCGTTTACGACGCTGTTCCCTACAACGTCCCGGCGACTCCAGAAGAGTACGCCAAGCACGGTGAGGTTCTCCCGGCACCGAGCGAGTACGGCAACGGTGGACACTCGAAAGAGGTGAGATGATGGGTAAGGGTACACGAGAAATTTCTCTGAGCTTTACGACCATCGACTACGCGCACGAGACCGCGAAATTCAAAACGCTAGCAGGGGCGCAAAAGTGGGCGCACGCGAGGATCGGCGCACACCCGGAGATCGGCGGCTACTACGCGGTCAGCGGCAGCGGCAGCGCAAAAATCACAGCTCGTGGTTGCAGCTACGAAGAATTGTTCCCCGCGCCTGTAAGCACGGGACCGAGCGAGTACCTTCGTTGCTCTCACGACTGGGACTGCGACTGCGTGCATTATGCAGCGCAAGAAGCGCTGCACAAATAATTTTTCTTCGTGAACACGCGAGCTTCTAAAATAGCTGTGAAAAAATCTGGACACTTGAATTGTGCGGCGTAGTATCGGTTTCCTTTTCGACATCCCACCAGCGAGGCGCACGCTGTGCAAGATCTGATCGAGGCTTTTCTACGTTCCGTCTATTCATCCGCGCTCGTCCATCCCGACTACTCGAGCGGCGTCGTGTCCCTGTGGACGATGCCGTCGAAGCTGTCGCGTCACCTCCCGTTGAAAGATCTACCAGCCGTCGCTTGGAATGCCGCCGAGCTGGACGGTCAAGGCTCCGACGTGTACTACGGCGTCGCGTTGCGCAAGCCCGGACTGACGCCGGAGAAGCGCGGGACCAAGGCGGATCTACTCGCCGCCCCCGCGCTCTGGCTCGACGTCGACACGGTGAGCCCCGTACATGCAGCCAAAAATCTACCGAGCACCAAAGAGGAAGTGACCGAGCTGCTCACGGAGCTGGGGCGCGCGCCGTCGCAGATCGTTTCGAGTGGCTACGGGTATCACATCTATTGGTACCTCGATGAACCCGTACCGCTGCGCACGCCCGACGAGGTCGAGCGCTTCGAGCGCGTACTGCTCGCGTGGCAACAGCGCGCCAAATCTCTCGCTGCTAAACGCGGCTGGCATCTTGACATCACGGCCGATGCGACGCGCGTGCTGCGCTTGCCCGGATCGCACAATCGGAAGGTCTCATGATCAAGGTCGACATACTGGGTGGGTCGGGAGAGAGTTTCCGGTTTGATGATTTTGAAAAGTTTTTGGATCTATCCGGGCCGAAGGCGTCGCCCTCGCCGAAGGCCCGGATAGATCCAGCTCTACCTGTCGACGCAGCCAATCCCGAACCATGGAAGCGACTCGACGAGACACCCGAGCAGCGCGTCGAGCGCGTCAAGCTCCGCCTGCGCAACCTCCGCGATCCTGACCGTCGCGCGATGGCGCTGAAGATCCTCGAAGGGAAACCGTTCGCCGAGCCAGGACGCCGCGATGAAGATCTCAACCGCATGGCCGCGACGCTCGCTTTCCTCGAGCCGGCGCTCGAGGTCGAAGAGATGGTGTCTATCTTCCATCCGTCGATCGTGGCGATGGCTGCTTACGAGAACAGCCCCAACAATCCGTCACCGACGGACGACGACGTTCGCGTCAAGTGCGAGCGCAAGCTGGAGCAAGCCCGCGCAGCCAAAGTCATCGAACACGCCACGCACGAGCGCATTCGTCGCGGCTTATTGCGAGAAGCGCGTGAGTCATCGAAGGCGCAAGAAGAAGGAACAGCAGCCGACGAAGAAGAACGCGGTGAGTACGCCGATGAAGAGATCGCTTCTTTCGCCGCGTCGCAAGACTGCGACACCGACCATTTTCAAAAGCGTTGGATCATCCAACGAGGTCCGAGCTACTACGTTTTTGTCAACGGCTCGTACCGTTCACCACTGAGCAAAGAAGAATTAGAGACGTCGCTGGAGCGAGATCTCGCGCCCGTTCCCGAGCAACATCTGACGTGGCTCGTGATGGGGACCAACGGCAATCTCCGCCGCAAAAAGATCTCCGAATTTCTCCGCGACTACGCGACGGTTGCGCGCGACATCTCCGCAGATCTAACACTCAAGCGCAGCTACTACGATCCAACCACGCAAATTTTCCACGAAGCGGTGTGCCCGTTGCGTCGCCTCGAGCCTCTTTACGATGAGCGTGTGGATCAATGGCTCCGTCTTTTCGGTGGCTCGGAGACCGACAAGCTACTTGATTGGATCGCCACGCTGACGCGACTCGACTCGCAGACGTGTGCGCTCTACATGACCGGCCCACCAGGCAGCGGCAAGACCGTACTCACGCAAGGGCTGGCGA
>Ga0315284_10007834_pt1 | contig 15244 bp, 18 predicted proteins | sample YL17G09_16_MG_FD_203696 | JGI IMG/M metagenome (GOLD analysis project Ga0315284, IMG submission 203696) | Sediment microbial communities from Yellowstone Lake, YNP, Wyoming, USA - YL17G09_16 | ecosystem: Environmental > Aquatic > Freshwater > Lake > Sediment | place: USA: Wyoming | collected... | reverse complement strand
TATTCATTTACTGTTTTTCTACCATATTAATGAGGTTGTAAGAAAAACAGTAAATGAATATCAGTGGGTATTTTTTGGTGCCATGCCAATACCTTTAGTCGATCTTTACAAGGCTGGTAAGATTGAATTCCATAACTGGACTAAACTGTATGACTTTCCTGAAAAGATTGCTAGTCTCAATGCTCAGATCATGATTGCTCCCTTGCAAGAAAACGTTTTTAACAATGGCAAGAGTGATATTAAGTTAATTGAGGCAGGGTCTTTTGGAACCCCAGCCATTTGCCAAGACCTTGTTACTTACAAGGATGCAGACTTTAAATTTAAAACTGGAGATGATTTGGTTGATCAGATCAAGAAGCTTTTAAAGAGCAAAGATGATTACATGAGGTCTTCCAGAAAACATAGAGCTCGGTCAGAAAAGCGCTTTTTGGAGCACCCAGATAATTTAGGCATGTGGAAAGAGCTGTACCACTTTAAATATGCTGCCCCTGAGAGAAAGCTTCTGAACAAATTCAACGGAATAGCTTGCGTTCCAGAGAGTGTTAGCGTATCATCTTGATACGATGTATAGAAACGTTGCATATAAGCAGCAAAATGGAGAAGGGGTTGTATATCATTTCACGTGGGACGAAAACGGTAAGCGAATTGTTACTGAGCATACCGTTCGCCCGTATTATTACCGTGAGACTACTAGCGCTCGTTCTACCCATACCAGCATCTATAACACAAAGCTGGAAAAGGTTAGCTTTGATACTCAGTATGACCGCAATACTTCTATTCGCTCCAAGGGCGGAGAAGATAGAGGAGTTATACGAGTTTATGAAAATCTTCGTGTCGAGCACCAATTCTTAGTTGACTATTACTGGAAGAATTGGGATAGTATTAACCCTGTTGAAATGCCTCTGAAGACTTGGTTTCTTGACATCGAGGTATACTCTCCTGATGAATTCCCTGAAGCCTCCAAGGCAGCTCACCCTGTTAATGTAATTACTATTTACGATACCCTTAAAGAGAAGTATTATTCGTGGGGATATAAAGAGTATGCCCCTAAGTCATCTGAACATGAATACTTTTGTTGTACAGATGAACGAGACATGTTCAAGAAGTTTCTTGACTTTGAAGCCTTGGATTACCCTGATATTATTTCAGGTTGGAATTCTGAGTTCTTCGATATCCCTTACTTGATTAATCGACTATCTTTGCTCTTTGATGAAGATGAACCTAAGCGGTTGTCTCCTGTAGGTCGTTTGCGAGCTCGGGAGATTAGATCTGCTTTCGGTAAGCTGCAAACCAAGTGGGGAATTGATGGAATTTCTTGTGTTGACTATATTGAGTTGTATAAGACATTTACTCAGCAACCTCGAGAGAGTTATAAGTTAAATGCTATCGCTCAGTTGGAGCTGGGTGAGGCTAAGATTGATTATGGTGAATCAAACCTGGCTTCTTTGGCGGAAAATAATTGGGAGTTGTTTATTGACTATAACGTTCAAGACGTTCGACTTCTTGTGAAGCTGGATCAGGCTAAGATGTATGTGAAGCTGCTGCGTACGTTAGCGTTCGTTGGTCTTACCCCGCTTGAAAATGCTCTGGGTACCATCTCTACTGTAACTGGTGCTGCTATTATTGAGGCTCGAAAGAATAATGTTATTATTCCAACGTTTGTTAGAACTGATGATCATAAGGCTGAGAAGTATGAAGGCGCATATGTAAGCGAGCCTCAGAAAGGGTTTCAAGATTACGTTGTATCTTTTGATGCTAACTCTCTATATCCGGCAGTTATGATTTCCCTTAACTTATCTCCAGAGACTAAGTTTGGTAGCATCATATCTAAGAATAAAGATTATGTTGTTGTAAGGGATGTTAATAATAGTGAGTTTAAGTTAACTCCTTCTAAGTTCTTGGCTTTCTGTCAGAAAGAAGGTATTGCGATTACTAAGGCTGATAAACTCTTCTTGCAAAATAAGAAAGGCATCTTTCCAACTATTACTGAGAGGTTCTGGCGAGTTCGTCAAGACTATAAGAAGCTGTGGGATGTGGCTAGGGCAACTCAATCTAAGCTGGATAAAAACTCAGAAGAATATAAAAAACTTAACATCGAGGTCGAACGTCTTTGGATCCAGCAGCTTACTTATAAGATTTTGATTAACCGTATTTACGGTTACTTTGGAAACAAGAGCTCTCCAATGGGTGATCCTGATATTGCTCGTTCGATTACTCTTACTGGTCAAGGTGTTATTAAGAAGAGTAACGAAGTTCTAAGAAAGTATATTAAAAATAAAACTGGTATGACTGATCAAGAGGTTGAGAAGTTTGACCCGGTTATTTATAACGATACAGATTCTGTGTATATTACTATTAAAGAGATCATTAAACGTAACAAGGTTACTTTTCTGAAAGGCAAAGAGGTTTCACCTGAAGTTTATACTATTGTTAATGATATTGAATCAGTTTTAAATAAGGAGATTGTTGATTGGGCTAAGAACTGTCTCAATTCTAAAGAACCGTGGTTTAAGTTTAAACGAGAGTCTATTTGTGATACTGGGCTATTCTTGCAGAAGAAGCGCTATGTTTTACATAAACTAGACGATGAAGGTCTCAAGTGTAATAAGTTTAAGTATACAGGCGTGGAGGTTGTAAGATCCACAATGCCGAATCCGATTAAACCCTTGGTCAAGAAGTTGATCGAGACCTTGATCCTTACCAAGAACTATAGTGAGACTAATAAGTTGTTCAATGAGACTTATACAGTGTTTAAAGAGTTACCTATAGAGAGCTACGCACAGGTTATGGGTGTATCGAATTATGATCACTACGCATTTAAGTGTCAGGGCTTTAAGACTGTAAAAGGTATGCCGCACCATGTTAAGTCTGCATATTTTTATAACTTGTTGTTAGATAAGCTTAACTTGAAGCATAAGTATGAACCGATTGTATCTGGAGATAAGATTCGATTTATTAGGGTTGAAGAACCAAATAAGTTTGGCGTGAAGTCGATTGCTTACAAGTATACCTTCCCTGAGGAGTTTAAGGAGTTTCTCAAGCCCGATGTTGACATGATGTTTGAGAAAATTGTAAGCAATGTTATTGAGAGATTTTATGAGGCTGTAGACTTTAAGTTTGCACCCCCAGGGCAGCAACTCAAAGCAAATTTATTCGAGTTGTTCTCTTGAAATAAAGAAAAAAGCATGTATATATTTAGAGTATGGAAAATAAAAAAGACCTAATCGTATTCGTTGACAATGTTGGCCGAAATATTTACGGGGAGCTTGTTTCCCAGGAAGAGAAGTATTTCTGGGTTAAGAATCCCGCCATTATAAATATTGTGCCTAACCCCAGCTCTGGACAGCTTCAGGTGCAGGTGTTGCCTTACTTCTTTGGAGAGTTTCTAAAGAACAAGGATGAGCCTAAGACTGTTTGGAAGTTTAGTTCCAAGAGTGTAGTGTTGGCAACTGAACTTGACTTGGATGAGAAGCTAATCGCTCAGTACGAGAGAATGTTTAGTAATGCCAAGATTATTACATCAGACAAGCAGATAACTCCTGCAGGTTCTGCAGCTAAAGTTGTAAAACTATTTGAATAACAGATAGAAGGTACTATAATAGGTGTATGAGTAAAGAGACGCAAAAAGCAATTGATAATGTGTTTGAGGCATTAACTAAAATTAATCCTGAAGCAACATACCTTTCAGAGCAAACTCTGTCAGAAGTTAGTGAGTATATTGATACTGGTTGTTATGCTCTAAACGCAATAATGTCCGGTTCTCTTTTAACTGGAGGTGTTCCAAAGGGTCGAATCACAGGGTTCATTGGACCATCTCAGACAGGCAAGACTTATATTATTAACAAGATTCTCGGCAATGCTCAGAAGAAGGGAATGATCCCAGTCATTTTCGATACTGAAATTGCAGTTGAGAGTCGTGGAGCTGAAAATGTTGGCCTTGACCCGAAAAAGACCAGACACGTTCCAGTCGATACTGTTGAGAATTGCCGTAATCAGATTTTTACTCTGCTGGATGGCATTGAGAAGAATCCCAGCTTGAAGGGCAAGTTTATTATCAGCATTGACTCTCTCGGTAATTTGTCTGCTCAAAAAGAACTTAATGATGCAGAGGCTGGTAAGTCAGCTACTGACATGGGTTTGAGAGCCAAGCAATTGAAGTCCATGTTGCGAACTTTGACTTACAAGGCTGCTCGTACTGGTACTACTATTCTGTTCAGTAACCATACTTACGATGACCCAGCAGCCATGTACCCGACTCTTGTAAAGAAGCAGTCTGGTGGTTCTGGTCCAATTTACATGGCTAGTTTGCTAGTGCAGTTAGCCAGCCGTTCTGAAAAACAGGATGATAAAAACGATAACGATAAGATGCTGCCAGAGGCTAAAAACTATAGTGGTGTTACCCTCAGAGCTCTTACAGTTAAAAACAGATTTGTTCCACCATATCTTGAAGCTGAAATGTATCTAAACTTCTTGACTGGTCTGGATAAGTATGGCGGTATTCTCGGCATGGCAGTTAATCATGGTGTGATTATCCAGACCGGTAGTACCTATACTCTTCCAGATGGTACTAAGTTAGGTTATTTTAGTAAATTTAAGGATGATACGAATTTTTGGGATAACAAAATTATTCCCCAAATAGAGAAGATAATTAAGGAGAAATACAAATATGGTAATTCCAGCACAAATGCTAGCATCGAAAACGATGATGAATTATCTGATGAGGAAGGGGGTGTTGTAAATGGCCAAGACTAAAGAAGTTAAGAAGGAAGTGAAGGAAGTTAAGAAGGAAGGTAAGAAGGGTAAGTAAAAGACTTTAACAAAAAGGGGCAATGAGGTAAAAACTTGTTGCCCTTATTTTTGTTTTCCTATATAATCACAGCATGAGTAAGTGTGTAATCCCTGTTAGCGGTGGCATCGATTCAACCGTAATTTTGTATGATGCTGCTGCATCTAAAATATATTCAGACATACACGTAATCAGTTTTTACTATGGTCAGCGTCATGCAGAAAAAGAACTTGCGTGTGCAGTAAAGTCAGTTAATCTGCTTAAAAATAAGCACCCTGAGACTAACATATATCACCGTCCGATCGACATTGGTTTCTTTGGTGATATTGCTTCTGCTTCTTCTCTTACTAATAAAAGCATTGATGTGGCTCAGACCAAGGATGTACTTGGAGACCCTCAGCCAGTCAATTATGTTCCGTTTCGCAATCTAATGATGCTGTCGATTTTGTGTTCTTATGCTGAGTCTATTGAAGCTGCATCAGTTTATTACGGTAGTGCTCTTGTTGACTCTCAGGCTGGGTATTGGGATTCTAGTAATGAGTTTTATGCAAACCTATGCAAGGTTATCGGACTGAATCGCAAGAATAAGATTTCAATCATTACTCCCTTGATTACTCTGGATAAAAAGGATATCATCAAGCTAGGAGTTAGCCGAGACCTTGACTTCAAGAATACTTGGACTTGCTATGAAGGTAAAGAGCAGGCTTGTGGATATTGCCCAGCTTGCTCTAGTCGAGTCAAAGGCTTCATGGATAATAAGATGGTTGATCCTATTGAATATAGCCGAGTGATTAAATTTATATAATATGTGCGCAATATTTGGTTCTACTTCTAAAGAAACTTTTGTTAAATTATACGAGCTAAATAAACCTAGAGGAGTATCAGCCTCTAGTTATTTAACTATAACCCCAGGTGATTGGATTGATTGTGTTAAGAGTGATAAGTCTTTTGATGAGAACAGGCTGAAGCCAGCTAAACTATACTTGGGTCATTGCCAGGCTCCAACGACTGTCCATCAAGAATTTAACCCTGAACTGGCTCATCCATTTTACTGGAATCGCTTTTATGTAGCTCATAACGGTATTATTACTAATGTTGAACAGCTGTGCCAAGAGTTTTTTATTAAATTTGAAGATGTTAAAGTTGATTCTAGTATCATACCTGCTTTGATTGGATATTTTTACCATAAGAAAATTACAGACCCCCTGCCAGATATTATTAAGCGAGTTGCTGAGCTACTCAAAGGTACCTTTGCATGCTACATTGTAAATGAGAGAGATAATAAAGTTTACCTTATTCGGTCTGGTTCTACTTTGTTTTATGATAAAGAAGGCAGCTTCTCATCTACTAAATTTAAAAACTCAGTGCCCTTTGAAGAAGGCAAGGTCTGTGAACTTATTAAAGACAAGATTATTACTCATGGCTCTTTTATTTGTAACTCCCCATTTTTTATATGAAAATTTTATTCTATACCTGCACAAAACAAAACGTTGATGCTTTTCTTAAGTTCTCTCCATTGATTAAATGTCTTGGAATGGGCAACGAGTTACCATATAAACCTAAGAAGGCTACACTCGATGAACCTCAAGAGCTTAATTACAAGTTTAAGAACCTTCGTTATGGTGCTGACTTAATTGTTTGGACTGAAAATACTGATGGTCTCAGTGTTCAGTATAACAAGGCTAAGAAGTATTATGATCAGTATGACGCCATTATCTTCTGTCATGATGACATCTTTATAACTGATGCATTTTTAATTGAAAAACTCCAAGTAGCCTTTGCTCAATTTGATGTTGTTGGATTAGCTGGTGGCGCTGATATTAGTCTTAAAGGTCATGGTTTGTGGCATATGATGTGCGACCCCAAGACCTTTAGTGGGGCTGTTTCTCACTTTGACAGTACTGGAAAAGAGTTTGTTACATCCTTTGGACCGTTTGGTAAGCGCTGTTTGCTCATGGATGGTTTATTTTTGGCAGTAAACACTGGGACGACTAAAGCCGTCAATTGGGACGAAAATGTAAAGTTCCACCATTATGACTTGCTATTCTGCTTAGAAGCTAATAAACTTAAGCTGAGGCTGGGCACTGCTCCGGTTTACGTGACTCATGAATCTCCCGGATTACAGGGATTTAGTGAAGAGTTTAAGAAGAGTGATGCTTACTTCAAAGAATACTTTAAAAACTACTAATGGAAAAGAAATCAAAAACGAGCAAGATAGATAGCGACTTCTTTGAGTACGTTATTCTATTTAACTGTCTGACTGATGAGACCTACATGGGTACAGTTGTAGAGTACTTGAAGCCAGATCTCTTTAATAGTAAAGATGTTCAGAACATCGTAGAAATTATTAAAGATTACTTTAACAAACGATCCAATGTACCAACCTTAACTGAAGTAAAAACATATCTTGTAACTGATGAACTAAAGAACTCCTTTAAGCGTCTTGTTGAGCAATTCAAGACTCTTGAAAAAGCTAATAATAAACAAGAGCTTCTGGAGAATACAGAGAGGTTTATTAAAGAAAAGACAGTATTCAATACAATGCTGGAGGTCACTGACATGTGTACTAAGGCAGAAGTAATTGATACTAATATTGTTCTCGATAAGTTCGAGCATGCGTGTTCCATCTCGCTTAATAACGAGAAAGGTCACGATTACTTTGTTGATATTGAAAAGCATTGCAAGGACTTAGTCAAGGTAGACAATCATATTAAGACGGGCTGGGAGTGGCTCGATAAGAAGCTGGGTGGTGGGTTCTTGCAAGATGGTAGAGCGATTTATGTCTTCGCTGGCGAGACGAATGTTGGTAAGAGCATCTTCTTGCAGAACCTGGCTGTTAATATTGCGAATCAGAATAAGAGTGTTATTATATTGACTCTTGAGATGTCTGAGATGGCTTACTGTAAACGCATTTCATCTAATATTACTCAGATACCGTTTAACGACTTGCGTAATAATGTTGATAGTCTGAAGCAAACTGTTACTAATAAAAAGCTCAACTTGCCGAGCTCTCGATTGCTGGTCAAGGAGTTCCCGCCTAATACTGTGTCCCCAGCTCAGATAACAGCGTTTATTAAAAAGCTTCAACAGTCTGGGTATAAGTTTGATGCTATTGTTATTGACTATTTGAATCTACTTAATGCCCCGAAGGGAGATAACTCTTATGAGCGAGTTAAGTTTACTTCAGAGCAAGTTCGCGCCATGAGTTATGTTTTTAAATGTCCAATTATTACTGCTACTCAGTTGAACCGTAGTGGTTATAATCAAGAAAATCCTGGACTTGAATCTATTAGCGAGAGTATTGGAACTGCTGCGACAGCTGACGTTGTGATTGGTCTGTGGCAGTTAGATGAAGATAGAGAGTTAGGTGTTATTAAGATGAGTTTGTTAAAGAATCGATATGGGCCTAACTTCGGTACAATTAATATGAAAATTAATTATCCAACCCTAACTCTTGAAGAGGATAATACATTGAACGCAGATGAAGAAATTGTAAATACCTCAGAAGCTCTCAAAGCATTATCTGAAGAAATGACATGAAAAACGAACTGCTAATTATTAACCAAGATTTAGACGGAGCTGGCTGTTACACAGCTTACAGCTGGTTCCATAAAGATGCGCCTGAAGTATTTTTTGTAACCCAAAAGAAAGCTGAGAGCATGGTCAAGGGATTCTTTGATCGATATTCCTTGCCTGACTTTAAACGAATTACTGTGATCGGTCTAGATGTTTCTGGATTTGAAAACTTTCTTGACTGTAAGAACGTAGTTATTATTACAGCTCATAAAAAGATGGTGGAGCTGGAGTATAAATTTAAGCTGGCTACAACTCTCACTAAGATTGATGGTTCATCTACTAGACTGGCCTTTAACATCTTTAAGAAGTTATACCCCGACATCAGACCAACAGAACATCAAAAGCTGTTAGTCTTGTTAATTGATGATGCTGTAAGCAGGACATATACCCTCAAGCAATCTAAGCAACTGGAGACGTTGTATTGGAACTCTAAGTCATTTGAGAGAGTGTTTAACTTCTATCAAGACTTCCGGAAAGGTTTCTTTCAATTCAATGACTATCAGTTGAGACAGATTGAATACTTTCAAAAGAAGTGCGAGACTATTATTGACTCTCTTGCCTTGTATCATACCATGATTCCAGTTAAGAACAAGAAGTATAGTTTCTTCGCAACGTTTGCTGAAGGTTGTTTTCAAGAAGTATCAGACTTTATTTTTAATGAGCATAATGCTGAGGTGGTAGCTGTCGTTAGCCTTGAGGCTGGCAAGGTATATTTTAGACGTAGCAAAGTTTGTGATGTTAAGGTAAATAAACTTGCTAAAACTCTCTGTGACGGTGATGGGTATGAATATGCCTCTAGTGGTAACCTGACAGATAAGTTTGTAGAGTTTACAAAGCTTTTAAAGCGCCACAAGAGCCAAATATGATTCAACCATACGACAGCATATGTTCAGTCGAGACCAGAAACAATTTTTACAAAGCATGCTCTTTTGTTTGCTTACTTAAAAATAAACGATTGAACTATGCTAACATTCTCATTATACTACTACAAGAGAAAAAACTAATCAGACTTTTTAAGAATCTTTGCAGCTTTGAAAATGATTTCGAGTGTATTAGATTCTTTTTAGAATGTGATCCAAACATTTACAAGTCTAAATATATAAAACGATTCTTAAAAAAGCACTATGATAACGTCTACAGAAAAGAGAATATATAATACTTTTCTAGCCATATCACGAAAAAAGCAAAACAAGCCGTTTAAACTACGTCAGGATTTCGAAGACTTCGAACAAGACGAAAAGTTTCCTGCGATTAAAAAACTAGCTTATTTTTTTGAGCGGTTCCCGAACATCGATATTAATGATTACTTTTTAGCTCCGTATTCCATCTATGTAAACGATGAGAATACGTACTACGATCTTCAGTTTTATTTGAGCCAAAAAGCTCGCTCTGTGTACACCATGCACATGAAAAAGAAAGAAAGCGTAGATGCAGACTCAGAAGAAAACTTGAAAAAGTGTAGAGAATCTCTGATGTTTATCTATAAATACTGTAAGAGCAAAGACTGTTCTGTAAAAGAATATTTGGGCATTAAAGAGGAGAATTCCCTTTTGCCTGCCTTTGCTGTTCATTTAAAACATAGGGACATTAACGTTTATGCGTTATTCGCCTTTGAAGACTTCGAAAATAAATTCTTTCAGATTCCTGCGGATTTGCTGGAGTTCATCTTTGGAAGCCTGTATAATGATTTCGCACAACTTAGACGCAAATTTGTAATGTCTGAGAAGTGCAAACAGATCTGTAGATCAGGTCTGAAAATAATAGAAACAAAAAGCTAGAAAAAAACAAAAACAGAAACTATAATAAAAACGAAATATGAGTTCATTTAATAAATCAATGTTTGAGTCGATTAAGGAAGAGTTGAACAAGTCCAAGGCAAAGACCGGGCTTCGTGATATTCTTCGCACCCCTCCAGGTCATACTTATACTGTGAGGCTTATTCCTAATATTCAAGACCCTAAGAAGACCTTCTTCCATTATTACAACTTCGGTTGGGAGTCTTATGCTACTGGTGAGTATGTTCAGTTCATCTCTCCTTCTACTTGGAATGAACGGGATCCGATCGCTGAAGGCCGTTTGAAGTGCTTGAAGCATGGTTCTGCTGAAGATAAGGCCAAGGCTGAGAAGCTGTTGCGCCGTGAGAATTGGTTGGTCAACGTGTATGTTATCAACGATACTAATGAACCTGAAAATAACGGCAAGGTGAAGATGCTTCGCTATGGCCGTCAGATTCAGAAGATCATCGATGAGGCCATGAATGGTGAAGATGCTGATCAGTTTGGTTCTCGCATCTTCGACTTGAGTGGAGCTGGTTGCTCGTTCAAGATCAAGGCTGAGAAGCAAGGCGACTTTCCGACGTTTGTATCTTCTCGTTTCTCTTCTCCTGGTGAAGTGCCAGCTCTTGGGAGTGATAATAAGAAGATTGAGGCAATTTACAACTCAATACATGCTGTAGATACTGTATTCCGTGTTCAGTCTTACGATGATCTCAAGGCTGCTTTCGAGAAGCATTTCTTGTGCGAAACTCCAGCTCAGGTTTCTCTTGCTGCTAAAGGTGAGGCTGCTTCTGATGATAGCCCGTTCGTGGAGTCTAAGAAGTCTGCTGTTCGTACTTTGCCTAAGCCTGTGGAGGCTGAGGTAACTGATGACGATTCAGATGATTTGGATGATGCTAAGGTGGCTGAGTTGCTCAAGGGTTTGAGTTAAACTAATTAGTTAATATGACGGCAGAGCTGCAAAGGCTCTGCCGTTTTTTTGTGGCTATCTGTTTTATTTTTCATAAAATACATATATGAGTAACGACCAGGATGAACCATTTGATCAAGAAGCCATTTACGCGATAGCTCACTTGGCAGGCCAGGCTGCGAGCGAGCTTAAGGCTATTGATAAGTTGGCTTTAGGATCCAGTCCGAACATGAAAGGTTTACAATATGACCCTCAAGAACTTATTCGCCAAAATTTTTTATCTAGGGTGCAGGCTAATGGAGCTCCTCCTGCATCCGCAAACCCAAACAACCGCCAACGCGCGACCTCTCCAGCCCCTCAACAAATGTTGCAACAACCCCCTCAACAAGTAAGGCAACAACCCCCTCAACAAATGATGCAACCTCAGCCGCAGCAAATGATGCAGCCTCAGTATCAGGCTCCAATTTCAACAATTTCTGAAGCTCAAATCTCCTTGTTAACAGAGAAGTTACTAAGAGTTGAGCGTTTGCTTGAAGCTTGTGTCGGTGGTCAAGAACGTCTGCAATTAACCCTCGATAAGAGCTTAGAAAAGCTGTTGCAAAAGAAAATGAAAGATATTAAAATTACGTTCAAAGATGACTATACCGATTCACAACAAGAATGAATTTGTAGACAAGTTTCTGACTCCCTTGTCTCGAATTAATAACTCATGCTCTTTACACCTGCAGGGTGATAAGCTTACAGCGCTAGTAGCTACTCCAGATGCATCAGTTATTTTAAATGCTGTTTGGAAGTTTGAGGATAGTTTTTCTGAAGAGAATAGACTCAATATTCCAGATATTAATAAGCTCATCAAGGTTCTTGATTGTATTAGAGAGGATTATGTGACGCTTAAGGTCAACTCTAATAACATTAGTTACAATGAGAAGGGTATTAAGTTTAAGTATCATCTTCTAGAAGACGGTATTTTATCAACCCCTGCCATCAACATTGAAAAGGTAAGGGCATTAAAGTATGATACTAGTTTTGATATTGCTGGTCAAGACTTGCAATCTTTAATTAAGAGCTCCACCTTTGCCTCAGAGACTGATAAGCTGTACATTAGAACGGGTGAAGGAAGGGTTTATAGTGAGTTGACTGACAAGAACAAGTCTAATGTGGACTCTATTGAAATTGTGTTGTCTCCAGCGTTCTCTGGTTCTGAGATTGATAATCCTTTGGCTCTGAGCTTTGAGATTATTCGCATTGTGTCCTGCAATCGTTTTGGAAATGTTGCAACAAAAATTAATACTAACCTTGGAGTTTTGATTTTTGAGCTAAATAATAATAACATTGAACTCCTATATGTCGCATCAGGATTGGCAGAAACCTAAGAACAGAATAACAACTCAAGGTTATTTTATAAAGAGGTTACGAGACTCTGGGTTTACAGCCTGTAGAATTTTTAATGGTTACAAGCTGTATGACCCACGCAAGTGGACTATATTAGTAAATCCAGAAAATGAAGCCATATGGGTAACTCTAGTTTTAAATAAACAAAACTATGGAGATTTTTACTTCGAACTTAATGATGGTGGTTTAAGGTTCCCAAAAAACTTCGGTATAAATACTGACAGTTTCGAGGTTGTTTTAAACTTCTTAAATGAAAAAGGAATTACTGGGCTATGGATGAAGCATCAAGAAAAAAATTACAAAAAAACTTAGAGTCTTCTTTACCCGAAGATGTAGAGACTATTGGTCTTAAAAACTACAAAATGACTGTGGATTTTTTAGGTCAAGTCCTCTCAAATTACATTGTTATAGGTTATGATCTTGACAATATACCATTTGTTATAAGCAGCAACAGGACTCAAAAAGATGCTGATGCTCTAAAGACTCTAATCGCAAAAGTTATTACTGGTCAAGACTTGAACACCAAAAGAATGTAATATATAATTACACTATGAGTACACCTGGTGTAGCGATTTTCGGCGGAGGTTACGTTGGCTCAAACCTATTTAAAGAGCTTCAAAAATCATACAAACTTGAATCTTTCTTAATTGATCGAAAAAAGATTGATTATACTAACGAAAGAGCTTTAAGAGAGTTTTTCGAGGCCTGTGAGCCTGACTTTGTTGTTAACTGTGTAGGCTTTACTGGCCGACCCAACGTAGATGCCTGTGAGCTTAACAAAGAAGAAACGTATAAGCTTAACGTACAGTTGCCTATCTTAATGGCCAGGCTTTGTGAAGAGTATAGAGCCAGCTTTTATCATATTTCTTCTGGTTGCATCTATTCAGGTTATGAATTCCCGTACAGTGAAACTCACATCCCTGATTTCGGTGCTTTTAGCGACAAGAGCTCTTTCTATTCTAAGACAAAGCATGCTGCTGAATTAGCTTTGTCTCAATTTAGCAACATTAAAACGTTTCGTATCAGAATGCCGTTTTGCGGAGAACATACAGATCGCAACTATCTATTGAAGATTCGTAAGTATGATAATCTTCTTAACGAAGTTAATTCAAAGACTCACATCCCTGGTTTTGTAGAAATATTGAGAAAACTTCTGGAGACTAATGGGGAGAGATTACCTAAGTACACTCTCAACATCTGTAACCCAAACCCTCTTAGAACTGATCAGATTGTTGAGATTTATCGCAAGCATAATTATGATAACCCTAACTGGAAGTTCATCAGCTATGATGAGTTGCCAATTAAGGCTAATCGTTCAAATTGCATCATGGACTGTTCTAAGCTAAAGAATTTTGGGTTTGAATTTCAAACAGAAGAAGAAGCTATTATTAAGAGCATCGTATCTTTGAGGGACAATGCTTAACAAACTTAAGAATTTATATAGAGGCAAGTCATATGGTAATGACTATGAGGGTATGCTTTACTTCGTTAATGGAGGCAAGCATAAAGGAGATTATTTTGTAATTGTTAGTGAGAATAATGGCAATTATGTCATGTTTAATCTTACACCAAGCGAAGACAACGAAAAAGTTTTTGAGGTTCCAAAAGACAAACTTCTATCAGGTGTGAGCGAGAAAATAGTTGACTTCGTTGAGAGACTACCGTATAATATCTATATAGACTGCAAAAGTGTCTACCTAAAAAATGAAAACACTAATCCTAGATTGCAACAATCTACTTTATCGGACGTTTTGGCTGTCGAAGAACAAGACTCTGACGAATAGTAGAGGGGAAAATGTAGGTGGGGTTTATTTCTTTCTTAATTGTGTAAAATCTTATACAAAGCAGTACGAGCCTGACCGTATTTTTGCAGCCTGGGATAAAAAGCTAACATGGCCATCTTCCAACTTCAGGAAAGAAATGGCTGCTGTTCAATATAAAGGAAATCGTAATTATACCCCATTTGAGGGTGTTCATAATTACGATGACCTTATTCAACAGATGCTTTCCAATCTGAACATTAAGAATATTTACCCTAATGTCATGGAGGCAGATGATGTAATTGCATGGCTGTGTCATACACTGGACGGTGAAAAAATAGTTGTCTCTACTGATAAAGACATGTGGCAACTAGTTGATGAACAAACTAAAATCTTTTTTCCTACAGGCAAAAAGGAAATTAATCTTTCTAATTTTGCTCAAGAAGCTGGAGTAGCTAAAGAACATTATTTGCTGTACAAGTGTATTATGGGTGATATTTCTGATAACGTTAAAGGGGTAGAAGGTTATGGTAAAGTAAAGGCCAAGAAGGTTGCAGAAAGCGGTGTATCAATTCTTACAGAAGAGCAGCAAAAAGTAGTTGAAACTAATTTGAAGCTGTCTGATTTAAATTACGGTTATCGTTATTACCCTGAAGAAGAAATCTGCTACAAAGAGCAAATGGGTCAGCTCAGTGAGCCTGCTTTAGATTTAGAGTCGTTTAAGGATATTATTTCTTACTTAGAGCTTGACTCTATTACAAAAGACATTAACATCTGGGTTAATACCTTCGAGAAAAAGAAAAATCTAACTAAGTATATAGAAGATTTGAAAAAGAGACTAAATATTTGATATGAATAACATGCCGTTTGTTAGACCTGTCAAAATCCCATCTCCTTATACAGGAGACTATTGTAACCCTCGCATCAGAGAAACTTCCGACGCGAACTATCGCATCAAGGAAGCCATCTGGATCTGCCCTACTACTGGTGAATTTTTTAAGAGAGGCATCGTGTCACGCGATCCTATCAATCCTCCAAATGAGAG
>Ga0315284_10007832_pt1 | contig 15245 bp, 20 predicted proteins | sample YL17G09_16_MG_FD_203696 | JGI IMG/M metagenome (GOLD analysis project Ga0315284, IMG submission 203696) | Sediment microbial communities from Yellowstone Lake, YNP, Wyoming, USA - YL17G09_16 | ecosystem: Environmental > Aquatic > Freshwater > Lake > Sediment | place: USA: Wyoming | collected... | reverse complement strand
CTTTGTCTGAGGTGCCTGCAGCGTCGCCCGTGGGGTGACTGAAGAAGACCTCAAGACCTTGAGCGCCTCGTTCATGGATCCCATCAAGTTCGCCAGCCTGGTCTCCGAATCGAGTGTGGTCAGCTTCTGACGCCCGGGAGTCGGGGGACCGGGAGCGACCCTCCCCCCTCACTGCCGGATACGCGAAGCCCCCAAACAACCCAGTGGAGCGGCGGCACACGGCGCAGGTTCGGTTCGCTGAGCACGTGGAGGCCGCCGCTTCGCTGCCTGCACGAGGGGAAGAACGGTTCAACGGCTACGGCGTGATGGGCCTGCCGTCCCGCTCAGGCGAAGTATTGGCGATGCATCGGTTCCCTGCATCCTCTCGGTGTGCGCCCCCGAGAGCGTCGAGGACTGGCGCGAGCTCGGCGTCTCTGTGATCGACAACGGCTGAAAGGAGCCCTCACGTGAAGTACCTCTTCATCCTCAACGACCCCGCCTATGGCACCGAGCGCAGCTACAACGGACTGCGCCTGGCCATGAGCCTGCTGACCCAGGAGCCCGAGGTCGAGGTCACCGTCTTCCTCATGGGTGATGGGGTGGCGTGCGGGAAGACCGGCCAGAAGACGCCGGACGGCTACTACAACCTCGAGCGCATGCTCAAGCCCATCGTGCGCAAGGGCGCGGTGCTTCTCTGCGGGACCTGCATGGACGCCCGCGGCATGACCGAGGACGAGGTCACCGAAGGCGCGCGGCGCAGCTCGATGGGCGAGCTCACCGAGCGCACCGCCGAGGCCGACAAGGTGCTGGTGTTCTGAGCCAACGGCATCGGCCACCCGCCGACCCCGACGCCTGAGAAGATTGTTGGCTCAGGCGACATTGGAGAGCAGATGAACACGCGCAAGCACAGGGTCGTCATCGTCGGCGGCTCCTTCGGCGGCGTGAACGCCGCCTATCAGCTGCGCCGCAAGCTGGGAGACCGCGTCGACCTGACGCTCGTCTCCGCCGAGCCGGATTTCACCTTCATCCCCAGTCTGCCCTGGGTGATGATGGGCTGGCGCCGGCCCGAGGCGCTCAAGGTGCCGCTGGCCCGACCCTTGTCGAACAGGGGCGTGCGCTTCGTGAACGACCGTGCGACGCTCATTGACCCCTCGGCACAGTCCGTGACCACGGCGGGCGGCGAGCGCATCGGCTACGACCACCTGGTGCTCGCCACGGGCGCCGACCTCGACTGGGCCAGCGTGCCCGGCTCGGACCCCGCCGAGGGCATTGTGCACACCTGTTTCACGGTCGAGCAGGCCGTCGCGGCGCGGGAGGCGATCCGGCGCTTCGTCGCCTCGGACGGCGGCCGCGCCATCATCGGCGCGAATCCCGGCGCGAGCTGCGGTGGTCCCGCCTACGAGATCATCATGATGCTGGAGACGCTGCTGCGCCGGCGGAAGCGGCGTCACCTCTTCGATCTCCGCCTCGTGACGCCCGAGCCCTTCCTCGGCCATTTCGGCGTCAACGGCATCGGCAACCTGAGCCGCCTGATGAAGGACGAGTTCCGCTCCCGGCACCTCAACTGGACGACGAACGCGGCGCTCGCCAGCATGGAACCGGGCAAGGCCACCCTCGCTGACGGCGCCGAGATGCCCTTCGACCTGGCCGTGCTCATCCCCGCCTTCTTCGGCGCGCAGGCCGTGCGCGACGTCGACGGCCTCGGCAACCCGCGCGGCTTCGTGCCCACGGACCGCCAGCTGAGGAGCACGCGCTACCCCAACATCTATGCCGCGGGCGTCGCCGTGGCCATCGCGCCCCCCGCCGTCACGGCGGTCCCGGTCGGGGTCCCGAAGACCGGCCACATGACCGAGGAGATGGCCGCGCGGGCGGCGACCAACATCGCCGCCGAGGTCACCGGCTCGGGAGACTTCGTGGACGGGCTGCACCTGCCCGCCACCTGCGTCTCCGACGCCGGCGATGTCGCCTTCTACATCCGCGCCGATCCCTTCCTGCCGCCGCGCAACGTGGCGGTGCTGCGACGGGGCGCTCGCTACCACTACGTAAAGGTCGCCTTCGAGCGCTACTACTTGGAGAAGATCAAGCGGGATCTGCCGGCGTTGCACTTCGGCTGGTAAGCGCAGGGGACGCAGCACGAGCTCCCGGACAGCGAAAGGCACGTCCTCCCGTCGCCGCTGTCATGGTGCGGCTGAGCGGGTTTGCGCATAGTGCCCGTCGGCCACTATAGAAGAGAAGCGAGAGCCGAACATCAGGTCGGCGAGTCGGGGGTTCGCCCACCTAACGGAGGACGACATGAGCGATGCAAGCATCAGCGATGCACTTCAGAAGATCAGCAGCGTCATGGTCGCCAATCCCGAGAAGGCGCACACGAAGGGCACTCCAGCGACAGCACGCCTCGTGGAGGGGCTTCGGTTCGAAGTGACCGGCCCGACGGGTGAGAGCGCGCTCACGGACATGCCGACGGCGATGGGCGGCGGCTCAAGCGCGCCGGCCCCCGCCTGGTTGCTCCGCGCGGCGATCGCCTCGTGCACCGCCTCCGTCATTGCCATGCGCGCGGCACAGATCGGCGTTCACCTCAAGACGCTTGAGGCCACGGTCGAGAGCGAGGTAGATCAGCGCGGTATGCTGGGTCTAGGCGAGAGTGTCTCGGCCGCGTTCACCACCATGCGCCTTCGCGTCAGGATCGCGGCGGCCAACGTCGCACCTGAAGACTTGCGTGCACTCGTCAGATGGGGCGACGCCCATTCACCCGTCGCATCCACCGTGCGCGACTCTCCGGTGACTTCCGTTGAGGTCGAGATCGTTTGAGCACGGACATCGTGACCACCGCTCTCCACTTGGACTACAACGCCAGGACACCGATCGCCCCACAGGTGCGAGAGGCGATGCTGCCGTTCCTAGCCGAGCACTACGGCAACCCATCGAGCGAGCACTGGGCGGGTACCGACGGCGCGAAGTCGGTATGCGAGCAGCCCGGCGCGGGACCGATCTCCATCCCTGGGCGGATGACAACGGTGATCGCTTCGGATCACGAAATGCCGCCGGCTGCGTCTGCTTCGTCTTCTGCGTCTTCGGCCCCACTGTTCATGGTCTGCCAGTACCTTCCCGAGTCGCCCGGCCTCTGCTCTCACGTAGTGTCCTGCGCGTACTACTAGGAATCCTGGCGCTCCGAACCGTGTCCCGGGCCTCCTGCCGGGGGTCTCGGGCTAGTCGCGAGCCGGGCTATCGGGTCGAGGACTGGACGTGGGAGGCGCGGCGGGTGAGGAGCGCGGTGCGGCAAGGGTAGACGATAGCGTCAGAGGCGCAGGTGTTGCACTACAAACTCGAACTCACAATCCCCAGGCCTCAGCTTGCGGCCTTGAGAGGCTCGACCGGCTCGACCGGCCTGCTGCGCGCCAGGTCGTGAGCCGTCTGCAGGTTGACCCAGTACTCCGGCGTGGTGCCCAGCGCCTGGGCCAGAAGCCAAGCGGTCGCGGGCGTCACGCCTCGCTTGCCACGCACCAGCTCGTTGACCCGCTGCACCGGCACGCCGAGATGCGCCGCCAGGGCGCCCTGCGAGATTCCCAGCGGGGCGAGGAACTCCTGGGCGAGGATCACGCCCGGATGGGTGGGGATACGGTTCTCGGGGATCATGGCGAGCCTCCTTTCAGTGGTAGTCGGTCAGTCGCACTTCGTGGGCGTCGCTGCCCTGCCAGCGGAACACGAGTCGCCACTGGTCGTTGACGCGGATCGAGTGGAAGCCCTTGAGCTCACCCCTGAGCGCCTCCAGCCGGTTGCCCGGCGGTGAGCGCAGGTCAAGCGTCGAGGCCGCGCCGTTGAGCGAGTCCATCTTCACCAGTGCCGCGTCGGCCACGTCACGCGGGAACCGCCGCACGCGGGCAGTCGGCCGACCGTGGTAGAGATCTTCCGTCGCTCGGTCTCCGAATGAGGTTATCATACAGCAAGACTACCGCTTACACGGTTACCGTGCAAGGGTGACATTACGCTTCGGTGGTGGTGCTAACGTCGAGTGCATAGGCTGCGAGCGCCTACTCTGCGGCTCGGCAGACCCGCCATGTCGACGCTATGTCCAGTAGTGGATCAGCGCCGTGAGAAGGCACGGCACAGCCGCCAGTACCAGGTAGAGGGAGTACCAGCCGACGCTGCGATATTCAGCCTCCGAGAAGCTGACGTCGTCGGGGGGCGTGTAGCTCTCGCCGAAGTACGGGTCTCCAGTCGCGCGTTGCATGAGCACGTTGGGAGAGACCAGGGCCGCAACCGCGAGGCCGATGGCGATCAGGCCGATCCCGAGACACACGGCGTAGAAGTTGTGGAGACGGGTGACCCGGACGAGCACGGCCGCCAGGCCGACGAGCCCCCCGCCGACCCCGAGGGCGATCAAGAGTCTAAGACCGCGTCGCTTCATCTAGCTCCGTTCTGCCGAACTAGGATTCTGCTGTCTGCGTGAAGGTGAGATGGCGGCGCTTCAGCTGAAGCGCACTGCGTTCGACACACGATTGAAGATGCGCAGCCCGACGGCGTGATGTATAATCACGATGTACATTCGACGGAGGTGCGCTATGCGGCGAACCCAGATCTACCTCACTGACCGCGAACAGACGGCGGTCAAGTCAATCGCGCGGCGCTTGGGCAAGACCCAGAGCGAGGTGATCCGCACCGCAGTGGACCGATTCATCGACCGCGAGAGTTCCGCAAGTCAGCTCGACCTGCTTCGCAGCGCGAAGGGACTGTGGCGAGATCGCCGGGATCTGCCCGACACAGATGCCCTGCGGCGCGAATGGGACCGGCTAGACGCCGGAGCTGATGGCTCGTGAGGGCGAACCGCTTCCTCCTCGATACCGACGTGATCATCGAGTACCTGCGCGGCCGCGATGAGGCAATCCGGCACGTCGAGTCTCTCGAAGGTGGCTTCTACGTTTCGGCCATCACCGTGGCGGAGCTCTACTCGGGCGTGAAAGGCAATGATGAGGAGTCGGCACTTGAGCGGTTCCTCGACGCATTCGAGATCATCCCTGTTGATCGGGCGCTCGCTCGCCTCGGGGGTTTGTGCAGACAACGCTACCAGCCGGCTCACGGCACCGGACTTGCGGATGCGATCGTTGCGATGTCGGCCGAGTCCGCGGATGCGGCGCTGGTGACATTCAACAGGCGGCATTATCCCATGATCAAGGACGTCGTCGTCCCGTATAGCCGCAGCTGAGCGGTGTCGAACAAAGGGATCCAGCAGACACTACGCCGTCAGCAAGGTAGTCTCGGGTTGAAGCCGAAGGGGCGGCGTATTGCAGCGTATCCGCGGTGCGTTGGACATAGGCCTGCGGCCTCCTTTGACTTAGCTCTCGGTATCGTATATGATACCGATATGAGTCAGCGAGTCGTCATCGACACCAATGTCATCATCTCAGGTTTGCGCAGCCGCAAGGGCGCGTCATTCCGCATCCTCGAGATGATCGGCTCGGCCCAGCAGTTCGAAATCACGCTGTCGGTGCCGCTCGCACTCGAGTACGAGGAAGTCGCCAAACGCGAGTGCGAGGAGCTGGGGCTCACCCTTGCGGACGTGGATGTGCTGATGGAGTACTGGTGCGGCATCGCACACCTCCAGGATATCCACTTCCTGTGGCGGCCGGTGCTACGCGACATCGAGGACGACCACGTCCTCGAGCTCGCCGTCGAAGCCGGATGTGCGTTGATCGTCAGGCACAACGTGCGAGACTTCGCCGGCTCTGAGGCGTTCGGGATCACGGCGATCCGGCCCGGTGAGTTCTTGAGAAGGATGGGAGTCGAATCATGAGCACCATTAGCCTGCGTCTGCCCGATTCACTTCACAAGAAGGTTCGCGAGCTCGCGAAATCGGAGGACATTTCCATCAATCAGCTCATTGCGACCGCGCTCGCGGAGAAGATGTCGGCACTCATGACCGTCGACTATCTCAGGGAGCGTGGCGCGCTCGGCGACCGCTCGAAGTACGAGGCGGTACTTGCCAAGGTGCGCAACGTGGAGCCGGACGAGGGTGACGAGCTGCCATGTCCAACAAAGGGATCAACCTGACTCGCTGCGCTCGCAGGCTATCCCTAACGCGTCCGGCACACCGATGGGATGGGGGCAACAGGAGTTGGCTGAAACGGGTATTCGGCGGCAGGCCAGAGCGTACTCGTGGAGACAGCACTCTCGAAAAGGGGACGAAGGCTGGCGAACCTTCGACTTCGCCATCGCTCGCTGGAGCTTCGCCAGCCTCCGCGTCCTCCCTATCCTTGATGAGAGTGCCAGCTCAAGCGCTTGGTAGCCTTCGTTCTCCGCCCTGAAGGAGCCACGGTACGGCCACCACTTTCTCCCGGGCTCTGCGTGTTCAATGATGCTGGCACACGTGGTGATTGGGAACGTTTGGAACATCTGGACGAAAGCCTCGGTGACGTACCAGAAGCTCGGATACCAAGGGCTACCACTCGCCCACGTACTCCGCGCCGTGCTCCGCCAACCACTGCCTGCGCTGCTTGTAGTCGGGCAAGGTACGCTCCACGCGCAGCCAGAACTCCGGCGTGTGGTTCGCCTCGACGAGGTGCGCCAGCTCGTGGACGACGACGTACTCCACGATGCCCGCGGGCAGAAGAATCGTCGCCCAGTGGAAGTTGAGCTCGCCGGACGCGCGCGGCGTCACGTGCCCCCGAGGCGCGCATCGCCGTGAACCTCCGTCTGCACACGAGCGTCATACGTGTAGTGGCACAGACGGTGGCCGGGCCCCTTCTTGAGTACTGCTCTTGATGTCAGAGTCTCCAGTTGTTGATCATCGTAGTCGATGCACTCAGGCTGCGTCTTGTGCGAGCGCCGGCGTGCAGCCTGCGGCGAACTCATCCGGCGTCAGGTAGCCCAGCGAGCTGTGCAGGTGCTCGCTGTTGTACTCGATGCGCCACGCCTCGATCAGCGCGCGAGCGTGCGGCAGGCTCCAGAACTCCTCCATGTTGAGGCACTCATCGCGCAGACGAGCGTTGAACGACTCGCCGTAGCCGTTCTGCCAGGGCTTGCCGGGTTCGATGTGGAAGGTGGCCGCGCCGACCTTCCCGAGCCACTCGGTGAGCTCGCAGGCGACGAACTCCGGGCCGTTGTCGGAGCGCAGCACCGCCGGCCGGCCGTGGAGGAAGAACAGCCGTTCGAGCTCCTTCCTGACGCCCGCCGCGGTCAGCGAGCGGCCGGCGGTCGCGGCCAGGGCCTGGCGCGTGTACTCATCGACCACCGTCAGCACCTTGAGCATGCGTCCCCCGGCGGTGGCGTCGAAGATGAAGTCGTAGGTCCAGACGTGGTTGGCGTACTCAGCCTTGCCGGGCACGCTCTCGCCGCTGCGCAGGCGCTTGCGTGGCCGCCGCGCGGGCAGCGTGAAGCCGAGCTCGCGCCAGAGGCGCAGCACGCGCTTGCGGTTCACCTGGTGGCCTTCCCGGCGCAGCTGGGCGTGCACGCGCTTGTAGCCCCAGCGCGGCTTGCGCTTGTGGAGCGCCTTGACGGCCGCCACCAGAGCCTCTTCATGGCGTGCCCGGGGCACGTAGGCCAGCGAGGAGCGCGAGGTGGCCAGGGCGGCGCAGGCCCTGGTCTGCGAGAGTCCCGCGGCGATCAGCTCGCGCACCGCCTGCCGCCTGGCCGGTGCGCCGCTCATTTTCCCCGCAACACTTCGCGGATCGCGTCGATCTCCAGGTCGCGCTCGGCCAGGAGGCGCTTGAGGCGCGCGTTCTCGCCCTCAAGCTCGCGCAGGCGGCGGACCTCGGAGATCTCCATGCTGCCGTAGCGCTTACGCCAGCGATAGAAGGTGTTCTCAGAGATGCCATGGGCGTGGCAGATGGCGCCGACGGTCGCTTCGGTCGCCTCCGCCTCTCGCAGGATGGCGACGATCTGCGACTCGGAAAACCGCGAGGTCTTCACTCTCGATCTCCTCTCTTCGAGGAGACTCTAACAACTCAGGCGGTACTGACGGCGGGGTCCCGCCCAACGGCGCAGCCGTTTCCGGCGCGCTCACACTTCGAAGGGGGAACGCCATGGCACTCAGGAACAGGTACGCCACTGCCGCACTACTCGCGGCTCTCGCACTGGCGCTCGTTGCGCTCGCCGGTTGCGGGGAGGCCAGCACCACCCCGGCAGGCGCCGCCGCCAACACCGTGACCGCCTCCGGCACCGGCACCACTCAGGCCGTGCCAGACACGGCCGAGATGTCCTTCGGCGTCACCACGATGTCGCCCAACGCCAAGTCGGCTCTCGACGACGCCTCCAAGATCGCCGCGCAGATAGCCTCCGCGCTCAAGAAGCTGGGCATCGCCGACAAGGACATCCAGACGCAAGACGTCAGCGTCTACCCGCAGACCGTCGACCAGGACGGCAAGCAAGTCATCACCGGCTACCAGGCGTCGCTCAACGTGCGGGTCAAGGTGCGCGACATCGCCAAGCTCGGCGAGATCATCTCGGCCGCAAACGCCGCAGGCGCCAACGCCATCAGCGGGCCCACGTTCTTTGTCGACAATCCGGCGCCCGCCCGCGCGGAGGCGATCGACGAGGCCGTGGCTGACTCCCGGAAGAGCGCCGAGGCGATGGCCAAGGCCGCCGGCAAGAGCGTCGGAGCGGTGCTGAGCATGAGCTCGAGCGATGTCGGCCTGGTGCCCGGCCCGATGTACGGCGCGTCCGACATGGCCGGGGCGGCCAAGGACGTGCCCATCGAGCCGGGTCAGCTCGACATCAGCGCGAACGTGGTCGTGGTCTTCGAGCTCAAGTAGCCTTGCAGGGCAGAAGCGGGGTCGGCGCGCCGTTCCTCAAGACGCGTCGACCGGAGGGCGGCGGCTCGGGTCGGACCGGCGGTCCGCCTCGTCTGCGTCGTCCTCACGCACTTCGCCGTGCAACCCGTTCACAACCGGTGTCTGCGCGTTCAGGCCCGACGGAGCCCACGCGCTCTGCTTGTCCCCCTCGTGGGCCGCTAGCTCAGTTGGGAGAGCGCCGCCCTTTGCACGGCCAGCCGAGACCCCGGTCATCCCCTCAAGACGCAAGAGACGAAGCGACGCAGGGATCGGCCATCTGCAACGCGATCTGCAACCCGCCCCATGAATGGCGGCTAGTTAGTCCTCGTGCCGATGCCCCCCGACGATCCAGGGCTCGTGCTGCCAGAGCCGAAGCCGGGGCACCACGGTGAGGCCGATGTAGGCGACGCCGGCCAGCAGGATGATCCCGTACACCGGGATGCCGTGCCAGAAGTCCCTCTGCTCCGTGATGGTGGCCGTGATCGCCGCGGCCGAGTCGGCAGCCGCGCTCAAGCGCAGCCGGAATTCACCGCCCGGATGCCTCCCTGAGCCGTTCCCCAATTCATAGGGGCCGGTCTCCAGGCTGGGCGACGTCAGCCCTGCGCTGCCTTGATCGGCGGCGTCTGCCGCCGGCGTCGTTGGGATGAGCTCCCACCTCACGCTGGCCATGAGGGACTTGCCGGCGGGCGGCACGGCCTTGATCCTCAAGGTCGCCGGGCCACCGTTGAGCGAGAACGCCGGCGACACCAGCGTCTGGCGCCGATACGTGTCTCCCCTCAGCACCAGGCGCGTGCTGGTCGTGCGTTCGTGCCATGAACCCCACGGTCCGATCGTGAAGGCCCAGACCCCGATGGCAGCCAAGACCACCGCGATGGCGAACCACGGCTTCGTGATGACGCCCATGCGGCGAGTCTACTCCCGCGACCGCCCCGGGCAACGTTTCCACGCCACGCTTCCACAATGGCTCGCGCACGCTGCGGCGCTCGCAGTGCGTCGTTGGCCTTCTCGGCGGCTTCCTCCTGCATGCCTGGCATCACGTGGCTGACAGCCCCGCTGCAACCCAAATCCGTGCGTTTTGATGGGACCCGCTGGTGTGGTCTGGGACCAGGCGGGATAGTGGTGGCCGCTGGTGAACGGCTGGCGAGCTCGGCTGACGTCCGCTTTTCGCAAGACCGCGGAGCACGCGTAGCGCAGCGTCACTATGGCTGCCCTCCGCGCCCTCCAAACGCCTGGACCCGCGGCCGCCCGCTCGCAAGACGGGGCGGGGATGGGCAGGTCCGTCCGTCGCCTGCCCCTCCCCGCCTCCATGAGTCAGCCTTACTCCTCGACGGCGCGACCGCGGCTCCGGCGCACGAGCAGCAGGACGATGGCGATCACGGCGAGCGCCGCGATCACGGCGCCGACGATGAGCGTGGTGTTCGACGAACCGGGACTCGTGCTCGTGATCGTGGCGACCTTGGGACGCAGCTCGATGTAAGTGTCCATGTTCATGTTCGTGTTCACGACCATCCCGTTGTCGCCGGGGTAGGGGACCCACCCTTCCCACTTGTCGGTGTTGTAGGCCATCAGCATCTTCGGGTAGTACAGCACGACGTAGGGCGCTTCCTGGTAGAAGATCTGCTGCATGCGCGTGACCATCTCTTCGCGCTTCGGCCAGTCCATCTCCGACACCTGTTCCCCGTACAGGGCGTCGTACTCGGCGTTCGACCAGGAGCAGTCGTTGAAATTCCCGATCTCCGAGGTGAGGAAGTCCTGGACCATGAAGTCGGGGTCAACGGCTGCGCCCCAGCCCCAGATGTACATGTCGAAGTCGGGGGCGTAGGTCTTGCCGTTGTCCGTGAAGTTGTAGAGGCCGTCGAGGATAACGCCGTCGTTCGTGACGGTGAGCTCGATCTTGAGGCCGATCGACCCGAACCACCCGGCTATCAGCTTGCCGGCGCGCTGCTGCGCGGGGTTCTCGGTCCGCGTCCAGAGCACCAGCTCGATCGGCTTGCCCTGCTTGTCTTCGCGGACGCCGTCGCCGTCCGCGTCCGTGTAGCCGGCGGCCTCGAGCATCTGCTTGGCCCTCTCGAGGTCGAAGCCGAACGTCTCGGCCTCCGTCGACGTCCAGGCGCCGTCGGTGCTGGGGCAGAGGATCGACTGGCCGACCTGCGCGTAGCCGCCCAAGGCGGTATCGACGATCTTCTGTTTGTCGACGGCCCAGCTGATCGCCTGACGGAACTTGACGTCACGCAGCACGGGGTTGGCCAGCGAGTTCGGGTTGTCGTAGCAGTTGAAGCACAGGTCGTCCATGTACTGTCTGTCGGCGTCCACGGCCTTGATGCCGGGCGCGCTCTTGAGACCGTTGAACTGCGCCACCGGCACGTCGACAGCCACGTCGAGCGCGCCGCTCTTGAGGTCCATGGCCATGGTGTCCTGGTTGGTGTACACCTCCATGATGACCTCGTCGAGGGTGGGGGCGCCTTTCCAGTAGTCCTTGTTGGCGGCCAGGCGCAGGTACGAGCCTTGCTTGAGCTCGATCGCCTGGAAGGGCCCGGAGCCGACGAGCGGAAGCTCGACCTGGTACGTTTCGACCTTGTCGGGGGGCACCTTGCTCCAGATGTGCTCGGGCACGATCGGGATCCACGGGCGCAGCATGTTGGCCTTGGGCTTGGAGCAACGCATCTCGACGGTGAAGTCGTCGACGGCCACCGCCTTCTCGATGGGGATCGTGCCGGTCACAAAGGCCCCGAGCTGATTGTCGATGATGTAGTTGTAGGTGAAGGCCACATCGCGGGCCGTGAGCGGCACTCCGTCCTGCCACTTGATGCCGGGGTGGATCTTGAAGGTCCAGGTGAGGCCGTCGTCGGAGACCTCCCAGCTGTCGGCTAGCTCAGGTCGTACGTCGCCGTTCGGGGCGTAGCCGACCAGAAAGTCGTAGTTGAGGTGGTTGGCCTCGGAGGCGGCCATCGTCGCGCCGGCGAACGGGTTGAGGGTGTCGACGGCCTGCATCATCCCGGTACGGAGCACGAGCTTCTCGGCGCCGGGCGACGGCGACGCGCTCGTGGCGGCGCGGGCCACCCCCCCGGTCAGGCCGATCAGAAGCGTCAGCAAGATAGTTGCAATCACGAACCTGCGCATTGCCGTACCTCCCCCAGGTAGACCCCTACAAGCTCTTCTCGACGGCCGATCTCGTTTGCCGCGAACGCGCCGGCGATGTCTCAGACGAGCCCGGCGGCGAGTGGCCCGAGCAGCGCGAGCCGGGCAGCTCGCCGGCGCCCGAACCTCGCACAGCGTGTTACGCTGACCCCCTCTCTTCAGCCATAAGGTGCCCGTCGCAGACCATGATCTCGGTCGCACCGGCGGTCAGACAGCCCTCGAGAGCCGCATCGAGGTCGGCCCTCATAAACTCGCAGGCCTCGGCGTACTGCGGCGTGCCCATTTTGGTCTGAGCCTCGTGGCAGACGCCGGTGATGCTCTCGATATCGACGCTGATGAAGACCTTCACGCTATCTCCTCTCAAACTCGCCGCCGGGTCAGCCTCGGAACGAGTCCGGGCGAGACCCGCCCAGCTCCCTCGTGAGCGCCGCGATCAAGGAGACGGTGGCCTCCATGTCGTCGCCGCGCACCACCTCGAACGGGGCGTGCATGTAGCGCAGCGGGATCTCGAGCGACAACGTGGCCGCGCCGCCCGCCATGAGCTCATCGGCGTCGGTCATCATGGCTCCGCCGACGGCCTTGACTTGGAAGGGGATCTTCTCGCGGCGCGCGACCTCCACGGCACGCCGGAACAGGCGCTCGTTGCTGCCCGCGCCGCGCACCACGACGACACCGCCACCCAGTTTGATCTCGCCGCCGGCCTTCTTGACGTCCACATCCGGCTGGTCGGTGGCGAAGTCGCAGTCGACGACGACCACCACGTCGGCACGCAGCTGGTGCGTCTGGGCTTTGGCGCCCATTGCGGTGGTCTCTTCGTGGACCGTCGCGACAACGGTCAGAGCGGCGCCGCGGTCGGCCGCGGCACGCTCCTCGAGAGCTCGGCAGGCTGCGTAGACGCCGGCCCTGTCGTCGCAGGCGAGCGTCGCGTACACACCCGGCGAGAGCTCGACGAAACGCTGCGCGAATGTGACCGGATCGCCGACGGCGACCCGCTGCAGCGCCGCCGCCCTGTCTTGCGCCCCGATGTCGATGTACTGCTCGTGCAGCTCCGGAGCCTTGCCGCGATCCTCTTGCGGGATGAGTTGCGTCGGCTTGCGCCCGACGACGCCGTCGACCACGCCGTCGGCTGCGTGGATGGCAACGGCGTGACCCGGCAGGAGCTGGCGATCGACGCTGCCGATGTGGTCGAACCAGACGAAGCCCTGCTCATCGACGTAGGTGACGATGAGGCCGATCTGGTCCGCGTGTGCCACCACGGCCATCTCGAGATCACCGTCCGCCCCGACGCGCGCCCACACGTTTCCCAAAGCGTCGGCCTGTGGCTCCGCCACAGCGGACAGGCGCTCGCGCACGACGCGCATGACCGGGCCCTCGAAGCCTGTGGGACCCGGCGCCTGGGTAAGGGCGCGGAAAAGCTCTACGTCGAACGGCATGGCAGACCTCCGGTTCGGGACGCCCCTATTCTACATGCTTGACTGACCATCCCCTTACGTCCGGTGGGCTCTCTATCCTCTCTTGTGCAGACAGTCTCGAGGGAGGAGTGGTCATGGGTCACCCGGTGACGCTGGTGGGTTTCATGGAGATGTATCCGACGCAGGACGCTTGCCTGCGGGCGCTTTTCGAGCAGCGCTGGCGGGAAGGGTTCCGCTGCCCGCGCTGCGCTCACGCGGTGGCGTGGTATTTGCGCGGCCGCGGGCTGTACGAGTGCGCGGGCTGCGGCTACCAAGCGTCGGTGACCGCGGGCACGCTGCTCCACAAGACGCGCACGGACCTGCGCAAGTGGCTGCTGGCGATCTGGCTGCTGGCCTCGATGAAGAAGCCGCCCTCGGCGGCGGAGCTCTCGCGCCAGCTGGGCGTGACGGGCAAGACCGCGTGGCTGCTGCGCCGCAAGATCACGCACGCCATGCGCCGCGGCGAACACGAGCTGCTGCTGCGCGGCGTGGTCGAGCTCGACGAGTCGCTGATCGGCGGCCGCGAGCGCGGCAGCGGCAAGCGCGGACGGACCTCGCAGCGCAAGACGCTGGTCGCGGTGTCAGCCGAGCAGACTACGCAGGGCGGCCTCGGCCACGCGCACCTGCGCGTGATCGACGACGCCAGCGCCAAGACTCTGAGCAACGCCGCCCGTGCCCAGATCCAGCCCGGCAGCACCGTCAAGACCGACGGCTGGAGAGCCTACCGGGCGCTGCCCGACGCCGGTTACCTGCACGAGCCACACGCAGAGGCCACGCCGCAGGCCGCCGGCGAGCTGCTGCCTTGGGCGCACATCGTCATCTCCAACTTCAAGCGCTGGCAACTCGACGTCTTCCATGGTGTCAGCGCCGCGCACCTGCAGTCCTATCTCGACGAGCTCTGCTACCGGCTCAACCGCCGTGACGCACGGCTCGACCTCTTCCGCCGCATCCTGAACCGCTGCGTCCTCTACACGCCACCGATCACATACTCCGAGCTGATCGCGACCTGAGCTGAGGGGACAATCAGTCATGCTTGATTCCACGAATCTCAACATGCGACAGGAAAGAGAAGCGGAGAGGCCGAGATCGGCGCCGCATTCGTCACCGTCGACCCAGAGGCCACGATGGACACCGACCTCGACACTCCCTGCACGGTCATCTATCGCACAGCCGACGATCCTCTTGACATCGACGTGCACCGCGACCGTCACGGGGTCGAGCCGATCTGTGGGGAGCTTGAGGTCAGTGTCGAACGACGGATCAGGGTAGGTTCCGGTCATTGTTTGGCTTGCATGCGAAATACATAGAGACGCTTTTCGGAGGGTTGGAAACCATTGCGCAAATAGAGTGAATCGGTGGTATTTGTATAGAGATAGATCGAACTGACGTCTCCGACGGCGTGCATGAGCAACTCCAGAATGCGTTGACCAATACCCTGTCTTTGGTATTGGGGGTGTACTGACATATCGTTGATATAGGCTATGGCTGCACCATCGGAAAGTGCGCGGCCAAATCCAACCAGATTACCAGAATGGCGTGCTGTGACATATGCTGTAGAGCCGGCAATGAGTTGAGCCAACTCTTTCCGTGTATATGATATCGCAAATGGCAAATCTACCAGATCTAGCAGTTCACCGAGTTCGTCTGGGAGTAACTCTCCTGAAACTGAGAAACGGATTTCGCTTTTCATTCTGTGCTTCCTGGCCGACCAATGTTGCATCAGACGTGCCGCCCGTCTTCTGCCTCCGAAGCGCTCCCACGGTCAAGTCCCGATGTGTGGTGTAAGTCCGTCGTCGGCATGGTCGCGGCCTTTAGGCCGCCGGTAGCGCGCTCACCTCCTTGGCGCGGGCCGCCTGTGCCGGTCGGGCCAGTACCCTGCGTTCCGCAGCTAATCGCCCCTCTGGTCCACATGTGA
>Ga0315284_10007831_pt1 | contig 15250 bp, 20 predicted proteins | sample YL17G09_16_MG_FD_203696 | JGI IMG/M metagenome (GOLD analysis project Ga0315284, IMG submission 203696) | Sediment microbial communities from Yellowstone Lake, YNP, Wyoming, USA - YL17G09_16 | ecosystem: Environmental > Aquatic > Freshwater > Lake > Sediment | place: USA: Wyoming | collected... | reverse complement strand
CGAACCGCCGCCCGAGCCACCAGGGACATAACCCCCGCCTGGAGTACCTGTTCCTGAACCCCCAGGTACAGATCCGCCACCAGGCATGTCGGTGCCTGGAGTAGAAGCCTGATTCGCCGCCCAAAGCTGTCGGAGCGTGTCGATCTCTTTGGCCTGGTTGGCTCCGAGCATGATCGACTTATTATCTGCCGCCACGAGGGCCGGGAGAGCCTCCCTAACAGCCGACCGAAGGTTCTCTGCCTTGTAGAAGGCAGTCAAGAACGCTTCGGCTGTGGTGTCGTTCCACGAGCCGGTGATGGGGACAGGAGTCTTGAGGACCGAGAGAGACTGCTGAATCGCTTCCACCGGAACCTGAGTGTTCGACACTTTGACCATCGCCTTCGCGAGATCGGACATCCCAGTCGACGGTTCAGTCTTCGACGGTTCAGTCTTCGACGGTTCAGTCTTCGACGGTTCAGTCTTCGACGGCTCGGTCTTCGACGGCTCGGTCTTCGACGGGTCTGCTTTCCCTCCGAGCGACTCTTTCAAGAACGCAGCGTAGGTTGGAGCACTCAGCTTGACGGTCTTGCCGCTCACGCGAGTGAACGTGGGGTCAAGGTTCCGCTTCTTCGCAGACTCAGCCCAGGCACCAGCGGTCTTGGGTCCGAATAACCCATCAGAGGATACGGTGGACTTGCGCCAGCCTAGCTTGTGCAAAACCTTTTGAGCATCCGCCACGCTCTTGACGATCAGGTCGGTGGAACCTGGAACAGGAGCGGGCTTAACTGGCGAAGGTGCGGGAGACGGAGAGGGGACGATAGCCCCGCTCTTCTTTGCCGCCTCTCCCTTAAGAACTTCGTAATCCTTGCGGAGCAAGATGACCTCTTCAGGCTTACCAGGGGTAGGCTTGATAGACGTGTCGAGCTTTCGACTCTTGGTTGAAATCCCATAGGCCTTGGCCAGCGATCCTGTGTAGACGTTCGATTTCGGAAGCTTCTTGGTAGTCCAACCAAGAGCGTATAGAACGTCAAATACCTCTGTCGCAGGGTAGTACCCAAAAGACCAAACCAACCCTATCTTGGGCGGCTTCGCGGAGGACGGCAAAGGGGACGGAGTGACGGGCGTAGTCTGCTTCCGCGCCTCGGCATCCGCTTTGATCTTGTTGTACGCGACTTCAGACACCTGAGCGGTCTTGGCATCTGCACGTTCAAACAGCTCAGGAACCTTTCGCGTCTTCGCGGAGGTCTGCCACGCTGTCTTGGTTTGAGGTCCGTAGGCCCCATCACTCTTGAGCTTCTTCGTCGTCCAGCCGACCCCATAGAGCAACGCTTGCAGCTCCGCGACACTCTTGATCACCGTGCCTGGCTTGGGGGTCGTTCCTGTAGGGGTGAGCTTGGACGGAACAAACGGAAGAGCTGTCGGCTTGTCCTTCTGTTGAGCCGCTCTCGTCGCTGCGTCCGCTTGAAGCTTGGCCAAGGTGCTCGGATGCACTGCAACTGTGAGTCCGGTCACACGCACGAAGTCCAGAGGCAACTTCCGGCTGCGGGCCGAGGTCTCCCATGCGCCCTTTGTCGTGGGGCCATACTTCTTGTCGGCGACGAGCTTGCTCCATCCCAAGGACTTGAGGAGCTTCTGCATGTCGAAAACGGTTTGCTGCACGAGGCCCGAGGTCGAAGGGGACGCGGGTACGTCCTTCCCCCTCGGCAAGGCAGCCGGTGCGGGCGCAGGTGTAGGCGCAGCAGCAGACGGCCAACCTCCTGCTGTACGAGGTGCCGGTGCCGGGGGTTTGGCTGCGGGACGGGCTGCGAGCTTCGACAAAGGTGCTTTCGGCGCAGGAGCCGGTTGGTTCGCAAGCTTGCCTGCGGCTCTCCTGTTTCCGTACTCCGTCTTCAAGGCGACGTAGGCATGCGTGTTTACGCGAGCGACCTTGCCAGAAACCCTAGAAATAGAGGGGTCTTGGAACATGTGCTGCTTCGCAACATACGTCCATGCTGCGGCGGTCTTGGGACCGTAGTCTCCATCTGCCTTCATCTTCTCCGCAGGCCACCCGAGGCCGAGGAGAATGTTCTGAAGCTCCAGAACCGGAACATCGACCTTACCCGAAGGCGCAGCAGCAGACACCGCTCTCGGTGCTGCCTCAAACATCGAGAGGTACTCGCTGAGTTCGGATGCCATCCTAGAACCCCACCGAGGCGATCACAACAGACACAGGAGCAGCAAGCGGTGCGCCCGTCGCATCTGTCAGAGCTGCGACAAAAAGCTGATCATCAGGAAGCAGCACCCCGCTGTAGCGTTGCGTGGCAGTAAGCACGAGCTGATACCCGTTCTCACCGGAGTTGTCAGACCCAGAGAATGACAACAGCGCCCCGCCGCCCCCCAGCGTAAGCAAGGATTGTTGCGGCAACCACACCTCAAAGAACAGCACCGAAGAATTCGGTCCAGAGTTCCGAAGTAACTGAACCGTAGCACCTCCAATGGGTGCTCTCTTCACGGTTCGCTGGCCGTGCGCAATGCGCCGTGGCCCGACGATAGAGGCGTAGTACGCCCTCGCGTTCAGGTTGCCGGTGCCTGGGTCTTCGTTGAGGTCGATGCGCATGAGCTACTCACCGAGGAGCGCATGCAACATAATCCCCAAGGAGCTGCACACCAAACTCTTTGGACGCGCCGACCAGTGCGGCCCAGCGTGCGGTGTCCACGAACCACGTCACTTCCATGTCAGTGCCGGGAATGGTGCTGTAGACGCCGTCCCACTCCGCAGGCGTGGAGCCCGAGGGGTTGATCAGCGACTGGATACTGACGGGCTTCTTGAAGATGTCGAAGTTCCGTCCGTTCTCGCGGACGTTGAAGCTTACCAGTGCAGGTGCCGAGCCTGCGAAGGCTGGGTCCATCACGAAGCCGACCACGCGCCGGAAGATGAACATGTACCGGCTGACCAACGTAATGGGGTCGGTCGAGAAGGTGATGTTGCCTGCGGGGTCGATCTGCACGCGGAATTGCAGATCTTCGATCCGCATGTCCTCCGGTGCCAACACCCCAGAAGCGAGGTCGTTGTAGTACTGGACCAAAGACCCAGGAGGTATCGCAACGGGAACACGGTCGATGGGGGTAGACATATACGCTCCAGAGGTGGGGGGATGAGCAGAAGCGTTTGACAACAAGCCCCAACCCGACCGAGGTCAGGCTGGGACTTGCAACGAACGCTACTACTTGGTGACGGCGGCTCGGATGAGGCCGTGCAGGTAGTTGGTGACGACCATCGGCTGCTCGGTGACCGGGTTCACATACGGGATGCCTTGAGCCGCCAACCATGCGCGAGGATCGAAGCGCAAGGTGCCTTCAAGCTCGTGGTTTTGGTTTAGCATCTGCTTCTTGACGAGACGACTGGCGCTCGCGGTAGCAGGCACGCCGACGGAGACGATACCCGCATCGGTCTCAGTCGTACTTCCGTACAGACCGTAGCCGCTGGGGAATTTGATCGCCGGTCCCTCGTCTTGAAGGATGTCGTTGATCTTCATGCGGTAGTAGGCGTTGTCCACGACCTTCTTGATGTCGCGGGGAACAACGATGACGTTGCCCAGCGCAAGACGGAAGTAGAGGCCGACGCGGTCGAGGATCATCGACTCACCGGACGACAGCTTGCGCGGCGTCTTGATGTTCGTGTCCGTCTCACGCTTGCCCTGGATGTCGGCGAAGAAGATGAACTGCGTACCGGGGACGATCTCGCCCGCCGGAATCGCAATCGAATCCCACTTGTCCGACTCGCGGAAGTCTCGGATGTTCAGAATCTGGCCGGTCTCGTTGTCACGAAAAATTCCCGGCTGACCTTCAACTGGTACCATTGCCATAACTATCTCTCCTGCTTTCTGTTTAGTTGAAACGCGAGACCGGGGTCTCCGTCATTTGTCCCAGAGGCTCATGCCTCTGGAGAGTCTTCACGCCATGTAGGGGTTGTAGCCAAGGGTCTCGGCCTGAACCATCGCGCTGCCGAAGCCCATGAGCTGCTCGGTCGAGATCTGCGGACCAGAGAAGCCCTGGAACGCGCCGCGTGCGCTGTTGATGCGGGTCGTCTCCAGAGCGGAGAGAGCGCCACCGTTGTCGTCGCCGTAGGCCGAGAGCAGAGCCTCGTCACCCGCCGACAGACCACCCGTCTCGCCCAGCGGGTAGCCGTGCAAGAGATGCGCTTCAAAGAAGGTGTCGAGCAACTGCGCCAGACCGATGCCCGACACGCCGCCGACCACAGCCATCGCTGCGTCGCGGTTGTAATTCCAGAGCACACGGCCCATGGCCATGCCGCCGAGGATGCCCATGACGCCGAGGATCCGGTGGCGCGTGGGCTCTTCGTACTTCTTGAACATCTCCATGTCGTTGAACTTGGGCAAGCCCCAAGCCGCGAGGATGATGCCTGCGGCGCTCGCGCCCGCAGCAATCATCTGTTGCTTGAACATGTCGGCAGAGTACATCCCCTCCATGCCGTCGTCGTACATGTCCAGGCCCATGAGGTCGTCGTAGTTGCTCATCTGATTTTCTCCCGAGTGAAAAGGGCCGACCGTCGTTGGTGGCCCGACCCGAACGCTTAGTGAAAGTAAACGTACTTCCCGCCGTTCGTCGTAGTCAACGAACAACGGGACACGCTCGGTTCTTTCACTCAAACATCTTCATGCTCACTAGGGTGCGAGCAAAGCCTCTAACGCTTTTCACTCAAACAGTTTTTGTAACTGTTTGAGGGCGGTTTATAGGCTGAAAATGCGGGACGCTTCGACCATGTTTGCCGGGGCTTCCCACCCGAACGGCATGTTCACGCTCGCGTCGAACGACACCCACTTCTTCGGGTCTCTGCGAGGAAAACCGATCTGAGCGTAGATGTGGTTCCAGTCAGGCGCACCCTTGGTGCGGATGACCTTGAACCTGCACGGCAGTCCCAGAGTGGCCGCAGCCGCGCATGCGAGCGTGGCCAGATCGTCACAATCGCCGGTCCTGAACCGCAGGGTGTGCGACGGCTTCTGGTAGGTGTCGATGCCCGCGATGTCCGACGTATATCGAACATTCTTGCGGACAGCCTCAAATAACGCTTTGGCTTCCCCTGCGTTGTCCTTCTCGGAAACGCACCAAGATCCGCCGCATTTCTTGTTCACCGCATTGCGGGCGAACTCAAAGACAGCGGGGTCGCGCTTACCCTTCTCGACCAGCTCCCGCAGGTACTTCATCCGGTCATCCAGACCGTGAATCGTGTGCGTGCGCAGACGCACTGGGCCCGAGGCTGTGCGTACCGTGGTGTCTGATAGCCCTCTTTTAGGGACTCTGGTGCGCGAGCTGCCCGCCACTCGGGCAGCTCCCGTCTTAATCTGCCGCAACCCTAGAGCAATGCCTGCGAGTCCGAGACCGACTTCAAGTAGCGACATACGAGCAGGCTACCCCGACCCGTATGTCGCTGTCCAGGCGGACGATGTCTTGAACGTCAAACCGGGTGGGTAAGGGGGGCCTCTTCTCCCAGCTTGATGACGTTCAAGGCTTCGTCAGGAGCCTCGCCGCCTTCATCCTCGTCCCCCTCGTCGCCCTCAGTCATCTTCTGTTGAACGACTTCAACAAGGGTTGGGAAATTGCCCGCCAAAGCCTTCATTACCTTGTGTGCAAGCTCGTCCTGCATGAGGCCGACTGTCCGCATTGCGGTCAAGAACGACGCCATGTAGTTCAAGAACCGGGCTCGGTCGGAGTTCGCGATGAAGCTCAAGATGACCTCGGCGTAGGGTTTCCAGTCCTCGTGCTCTCCGAGGGACAGAATCATCTCGACCGAGATCTCGACGTACTCCTCATCCGTCTTGGCTTCCAGGTACGCATTGATGAAGTCGCCCATGTTGTCGGGCAGCTTCGGCCTCTCCTTCGGCGCGGCTTCCGTCGACTGGGCCTCGTCCTGTTCAAGCTGTTTCGCCTCGACCTGCGGAGGAGGGGTAATGGTCGCTTGCACCTCCGAGAGTCTCTTCTCGCGAAGCTCAAGCTCGGCTGCTTCAAGCCTCAAACGCTTTTCTGCGTTCGCTCTCGCCTGGATGACCAAGGGATCGTTGGGAGGAGGGGCTCCGAGGGCCCGAGGCTGCTGTTGCGAGGGTAGCTGCGGCTCTCCTCCCTGTTGACGTCCGCGCATGGTCTGAACCACAGAGCCTGCGAGTTCCTTGTTCCCGAGCATCGCGGTGATCGCATCCCAGAAGCCTGAACCCGCCCCAGGTTCAGTCTGCGCCCGAATCTGACCGGCGGCGTTCAACATGATGCCGACGTTCTCCATCGACTTCTTGAAGTCGTCTGTGCCTCGTTCGCCTTTGACCTGATTGACGAGGTTCAACACGTCCGCAGGGGTCATCCGGTCCTTGAGCAAGTACGCGATGAGTTCATCGTTGCCCGAGGACTTCTCGGGGCCGCGCAGGCTCGTCACCACGGCTGCAAGGTTCTTGAGCTGCTCGGTGGCGTCGATGGCGGGCGGGGGCGGGGGCATCATGCCCATGTCGGAGTCCCTGCGCGGCTTCTCCTCCAGCATTTTGGCCAGGAGCAGAGCCATGATCGGGTCCGGTCCCTTGGGTTGCATCATCACGCCGAGCACGGTCGTCGCCACCTGGGTCACGCCTGCGATCAGCGCGAGCACCGTCGAGTTGTCCTTCTGGGGCGCGCCTGGTTCCATCTGCTGCTTGAGTTGGTGCAGCTTCATCAGACCGTCGATGGGGTCAGCCTGCGGCTGCCGTTGATTACCCTGCTGCTCCATCATCTTCATAATGATCCCAAGAGCACTCTGGTCCTGTGCGGGCGGGGCCACGATGGGCGCGGACGGGCCGATGGGTATCGCAATGTCCACGATCCCCATATCAAACTCTCGACCCACAGCGTCCACGCCTGTGACTTGGTACAGACCTGGGCCGTAGCTCGGGGCCATGAATTCATGGACAAACGCCTCCATGTCTTGGCTTCTGGTCATGTCCTTCTCTCGGACAGTGCCAATAAGGGACAAATGTCCGCCTTCGCCGCGTTTGTGGATCTTGGCGTGCTCCGCTCCCGGCAGCTTCGCTCCGAGCGCGCCCATACGCTTGGTGCTCGGGGTTCCCTTGTTCTGCTTCGCTCGATCAGAAGCACCCTCGGCCCGACGCAACTGGGCTGACGGTTGAGGAGGTTCTGCCTCAGGACGAGAGAAGGGGTTGTGGTAGTCCGAATCCCCTTCGGACTCTCCTGCTGCGGGGGTCTGTCTCTCGGCTGACTTTCGGGCTGCTTCTTCTCTTGCGAGAGCAACTGCGGTGGCAGTGGCAGGAGGGACGTCGTCAATACCCGCCAAGCTCTTGTTCAAATCCTCAAGCGGAGGATTTTCTTCGGGCTGTGGAGGGAGCTTAAGCGTTTTGACCTTGGGGGTCTTCGGCGGGGTTGGGTTTGAAGTTTCGACGTCTGTTGTCATGGGTTCCTCTTGGTCGGTTGCACAATCAGGCCAAACGGCCTCCTGCGGAATGCACTGCGTTCACCACGTCATGCTCATCGAGCGCCAGATAGCTGCCAGCCAGAACGCGCACGTTCGTGTGGCCCGCTATTTTGGCGAGCATTACGATGTCCACTCCCTGTCGGTACAGGTGCGTCAAGTACGTCCTGCGCATCGTGTGCGGGGTGAACGCCATTTTGAGCGGTTCGCGGATCTGTTGAACGACCTTCCTCAACATCCTTGAAGACAGGTGGTCCACGTCGTTCTTGCCGGGGAACAGGTACTGCTTGTTCTTGCTCGTTCGCCTCCAGCCCTGGAGGTACTCCATGAGCAAGGGAACGCCCTCGTCCAAAACAGGGACCACACGCTCGTGCGATCCCTTCCCAACCACGGTGATTGTCAGTGTGTCCTTGACGGTTCCGTCTTGGCGTTTGAACGGCGACCGCTTGATGCAGGTCAAGGGCAGAGCCGCCATCTCGCCGCCGCGCAGCCCAGTGCAAGGGAGGAGCATCACGGCTGTCCGAGCAGGCTCCTCGATCTCCTGCGCGAGCTGGAAATAGTGCGCAAGGGTCTCAGCGGAGAGCATGTCCTTGACCTTGCGCTTGGGCTTGGGCAGCTCTGCTGAGAAGAATTCCGGCAGCACCGCGCCGCGCTTCTCGGTGAGCCAGCGCAGGTACCTCCGAACGCCTGCGAGGTCGGCGAGAATGCTTGCGGCATTGTATCCCGCCTCAAGACGCGACTGCGCATACAGGCTCAGGGTGTCCCTCGGAGCTTTGGCCAACGGTACGCCCCAGGCTGCCATCCAGCGGAGGAAGTCTTCGGTCGAACGAACGTACCGAACAGCCGTCTGCTTGCTGCGAACCGCAACGATGTAGCTCTCAAACGCCTGAAGTTCTTGGGACACCTCGGCTACTCATAGCCACTGGGTCTCTCCATTACAAGATTCGTGGCACAGGATTCGCCCAAGCCTAGACAGAAAAGCTTGAACAAACACATTCCTGGCACAGGATTCGCCCGAGCCCTCACAGCAGAGCTTGAACGATAGAATTCCTGGCACACAGATCTTCGTTCAAGAAGCCGTGCACCAGGGGTTGTTCAAGCTTTTCGGGCGTTTCTTCAATGACCTGCTCACAAAGTGTGAGTAGGTCATTGACGCTTTCCCGGCATCGTGATACTCGCGTAGTATACGCACGACGCGGGGTACTTGAACGGGCGACACCCTCCCTGTTCACCAACCTGGACCGGCACCCACCCTGCTCGGACGGTTGCGAACAGCCACCTGACGCGGTCCAAGCTTGGACTTCTGGGAGCTGCTCTTGGGCCTTTCGGGGAGGTAGTTGCACGCCTTCGGGGTGGGGATGAACGCGAACCGCTTGCGGTTCTGTCCCTTCACCTTGCGGACGACACCGCAGCGGATGCCGTAGTCGCCCACGAAGACCTTCGTCGCCCCCGAAGGACACGCACACCGACCACGAACACTGCGAGGGTTGATAAATTCGCCAAACATGTTGAACCTTCTTTCGGAGATCTTGTAGAAACGATCGTTCAAGCCTACCGTTCAAGCGTTCAAAAGGGCAAGCATTGCCGACCTCTTGTTTCACGGGAAACAGGCTGTACGAATAAAGATACAATCTAACGGTATGGTCAAAGCCAAAGTCAGACTCTGCTGCAAGTGCATGACGCACCCTGCGCGCACAGGTCAAAGTTACTGCCGCGCATGTCATGCGGCCTACGTCCGAGATCATCGACCTCGCTACCGGGACATGAAGCCCGAGCAGAAGAAGATCGCCATCTTCCGCTCCAAGGCCAACGTCTACCAGAGCCGAGGGCTAATCCAGAAAAAACCGTGCGAGGTCTGCAAAAAGCCAGCACAGAAACGCTATCCGAACTACGATGACCTCGGGGCCGTCCGCTGGCTCTGCTTGAAGCACAGATCTCAACCGATGCGCCGCCAGGCTGCGGCGTCTCTGTAACCCAACCGCCAAAGGAGAACGCAATGGATATTCTTGTACGACACGAAACCGAAGACCAGAAGCTCGCCGAAGGTGCCACGTTCCTTGACGACCTCGACCTCATCGTGAGTCCTCGGGACGGTCTGCTCGTGGTGGTCGCGGTCAAGGCCGGTCAGCACGTCTGCCAGCAGTGCGGCGGTCTGTTCGATGAGAACGATCCGAGGATGCGCAGCGCAGAGGTCAGCCTCGCTCCCGGCAGCCCTCGCATGAAGCTGCACTCCAGGTGCCAGAGCACCCCGAAGCAGTACAACAGGATCTTCAAAGGGCTCCAGATCCGAAGAGCCCTCGCGAAAGCCGCCAAAGCCTCGGGCTCTCTTGCCCAGACGGCTATGGACTCGGCCAAGCGAATCGTGGGAGGATAGCGCCCATGCTCAGTGCCTTCAGCGATGCCCAAGAAGCCGCAGCGTCGGACTTCTCCATTGACGACTACGGAGCCGGTGGGCGCGTAGGGTCGTACCAGATCATGCAACCCGCCTATCCAGCCCCCCAGTGGCTCGGCACCTATGTGGACCTGAACAAGGCCCTGCGCGAGTGCCAAACACTTTGCACGTTGCAGGGCAAGCCCTTCAGCCTCGTGCGCTGGGGCCGTGAAGGCTCGGGCAACAAAGGCGGCGTCCCGTGCGCTGCCTGCCGAACTCCTCGCCCAATGCCGCGCTTCCCTCGGGCCAAGGCGTGCAAGAGCTGCTCGGGGCTTCAAGCAGCGCCGGTACCCAAACCGATCGCCACGTTCAAGCCGAACGGAGAACGCATCGTGTACGACAACTCGGGGGCGGCCCGTGTCATCGGCAAGCCAGACTACGTCGTGAGCCGCACGCCGTTCCCGAGGCTCTACGATCCCCGCCCAGCCACGATGGAGTACCAGGAGGCTGTGGCCACCGGGCAGGCCCTCGCGAACATGCGCAACAAGCGGGCCTTCATCTGTTCAAGCTTTGGGGCCAACTGCCGAGGCAAGGTCGGAACGCCGGTCGTCTACGTTGACCCAGGCGGACTCGCAAAGCGTTACCCGAATGACGAGGGCGGCAACGTGGTCGTCCATCCGATCAGCGAGCAGTACTTCCAAGAGCTGGTGGCCGAAGGTCGCGGCAGGACGTATCTCGGGCAAGGGTCGTGAAGATGTCGATGTTCTTTCCGAAGATCTACTGGGGGCTCAATTTCTACGGCGTGAGTTGGTTCGGTTTTCAGATCGGATACTTCACAGACTGGCGTGAGCCCTGCGCCGCCGACCGTGAGTCCTCGGCGAGCGTCGTTTGAACTCTCCCGCAAAACCTCTCCCAGACGCGCCCCCGTGGTGGTCGCGCAGGATGCCGCAAACCTACGTCCAGTGGCTGCGTGCCTCGGCGTCTACGTTGACCGGACACGACCGCAAAGCGTTTGAGGAGGAACAGCAGTGGTTGCTGGACAACCCGAAGAAAGCCAAAGTGCTCGCTGCCTGCATAGGTAAGCGAATGCAACTCAAGGCCGACCGGGAGTGCTTGGATGAGGACGAGCGATACAGAGCCGGTACGGTGTTTCAGATCACAGACCACTGGGGTCCACGCCTGCATGGCTTCCCGAACGACGGACGCGACACAGTGATCGTGGCGCTGCGCCTGGAGTGGTTGGAGCCTGCTGTGGAGGAGAAAAGCCGCAAGGCTCTTCGCCGCCGAAACCGGCAACGAAACATCCAGTCGGTTCGGAAACAGCGCAGGGCTCAGGGGGCCGAGGCGTCTTCACCGTCAGGCTCGGAAGCCTGCTCGGGCTTAGGCTCTGACGCAGACGGGCTCGGTGCCTGCTTCCCTGTCCTGCCGACCATGCCTGCCACTTTGAAGCAGAGCTTTGCGTAGACTGGGCCTCGGGCCAGAACGCGAGAGACTTGACCGCTACGGAGTTGGGTTAAGATCGTGTCGAGGAGTTTGACTTCGTCTTCTGAGAAACTTGTGGATGCTCGCATGGGGTTAGTGTAGTTTTCTTTTGCGCTTTCGCAAGGGCAAGGGTAGGATTATGGCATGATGAATATCCGCTGCATCTTGGGCCGTGTGTCGAGTCCGACGCCTGGCGTAACCGTAGACGACTCCAAAGCTGTGTCGAATAGCTCCAAGTGGATCTTCGACGTTCAAATTCGTGGGTCTCGGGAGTTTGAGGTCACGCTCCTGAATTTCCTCGGAGGGGGGCCTCGGCCCAAGTGCGTGCTCGCTCCGCACTTCTGCCCGCTGAACCAGCAGGCGGCAGAGTCCCTGATCTGGTTCCCAGACCCGGACAAGATGCTCGTCCAGATCTCGACAGACGAAGCCGAAGACGGCCATGCGTTCTTCCGGGTGACGGTGGACGCGCTGCACTCGCTCATGCGATAACCCTCGGATGCCTCCCGCATACACACGCGCCGAAGCTGTGTTCCTGACCGTTGACTCAGCCAAGGTCAGCGGCGTGGCGCTCTGCGCCCCAGAGACATCTGCAAAGGGCCGAGTCACGGGATACAGCACCGACTCGCTCTGCGAGGTAGTCAATCAAAGCGGCAGGCTCGTCTGGGCGCAGTACGCTGTCGAGCTGGCCGAGGACTGCCGCTGCCCGCTCATCGTGGTCGGCGAGGAATGGACCCCACACGGCTTGAGCACCGCAGCCTTCGCGAGCCTGTGCGAGTCCTGGGGCAAGTGGCTGGCCGCGTTTGAGGACGCCGGGGTGCCGCCTGGGCAGATACTGCGGGTCGCTCCGAACGTCTGGCGCGATGCCGTCTTTGGCAAGAAGCGTCCCAAAGCCTCCGAGGCGCTCAAAGCCTACGCCTGCCTCTACGTGGACAAGAAGCTCGACCAGCCTCGTCTGAGCCACAACATCGCCGAGGCCCTGTGCATCCGCGTCTGGGCCCAGCACGCCGCGAGCGTGCATGCGGTGTTGGACAAATTGAAGTCGGAGAAACCGAAAAGAAAGAAGGCTGCGTGATGGGACAACATCGGCACATCCCGAGTAAAGAAACGCTCGTCAAGAGACTCTCGGACGTGATGCGCGACCGGCAGGAGCTGATCCCAAACCTGCGTCACCTCCTGGTCGAGTGGCGCGACGGCATCATGGCCTCGCGAGAGATGATGAAGGAAGCCAACGGCATCCTCGACGGTCACGGCATTGAGCACCTGCGCAGCCGCAACGGCAAAGCCGAAGCGTACTACGTCAACATGGGCGACACATACTCGACCACGCTCATCCTCGACACCGGCAAGGACCGCGTCTGGGTTACGGGCTGGGGTGACTGGGTCGAGGCCGAAGAGCGCGCCGGGAACAAGTTTGACTGAGGGTTCGATATGCCGTCGCCTGAAGTCGCTGTCGGATTCGTGATCCTGGCTCTCTACCTGTCCGTGCTGCTGACGCGCAAATAGTTATACGCTATGTTGCGCTGTGGATTCGGACCTGCACCAGAGCATAGTCACGCTGTGCAAGTCTGTGGTAGCCTTGCGCGACGAACTCGCAGGGAGCGGCTTAGACCCTGCGCGTCAACGGCTTTGTGACCGACTGGCCAACCTGGCCGAGAGAATCATGTACCTGCTCTCCCAAGAGATTACCACGAAGATCCCGATACCGCCGAAAGGGTCGTAGCTGTGCCAAAAGCTTGGACGCCAAAGGATGAGCGGATGTACCGACACATCGTGCAGAGCTGCACGAAGGGTCGACGCAAGCCACAAAGCGTTTGTAAGAGCATCGCGGCGGCGACGGTGAACGCACGCCGAAAAGGCCGCACTCTGAGTGGCTTCGTGCTTGAAGCTAGCCGACGCTCGGTCAACGACCCCGAGACCGGCGGCTGGGCTCCAGGCTGGTTCAGATTTAACAAGTTCGTAGGGGACGCCCCATACCGCACCAGAGCAGAGGCTCAGGCCGCGATCACCAAGCGAGGGCTCAAAGGGGCGAAGTACCGGATCAAGAGCGACGGGCTAGGCTGCGGCTGCAAAGGAAGATGAAGATGAACAGTAAAGAAGCAATCGCGTGGTACGAGAAACACATCCCCGAAGCAGCTATAACGGCTCACCGCATGATGATGCGCGGAGACTACGGAGGGGAGCCGGTCTACTTCTGGTACAAGCCGAACGGGCTCTCTATCCGGGTTGCCCGAGGCGAAGTCAAAGGGCCTACTGGGCACAAGCTCGTGACCAAAGAGCATGCTCCTCGCAACCTGGAGCAGGCTCAATTGGTGCGGTGGCTCATCGATCGCACTCGACGTCTGGAGCTATTCCCGAAAGAGGATGGCACCGAGGGGCTCGACGGCGTCGGCAAGGGCACCCGCAAAGGCACTCGCGTGCGGTTCGCGGCGCACCCTGGCAGTCTCGTGCTCTACAGCCACCATCCTGAGATCGGGGAGGAAGGCACCGTCGGCACGATGCCTGGCTTCGGCAAGCGGACGTACTTGCCTGGCCCAGGCGGCGGGCTGCTCTACGTTGACTGGGACCAGAGCGGCATGATCGGCGTGTCGCCGAACGACGTCGAGAAGGTGAAAGCAAAGCAAAGTGGGCTCGGAGACGTAACGCGGGTTGGAAAAGTCGGCAAAGCCCCTCCCGGCCCTCCTTCGGGCTTCGGGAAAGAGAAGACACGCGAGGACTACCGCAAGCGCATCGACTGGGAGGGATGGGCCGCAGCCAAGGCCAGAGAAGACGGGCACGAAGCAGTGGCTCAAGGTCACGACATGGCCAGAGCGGACTACGTCACCAACTACGAATTGAAGGTCAACGGTGGCCTCAGAGGACTCGACGGCGTTCCAGACATAGACGACTTCACCCGAGGCTACGTCGAGGCTGCGTTGTGGTCGAGTACGGACGCTGTCGGGGAGCCTCTCGACAAGACCTACGACCTGAGCGACATCGCAGATGAGACTTGGCATAAGATCCTGAAGGACACCGAGAAGTTCCAAAGAGCCAACGCGAAAGATCTCTCGCCTTTTGGTTCCGCCCGAGCAGGACACGACTTCTGGCTCACTCGAAACGGACACGGTGCGGGCTTCTGGGATGGTGACTACCCTGAGCCGCAGGCCACACGACTCACGAAGGCGTCCGAGGCGTTCAAGGGGGTCGATCTCTACGTTGGAAACGACGGGAAGAAGTTGTACTTGAGCCCATGAAGTACCCTGTTCCGAGTGAGAACATTTCGTTGGCAGATCTGCCTGTCGAAGTGTTCAAGAAAGTCCGAAGCAACAGGCGGCGGGTCTGCGCGTCGAACAAGCACAAATACGCCTGGATGCGCTTCGACACCTGCACCGAGGTGCCGCAGCAAAAGGTAGACACGAAGCCTATCCAGTCGTCCAAGGACATGGCGAGGCTGCTCCACGGCTCTGTGCCTTTCCAAGGCCGCTCTCGCGAGTACTTCATGGTGATCAGCATGGACACGAAGAACAACCCCATCGGGGTTGCCCTGCTGCACATCGGAGGGAGGAGTTCTGCTGTAGTTGACGCCTCGGTGGTTCTTCAGGCAGTGCTGCTCTCCGGGGGCACTTCGTTCATCGTCGCGCACAATCATCCAAGTGGAAACTCCGACCCAAGCCCAGAAGACGGTGCTGTCACTGCGCGCATTAAGAATGCATCAAAAGCTGTGGGATTGTTCTTTCTCGACCACCTTGTTCTCACCGACCATGAGAGCGACTACTTCAGTTTCGCGGACCACGGGAGGATGCCAGAATGATGCAAACCCTGATCGACGCGCTCTCCGCGCATGTGACTGAGATCGTGAGCGCACTCGTGGCGCTATTCCTGCTCTACACTCGGGCCATCGTGCTCTCGCGCATCGCGGCTCTCGGCGTTACTGAAGCTGAGACTCTTGCGCTCACCAAGCCGATGAAGCATGAGCGTGTTGTTGCGAGTCTTCGGCGTCT
>Ga0315284_10007829_pt1 | contig 15252 bp, 20 predicted proteins | sample YL17G09_16_MG_FD_203696 | JGI IMG/M metagenome (GOLD analysis project Ga0315284, IMG submission 203696) | Sediment microbial communities from Yellowstone Lake, YNP, Wyoming, USA - YL17G09_16 | ecosystem: Environmental > Aquatic > Freshwater > Lake > Sediment | place: USA: Wyoming | collected... | reverse complement strand
AAAGCTCCTGTAAATTGTTTTTTTCAAAGTCTATCATAACTCAATTTGTTTTGTAATACCTACTCTTTTCCGGCTTTTCGGTTACCGCCAACAATTAATGATATTCAGGCCTGAAAGAATTCTTTAATTTGTTAAATAAATATAGCTTGAGTTTGTGCAATATAATTGCACAAAGCAGTTTTTTTTGAAAAATATACTCACCTTTCAGTTTGTATTAAATCGACCGAAGGGAGTTCAGCCCAACCTGCTGCCGGTAGGGAAGCTAAAGCTCCTGCCGGCCGACAAGGCAGGGGTCTCAGATCTTCAAATACCCACAATTACCGGTAATGTGCAATATGCGATGTTGTAGCATTTAATTTTTTATGGACAGCGCCAATTTGTTCCCTCTCTCGAAGTATAGGTGTTGTGAGCAGCACAAACAAAAATAGATCTGTTGTGACAGTATCCTATTGAATTTTCGCCACAGATCTGGCATTTTGTGCCATTCTGGCTGGATAAAAGATCAACCTTACAATAATCCGAAGGCCTGCTGACGACATTCCCTCTAACGGCAATAATTATGTAGTAAGTAGGAAATTCATCAGGCCAATAACTCATGAATTCATTTGTTGTTGTATCCGGTTTATTTATTTTCGAAAGTAAGGAATTTTTATAATTTGAATAATAAATCAGATAGTGTTGTGCGCCCTTAACTGAAGGCCAGCTAATGTCTACGCTTAAATTTGAATTCAACTCATAGGTCGGTTTTTCGGGAATTACTTCCCTAAAAAGTCTGTTGATCTCCGTCTCAGCCATTTCTGAATATTTTGAGCCCGGATATTTTATAATAATGCTGTCATAACTGTTGATTGTATTTTCAACGCTGGCTTTTTCCCAGTCTTGTGCTTCAACCAGTCTTTTTAGCTCCAGATTTGCAATGTCTGTATATTTTGAGCCCGGATATTTGTTTATAAACCTGTCATAACTTAGGATCGTATTTTCCACTTTGGCTTTCTCCCAGTCATTTATTTCAACCAGCCTTTTTAGTTCAATCTTTGCCGTGTCTATATATATTGAAAGCGGAAATAAGATTGTGCGGGGATATTTGCTTATCAACCTGGTATAGCTATCGATCGTATTTTCCGATTTGGCTTTTGCCCAATCCTTTTTTACAGATTTATTATGTTTAATCGTAAGTACTAATACTACTACAACCATTGAAAGAGTAATGAAAGCAAATAAGATGCGGATCAGGTCCTTGCTTTTTATACTACGCTTAGAATGACTTTTCATATTCACCTGCTTTATAATGTTAATACATTAACTTAACTCTTTACTAATCAATAAATGTATAAAATTCCCCTAATGTTAATTCAATAATTTTGAATTTATTACATATTTTTAATTAACCGGAAATGGGGGAATGAAAGGCATGGTCATCTTTTCATTCATATCTTGGTTTATCCTTTATTTCTTCGTAATATTTTTCAATCCCAATCTCTTTAATTCTCCAGTTTATATCAACCGACCTTTTATATAAATGGTTGTCAAATCCAGTATTACTGCATGGAAAATCAGAACACTGAAAGCAAAAATCAACGCCTTTTTCTTTATGGCAGTCCCGAACCTTACAATCCTTAAATAATCTGCATGTTTCTTTTCTGCAGCCCTTACATTCGATTGTCGAAAAATAGGTTAAGAGTTTCTTAAAATCAGGATAATTTTTAAAAACAGGCTCATCCATTAAATCTACAAACCTTCGTGCGTAAACATCAAAATTGCCAAGGGCTTTTTTAAGGAGGATGCTACTTTTTCTAATCTCTCCATCAGAAAATGCAAAACACTTTCCACAATGTAATCCACATGGAGCAAGTCTATTCTTTATATTGTCATTCATTCATCTAACCATCAGTTAAAACTAAATTCTATATTTCCTTTTGAAAGGCAACTACATCAAGCACTTTATTAAATTTTTCTCCTACATTCTTAAAATGAGCACATTTTGTAAAACCTGATTTTTCAAAGAGTGTGATACTTCCTGCATTATCACCTGTAATTATGCCAATCAGATTTTTTAATCCATTTTCTCTCGCTTTATTCTCCAAATGGTTAAGCGCAGCTTTTCCAATGCCCTTTTTACAAAATTCAGGCTTTAAATATATTGTAATCTCTGCTGATCTATCATATGCTTGCCGTTTTTTGTAATTTGTCAGGTAGCAATAACCGGCAATTTCTTTGTCTATGAAAATAAGATAAGACTTATACAGCTTATGATTGATATAGATAAATTCCTTCAATTGATCAATCCGGATTGGTTCTGTATGAAAAGTCGCTGTTGAATTGTCAATGTACCAATCATATATCTTTTTCACTTCCGAAAAGTCCTGTTCTTTTATTTCTTCAAATTTTATATCCATGTGTGATAGTTACTCTATTCCTCGAAATCAAGATTTATCGGACTCTCCGGAATATTCTGCGGAAGCTGAACTTCGCCTAATGGTTCATCCAGATAATAGGCCGTTTTAAAGGTTGAAATGCTGACTGTGTCAAATGACACCTTATCGATCCAGGCTTTTCCATTACCCAAAAGTAGTAATCCATAGTTTATAGTACATTGTGATTCAGGCACATCAAAAACAATCACACATTGAGTCCACGGTTTTGTTGACATAATCGGCCTGTCCATCATATTATCAAAATCGGCTGTGACCCTCTTGTCATAATCATCAACCCTTACCCACATGGTGGCATAAGTGTTTTCATATCCATAGGTTTTTATATACCCGGTCATTTTAACTCTTTTCCCTTTGAAGTCCTTTTCACTGCAAAACTGCATCATGGTGCCGAAAGTACTATAATCGGTAATTGTATCCTCTGTTGATTGTATGAATCCGCTTTTTAGTCCCTGTTTGGGGTCTTGTTCATCATAACCGATCATATATTGCTCGGGTTTGTTTCCGGCCTTAAACCAGCCGGTTGGATCAGTGGATTTCGGTGAATTATCTTTCTGACAACTCAGGATTCCGGTGAATATAACCAGTATAATTAATAAATTCAGGGCTTTCATATCCAATTCTTTTTACTTATTGACATATCCTATGACATCTTTTTTCTCCGTGTTTCGGGGAGAACTTATCCGCACCATGCTGAATTCGTGTACAGGCCTGATTTACCTTTCCGATTCCCGTTCAACACCTATTCACCTAAACTCATTGACGAAAGTTACGGAAAATTTGCGGCTGCACAGGATGAAAATCGGAGGATTTTTTGAATGTTTGATGTTTCCGGATGGCTGCTTCTTCTGCTTGATTGTCCAACCAAAGGCAAGGCGCAATTTGATTTGTCATTTTTATGTTTAATTACTCATCCTGCTTTTATTTTTCAGTACAGTTGAACATCCATTGTACACCATATTTATCTTTACAGCTGCCATAGTAAGCTCCCCAAAACATTACCTGTAATTCCATAGTAATTTTACCTCCGGCAGATAATGCATCAAATAATCTTTTTGTTTTCGCCTTTGTTTCCGGCTCAAGATTAATATGGATATGGTCCCGAACTCATGTGAATATCATCCTTTTTAAATTAAGGATATTGGGATCAGAGCTTGATAAATTCAACCCTCCTGTTTTTTGCTTTATTTACAGCAGAGTCATTTCCAGCAATGGGTTCCGATTCCCCTTTTCCATCAGTTTCGAGTCTTCCGGCGTCAATTCCAAATTTATTAACAAGTTCATTTTTTACCGAAACACTTCTGCGTTTAGAAAGGTCAAGATTTGATGCTTCATCGCCATCGGAATCTGTATGGCCGACAACCTGAATCCTTATTGTTGGATTTTCCTTTAATACATCCGAAATTTCTTTAAGAGTAGCATATGACTCAGGCTTTAGTTTATCGGAATTAACATCGAACTGGATGCCGTATGAGATGATTTTACCATCCTTCAGCAGTTTATTTCTCATATCAGGCAAACCGGCGGCAATCCTGAAATTGCTGATGATCGGTACAGCTTCATCCCGTGAGTCGAAACGAAAAATATTTGGTTTACTACCCGCAGGTATTGCACGGGGAACATCAAGGACTTTGTTTTCGTTTGCATAGAATCTAACCCGTTGTTTCTGAACCCAGATTGCAATATGATATTTCTCATTTGATTTGAAAGGATAAGTAACTGTTCCGTTGAAACGTTGTTCGGTTGCAAGTGACCAGTTCTTCCAGCCCAGATTATCGTAGTCAAGATATATCTGAAACCCTGCCTCTCCTGGCTCACCACCACCACCTGGCTCACTCAGGGTTCCTGTTAATAAATAGAAACTTAGACCAAACATGGTTTCACTGTTAGCAGTATTCATCGGAACAAAATCAAACTCGATGGTAAAATTATCGGTAAAATCCTCAATTGCTTCAGGGATGTAATACCCCATTTTGGTCATATTGAACCATTTGCCGGGGAACTTCCCTGATGTCACAATCTCTCCGCTTCCGTTGGTAATCCATTGTGCCGGAAAATCGCCCACGCTTTCTGAAGTGAAGTCATCAAAAAAAATGACTTTTGCCCCGGGGATAAAATCATATTTGGAAACAAGGTAATTGTTTTCCTGTGCATAAGTTATGCTTGTAAAAATGCCCAAGCCGGACATTAAAAGAAAAAAGATGGGATTTCGTTTCATACTGGTTGTCTTTAATATTAGTAAGAGTGAGGTTTATGAGTTTTCAGAAAAAGTTAATTTACTACTAATTTTATTTTATCAGGTTCACATGCATCAAATAATCCTGTCTCATAAAAATAATTAGCCATGTGTAAAGCATCACCCATTGTATTTTTATCCGCACTGACAGTAAACCAATTGTTCATAAATTGATCCTGACTTATAATTTGGGCATTTGTCAAGTGAATAATGCTATTTAAACCTGTTAAATCATCTGGATCTTTAACTTTTACATAAAACAAAGAACTATAACTATTTACACATTCATTACCAATAGATTCCCCAATATCGTTTGTACAATCATCCGTTTGAATGGTATAATGAGCATATTCTACAAGATCATTCTCCTGAAGACATTGTATTATGGAAGTAATTTCAAAACAATTTTTACTATTGGTAAGTTGGGCCAGAACATGTTTGTATCTGTAATTATCGTATTTAACTACATTAGAGTCTGCAATATCCGTGAGAAAGTCTTGTGAGTTAATACAAGTAACGATATCATTGTTTAATTTGCTGCTATCAAAACCAATCAATATATAATTATCGGACATTTCCCCCAATTCATTTTTCTCATTGCTGTAGTAATAGAATCCTTCGTATGAGCACACATTCTCATTCTCATTGTCGCAAACGGTATCTTTTTGCTTATTTTCACAACTCAATACCAATGCACAGATTAATCCAAAATATCCAAAAAGTTTATTCATAAATATCTGTTTCATATTTTCTGGTATTTCTTTATGTCAGGATGCATTTCATTAAAATAAGGTTGCGTTCTTTTAGCTTGCTACTATCCTTTACCGGGTGTTTAACAAAACTTTAACAGCCCGAACAACGAACTAAATGAGGGAACGTACAGCCACATGTTTGCCACTGCAGGCACTTTCCCATACCATTGTGCTATTCACCCTTCAATGACTGCCACTGTAATTGTTAATTAAATAAATTGTGTATCGGCTTTGATTAACATACATCAGTCTAAATGTCGCACCAGTCATGTAGAGCGAAGTCGAAACATGGATTTCAGTCAGTCATACATCAACTTCGTCTGCCTGCCGGCGAGGCAGGCTCAGGATGACTATTTCAGCTTAGTGTTGTGTATGATTGCCGATAGTCATATTAAATAAAATGAATATGTTAATGTTTCCCATATGGAATTGCATTTCGTGCATTTTTGAACATTAACCGCTAAGGGGGCACGTATGTGCAGTTGCACCGATTACCTTATGAATCAACAGGTTGTTCCTTCACATATTTACCAACCCATTTCGAGATAGTCTGGTGGAATTTATGAAAGCCTTTGGGGTTTGCATACATCAGAAAACAGGCTTTTGCCACCAGGTGAATATTCATCTCCCGAGCCAGCTTTAATGCATCTTCGGTTTCACAGCCATTCTGGATCCAGATATTTCTTATCCCTTTGGATACAGCTTCTTCCAGAATTTTTTTGGTATCGCGTTTATGGGTGACAATTAACAGGTTTTGTACATCATCGCTCAGGTCAGCCAAAGATTCCAGGCAAATGCTGTCATCAATTTTGCCGCCATTCGGGTTGATGGGTATAACCGCATACCCTTTTTCCTTTAGGGTCCGGAACATGATGTTCCCAAATTTCCTAGGGTTCCTGGAAACTCCCGCAATGGCAAGCTTTTTGTCATGCAGGAAAATGTTAATGGTTTGTCGAGTGTTCATTTTTTATTATATGATTAATTTAATAAGTTTTCAATTTATTTCAGGCTTTTATTAACAGCGAGTAAGGAGGATGAGTGAAAGGAATAACTTTTTATAGAATCTTCTCATACAGCATTACGTAATTATTCTCAGCGTTGTATTTTAATTTAAAATCAGATGATAATAATTCTTTCAATTCTTTCCAATTGGGGTCATTAATTTTGCTCGTGTTGCCATACAATAAAATGTCATTAATCTGTCTGATCTTTTCAGAATTTGAATTGCTTATCCAATGAATTCCGGAAATAGAATTCTTGTCCCCGAGAAGAACATTTGGAATATTCTCCGAGTTCCATTTTATTGGAAACCAACCCGTACTTGCTTCATAATTTTCCAATATTATCATGGGTTTATCAACACCCAGATAGTTAGAAAAGTGCGATTCTAACCAATTGTCAGATAAGTTAATGGGTAGCACAATGCTATTTTCAACAATATATGATTCAGCTTTATTAATAGTTACTGCATCGGCATCAAGTTTTCTAATTGTACCATTCAAGTGTTTAAAAAGCAACCCGATATGCAGCGTTAAAACAATACAAACAAGAATAGGGTTTAATTTGCCGGGTATGGCCCGTGAGACTATCCAAATAAGTCCAAGCATAAAAATCATCAGGCAATATCGGTCCGACATCATCCCGGCACTTGAACCGTTTGGTATAATGAATAAAAGCACTGTGGAAATAAACAAAGGAATGGAGATAATATCAGCTTTTCGAATATTGTGATATTGTCCTTTTTCCCTGACCTTATTTTTAAGAAAAAAACTTATGGCGACAAGCACCAATAAAACATGGAAGAATTGTTCAGTTATTATTTCCTCACCAACATAATTATACACTATGAATGGTCTTGCATCATTTATCCATTTTACCAGTTCTTTGACCGGGTAATTTTGGCCGGAAGGGAAAAAAGTAACATTTGTATAAAATATCATCAGGAAGGTCAGGCTTGGTATTGAAACAAGAAATAATACAAGCAATTTCTTACTCCCAAATCTTATGGATGAAGCGGTATTTTTATTATTGCTGTAAGCAGTAAAAACAAAATAGAGAATATACAAACCGATTGATAATCCTAAAAATCCGAATACCAGCACATTTGAGAAATAAGTAATGGTAATCAGCAATAACAAAATAAAATAATTGTAGATCTTTTCATCAGACTGGCTTCGCAACCAAAATCCCAGCGTAGTAAAAAACAATATGAAGGAAATACTGAAATTATAAAAGCCAAGATGGAATAAAAATGAATAGATAAAAGGAAAGATAAGAATGCTTAATGGAATGTTTTCCGGATTTAATTCCTTAATTAAAAATCTGAATGAGAAAGCCATACCTGAAACATACAGCACAAGCAGTGCCTTTTCAGCTAACCATGCAGGTAATACTATATGAAAGATTGATAAAAGAAAATGGCTTGTCCAATTAGGGATTGGCACAGTGTTAATGGAGTAGAATTCACTTAATGTGGTATTACCCCTTATCAAATGATTCAGGATATTAGAATTATACAAATGGGCAGGCCCATCCATGGATGGATAAAATCGTGTAAAACATAATAGAACAACATTTAATACCAGGACGAAGTAAAAAAGATATTTACTTTCAGCTAATTGAGAATAGTGAAACTTCTTTAACATTAGATATCGATCAAATTTATGCCAGACTCAGGTACAGGTTCAAAAGTAGTTGAATTGATAACTTTACCATCAATGTAATCGATTGACTGAGACAAAAGAGGTACCTGATTAGTTTGCCAAATTAAACACAGTAAGATTACTAGAAGTCTTAAATTGGTCATCATGGTACTTGAACCCGAAAACCGCATTATCCTGATAATTATAGTTGAAGTTACAAGTCCCGCTGTCACCTGATTCCCTGCGATATTTAAATCCTTAAATATACGTTGTACCCACTGCTAATCCGCTATCCATTGCCGACATATAAACATTTTGCATATCGTTGGAATCATATGTTTGTATAGCAAATATGACAATAAGTGCAAAAGCTTATTAAAAATTATTACCATTTGGGTCTCCTTTTATGCCTCTAATATTTGTTATGTCAAAATCAACAGTATTATACAGATCGCTGGATTTTAAGTTATTAATATCCGTAGTAACTATTTTAAAATTATCAAATATAAATTCATTATCAAAAACATCTGAATCATACCCCTGAACACCTGCATAACCACTCGAAAAATCAGATATATTATTAACGGCTCCCTGATAAACTTCATTAAAATAAATCCTGACTTGTGTTCCTTCAAATAATATTTTTATATTATTTGTTGCGTTTAGACCTGTATTTAAATCACTACTTGGAATCCAATTGTTTGTTATAAAAATAAAAACACCATTGATATATTTTCCAATATACCAAGTCCCATTAGAGTCAATAGAAAGTCTGTATGAATTTACCTCTAAATCTGCACTTTGTGATTTAAAGTATATACCATAAGCATGACCTGAGGTACCGCATTTTGTTACTTTCATATCAACAGATAGTCCAAAATCACTAAAGTTATATGGATAATAGCTATATGCATTTATACCTGCATTTGTTCCTGTCATTTTATAAGCATTGTTAGTAACATTCCATCTACCTGATGGATCTGTATTAAAATAGTCTGCAACACCATCGTTAAAGTCTTCAAATACCCCTTCCAGAAAGATTGCATTTATTACCTTATCATCATCCATTGTTATAGTAATTGGATTTAATGCTCCTGATACATCACCACTCCATTCAGAAAAATAATATCCCACATTAGGTTCGGCTGTTAAATTCACCTCTGTGTTAATTTCATACTCAGAATGATTAGGATTTTTTAAAACTGAACCTGCGTCAATTGGGGATATGCTAACAGTAAGTGTTTTAGCAGGTTCAGAACTATCCTTTTTACAACTTATAAAAAAAATTCCAACCACTACTACCAATAGAAGTATCTTCAATACATTATCAATAAGCCTGTTTAGCAATATTTTTTTTATTTTAAATTCTTTAATACTTGTTTTTAATGCAAATAATTTGTCAATGAGTATCATGATTTTTTATTTTTTAAATATACCTACTATATTTCGCTGTTCGGTTTCTGCGTGTGTTTTATAGTTGCACATTTTTAAAATACGATGTACAAGATAAGATTTTTTTAAATCCAATCAAATCAAATATGCCCTTATCATTAAAAATCAGGGGTTTCTTGCCTTAAGTATCATCAAACCCTTTTCCAGTCCTTCTCTCCTGCTGATTTCATCTTCTTTCGGATGTGTACAGATAGATACCAGTCCGGAAATTTTGCTTTCTACGAGATTAAGAAAATCATTCATATGAACCACCGAGTTTTCCTCTAAACCCAGGTATTCCAGCACTCTGCTGTCCAGTTCATCATTGTATTGCTGTTTTAAAAACCCGTATTCCAATTGCGCCAGAATATCGTTACACAATCCTTCAGCAGTGAGGTGGATACAGGGTTGGCACAGATCATCCGCTCCAACGGTGAGCATAACTTCATGTTCAGTTCCATCGAGTATTGCCCGGGTGACAATATGCTGAGCATGCCCATAAGGATGCGGAACAACGGGCCTTTCCTGGCCTATGTTCCGGATAATGTCGATCAGGTGGTGGGGACGGAGTCGCAGCATGTATTTAACAAATATTCTCTTCCAGGAGGCTTTCCGGTTTAAAATTAATTATTATTATTGACCCGATATTCGGTGCATAATTATATTTATGAAATATTTACCACTCTTATTCTTCCTATTTTGTTTTTGTGTTGCCAAAACGATTGCACAAAGTCCTCTTTCGCCTGCAGGAGCTGTCATGGCAACCCAGGTTAGCGGTTCTCTTCAAATGATGGCATGTATCCGCCCGATGTTCGGAAAATGACCCGGGAAACTGATACGCCTGAAGAAAAACGGGGAAAAACAATAAGCCGGGGCACCGTGGCAGAGTTTATGTATTCACCCAATAAACATGTTAACCTATGGATATATGGCGGCATTTTATCAGCGGAGGAATACATCCGGAATACAGGGACAGGCAAAAACATGGAGGCCTTTTCATTGAGGGCTGCTTATAAGTTCTTATAAAAATCCTATCTTTGAAAAAGAATAAAAATGAACATTATGAAACTTCGTCTTCTTTTTATGCTGTTATTGTGCACTGCTCTTGGTGCATCACTTACAGCGCAGCCGAAATGTGCCCCTGACCCTTATACAAGTCTGTTTAACGGAAAAGACCTCAATAACTGGGTATTTTGCCTCAAAGATCAATCAGTGGATCCGGGAACAGTGTTCATAGTGAAAGATGCCGCCATCCATATCACCGGAAATCCTTTCGGGTATATGCGTACCAAAGAACAATACAGCGATTATAAGTTGCACCTCGAATGGCGCTGGCCGGTTGAGGCAACCAACAGTGGTGTGTTTATTCATACCCAGTCACCTGACACAATCTGGCCCGCCTGCTTTGAATGTCAGCTTATGGCAGGCAATGCCGGTGACTTCATATGCATGGGTGGTGCCGATATGAATGAACGAACCGACAAATCGAAAATAGTGGTCGCCAAAAAGGAAGCATCCAATGAGAAACCCGTGGGTGAATGGAATACTCTGGAAGTGATATGCAAAGGCAATACCATTGAGGTGTATATAAACGGTACCCTGCAAAATAAGGCTACCGGCGTCACGGTTTCAAAGGGAAGCATTTGCCTGCAAAGCGAGGGAAAAGATGTTGAATTCAGGAATGTTTTCTTAACCAAAATTTAAACCAGCCACCACTACCACTATTTCTCCCCTGGGTGCCTGTTTTGTAAAATGTCCGATCAGTTCGGGAAAGGTACCCCGGATTGTTTCCTCATGAAGCTTCGACAATTCGCGTGACACGGCACACCGCCTTTCATTTCCCATCACCTGTTGCAGTTCCTGCAAGGTTTTCACAATCCGGTGAGGTGATTCATACAGGATAATGGTACGGGATTCTCCGGCAAGTTCTGTTAACCTTGTTTTCCTTCCTTTTTTATGAGGCAGGAATCCTTCGAAGCAAAACTTATCACTGGGGAAACCCGAACTTACCAGGGCCGGGATCAGGGCTGTCGGGCCCGGCAGACATTCCATCGGAACACCTTTTTCAAGGCAGGCTCTAACCAGCATAAATCCGGGATCAGAGATGGAAGGAGTACCGGCATCGCTTACCAGGGCTGTGGTTTCACCTGCATAAATGCGGTCGACCAATTCCGCTGTCTTGCGGTGTTCGTTGAAGATATGATAGGCCTGCAGGTGTGTGTTAATCTGATAATGCGTAAACAGCTTGCGGGTAGTCCGGGTATCTTCTGCCAGCACCAGGTCGACTTCTTTCAGTATACGTATGGCCCGGAGCGTTATATCCTCGAGATTTCCGATGGGTGTAGGTACAATGTAAAGCTTACTCATTCCGGCCTTTAATAAACTTACGGCGAATAATGTCCAGTAATTGCTGTACTGCTTCACTGTCCATATCCCAGTTGAGATGCTGGATCATGTAATTATAAGCATCGTTAAAGTTTGAAGCATCGTTAAGAGCTTTTAATGTATTCTCAAAGGCGGCTGTGTCATTGTTAAACAGCTCCCGGATAAAAGTAAACCGGTCGTTTATGCCAATGCCGGCCAGCAGGTCCTTTACCGGCTTGGCGTGAGCCAAAGTCTCTCCCTCTTTGGCAAATGTCTGGTGAAGGCTTTCGTGCAGGGTAGGCCGGCCTTTGTAATGGTCGGAGAGCGTCTTTACCTCGCGGGCAGTTTTGGTCTCAGTGGCAGCGGCATCGGCAGCGGCAGTGACAGTGGTAGTATCGGTAGTAGTTATCGGTTTAGCATGCGGTTTAATTTCCGGCTTAATATCCTGAGTAGCTGAACCCGAATCTACTGCCGCTTTCCCTGCCGCTGCCGCTATCTCCCCTGCCACTGCCACTGCCACTTCTTCTTCCCTCGGCTTCTTCATCATCAGCATCAGCTCATACATATTCCTCAGCTTTTGCAGGGTAAGGTCAATTTCTACGGCCGGAATATTGCCGTTTCCGGGGAATCCCTTAATCAGGTCCTCAATCTCATGCAGGCTTTCCAGTGCCGCTTCCAGGGTATGCCGGTAACTCATTTTATTATTGTGTTTTTGTAAAAGTAGGAAAAATAGTGGTTAGTTGATAGTAGTTGGTGGGTATGGGGTTTGAGGTTTGAAGTTTGGAGTTTTGAGGTTGGAGGTATAACGTAGGGAGGTACGGGAATATTTTGACAAGTAGCTCTTCCACTTATCATTTTTCACTTTTCGTTTTTCATTATTCACTAAAAAGCCTCGCAGAGGCGGAATTATGGTAGAAGAAAAGAATCATGCGCATCTCACTCGGCAATGGCGCTTGTTCCATCCTGGTGGTAGTTTTCTTCTATTCATAGTTTTCAAAAGCATCTATTATATCCAGATAGACACCATCAAAACCAGCATCTAAAATTTTTTTCAGGTAAGAACTATCATTGCCAAAAATAATCTTCTGCCATTCTGGTTCCCAATATTTCACTTTATAATTACCTTCCCAATCAGGATTTTCATCATCAAGCCAGGATGGATTATTTGAATACCAACTTGATTGCCAATAATATCTATAATCTTCTGCTTCTCCAATTGACATATAGGATATTACCAAGCGTTTTCCGCCATTTGCTTTATTTTTTAACTGGTTGATTTCTGTTGAATCAAATTCTGTCCCATCATTAAAGAATAAATCCATAATCAGGAGGTCGTAGTTTGTTGAAGTAATTGAATTAATAAAGTCAGATTTTGAATTGTAATTTTCCGGATTGATAAGGTAAAGGAAATTCTTTACTTCAGATAAGGTAGTAATAAGTTCACTATTCTCTCCCTGGATTGGCGTAGGATAATCCGGTATATTGTTTAATTCTCTATGGTTGGCTGCAAACGAAATATAACCTGCTGCATTGTTTTGATTGTAAGAGTCATCTATTTTGAAAGATGTTGAACAATAGTCGGTTACCAAAATTGTATTTTCTGCATTTTTTGACTTATCCAAAATAGTCCTCAGGTAGGAATTATCATTTGTTGAAGTCGCCTGATCGTCATTATCATATCCATAAAACAGATCTTCCTGACCATTTCCGTCTATGGCAGATAAGTAAGCAGTATTCAGTAAACCATCTTCTTCTCCGTTACTGGTTACCAGTTCAATTCCATTCTGAGGAATAATAAAAAAATCCGGATGGTTAATCTTACTATATTCGCTAATTTCAATAACAAAATCGCGCATTTCTTGTTTGAAATCTGTACCAGAAGTTACATCTTTGTTGCATGAAATAAAGAGTATTAATACTGCCAGGGAGAAAATTATTTTCTTCATAATATTTTTTTAAATGTCTCATCGTTTTCTAAAATCTTGACTAACGTCCACGTATATAATCAGTTGCGTTGCCAAAGTGATACCGTATCCATATAAACCAAGGTATGCAAAAGAACTAACATTCGCAACTTACTGCCCAGCAATTGATTATACATGCTGTTGACGGTAGTTTTATTTCTTAATTAATTTCCAAATAATAAAACTATTTTGACTATAAATTTTTACTATATACATTCCGGCTTCTAAATCTAACAGACTAAACTCATTTTGATGGTTCATGAAATTTATCTCTTTTACTACAACCCCATTTATATTTATAAATTGAATTGTCTTTTTTTCCCAATTATTATCAACCTCTATGATAATCTTGTCATTGATAACTGGATTAGGATAAATTACTAAGCTTTGAACACTTTCCCCTTCAGTAATATTATTTGGTTCAGATATTGTTAAAACAAAATTTGTGTCGACATCGCCACACATTTTATAAATATCCCACGCACGATAATGTATTTTATAACTTTTTTGAGATAACTTTCCTAAACTAATTGTATCAATAAGTTTTTTTGAATTAAAGCATGGATAAAGAGTATTTGTCCAAATGTCAATTGAATCATTTTTAATTTCTTTTTTGTAATGTATGCATGTATCCACATTCGATAAATACACAAATAATGTAATATTATCATTAACTGTTGGGTTCTTCGGAATGATTTTTATACTATCTATTGATGGTTCAAAACGTTGACCAATTAAGTTGAAAATACTAACCATTGAAATAATTAGAATTACTAATAATTTTCTCATGGCTTTAATATTTTAAATTTAAAACTTCGATCTTAATATCGTCATATTCTATAAAAAAATTACCGCCTAACTACTGTTTATCTAATTTAATATTTATTTCATTTATTGGGTGTATAATTCTTTGCCGGCGCGATATTACTAACGCAGCTTGTAACGCAAAAGATAATCAATAGTGATAACCTGTGCAAATCCGCTGTTTAAAAACTGATTAATCTGTGGAACTAAAGGCACAAAAAGGCTGACATTGATGTATCAATAACAAGAGTTTACTCTACGGTTGTCCTATAATTATTAGCCATGTTGGAATACAACGGATTTCAGTTATTGCGCAAAATGGAGCTGATCAGCCTTTAAATACCCATCCTTAATCACGGTCTGTTTCATGTTGTTCTTATCCACAGCAACCGTTTTAAGCAATATGGCGGGAATTTCTTTATTACCATTACTGATGGAAGAATTAACCGAGGTAATCTTTTCACCCCTGGCCAGTTTTACACAGGCAGCAGCAGCTTCGGTGGCCAGGTTTCGGATCGACCCATATGTGGTCATGCTTTGCTTACCGTCGAGTATATTCTGACAGCCTCCTACTGAGGCATCCTGACCGGTAATAAGGATATCATAAGTACCCAGGCTCATATCCAG
>Ga0315284_10007827_pt1 | contig 15252 bp, 14 predicted proteins | sample YL17G09_16_MG_FD_203696 | JGI IMG/M metagenome (GOLD analysis project Ga0315284, IMG submission 203696) | Sediment microbial communities from Yellowstone Lake, YNP, Wyoming, USA - YL17G09_16 | ecosystem: Environmental > Aquatic > Freshwater > Lake > Sediment | place: USA: Wyoming | collected... | reverse complement strand
TTTTCGCTGACCATCGCCTGCAACGCCTCCGCCGAGTCATAGCGGCGCAGACTAAAATCAGATGGCGACAGGTCGCTTTCGTTGGGGATGGCCAGGGTGACGCGGCAATGCCGGCTCAACACGCGAGCGTATTCCCAGTCGCGGACGGCTGGTCCGGACATCTTGCTGCCGACGTGATCCTCACTGACAATCAATACCCTGTTCATCGTTGTGTCGGTTCCTGTTCTTGCCCAAAGAAATTTTGTATCCCGCAGGCCTCAGCCAGGTCTTGCAGTGTTTGTATATAGTACGAGTTTGGATAGTCGGCTCCCAAAGGCCAGCGAAAGAGTGCAAATATTTCTTGGTCAGACCGGCGGCGACGACTTTGAACAACCTGGCGCTTTTGCATCAGGCGAGGCAAGTCTTGCGCCAGGTCATCGGCGGCGATCAGGTGACTGACAGTACGTTTGTCTACAGAGGTGCGACCAGGCCCAGCTCGCCGATTCACCCGGCGACTCGGTGAGCGCGGCAGCCGAGGCCGATTCTGCCAGCGGTTCCTTGCTTCGATGGCGGCTTTGCGCCACAACTCTCCCGGTCCATCGTCTCGCAAGGTCCGCCAGGCCTCGCGGAGATAGTAGGCGATGTTGTAGGTTTGTTGTCCTGCGGAACCTAAAGCCCTTCGGCGCGGAGTATTGATGTGTGGGACTTCGGTGTACAGATGAGGCGCGATCGCGCGTGGCTCGGAGCGCACGCGCGACGAGTCCACACGGGTCGCCAGATAGGCCCGTCGCAGGTACAGCAAAAGCGCCGCCGGCAACACGCGGCTCAACTGCTCGTCGCCATAGTTCTTGAACAGGGTGCTGAAAGCGTTGCGCTGGTAGAGCAACACGATCTTTTCGTTGGACACCCGTTTCCACGAGCCATGATGGATGTGGTAGGCAATCGCACGAGGCGCGTAGACGACTTTGTGTCCCATCACCCACAGCCGCCAACCCCAATCCAAATCTTCGTAAAAGGCAAAATAGTCTTCGTCAAAACCGCCGCTATCTAAAAAGACTTGGCGATCTGTCAGCATTGCTCCGCCGCATGGCGCCAGGATGAGCTTTTCCTGGTCATGCGTCGTCGCCGGGTCTCCCCAGCCTTCCTGATAACCATAGCCCAACACATTCATCCCCGAGCCGGCAAAATCAATGCGCCGGCCATCCCAGCTCAATATCTTGGATGCAACGCAGACAATGTCGGGGTCGCGCTGCATGGGAGCCGCCAGCTCAACCAGCCAGTCAGACGCGACGCGCATATCGGGGTTCAGAAAAGCCACCCACTGTCCGCGCGCCCGGCGAGCGCCTTCGTTGTTGCCGCGCGCAAAGCCATAGTTTTCGGGGTTGGCAACCGTCGTGATCTGGGGGAAGCGAGAAGCAGCGAACTCGAGCGAGCCATCGGTCGAGGCATTGTCCACCAGCATCAGCTCGAGTTGCTCAGCCGGGTAACGCAATGCCAACAAGGAGCGAAAGCAGGTTTCCAGGTGCTGGCGGCTGTTGTAGCTCAGGACGACAACGGTCACCGAAGGCAAGGCGGCGCTGGGAGGGAGGCTGACCATATTTCTACTCGGCGCGCTTTTCTGCCTTGTAGGCGGAGGCATAGCACTCGACAGGGCGGTCGAGCGTCGCGCGCATTCGATACACGTCGGCGGCGACCAGGTTGACATCGGTGACCAACCTGTTCACGCCGCCGAGGAGCTGGTCCATGTAGGGCAAGACGATCATGCGCGCCCAAAACATTTTGACGCTTCGAATGGCGCGCCGCAAGAGATTGTCGTTGAGTAGAGGCAATCTCCGCTCGTAGGTCAGATGAGGGATCAGCGGCGCGTCTTGTTGGCGTGTCGAGATGCTCGGCTCGCCCCACAGCGGGGCTGCCATTCGGGGATTCTCGCCCATCTGGGGATTAACAAAGCCGACGTAATCGAGGAAAAAGCACAGCAGTTCAGGATGGTAGAAAGAGACGTGACCAAAGTGCTTGTAAAAGCTCTCCAGGTGAGCGTACATGCTGCGCGCGTTCGGCGTGGCCAACAGAATGATTCCACCCGGCTTGAGGGCGCGCAGACCAAGCTCCAACATCCTGAGCGCCTGACGATAGTTCAGGTGCTCGACCAGGTGCGCCGAAAAGATGCCGTCAATGCTGTCTGGCTCGACCTGCTCCAGGTAGTCCAGAACATCCTGGCAGACGACATCCAGCCCGCGCGCCCGCGCGGCTTGGCACGCCTTGGGATCAAAGTCTATGCCGATGACCGACACGCCCTTTTCGGCCAGCATCTGGACAAAGTCGCCATCACCACAGGCCAAGTCCAACACTCGCTGCCGCCCCTCAAAGAAGGGCAAATAAAAGCTCTGGATGCGCCGCATATTTTCGGGCACCACGCCGGTGTAGCGCAAAAACGCATAATCCAGGTCAGGGTAGAGTCGGTCGTCCATGGTCTTGACGTTTTAGGTGAAAGCCGGCTTTTTCAAATACTCTTTCAGGCTCATCCCGTTTTGATCACGCTTGGAAAGAGTCGGGTTGGTGATTGGCCATTGGATGCCCACGTCCGGGTCATTCCACGCCAGGGTGCCTTCGGACGGCGGCGTGTAAAAGCCCGTTTGCTTGTACTGCACTTCGGCCACATCCGAAAGCGTCGCAAACCCGTGCGCGAATCCGACCGGCACGTAGATTTGCTTCTTGTTGTCCGCCGAAAGCTCGATGCCGAACCACTTGCCGAACGTGGGCGAGCTGCCGCGCAAGTCAACCGCCACGTCAAAGATGCGGCCTACTGTGCAGCGCAGCAGCTTGCCCATCGGCGCAGTCACGTCCTGATAGTGTAGCCCGCGCAAGACGCCCTGCCCCGAACGGGAATGACCTTCTTGCACAAACTCGAGGTCGAGTCCTGCCGCGGCGAAATCCCGCTTGTGCCAGCTTTCAATAAAGAATCCCCGTTCATCCTGGAAATAGTAAATCTCTACGACGACCAGACCGTCCAGAGGCGTAAGGATAAGATGAGTTTTCATCGTTTCCGGTTCCTTTCTGTTGTCAAGTTTGGCAACACCCTATATCGTTTTGCCTTGGACTCGCCGCCAAAATTCCTGGGTGGCGATCATCAAGCGCATCACTCGCCCATTGCGAAAGGCTTTTACCAGCTCCGCCTGCTGTTTTACCTCTTGCTTCAGTTGTGTTATCTGCTGTGACCGCAGCACATCATCCTCGCGCTGAAATCTTTCCAGTCTCCGCCAAATGTCCTGTTGAATGAGGGCATAGTCAGCCTTGTCAACCCAAGTCAGATCAACGGGCTTGGGCAAGGCACTTGGTTTGCAAAGAAAAAGCGTCCCCCAGGCTCCATGCCACCTTTCTTCCTGCCAGAGGCTTTCGGAGAAATGCCGGTTCCCTACAATCTCCAGCCCGGAAGGCCGAACGATACGCGTTTCAATCTCATCGGGCGACATAAAACCTTGACAGTCCGGCTCCAGGTAACCATAGTCGAACGTCAGTCCCAGAACTCCCCCTGGCTTGAGAACACGCGCCATTTCTTGAACAGCGCGTTCCTGTCTTTTGATGTGTTCCAAGACACAGATGGAAAGTACATGGTCAAAGGTTCCCGCTGAGAAAGGCAGGTCTGCTGCATCGCTCAACAGATTGAACAGCTTCCACTTCATGACATTGGCGACACGATTAGCGTTGGTGGCCAGGGCAGGATTCAAGTCTATTGTGTAAACTGTAGCGCCTTTGCTGGCAAGGTAGAAAGAAAGCAGCGTGGACGACTCGCCAATGCCCAACACGACTGAGCGGCTCGACACACCTGAGAAAGTGATCGCCATACACATCTCCCAGTACTTCCACAACGCACGCTCAGGCCAGGCACGGTCACGTGCCACTGGGCTATGAAAAGGCTGAAAGTCTCCCAAGAAACTTGTATGGCGCAATCCTTTTTCGTTCAGAGCAATCCTGAGGCGCTCAAAATCTTCCACCAGCGCAAGAAAGGAAACGCGCTGCAAGTCGGAGAGCTCGATAGATTTATTGATAATCACGGCGGGCTCCTGACAAGAGCAAAGGACACTCGGTCAAGCCACGCTCTTTCAGATAAGCAGCCAACGCCTCTTGCCATGGGCGCATCTGATCCAACCCGATGTACTGCAAGGCTTTGTTTTCCAAAACAGAATATGCGGGTCGAGTCGCCTTTTCGCCGAAACTGCCGGTTTTGGCTTTGCTCAGGTTGGGGGCAAGACCGCTCTGGCGAAAGATCTCGGCGGCAAACTCGTGCCAGGTGCAGTCTCCCTGGCTGGTCGCGTGGTACAGGCCGTAACGCGGGGTTTCGATGAGTGCCGCGATTTGATGCGCCACATCCACCGTGTAGGTCGGCGTCAATCGCTGGTCGTCAACCACTCGGATCGGCTTGCCTTCCTTTGCCAGTCGCAGCATCAGCTCGACAAAGTTGCCGCCTTTGCCGGACGACCCGGCCACGCCGTAAAGTCCCGTCACGCGCAAGATATAGTAGTGCTCTAGCGCATAGCGGATCAGGTTTTCGCCAGCCAACTTGGAAACGCCATAGACGTTGATAGGTGCTGGCGTATCCGTCTCGGCATAGGGCGCGCGGCGCGCCTTGTCGCCGCCAAAAACATAGTCGGTGCTCATGTGCAGCAGAGCCGCGTTGTGAGCGCGGCAAGCCAGGGCCAGGTTGTGCGCGCCAAAAGCGTTGACGGCAAAGGTTTGCTCGACCTGCTCTTCGCACACATCCACCTTGTGAAAGGCGGCCATGTTCATCACTAATTCGGGCCGATGCATTTGCATCATCGCTTCCAAGTTTTCGGGGCGAGTGACTTCGACATCGGCGTGGGCGAGCGGAACCAGGTCGTGCGCGGGCCGCAACACTTTGACCAAATCGCTGCCGAGTTGTCCGTTAGCGCCGATGAGCACGATCTTCATGGCTCACCCCTTGGCCTCAAAGACCGAGCCGGTGATGCTGATGACTTTGTGCGCCTCTTCCAGCAGCCGCATCCAGCGGATGTTATAATACTTGGGATTATCAAAGTCGGTGTAGCCATACTTTTGAATCTGCTTCACCAGGTCCTTGACCGACTCTTCAATCGTGACCTTGGGCTGAAAATTCAGCACGCGCTGAATCTTGGCTGCCGACACGCGGTAGCTTCGCACACCGGAATAACCATAGTCCGGCACAATCTCGCACTCATGGCCGGTTTCACGCAGTGCGGCGCGCACGCGGAGCGCCAGCTCCGAGATGCGGATGTTGTGGAACGAAACATTGAACATCTCGCCTTTGACCTTTTCTTCCGGCGCCTCCAGGCAGGCAATGTAGGCGCGGGCTACGTCGCGCACATCTACGAGTGGTCGCCACATCTCGCCGCCATAGTGCAGCGTCAGTTTGCCCGTCGCCAGCGCGCTCTTGACAAAGGTATTGACCACCAGGTCGTAGCGCATTCGCGGCGAAAAGCCATACACCGTGCCCTTGCGCAGAATGACCGGGCAAAAGTCGTTGCTGACCATTGCCAACAAGAGCTTTTCGGCCTCGCGCTTGGAGCTGGAATAGGCCGCGCGCGGATAGACCTCGGAAGTCTCGTCGAGCAACACGTCCGCCGACTCGTTGCCGACGCCGCGATCATAGATCGAGCACGACGAGGCAAAGACATAGCGCCGGACGCCATGAGCAACGCACAGGTCGGCGAGCTTTTTGGTCGCCAACGTGTTCATCTCGTGATTGGCTTGCGGATTGTACTCGGCCGTCGGGTCGTTCGACAGCCCGCCGATGTTGACCACGCTGTCCACATCTTTGAGCACGGTGCTATCCACCGTGCGCATGTCGCCGACCACCAGCTCGACGCGGTCGCGGACATCGCGCAGCCCGTCGTCGCCAAAATACAGCCGGTCGAGGATTTTGACCGCATAACCGCGCTGCAACAACTCGTAGGCCAAGACAGACCCGACATAGCCTGCCCCGCCGACCAACAAAATTTTAGGCATCTAGTTTCTCCTGTGATGTCTCAATCGGCCGGGGCCGATCAAAGGTTTTCCCGCGCGTGCTCTCTGACTTACAGTTTCCCTACACGGGCGTCCCACTGCGATGGCACGTAGATCAATCCGTATTGTTCGGCCACGCCGCCCGGCTTGACGGTAAAGCGAGCGCACTTGTGCCAGTGGTCAAAAGAGTGAATACCGGCATGATCATAGATAGCGGCAGAGACAAAATAGTCCCCGGCCAGGAATGGCAAAGCCGGAATGATATAGTCCACGTACCCCTCACCCTCGATATAAGGGATATCGTAATCGGAAAACACATTGTTCGGGCCGCTCAAATGTGTCCCTGTGCTGGCGTGATAAAACGCCAGGCCCACCTGAGGCTGAGGAATGCGCTGGCGCGCGTCATGATGCATCCGCACCACCACCCGCTCGCCCGTGGTAAAGACATGACGAAGCTGCCCGTCACTGCCGAGAAACTCGACTGACGTGATCTCGACCTCGCCACTGCCCCACCGGATGCCGGGCACATCGGCCGGCTGGGCAACCCGCTGGCCGGGAGCCGGCTGGCTATGAGTGGCAACGCTCTCCCGGTATGCGTCGAGCACTTGCTCCACGCTGCCGTCGAGTTGCACTTGACCATCTTCCAGCCACACCGCGCGCGAGCACAGGCTGGATACCGTGCCCAGCTCGTGCGACACAAAGAGAATGGTCATCCCCTGATGCTGAAGCTCACGGACGCGCTGCAGACATTTGGCCTGAAAGCTCTGGTCGCCCACCGCCAGGACCTCGTCCACCAACAGAACCTCTGGCTCCACGTGAATCGCCACTGCAAACGCCAGCCGCATGTACATGCCCGACGAATAATGTTTTACCGGCACGTCAATGAATTGGTCAAGCTCGGAAAAGGCGACCACGTCGTCGAATTTGCGCTCCATCTCACGGCGTCGGATGCCCAACACGGACCCGTTGAGGAACACATTCTCGCGGCCAGTCAGGTCAGGATGAAAGCCGGCGCCCAGCTCCAACAGCGCCGCCACACGGCCCCGGACGTGTATCTGGCCGGACGATGGCCCGATGACCTTGGTGATGAGCTTGAGCAGCGTGCTCTTGCCGGCGCCGTTATCGCCGATCACGCCGACCGTCTCGCCCGAGTAGACGGAGAAAGACACATCCTGCAGCGCCCACATCTGCTCGCTGGGCCGAGGCTTCCACCCGTTGGTCACCAGTTCGAGAAATGAACGGGGGCGCTCGCGCTGAAGGAGAAATCTCTTGGAGACGTGGTCGAGTTGAATCTTGCTTTCCATTTTGCCGGACGCATCCTGGCCCAGAGAGGCGAGCGATATTATACCACATCCCGACCAAGCCCCGGTGGATACAGCGAGCGTCAGATGTCCGATTCCTCTCCGCTGGCAGTCCACACTCCGGGCCAGACTCGACGCGCCGCCAGGTTACGCAAAATCGCCCCCGGCATATTCGGTGTTGACAAAATGGGCAAGTCGGGGTAGAAATCATACACACTTTTCTACTCACCTGTAGTAACTTGCGAGATTGCGCTCGAGAAAGGACTTGAATGTCAAAGCGCCGATTAGCCATTATTGCGCTGGCCTCGTTGATTCTGGCGACGCTGGCGTGCAACGCGCCGGCTCCAACGCCCGTCGTTCCACCCCGGCCATCTGTCCAACCGACCCGGCCAGCCACCGCTCTGCCGACCCGCCCGCCGCTGCAGGGCAGCATCAGCGGCAAGTTGTGTTACCCCGGCAGCGAAATCCCGCCGATGACGATCTATGCCGTGAATCAATCAACCGGCCAGTCGTTCACGACCAACTCCCAAGGCCCGAACGAAACGCGTTATCGCATCGAGCGTGTGCTGCCAGGAACCTATGTAGTGTACGCCTGGCTGGACGATGGCAAGCTCGGCGGCTCGTACTCTAAAGCGGTGCCCTGCGGATTGAGCGTGGACTGCAAGGATCATTCGCTCATCCCGGTGACGATCAAGACGGGACAAGACGTGACCGGCGCGGACGTGTGTGATTGGTACGGCCCGCCTCCGCCCGCGCCACCCAAGTAAAACGTGGAGCGTAAGCCGTAGTGCGTAGAGGAATGTTTTACGCCTTATGGGCAAGTGTGGTAAAATCTTGATTATTCCGGCAGCATTGCCGTGAAATGGAGTGAATGACTGTGGAAGAATTAAAAGCCCGCTTGAACGAGATGAACGTCAAGGTGGGAGGCCTCCTGGAGCGTCTTTGACGTCGCGAGCAAGCAGAAGCGAATAAAAGAGCTAGAACGCCTCTCGTCCTCGGCGTATTTTTGGAGCAACCCGGAGGCCGCCCAGGCGACGATGCGCGAGTTGAACACACTACGTGGCGAGGCCGAAGGCTGGCTGGCGCTGCACCAGCAAATCCGCGAAGTGAGCGAGCTGCTCGACTTGGCGATGGCCGAGAACGACGAGTCGTTGGGAAGGGAAGTCGCCGCCGAAGTCGAGCGACTGATGCAAGACCTTGAACAGCGCGAGTTCCGATTGCTGCTTTCTGGCCCTCACGACCGGGGCAGCGCGATTCTGGCGATTCACGCCGGGGCAGGTGGCACCGATGCTTCCGACTGGGCCGAGATGCTCTTGCGGATGTACCTGCGTTGGGCCGAGTCGCGCGGATTCAAGGCCGACGTGATTGACCAGATGGACGGCGACGAGGCCGGCATCAAGAGCGTGACGGCGACGGTAGATGGCGAGTACGCCTATGGCTACCTTCACGCCGAGCGCGGCGTCCACCGGCTGGTGCGGCTCTCGCCGTTCGACGCAGCGCATCGCCGCCACACCTCCTTCGCGCTGGTCGAAGTGTGGCCCGAAATCGGTGAAGATAGTGAAATCGTCATTCGCCCGACCGACCTCCAGATTGACACGTTTCGCGCCTCGTCGGCGGGCGGGCAGCACATGCAAAAGAACGAGACCGCCATCCGCATCACGCACCTGCCCACAGGGATCATTGTTTCGTGCCAGAACGAGCGCAGCCAGACACAGAACCGCGAAAACGCGATGAAGGTGTTGCGCGCGCGCCTGGCCGAGCTGGAAGAGCAAAAGCGCCGCGAGCAACTGGCCGAGCTAAAGGGCGAGCACATCAAGGCCGAGTGGGGCAGCCAGATTCGCTCCTACGTCTTGCATCCTTACCAGATGGTCAAGGATCATCGCACCGAGTACGAAACGGGCAACACCGCCGCCGTGTTGGATGGGCGGCTGGACGAGTTCATGGAAGCGTACTTGCGATCCACGGTCGGGCAAGCCGCCTGACGTTTTTCACCAGTAGGGCGGCATCCCGATGCCGCCCCAAAGGAGAATCCCATGAGCACCGAACCGGTTGACGAATTCTTGAGACGAGTCGAGGCCGTCGAAGATCGCTTTCGCTCGATGCAAGACGACATTGCGCTGCGCTGGGTGAACGATGCCCTGGGAGATATTGATACCGCGCTGCGCGATCTGCCCACTTCCGTTCAGCAGGCGCGCTCGCGCGGCTATGTCTTCAAGAGCTATCTCGAAAAAAAGACCGAGGTGCTGGCCCAGCAATGGACTGAGCTGCGCCCGCGCGTGACGAGCGCGGTGGACGAGCACAGCCGCGCGCTGCGCTACCAGTCCGACTTGTTCCAGCAGCGCCTGCCGTTCCTGCGCCCTAATCGCAGTGAGGTCGAGCTTGCCACCGCCGAGTCGGCCCTGAGCGATCTCGAAAGCCGCGTCCGCGCCGCCAAAGGTTCTATCGAGGGGATGTACGACGCACTGCAGGGAAATCTCCGGCAGGCGACCGACCAGGTCAAAGAGATTACGTGGGTGCTCGACCAAGTGGACGGCGCGACGTTCAAACTCTACCCCGGCGAGGGCGTGGTCTCGGCAGTCAAGGCCCAGTGGATGACGAGCGAGAAGGAAGGGCCGAAAGGCGTTTTCTATCTGACCGAAGAGCGCGCGCTGTTCGAGCAGAAAGAAGAGATCGCCACGAAAAAGGTCTTGTTCATCGCCACCGAAAAACAAAAGGTGCAAGAACTAAAATGGGAAGCGCCGCTCAGTCAGATCGAGTCCGCGCGAGCCAGCGAAAAAGGCGGCGCGATCCTGGGGATCGGCAAGAAGGAAATCCTCGAGTTCGGCTTTGGCACAAGCGTCAAAGTGCGCTCGGCGCTCTTGCGGCTGGAGGCCGATTCCGACGCCTGGCAGGCGCTCATCGGGCGCACCAAGTCCGGCGACATTGCCGGCGAGCGGATCGCACCCAAGGACAAGGTCGCCGTCGAAGCCGCCCGCGCTGCGCCGACCAAGTGCAACGTCTGCGGCGCGACGATCACGCAGGCCGTCGTCAAAGGCATGACCGAGATCAAGTGCGAATATTGCGGGACGGTGATACGACTCTAGGGGCTAACATATTGAGCGACATTCTACTCACTCTTGTCATGCCAGCCTACAACGAAGGCAAGCGCATCGGGCTGGCGCTGGAAAAAACGCTGGCCTACCTGGGCCAGCAACCTTTCAACAGTCAAGTCATTGTGGTGGACGACGGCAGCCGCGACCACACCGCGCAGGTCGTTGAGGATTTCTGCGCTCGCACGCCCACTTTTCTCAAGGGGACTTACCTGTGCCTGCTCCGCAACGAGACCAATCGCGGCAAAGGCTACTCTATCCGTCGGGGCGTGGCGGAGGCCGAGGGTCACTTTATCGGCTTTGCGGACGCAGACTATAAAACGCCCATTGAAGAATTTGACAAGATTCTCCCCTGGCTGCAAAAAGGCTGGGACGTGGTCATCGGCTCGCGCGGACTGGACGAGTCGCGCATCGAAGTCGCGCAACCGATTCACCGGCGACTCGGCTCCAAAGCCTTTGGCATGGTGATGCACTGGCTTATCGGCCTGCCCGACATTCGTGACACACAATGCGGCTTCAAGTTCTTTCGGCGCGAGGCGGCGCTGGACGTTTTTTCCCGCCAGCAAGTGAACGGCTACATGTTCGACGTCGAGTCGCTGGCGATTGCCGACGGGCTGGGGTATCGCATCCAGCAAGTGCCCATCCGCTGGCGCAACGACGCCGACAGCCGCTACCAAGTCGTGAGCGGCACGCTGCGCAATTTCAAGGAGCTGATGCGCATTCGCTTTGGGCTGTGGCGCAACCCGCCCCAGAGGGAGCGCCGGTGATCCGTCCTCGCGCGTTGGCTCTTGCGCTGGCGCTAACCGCCACGCTGGCTGTGGCGGTCTTTTTTCGCGCCTACCAGATTGACCGCATCCCGCCGCTGCTGCTGTTCCTCGGAGTCGGACTGGCGATGCCGCTCGAATGGGCCTGGCGATGGGCTAGCGCGAATGGATTGCTTCGCAAGTTGGCTGCTATTGACCTCACGCTGGTTGCCGCGATTGCCGTGCTCTATAGCATCGGGCTCACGTATCACGATTACTTTGTGATCTTTGGGCGCTTGGGTGAGCTGCCGCTCGTCTTTCAAGAAAACCTTACGGCGTTCGTGCCTCTCGGCCAGGCGGATCAAGCTCAGCCGTTGGCGCAACACGATGCGCCGCCTTGCGGCGATAGTTACGCCACACAATACTGGCAGGTCGGCGATGTCGTGCAGGAGTGCATTGCCATTCAACTTTCACCGGACTTGTCTGGCGACTATTCGCTGCGCATCGGACTGTATCACACGTACCTCAACACCCGGCTGGCTATCGCATCAACTGACCGGCCCAGCCAGGATGATATGCTTCTAATGGGAACGGTCCGCCTGGGCGGAGCAAAATGACAGGCCGCGCCCCGCGCCTTTCATTCTCGGTCTGGACTGCCCTGGCGCTGCTTGGCATCCTTGCGCTGGCGGCCGGCTTGCGCTTTTTCCAGATTGACCGTCTTCCGCCGGGTCTTTCTTACGACGAGGCGTGGAACGACCGGCAGGCGCTGCGCGTCGTCCAAGGGCGCGGCTACCCATTGTATTTTGTGGACGAGCGGAGCGATGTGGAAGAGCCGCTGCACATCTATTTGATCGCGGGGCTATTTGCGCTGGTAGGACCACACGCCCTCGGCGGGCGATGGGTCTCGGCGCTCCTGGGCACGCTCACTGTTCCTTTGCTTTTCCTGGCTGCGCGAGAGATGTTGCGCGCGGCCCCTTCCCCCCGCTCTCTCTCCCTGCCAGGGAGAGGGGAAACGACTATTTCGCTGTTGGCCGCATTCATCTTGGCGACGCTTTACTGGCACGTCCACTATACGCGGCTGGGGATGGAGCCGCCGACCGTGCCGGCGATGGCGACGCTTGCGTTCTGGCTGTTGTGGCGAGCGTTCAACCGGGGCGGTGCGTTGGACTATGCGCTGGCGGGTAGTGTGTTGGGTCTAAGCCTGTACACGCATCCTTCGGCGCGCTTTTTGCCCATCGTCGTCGTGTTGTTCACCGTTTGGCGATGGAGCACAGACCGGAGATTGATTCGCCGAGAGGTGTTGCGTTTGGGGGTACTGGTTGTTTGCGCACTGATCGTCTTTGCGCCGCTGGGCCTGTTCTTTCTGCAAAACCCCGATCTGTTCTTTTATCGCGCCGGGCAGGCGTCCGTGATAACGTTCAGTGGCGGAGTGCGGCCGATCTTGGACAACGCGATCCAAGTGATCGGGGGGCTGTTCTGGCGAGGCGATACCAACTTGCGACTAAACTTGCCGGGCCGTCCTGGGCTGGACGCGGTTCAGTCGCTCTTGTTCGTCATCGGCGCGATCTATGCTCTTGGCCGCGAGCGGCGGCGTGCGCTGGCCTTCCCGCTCATTTGGACGGGCGTCATGCTCCTGCCCAGCGTCTTTTCGGACTCGGCGCCGCACTTTGGGCGGATGCTCGGCGCGACGCCCGCGATTACGATCCTCATTGCGTTGGGATGCGCGCAGCTTTTGCAGACAGGCTCCGCAGTCCGCAATCCGCAATTCGCAATCCAGAGGGCGGCTCGACTCGGTCTAGCAGTGGCGATTGTAGCGCCAGTGTATTCGGCGGTGCGGATGGGGCGCGATTATTTTGTGACATGGGCGCGCGACCCGGGTCTTTACACGGCCTTTGACGTGGGGCTGCGCGAATCCGCCGAGTATCTCGCTTCACTGCCGCGCGACGAGCTGATCTCGCTTTCGCCTGTGGACCGCGACCTGCCGATCTTGCGCTTTACGTTCCGCGACGACGTTTCGCGCCTCAAGACGTTCAACGGTCGCCGCTGCGCAGTGTATCCGGCTCAGTCTGAACGCGATTGGACGCACGTTGCCATCGTCGCCCAAGAAACCAACTCGCTCAATGCGATTCAGCGCGCTTTTCCGTTTGGTCTGGCGGTCAAGAAATTCTTTGATGTCGGCGCGCCGTATGCTATCGCTTATCGCGTCCAGGCAGGCGCTCGCGCGCAAATTTCGCAAGAAGCACTCGCCCTCTTTGGCGAGCAAGTTGCGCTCGTCAACCTGCAAATCCCGAGCGATACCATCCGCTCCGGAGAGACGCTGCCTGTCACCATCGCGTGGCAGAGCCGCGCGGCGACCAATGCGGACTATACGATCTTTGTTCACCTCACGCATCTGCTCGATCGGCCACCCACAGCGCAAGAGGACGCGCAGCCATGCGACAATTCGTATCCTACCACGTGGTGGTCGCCCGGAGAAATTATCCAGGAGAATCACCGCATCGTCATTCCGGCCAATACGCCGCCGGGCCCTTATTTGCTGACAACGGGTATCTATGATGCGACGACCGGCAAACGGTTGCTGCTGCGCTCGCCTCCCGCGCAACCGGGCAATCAATATGTCCTGGGGTGGGTGACGGTCACACCCTAGACCCGCAGGGTTTCCCAAACCCTTTGGGTCTACTTTAACTCGAACCCTTGCTGGCTCAACACCTGACGCAAAAAGGTGCGCGTGGGCTGCGAGACGCGCCGGGCCGAGTGCTCCATCCAGCCATAATTTTCCATTGACTCTGGCTTGCCCGGCGCGGGCACCTGGCGACCTTCGTAAATGCCGGTGGCGATCATGGCCCGGTCGTACTCGCGCAAAGCCTCATCCTCTCCGCTACGATCATACGTCTCCCAATGCAGGACCGCCCGCATCGAAAGCCGGGGCCGCAGCGCGGCCGCAGCCGCCGGCCAGCCCACCGTCAGGCCGGTGATGGGAAAGACGAGGCGCGGCAGAGCCAGCAAGTCAATCACCTCGCGCGGCTGGTTGCGGAGGCTGCCGATGTAGCAAATGCCCAACCCCAGCGACTCGGCAGCCAGCGTAGCCGTCTGCGCCGCAATCACCGCGTCTATCGCCGCCAATAGAAAATTCTCGACGTATTCCGTCACCTGCTTGTAGCCGCGCAGTTGGCACGCGCGCTCCAACCGGCTGAGGTCGGCGCACCACGCCAGAAAAACCGGCGCCTGGGCAATGTGCGCCTGGTTGCCGCACAGCTCGGCCAGACGCGCGCGCTTGGCCTCATCCGTCACGGCGACGACGCTGTACATCTGCAAGTTGGACGAAGTCGAGCAGCGCTGCGCGGCGGCGACGATCATCTCGACCATCTCGCGCGGAACAGGGTCAGGCTTGTACTGGCGAACAGAGCCGTGGCAATGGATCAGCTCGATGGTCGGTGTGGTCATGGTTACTCCAGTTCGTTCAAGATGATGCCCGGTTCTCTAGCGCCTCTTTGATCGCCGCATCACGCATCACTTTTCAAAGAATGCAATGTGCCCCCGGATGTTGGTGATCGCCGGGTCGCGCAACTGCCCGGTGACCGTCGCGCCCAGATAGACATCGTAGGGCAGCACGCCCGGGTCGCACACGCGCCAGTGACCGGCCAGCGCCATAATTTCGTCCGGCGTGCGCAGGTCAAACGCGACCTTGAACGTGCGCTGGTAGACGTCCAGGAGGCGCTTGGTCGCCAGCGTGATCTCGCTGGTGCTGGACGAGACGAATCCCAGCACGAGGTGGCTGCCGGGCGCGGCCCAATCGTACAGCACCCGCAGCGCACGGCGCAGCGCTGCCCCGGAAAGAAAATACGAGATGCCCATGTACGTGATGGCAACTCGCCGCAGCGTTCCAAACAACTCGGCCAATTCCGCGCTTTCCAGCATCGCTTCCGGCTCCGAGGCATCGCAGTGGATGTAGCGCACGTTGGGCGTATCCTCCAGGATTTCGAGCGAGTAGGCCATCGTCAACGGGTCAATATCGGAATAGAGCACGCGCGCGTCAGAGTGGACGGCTTGCGCGACGAGATGGACATTGCCCTGCGTGGGCAGGCCGGAGGCAAAGTCCATAAAATACTTGTGGCCGATTCGACCCAGATGGCCTACGGCTTG
>Ga0315284_10007826_pt1 | contig 15252 bp, 11 predicted proteins | sample YL17G09_16_MG_FD_203696 | JGI IMG/M metagenome (GOLD analysis project Ga0315284, IMG submission 203696) | Sediment microbial communities from Yellowstone Lake, YNP, Wyoming, USA - YL17G09_16 | ecosystem: Environmental > Aquatic > Freshwater > Lake > Sediment | place: USA: Wyoming | collected... | reverse complement strand
GACAAGGGCCGCATCGAGTGGTGGTCGTATGAGCTGAAAGATCGCGCCGCGAAGGCCGCAAAGGAGTAGGAGAGGCGGGCGCCAAGCGACCGGTGCCCTCCTCATGGATTCTGCCGTGGACAGGGGATGCAGCATGGTTACCGCACTTCGTCTGTGTGCCGCTGCAAGCATCGGCGTGTGGCTTGCCGCTTCCGCCATCGCCGCCGATGCTCGCAAGACGCCTGATGGCGCCCGCCCCGACCCTCGCCTCGACCAGCGCATCAGCGTTTCGGTCGCGTATGATTCCCTCCAGGAGTTGTGCGCGAAGCTAGGCGCGCTAAGCGCGCCCACTGACCCTGCGCAAGCTGGTGCCGGCGAGGCAGATGGGCGGCCGCAGAGGGCCGCCCCTACGGGAGAGACAAATGCTGCCCCGGCCTCCTCCGCGAGCCCGCGCGATCAGGAGATCGCGCGCCCAATCTCCGTCGAGATCACCGTCGACCCCGCGATCAAAGAGCACAAGGTGGTCGTCCGCGTCAAGGATCAGCCCTTGCGCGAGGTGATGCGCCAGATCGCGGTGCTCTTCGACTTCACCTGGATGCAAGGGCCGCAGGAGCACCCGCGGTACCACCTGATGCAGAACTCCGCGCGGGCGAAACTCCCAGCCGACCTGCGCAAACGTTTCGTCGCCGAAAAGGAGAGCCGTTATCGGCAGGTCTTCAAGGACGTCCTCCGCGCACTTCGCGCGACGCCCGACGAGCTGCGCGAATTGGCGAAGACGGATCCGAATGCCGTGGCCCTGGCGGTGTACAATGCCGAGGGATACGCGGCCCTTACCGCCCTGGACGAGGCCTCGGCCGACGCCGTCCTCGGGGGAAGCGCCCTGGTTCTGCCGTTCGGCGCTCTCTCCTCGGACGCGCAGGCGAAGGTCATGGAACGAGTGCAGCGCCTGGAGTCTGGGGACGAGGCGGCGGGGCGCGAGACGGACCGGCCTTGGGAGCAAGCCCAAATCAGGTTCGAGCGCCGCGAGCAACCATCGGCGATCAGCATCACGATAGACATGCCGCAGCGTGACGGCACCCAGCGACGCACTTCTTTCACTCTGGGATGGTTCACGCCAGAGCCTCCCTGGTCCCGTTTCGCAAGGGTGCTTGCGAGAGTCGAGGATCTCAACCTGTCCCGGGCAAACGAGGCGGTTCAGAAGCTGGAAACGCTTGAAGCCGAATACGGCATCAACATCGTTGACAAGGCGGACCGCCAGGCCTCCGACGCCGTGCCAGAATGGGCGCGATCCAAGGCAGTAGTCGAGGCGCCGAAAGCCAGCGCCCAGCACGTATCCATTGGCACGTTCCCACCCACGCTGCCCCTTCTGCTCCGGACCGCAGCCGAGCGGTTGGACATCAACCTGGTGGCTGACTGCTTCTGGACCCATCGCGACACCGGCACTAGATTCGCCGGCTGGACATACCCATTGATCAGGGACGCCGATAGAAACTACTACGTTGATACCAACCCTGAGTACACTCTCTATCGCATCTGCGGGCAGCGCGGGCGAGGCTGGATTAAGGACGGGGGCTTCTTCCGCGTGCGCAACCTGCTGTGGTTCGTGGACGACCCGGAGGAGGTGCCTGCGTCGGTGCTCCGGCAGTGGATGCGGCGCACCGACCACGAGAAGCATGCCGCGCCCGAAGATTACGTGTATCTGGCCACGAGCTTATCGCAACGGCACGCGGAGAACATTGCGTTGACCGACTACTGGGATGGGACCAGCGAGCCGACCATTATCGACCATGCGCGCGCGGTCTCGTACGCGGCCGGATACTACGCGATGAAGCTCTATGGCCTCCTTCCGCCAGGCTTGCGCGAACGCGCCCAGACGGCCGGCATCGATGTTAACACCGAGCTGCCCGAGGATCCGCTGCGGATGGTCGAAAAGCTCCTGACGGAGGACCGATCGTATAACAATCAACCGCTCATCGACAGGCTGACGCCCGAGCAGCTTTCGAACCTGCGCTTATGGATCGGCCGACGAGAGGCCGAAATGTCTCCTGACGATACGGGTGGGAGGGAAGGCGTGCATGAGCATTCCTTCTGTGTCGAGCTGTGGAGCGGCGCGACGCCCACATGGGCAGACGAATGGGCGAAAGGCAGCGTTTGGGCCGGATCGTACTGGACGTACCGCACGCAGGACCCCGACAAGGTGGGCAAGCTCGTCGAGCCGTACGCCACCATAGAGAAAGAGCGCCAGCGCAAGGCGAAATAGGGACGGTTACGGCTTCCGGGCCTCGGACCGGGACAGGAACCCATTTCCGAGATTGGCGGCCCTCCGCCAGTTCCTATACCTCCATGGGTTCCTGTCCCCGTACCCCATGAATAACCCGAGGTAGGACAGGGGCGGCTGCATGCCGAATTATAGAGTGTTTGGCATTAGCGGATGGCAGTTGATGCCAAACACTCTTCCGGACGAGGTTCTTTCGATGCAGATGCAAGGATCCGCGGGATTCCCGCAATCCAAGAACCTCGATAAGTATGCAGCGGCCCAATGAAGTATCTCCTGCGATTGGTTCCTCTGCTGGCCCTCGCCGTGCTCCTCGGCGGATGCGCGCGGCGCGAGTCGGGCAAGATCAAGCTCGTCGTTTGGGGCATGGAGCAGAGCGACGAAAGCCAGGGCCAGGATGCCGCCGTCGCCGAGTTCATGCGCCGCCACCCCAACATCGACGTCCGCCTGCTCTCGATGGGCGCGGGCGAGATGAACCCCCAGAAGCTCATGACCTCCATCGCGGGCCGGGTTCCGCCCGACATCGTGCGCCAGGACCGTTTCACAATCGGCGATTGGGCCTCGCGCGACGCCTTCCGCTGCCTTGACGACCTCATCGCTCGCGACCACATCAAAGCAAGCGATTACTACCGCGCGTGCTGGCAAGAGGCGGTGTACCGCGGCCACGTCTATGCCATACCCTATGGCACCGATGACCGCGCCCTCTACTGGAACCGCGACCTGTTCCGCAAAGCCGGTCTCGACCCCGACAAGCCGCCGCGTACGTGGGACGAGCTGGTGAGATACGCCAAGCTGTTGACCAAGCGCCGCCCCGACGGCTCGTTCGACCAGATCGGCTTCATCCCCAACTACGGCCAGGGATGGCTCTACATCTGGTCGTGGGAGATGAACGGCGAGTTCATGAGCGCCGACGGCCGCACCTGCACCCTCGATAACCCCCGCACCCGCGAAGCCCTCGAGTGGGTCGTCGGCGTCTATGACATGCTCGGCGGAGCCGATGCCATCAACGCGTTCAGCGCGACGTTCCTGAGCCAGGCGTTCGACCCGTTCTTTACGGGCAGGGTCGCGATGAAGATCGACGGCAACTGGGTGCTCAACAGTATCGCGCGCTGGGCGCCGCAGCTGGATTTCGCGGTCGCCCCCGCGCCGGTGCCGGTCGAACGCTTGCGCGGCGATCCGCCCTTCGGCCCTGCTCAGGACAAGCCGTTCAACACGAGCGAGCCGAAGTACATCACGTGGTCGGGCGGCTTCTCGCTGGTCATCCCGCGCGGCGCACAGCACGTCGAGGAGGCGTGGGAGTTCATCAAGTGGATGACCGGCGTCGAATCGAACCTCATCGCCAATGACGCGCAGCGCAAGTACAATCTCAGTATCGGCCGGCCCTTCGTGCCGAATATGTCAGCGCACATCCCGTCGGACGAGGCGGTGTTCCGGCGTTTCGCCCCCGAGGATGCCAAGTTCCGCGAGCCCCTGCGCTTGTTCATGGACATGATGAAGGTAAGCAAGTTTCGCCCCGTGACCTTCGTCGGGCAGCGCCTGTGGGACGAGCATGTCCGGGCCTTCGAGACCGCGATCTACCACAAGAAGACCCCCGCCGTGGCGCTGCGCGAGGGCCGCGTCGTGGTGCAGAAGGAGCTCGACAAGGTCTTCAAGAAGGGGTACCACCCGCTGCTCGACTGGCGCGGGCCGATCGCGCTCATCGCGATGGTGTTCCTGGCGATGTTCGCCGCGGTGTGGCGCCTGGCGCGACGGTCGGGGCCGGTGGGACGGCTCATGCGCGGCGAGGCGATCAGCGGCTATCTCTTCGCGTTACCGTGGATGATCGGTTTCCTCGTCTTCACCATCGGGCCGATCCTGGTGTCGGTGGTGTTGAGCCTGTGCGACTACGACGTGCTGCATCCCGCGCGGTTCGTCGGGTGGGCGAATTACCGCGACCTGTTCGGCGGCGATTGGTCCTACGTCTGGAAAGCGCTGACGAATGCCGCCTACCTCGCCGGCCTGGGCATCCCGCTGGGCATGATGACCGGCCTCGCCATCGCGATGCTGCTCAACACGCGCGTCGCCGGCATGTCGTGGTATCGCACCTTCTATTATCTGCCGGCGATTGTGCCGACCGTGGCGAGCGCGGTGCTGTGGCTGTGGGTGCTGAACCCATATGATTACGGGTTGGTCAATGCGGGATGGAAGGCGACGCTGACGTCATGGTTCGGCGTGTCGGCGCCGACCTGGCTCGCGAGCGAACAATGGGCAAAGCCGGGCCTGATCCTCATGGGCCTGTGGGGCGCGGGCGGAGGCATGATCATCTGGCTCGCGGGATTGCAGGGCATCCCGCAGCACCTCTATGAAGCGGCGGAGATCGACGGCGCGGGGCCGTGGAAGAAATTCATCCACGTCACCCTGCCCATGCTGTCGCCGACCATCTTCTTCATCATGATCATGGGCACCATCGGCGCGCTGCAGACGTTCGAGACGGTGTACGTCATGACCGGCGGCGTCGGCGGCCCCGTGGATGCGACCCTGGTGCCGGTGCTCTATCTCTTCAACAACGCGTTCCGGTTCTTCAAGATGGGCTACGCGTCGGCCTTAGCCTGGCTGCTGTTCTGGATCATCATGTTCTTCACGCTGATCCAACTGAAACTCGCCCCGCGGTGGGTGCATTACGAAGGGAGGTAGGCCGAATCCACAGATTTCACAGATTACGCAGATGTGGATGCGGCGTTGCTCCGGAGCCCCGACTGGTCGGAGCCAGCGAGGTGGGCTCTGTGGTCGGAGTCCGGTCGGCTGAATCCGTGTAATCTGCGGGAATCTGTGGATAGAGATCCGTTCGACCATGCGTGCGACGGCCTGGATAGCGACGATAGCGGTGACGTACGCGGCAGCGGCGTTGTGGCTGGCGTTGATGATTGACGCCGTGCGGCGCCGCCGCGTGTGGGACGTCATCGCCCTGCTTGCGGCGTTCGGCGTGGGCCTCGCCCTGTGGCTGACCGCCCCGCTTGCCCAGCCGCTGCGGCAGCTTGCGGCCGCCGCGCCCGTGTTTCTCTGCGGTGCCATCCTTTACCTCGCCGCCAACCGCCGCGACGCGACGTGGAAGCAGAAGACCCGCCGCCGGCGCGACGTGCGCCAGGTCGCGCTCCACCTCGTCCTCGCCACCGGCGCCGTAATCTTCAGCCTGCCGTTCGTGTGGCTCATCTCGACGTCGCTCAAGCCCGACGCACGGCTCATGGTCGTCCCGCCCGAATGGATCCCGCACCCGGTGCTGTGGGAGAACTATGGCCGCGCGCTGCGTTTCCTGCCCCCTGAGACCAAGCACGGCCTGATGTACTTCTGGAACACGGTGTACGTCAGCATCATGAGCATCACCGGCACCGTGCTCGCGGCATCGCTCGTCGCCTACTCCTTCGCGCGCCTGCGCTGGCCCGGCCGCGATGTCATCTTCGTCGTGCTCCTCGCGACGCTGATGCTGCCGTCCGCGGTCACCATGATCCCCGTGTTCCTGATCTACAAGTCGCTGGGATGGGTGGACACGCTGCGCCCGCTGTGGGTGCCGGCGTTCTTCGGCGGCGCGTTCAACATCTTCTTGTTGCGCCAGTTCTTCATGACCATCCCGCGCGACCTCGAGGACGCGGCCAAGATTGACGGCTGCTCGTTCTTCGGCATCTACTGGCGCATCATGCTGCCGCTAATCAAGCCCGCGCTCGCCGCCATCGTCATCATGACCTTCATGGGCTCGTGGAACGACTTCATGGGGCCGCTGATCTACATCAGCTCGCCCGAGAAGATGCCCCTCGCCTACGCGCTCCAGCTCTACCAGTCGGCGCACTCCGCCGAGTACAACCTGCTCATGGCGGCGGCGACGATGATGGTGGTGCCTGTGGTGCTGCTGTTCTTCTTCACCCAGCGCTACTTCATCCAGGGGGTGACGCTGACGGGGATCAAAGGGTAGGTGCCCCCTGGGTACTGGTGCGCCGTAGCGTGACGGCGCTCACGAGATTGTGCTGAGCGGCAACGCTCGCGTAGTAGGAGACTGCGCGTAGGCTGCCGAACATCGCGTCACGGAGCCTCGGGACACGAGCATGACACGCGACGACATCATCCGCATATTGACCCAGCATCGGGCCGAACTGGAGAAACTGGGAGTCAAGTCCCTGTCGCTGTTCGGGTCCGCCGCCCGTGACGAAGCAACGGCCGGCAGCGACGTCGACGTCCTGGTCGAGTTCTCGGTGCCGGTCGGTTTGTTCAAGTTCCTCGACGTGAAAGCCTACCTCGAAGATCTTCTTGGCGGCTCGGTGGATCTGGTGACGCCTGATGCCCTGAAGCGCCAACTGCGCGACAGTATCCTCGCTGAGGCGGTCGATGCGCTATAAGGAGTGGAAGCTACGGCTGGAGGATATCCTTGAGGCGATCGCCACGATCGGTCGCTACACGGCCGGAATGGACTATGAGGCATTCCGCGCGGACGGCAAGACCGTGGACGCCGTCGTGCGTAACTTGGAGATCATTGGCGAGGCAGCGCGTCACGTTCCGGACGCCGTCCAGAAGCGATATTCCGATGTGCCGTGGGCCAGGATGCGCGACATGCGCAACGTCCTGATCCACGAGTATTCCGGCGTCAGCGTGCCGATCGTGTGGCAGACCATTCGAGATGACCTGCCGCCGCTTGTGCCGCGCTTGCGCAAAGCTCTGGACCAGGGCTAGCCCCAGGCAGAACACGAGCTCGAACACGCTCATGGCGGCGGCGACGATGATGGTGGTGCCCGTGGTGCTGCTGTTCTTCTTCACCCAGCGCTACTTCATCCAGGGGGTGACGCTGACGGGGATAAAAGGCTGATCGAATCGGGGATGGTGAGCCGCAGGCTTGGCGCAAAGGCAGCGTCGCAGCGCGGCGCCCGCGGATTGTCACTCAGAGCGGCGCGTCAGCGGGAAGCGAAGAGTCTCGGAGGCGGCCTGCGATAGGCTGTGGACAGCGGATTCCCGCCACAGGCGGGTGAACTTCGGCCCGATACCGTCGGGCCTCCTTCGACTGGGCTCCCCTCGACTGCGCTCGGGGCAGGCGGGGTAAACAGGACAGGTCTGAATGACACGGCGCCTGCTTGGCTTCATGTCAACGGGCGATTCACATGACGGGCACCTTTCAGAGCGCACGATCGGCCAGGCATGTCCCGGCGCACCCGAGAACGCGGAGGGAATCGCGGAAGGCAGGATTGTCGGCGGCGTTATTCCACTCAGACACGCTCCGGGCCGAATCTGCGTTTGTTCGCGTTAGCTTGTCCTTCGAAACTTCAGCCCGGATTATTCATGACGAGTTCCGATCGTGTACATGGTGGCGTGATCGCGCTACGCGCGATTCCGGAGCGCGGTGCAACCGCGCACCGTCATGAATTATCCGCGCCCAGCGACGGGTCGCCGATGCAGCGGTCATCCCGCCGACGCGCTGTGGAGTATGAATAATCCAGGTTAGCGGAGGAGGATCCGCGGCAAGTTCCACGATGCGCCTCAACTTTGACCCAGAGGTAGATTACTACGAAGTGCTCCAGGTGCACCCGAAGGCGCACCCGGAGATCATCAAGCGCGCCTACCGCACCCTGGTCGCGCAGCTTCACGCGCACCCCGACCTTGGCGGCAGCCACCAACAGATGGTGCTTATCAACCGCGCCTACGAGGTGCTGAGCAATCCCGAATTGCGTGAGGAATACGACCGCTGGCGCCAGAGCCAGACCGGGGCTCAGTCGCCACCTAGCGCCCGCCCCGCGCCGCCCCCTTCGGCTCCGCGCGAGCACAGCGCCAGCGCGGGTGGCATCACCGCCGTGTGCTTGAAGTGCGGGCGGCGCAACCGCGTGCCGCAGGAGATCGGCCTTGCGCGCGCGCGCTGCGGGTCGTGCGGCGAGAGGCTCATCCCTTCCGCCGCGGACCGGCCCGCTGCGCCTGGGGTGCGGCCGCGCCGCACTCCGGAGCGCCATGAAGTGGCGCCAGAGGAATCCCCTGATGCGCCCCCGTCCCGCCAGCGGCGTGAAGCGTCCCGCCGTTTACCCCAGGATCTGTACAACGAATTGTGCCGCGAGGGTGAGCTTCGGGTTCAGCTCGAGCGCGTAGCGCGCGGCAGCCGCATCGTCTGTCGCCGCTGCCATCAGCCGTGGTGGGCGCCGCACTCGGGCAAGCCGCCGCAGCGCTGCCCCGATTGCGGCTCCGAGGACTGGCTGACGTTTCGGCTGTTCAAGTGCGCGGCGTGCGGGCACGAGTTCGAGACCAACAGCCTGCGGGCGTGGCCCTACCTGCTGTACCCGAGCTGCCCCGGATGCGGAGCACGCAACTGGAACCGCGGTGCCGAGCGCAGCCCGCTGCGGCGGATCATGCGGCTGTTCTCACGCGTCCGAGCAAATAGAGACTAATCGCCCGCGGACGGTCCTGCGCGCAGTCTGTTCAGGGTCTTCACGCAACTCTCATGGATTGCCTGTTCGGCACACCCTTCAACGTCGTGCGATTTCCTCCGCCTTGATATCCACCACACCCACGACGCGGCCCTGCTTCGTAAAGAAATTGATGCGAACCCAGTGCATGCCCACAGGCCCGCGCGCGTGATACCAAAATTCCAGCTCGACTGACGGTCCCTTGGGGCCGGGAGACGACCGGATCGACGCCTCGACGTTGGGCGATGTTGCGACGGCGCGAGTAGCCTCTGCAAAGTACTCGGGGTGGGCATACTGCTGCGAGGGAGAGAACGTCATCGCAAAGCGTCGTTCGCTGCCCAGGGGCACCCGTACCGGGCCATATACCTGGCGGCCATACGGCAGCCAGGTCGCGAACGCGCCGCGAAGGTCTGGCTCCCGTTCCCCCAGCGCCAGCAGTTCCGGTATTCTGTTGGCGAACTGGTAAGGAAAGCCTTTCGGTTGGGTCAAGGCCAACGTGAATTGGATCCAGGCGGCGTTGCGGATGTCGGTGTCCGGGTGGCTCAGCAGCACTTTCCATGCCTGGAATACCTTGTCCGCCGAGATCGCCGCCGGACAACCGCTGGTGATTCCCAATATTGCAGTTGACCCGAGCTCGCGGACATCTGGATACGGGCTCTTGAGCAGGCGCATCCATTTCGAGAAGAGCGCCGGCTGTTGAGGGGTTGTATCGGAGAGATAGGTCTGGAGCGCCTGCGCACCCGCCCGGCGCGTCAAGTACTGTCGGCTCTCGGCCGCTCGCAGAAGAATCCGCACGCCCCAGCGAGACTGACGCAGGGTCTCGGCGGCGCGCTGCGGCTGGAACGCGTACAAATCAACAGCGGCGGCGGGCACTACGAGCAGCGGGCGGGCCAGAAGCAGTGCGGTGAACGCCAAGCCCGCCAAAGGCATCAGCCGCAGCCGCCCCGCTCGCCCTTCTGGCTCGACCTGCGGGAGCTGGCGTAAGGCGCCCAGCACCAGGTACACCAGCCAGGCAACGGGCCCGAACACCAGCGCGAACGCGGCCCAAATCCACGCGCCAAATGCATCCGCACGGTGATGATAGAGCAAGATGGCAGCGGCGGACAGCAGCCACACGATGCCGAACCAGAGCCAGACAGTGGTGGCTGCTCGGATAACCTGCTCACCCCACAGCGGCGGCGCATAGGCGATGATCGCGGTGCCGCTGTAGGTCTGTTTGGTGAGGCCGCGCGGCGTTAGACGACCCAGATCCACACTTTCAAAAGAAACCGCCGGGATGCCCACCGTCTTCAACTTCCCCTTGAGTGGGTCCGATGAAGCGCCCGGCGACGCAGCGCGCTTGCCTGAGGCCCCGAACCTGATAAGGAACCAGTCAGCTTCAGGCAATGGCTTGCCTTGCCAACCCAACGTGGGATCGCTGAACAGCAACTTGCCGGAGGGATCAACGATGCCCATCCAGGCAGCGAGCGGATTAGCCTCGCGGTATCGCAGCAGCGTGTACGCGTAATCCATGGGATCGGGGTGCTGATAGGCCGCGGTCCACAATCTGTCATCTTGGGCCTGGCTCGCGACAATCAGCCCCGGCCGAATGGCAGACATGACCACGTAGAACCAGAGGCCCATCGCCGCGCACAGGGCCACCGCGAACAGAACGAGTCTAGCAAAGCGGATTCGCACCGTCGCACCTCCGGTCCAACCGTGATGGATCGCGTACAGAGATTGCCCGAGCGCGCCCAGGTCGCCGAGGCACTCAAGCGCTGCCTTTCGCGCCTCATCCGCGTCCTGGCTCTGCGCCCGCAGCTGGGCCTCCGCGTCCTCAAGGTGGCTCGTGATCTCCGCCTCGATGTCGGCGCGATGCCAGATGGGCAGGCGTAAGCGATCGCGCAGACGCTCGAGCTCCGGCCTCACCGGCCGAACTCCAGCACCAAGCGCGTGGCTTCGACATGCGCCTCGAATTCGCGGCGGCCTTCAGAGAGCGCCTTGCGGCCGGCTGCCGTGATGGTGTAGTAGCGACGGTTAGGCTTGCCCCGCTGCTGGCGCCACTCGGTTTTCAGCAATCTGTCCTTCTCCAGTTGGTGCAGCACAGGGTAAAGACTGCCCTCCTTGAAGCGGAAGTGGTTCTGGCTGCGCGCATCGAGCTCTTTGATGATGCGGTAGCCGTACATCGGCTCCTCGTCGATCAGGCTCAGGACGAGCAGGGCGATGTGGCTGGTCGAAGCGAGAGTCTTCCCTGTGTCGTTCATGCGGAACACCTCCAACACCTAGGCCAGCATAGCATAGGGCGGCTAGGTATGTCAAGACTACGCTTGGGGGTCGGATGAGAGTGCGCAAGGTGGGGGACTGGCCGGGTACTGCATGGGGCCCTTCCGCAGGCTCAGCATGAACATGCCATGCCCGCGAGAACCGCGGGGCGGTTCGCGGACCGCCCCTACAAGGCGACGCGGCTCCGCGCCGCGGATTCGGCTCGTTTTCAGCGTTTGACGGACTTCCACCGCTCCTCGAACCATCGGTAGAACTGCTCCGAGTCCGCCTCCTCCGAGGCCAGCTTCATGCGCGCGTGGGGGCGGCCCTGGATATACGCGAGGTGGGATTCGAACGCGGTCTGATCAATGTTTCGATCGACCTCGATGAAATGCCGCAGCGACGAATCGGGCGCCTCGTACTCGGAGTCGGGCGGAGTGGCGCAGAGATAGGTCACCAGCATCACATCCTCGTCGCTCACCTTCAACTCCGGCCATCGCGCCCCGATCATCTGCGCCATGTCATCATCCTGGTCCGCGCAGCGCGCCGCGTACTTCTCCAGTGTATCGACTGCATCCGCCAGGAACGCGCCGATCGCCCCGCCCGGCCCGTAGAGCTTTCCGGCCGCGAGCATCGCCGCGTCGTCCGAGGTGCCGCCGCCGGTGCGGTGCCTGATGTAGAGATAGCGCACGTGCTCGGATGAGAAATCGTCGCGGTCGCCCTTGTCGGCGATAATCAACCCAACGTCTCGGTAATGAGCGATCTGGTCCTCGTGATCGCCCTTGGCGAGCTTGCGCGCGTCGAGGTTCATGCGCTCCATCTGCTGCACGTCGACCAGGTAGCTGTGCCCGCCGCCGATGTTGATGTTGTATTTCGCCTCCACGCGCCGCCGCACATCGAGGTCATCGCGGCGCCCGCCGACGTAGAACCCGCGCAGCACGTTCGCGGGCTCCACCTCCACCTGGCGGAATAACCCGATATCGAGCACGCAGCCGGCGTCCTCGGCTATCAGCAGATTCGTCGCCTTCCCCGCAATGGCCGCGCGCAGCCAGTCCGCGATATCATCGATGAGAGCCTGGCGCTGATGGGCGATGAGCCTCGGATCGCGGCTGAGGGAGCGGATGATGTCGTCCATGGTGGTGTTGACGTATTGCCGGCCGCGGAAGGCCGCGTGGCCCTCATGCGCATGGCCTTCGACCGATTGCATCAGGATGGATTCCTCGACCACGCGCGTCGTGCGCAGGCGCGTGCCCGCGGCGAGCCATTCGAAGTCTTCGCGCACCACGTCGTGAGGGGCGACTCCCGGTTGTTGGTGGGCGTGCATGCGGCGAAAACGTGATGGCATAATCGTCTCTGCTCCTCGCGCCGCTCGCTGCCATCGCGCACCGTTCGGCGCCCGTTGGGGGCGAGCTGACGCGATTCCGGCGTGCTCTGGGGGTCTGGCGGACCGCTAAGGTTATCGCGGTATTCCCCCAGATACACGAACCTCGGTAAGAATGGTAAGCCATTCGCCCACGTGGCACCCGAACCTGCCTGAAGAGGCGGCCTCCCTGAGCGGCAGAGGCTGCCCTCTACGCCGCAGCGACGGCCCACTCTGCCGCGCGGCAGGAAGCGCCGCGGCACCGTCGTCCAGCGGCAGCGAACAACAGCGCGGGGCTCCTCGATCGAGGAGCCCCGCGCAACACAACAAACCAACTTCGCGCCGTGCTAATGCTTGGTCGGCTCCGCGGCGGCCGGTTCCCTGGGCTTGAGCCAGCTACCGGTGCGCGCCCACTCGTACTCCGGGCTGTTCCAGGCGCGCTCGGCGTATTCGGCGTAAGCGGCGCTCCACTCGCGTACCGGCTGGGCGAGACGGCCGATGATGTCCTCGGCGCCCTTGTGGGTCGGGTACACGCCCTCGACCTTGCTCAGCGCCTCTTCCAGCCACTCGTTGTGGTCGACGATGGGGCAAGGGCGCAGCGGGTTGGGGTCGCGGCGGTTGACGTCGCGGATGGCGCAAAAGAGCGGCGACTTGAGGACGTCCCACAGGTGCTGGCCGCGGGCGTACATGTCGTGGATGTTGTCGGCGGCGAAGTGCATGAAGACGCAGGGCTCGAGATCGCCGCGGAAGTTCAGATGCAGGTAGAGGGTGCCGGCGGACATGCAGCCGCCGGTCAGGCAGCCGTCGTTCCAGAAGTCGGCGGTAAAGATGGGGCGGGTGCGGCGCACTTGCATGATCTTGCGCCGCATGCGGTCGCGCTGCTCCGCCGTCGGCATCAGGTCAACGCTCGCATCTTGCCCCACCGGCACGAACATGAAGAACCACCCGAACAGGCAGCCCTTTTCGATCATCATGTCGAAGAACTCGTCGCGCTGGTAGACGTCCGCGTTGAGGCGGGTCACGGTGCCCGAGAACCCGAACATGATCCCCGCCGCGCGCAGCTTGTCCATGGTCTCGAGCGCCTTCTCGTACACGCCCGGCCCGCGGCGGAAGTCGGTCTCCGCCTTGAAACCTTCGATGCTGATGGCGGGGCCGACATTCCCCAGCTTCTGCATGCGCTCGATGGTGGCGTCCGAGATGCAGGTCCCGTTGGTGTAGATCTGGAAGACGCAGTCGCTGTGCTTCTCGTAGAGGTCGAGCATGTCGGGGCGCACGAACGGCTCGCCGCCGGAGATGGTGTACATGAAGACACCCATCTGCTTCGCCTCCGATACGGCGCGGTCAAGCGTCTCGAAGCTCATGGGGTCGGTGTCGCGCGGATATTCGCCGGCGTAGCAGCCGAGGCACTTGAGATTGCAGCGCATGGTCGGGCTGATGACCATGAGGTACGGCGGCGCCACCCCAAAGCGCCCCTTGAAATCCTGGCGAATCTGCTCCCCAAGGAAGGTCGCGTTGAGGCCCAGGTTGGTGATGAGGCGGCGGCGGTAGTTGGGGTGGAGCCGTGTCATCACCTTGCGCGCCAGCTCGAGTGAGGGGTGCTTGTTCTCGAAGAGGTCACGCAGTTGCTGGAGCGTCGCCTTGTGGTAGTCGTAGCGGGCGACGTAGCGCTCGAGGACGCTGATGAGCCGGATGATGCTTTCGTCGGAGCTGCGCGCGAACAGGCTCAGCAGAGGATCGGCGATGGCCTGGGTCGCCATCATCTTGGCGCGCATGCGCAAGCCCGGGACCGGGGCCTTCCAGGCAGCTTCCAGCGACATGGTCACACCTCCTGTGAGGCGGCAGGAACCCTGTCCGCCCTCGGTTACGTGTGTCCGCGTCCGCGCGCTGGGCGCGCCGCCGTCGGTAGCAGGGCCGGAGCTCGCCGACGGCAGTACTGTGCTGCGATGTAGTGGTGCCCCTCTCTCCAGCGCGACCGCGTCCGGTCACTCTTCGTCTCAGATACTACGACGCTATCGATTGCTTGTCAAGGTGTCATCGCCCACAACTTTGTGCGCCGTGGAACAAGCGCGCGATCCGCCGATGGCCCTGCGCCTGCGCCCAGGCGACGTGCCGGTTCGTATGCCGCACGCAGGCCTCGCGGCGTCGGCGGCGAAGACTGGAGTATCACCATCGTGCGGAGACGCCCACATGCCCAAGCGAAAGAGCGAGTCCGTCATCATGCTCGTCGGCGCGCATCCCGATGACGAGATCCACGCCGCCGGAGCTATCAGCAACCACACCTCGCGCGGCCACCGCGCCGTCATCGTCACCATGACCCGCGGCGGCATGGGCCACATGACCATGCCCAGCGAGGAGCTCAAACGCGTCCGCGCCCGCGAGGCCCGGGCATGCGCCAAGCTTCTCGGCGCGGAGCTGGTCATGCTCGACTACGAGGACAGCGCCCTGCCCCATTCGCGCGACGCCGCGCTCGAGCTCGCGCGCCTCTACCGGCAGTTCCGGCCGGTGTGCGTCTTGGCCCACAATCCCGATGACCGCCATCCCGACCACCGTAACGCCCACCAAGATGCAGTAGACGCGTTCTACCTTGCCTCGCTGCCGCTGCTCGACCTCGGCCACCCGTACCACGACGTGCGCCAGATCCTGCTCTTCGGCGGTCAGGAGCCCGACGTGTACGTGGATATCTCGCAGGTGATGGAGATCAAGATCCGGGCGGCGGCGAAGCACAAGTCACAGTTCGAGTCGTGGCTGGTGCAGCACAATGCGGGGGTAGATCGCAAGTATTCGATGCGCGACGCGTACGAGTTCATCCGCCGGCGCTCGGAGGTCTGGGGCTTCCAGTGCGGGGTGCAGTATGCGGAGGCCTTCACCTCGTACTTCAAGACGCCTCCGGCGCCGAGGGTGCTCCTGCCGGGGGTCGGTTGACGCCGTCGCGTGTGTAGGGCGGGCGCACCCTTCGACGGAGTTTACCCCTTCGGTCGCCCTCAGGGCAGGCT
>Ga0315284_10007823_pt1 | contig 15257 bp, 16 predicted proteins | sample YL17G09_16_MG_FD_203696 | JGI IMG/M metagenome (GOLD analysis project Ga0315284, IMG submission 203696) | Sediment microbial communities from Yellowstone Lake, YNP, Wyoming, USA - YL17G09_16 | ecosystem: Environmental > Aquatic > Freshwater > Lake > Sediment | place: USA: Wyoming | collected... | reverse complement strand
AAAATTATTTAACTCCGGAACTTCCAATATGCGTTCATGTTGAAACTTTTTATTAGATAATTGTATATTATTTTCTTCATTCAAATCATTTTTTAAAAGTTTTTCTCTTTCCCAAGCTTCATCTAATTTTCCGACAAGATATTTTTTAAAATAATATGGATTATTAAATGTATAATTTGTTCCTTTTTTCACAGTAATCCGGAATTTTATTATTTTACCATCTTTTTCATAAGGATTAACTAATTTTTTTTGCTCTGCATTATAATACCAAATTTTGCCAGTCTTAATTTCAACTATTGCAAATGAACAACTAGAATTATATTTTGATGGACTTTTTAATATTTTATTAGCGGCTTTCTTTGCAGCTTCCGCGGGATTAGCCCCGTGTATATTTCCGAAAGATTTGGAATCTACTATTATCTTATAATTTTTTTCGATTCTGCTCATTATTATATATTATAAAATTGTATTTTACTTATTTTTCTAATATTCTGGTTAAATTAGAATCATAAATAATTATTTTAGATTTTTCAATTATTGATAAGATCCCAAATATTATTTTGAATTGTTCTTTGAATTGTTCTTTAAATAATTTATCAGATTCATTCGAATTATTATTATTTTTTCCAAATTTAGTTAATTGTTCTTTTATTTCAGTAAATATTTCTTGAACAGTTTTTTCTTGATTGTAATAAGTAAAAAATTTAGCTTTTTGTTCATCTAATTTACTTCTATTCTGACTGCTATTTTTAATACATTCCGTCATAAATTCATTAATATTCATTATTATTTTTTTTTTATTCTCAACTAGTTCATTTGCATAATTTTCTGAGAAAAAACCATATTTATTATACCATGAGTTTCCACTACTTAAAATAGATAGTAACGATAATGAAATATATCTAAATTGTAAAGCATCGATATCGATTAACCTGATATTTGAAGCATCAGTTAACTTGATAAAATGAAGATAATCAAAACTTTTTGCATATTCAATTATTTTATTTAAATTTATTTTACCACTATAATGACATTTGTTAAGTTCAGATAAATATAAAACATTTCCAATTACATAAAAACGAATACAAAAAGATTGATATGAAAGATCATCATCAGAAAATATTTCTATTGATTGAATATCATTAATTACTGGTCCATAATCAAAATAATACTCTTCTTTAGGAAAAAACGTAAATATTGAATCATCCGGATTCTGTAAATCTGGTGGATATTTTCCGCCAACTTGTTTTCCCATCTTTTTAACAATAATCCGATATTTTACTAACTTTCCATTTTTACGATAAGGACGAACCAAATTTTCCTTAAATGCTTTATAATCCCAAATTTTTCCAGTCTTAACTTCAATCATAGAAAATCGGCTTATTTTATTACTAGATAATCTTAGTATTTTACTAGCTGCTTTTTTCGCTACTTCAGCCAGACTAATCCCGTGCATATTTCCGAATTGTTTGGAATCAACTACTATCTTATAATTTTTTAAATTGCTGATTATCATTTTATAATTAAATATAATTATAAAATATAATATTATTTCTATTACATATCATCATCAAATTCAAAAGAAGGATAAAATTTTCTTTCTTCATAGCCTATTGGTAAATCTATATCTTTATATTCTAACATAACACCTCCAATATTAAATAATAATTCATTCACAATTTTTTTATTATTCATTCTATTTGTAGAATTACCTGTATTATTTAAAATATTCGCAGAACTACTATTAGAACGGTGTATTGCTATAGATGTTTTATTTTGACTAATAGCTCCTTTATTATTTAAAATATTCGCAGAACTAGTATTAGAACGTTTTGCTGCTGTAGGTGTTTTATTTTGACTAATAGGTGTTTCAGAATTATTTTTACTGTTTTCATTACCTTCTTTTCCACCACCTGAAAACATAACAACACTATCGCTTATTTTTATGAAATATTCATACGCTTTTCTATAATTAACATTTAAATCATTTTTAAATTTCTTAAATTTTTCTTTAAACTCCGACAAATTATTATTATCTCTAATATTGTAAATATTATTATAATATACAATAAATCCAGATAATATTTCGTCATAATCAATAATTTTATTAAATAATATTGTAAATTGAATTAAATATTCTAATTCATCAAATTTATTTTTTATATTAAAAAAATTATATATATGTTTACCCTTCATATTTATTATATAATTAATATCTAAGTTATCACGAGGTAATAAAAAAAAATCATAAAAATAATCATGAGTATTTTTTTTATTGGAATCTATAGCATCAAATATATCTTTTGGTAAAATTTCTTTTTTTTTGAGTAAATTATTTCCGATATAAAAGAAAAATATTCTAAATAATCTTTTCTCATATTTTGCATCAATCATTGGATTATGCTGATTTTGAGAAAATAATGTTACTAATAAATCATCAACAATATATTTAATTTGCATTGTTAAAATTGATTGAGGAAGTGTAGAACCATCTGTAAAGCTTCCTCCAATTAATGCAAATTTATTCTTTAAAAGATTATTTTTATTTTGACCATTATAAAAGTCTTCTCTTAATTTTTGTAAATTTAAATCATAATATTTTGAAACACTTATATCTATAAATTCACTTGGTATTCCAAAATTTAATTGTTGTTTTGGTCCATTAAAATTATTTACATTTGTATTTGGATCATTTTTTTTAGATTTTAAAATATTGTCAATAATTGTATTAAATTTTATACGGTATAAATCAAAACCAATTAGATGTCCAGCTTTTGCAATATTATTAAATATATTTGCATTAACGGTTACATAATGAAGTTTTCTATTTGAAAAGTTTGTTAGTGAAAACGAATCTGGTACTTTATCTTCTGGTCTTAAAATTAATGATTGTCTTATATTAAAATCAATTGAATAATCATCAGGAATATTATATTTATAAATTTCATAATTTTTTTCTTCATAAAAATTATTATTAGAACCTTTTAATTTTTCTAATTCACTTTTAGTATCAACTAAATATTTTTCAATTTTATCTTTTGTATAAAAATCTCTAAAAAAATTATTAAAAATTTTTTTTTCATTCTTTTTAAATTTTTTACAGTCAAAATCTTTATTTATCATATTAGAATTTTTTTTATTATTCGATTTATTTCTTGTATTACTATATTCTTTAATAAATAATTCATCAAACATTGCTCCAATTTCTTCTAATTCATTAATTAATATACTATTTATTTGTGAATAAATATCATTAAATCTTCGTTCTTCTTTCGTTAATATATATATTGCAAAATCACAGTCACTAATTGATGTTTTACTAGTAATATCTATATTTGCATAACCGAATATTTCTTCAAATTTTTTTCTCCAGAGAAACATAATATTACCACCTTTAAAAAAGAAAATAATTTTTTCATCTGCTTTGCAATATTGTTGTTGAATTTCTTCTAATCTACAATTAATTTTATGATAAACCCAGAATACAAATTTATATAAAATATCATTTGAATCAAAAAAAATATTTACAAAACATTTTGTAGATGCATCTTTTAATTCTCTTATTTTTCTCTTTTTTTCATTTTCTAAATTAGTATATTTTTTAACAATATTCGTAAGAACAAATGGTTTTATTTTGTAATCAGGATGATTATTTTTATTATTTGAATAATTTGCATTATGATACATTCTCTATATTAATTAATATTATAAAATTTTTTAGAAATATTATTTATATATAACCAAATTATAATAACAATAGATATCATTTATACATTGTATTTTTTTTCATCAAATTTTTAACAAATATTGAATACAGAATTATAACCAAGATTACCTACATCAATACCATTTATATCCTGTATTGGTTTTACTACACTCCCAATATAAAATTTATCATCTGATACTTCAAAAGTCATAATATTAGTTATCTGATTATATATTTCTGAACATAAATTAAAAGATACTTTACAATGTTTTACAATTTATAGGGTTGGCTCAAACTCTAAATTATGGATTAATTACATAAATTTTTATTAAATTCATTTTATACATGATATAAACTAAATTTACGAACATTAGTGAAAGTCAATGTTGCTTTTTTATCTTCTTTAACTTTCATTGAAAATAAAGGGGAAGAAATCCAACCATTAAAAGCTCTTTGGCAAACTTTCTTACAAACTGTTTTTGGGTCACAATTACAGGACATATATATTATATAATATTATTATTTTAGATTATTTCAAAGATAAGTCTCTAAAAAATATAAATATTATATAATATATATGCCAAAAAAAGAAGATGTTGATACAATTAGTGAAATAAATGATTACATAGAAGAATTAAACAAAAATAAATTAAATAATATACAAAAAAAGAGGAATATAAGTCTGAATAAAAAAGATTTATTTAGAGAAATTGGAATATTGGACCCCAAAGGCTTACAAATTAACCCTCTTACTGGTGAGGCATATACAAATTTATATTATAATCCGGATATTCCAATTGATGAGCATAATCCAACTTATACATTTCATTCAGAAATTTGGTCAAATTTTCCAATGTATACCAAACGCATGGAAACAATTAAAGCCATTTATGAAAACCAAGTTGTATTGGTAATTTCAGGAACAGGCAGTGGTAAGACCGTTTTAACACCTAAATTTGCATTGCACGCGCTTAATTATCAAGGTCGTATTGCCATAACGAACCCAAAAAGGCTGCCATCTAAGGCAAACGCTATTTATGCAGCTGAACAGTTAGATGTTAAATTAGGCAAAGAAGTTGGTTTGAAATACAAAGGCTCAGATTCTGCCCATTATTCAGTGAATGACGCCAAATTAGTTTATTGCACAGATGGCTATGTATTGGCGCGATTACGACATGACCCAATGTTGACCGATTTTGACTGTGTTATAATCGATGAAGCACATGAGAGGAATGTTAATATTGATTTATTACTTCTTTTATTGAAGGGCTTAATTAAACGCCGCCCTGAATTTAAGCTTATTATTATGTCTGCGACAGTTAATGAGAAGATATTTATAGATTATTTCCCCAAAAAAGAGTTTAAATTCGCATTTATTGATGCTGGTAGTTATTCTTATTTCCCAATTGAAGAATATTTCCTAGATAAGCCAATAAATAAATTTGATGATAATGGTAATTTAATAGGAGATGCATTTATAGAAGCAGCCGTAGACCGCGTAGTAAAAATATTGACAGAAACACAGGAAGGAGATATTCTAGTATTTTTCACTGGTGGTGGAGAAGCCCAGGACGGGATTATGAAACTACATCGCCAATTAGAGAAAGTAAATAAAAATCTGGATTCCAAAATATTCGCTGATATATTACACGCTGGAACACAGAAGGAAGCCCAAAATTTACTAGTAAATAATAAAAAATATAAAGAAAAAACTAAATTCACCCGTAAAGTAATTTTTGCAACAGAAGTAGCAGAGAGTAGTATTACTGTTAAAGGCTTAGATTATGTTATTGATTCAGGTTTGGCAAATGACAATATCTACTATGGTGCCAAAAATATGGTTAGTTTTGAGAAAAAATACATTGCAAAGGCAAATCATAGACAACGAAAAGGACGTGTTGGTCGAAAAAGACCAGGAGTTTGCTATAATTTATTCTCAAAGAAAGAATATGAAGAAAAATTCCCAGATTATCCAGATGCACCAATATTATCCGATGACATTTCCAATTTTATCCTATTATTTTTAAGTAATAAAGAATTTGTGACACATATTAATTATCCATTTACTTACCCTAATATAAAAACAAATTCTAAAAAATTAGTTGGTGGCACTGCAAATATTGAAATAGGAACAGATTTAGCAACATTCCTCGCTACAATGATAGAGAAACCACCGATTGATAATGTAAAAAGGATATTAGACCGTATAGAAGCGCTTGGTGGAATAAAAATAAAGAACAAGAGAGGTGAAGTCAATGACATGGGGCGTGCAATGGCTGTATTTGATACTACGCCAGAAATTGGAAAAATGTTAATAAGTGGCTATAATTACCAAGTTAGAGATGATGTGATAAATATTGTTGCAATACTTGAAGCATCTGAAATGCGCATGGAAAATATTTTTGAAAGATTTTATAGTAAATCAAAAGATGAAGCCCAAAAGAAGCAAGATAGACAGCAATATGAGAAAGTGAAGAAAAAATGGGCATCAGCAATGGGAGACCATTTTAGTTTGCTACATATTTATCGTGAATTTTTTGAAAGACGATATGATACAACAAATCGTAGAACAGGTAATATTTTGAAAGAAAAGAGAGGTAATGCACGAGAATGGTGTAAAGAGAATTATTTGAATTATAATCGATTGGATAGAGTCCGTGATGTGGCAAAAGATATAAACCGTAAATTTGGAAAAGTAATTCAAATTTATAGAGAGAAACACCCGGAAAATAAACCGACGAATATTTTTATTGGATACCAACCCAAAATATCGGAGAAAAAAGAAGAAAATATATTGATGGCAATTATCCAAGGGTTATTTGTTAATTTAATACGAAAAGTTGAAGATAAAAGATACATAAATTGTTTTCCACCGGATAAAACAACTGCTGGTTTCATGATGGATTCATTATATGGGTCCATTAAGACACAAACAAATTTTGCAGTTTATACCGAGTTAAAATCAATATTTGGTAGGAATGGGTATGCAATTGTTTCAAAAGTACCACCAAATATTATTGAGATTCTGGAAAATTCAGAGATTGGTAAAAAATTTGAGGGTTGTTTTGGAAAAATAGAAGTTATAAAATCGCCCAAAAATAAGGGCAAGGGCAAAAATAAATATGCTCGAAGCCAGAAGAAAAAGGGCTATCGCCGCTAATTTCCAGCAGCAGATTGTTGCCCTTCCAACAGCTTTTTCATGTCAAAATAGACGCATTTAAGCCTAAAAAGACACTTTTCAGATGAATCAACATCAGCAGAAGACACATTCTGCAATAGCTTCATTGCCTCGTATTGATGTCTGCAGCGGATTACTCTAGGAATGCAAGATTTTTTTTTTTCCGAGGGAGCAACCTGCTGAAAAAGTGGTTCTATCTGAAAAAATAGTATCCGAATAGACGCCAAAAAGTTGTCGTGCATCCCTTTACGAATGTTTCCTTCAGCAAGTATTCGTAAAGGGTTCGCCTTAAAGGGACCCCCTCTGCAGATACGCAACCTTTTGCACATTTGATTTGACATGCCACAAAAAAAACATGATGGGGACCGAACACACGATGGATGATGACCATGAAGTGGTGTTTTCCATTTTTTGGGACAATTGCACAGGTTGAATTCGTTTGGTTGCATTTTTTTTACAATAACTATCTAAAAATTATAAATTAAAACCCATCACTTTTTTTTCAAAATTGTTCCAATTACCACTCTACAATCTGGGCATTTATCATGATTTAAACAATCACTTTGAACCCATTGATTAAGGCAATTTTCATGAAAACAGTGGATACATCCAGATGGTTTAACTACGTTATATTGTTCAATTTGACTGTTACAAATTGAACAATCACCGTGAATATCAAATTCACCTTGTATTATTAGTGGGTCTACTCTTATTTCGTCTCTTTTGTTTTCCAAGAAAAAATCCATTGAATCATTTTGTTCACTATGTAAATCAAACCAAACTCTGAGTAATCGATTGATATGATTACTCCTCGAATTTGGACAATCAGTGTGGTGTTCTCTAAATTGTTCCATACGAATACCGCAATGTTGACATGTTGTTAAATATGGACATCCATTTGTATGTGCACATTGTGGATTGTCCAAACGACATGCACAATGTGCGCACTTTGGTGTTAATTGGCATAAATAATGATGTCTCGAATTTTCAAAATGACAATTACAAGCTAATTGCTGACTAGGGCTTTCCATATTAAAATATAAATATTTAATAGTATATTTTAAATAAAAATAAATCAATTTTTTAAATTTATATGCAGAGCTAAAAAATATTTTTTAGCTGATTATAAAAAATTATTTATAAATATATTACCTTAGATAAAGTTATTATTTAATAGTTTTACTTCAATTCTTGTTTCAAAATTGTTTCAATTTCAACCCGACAATTCGGGCATTTTCTATTATTTTTGCAATCAGCTTGAACCCATGACATCATACAATTTTCATGAAAACAATGCGTACATTCCGATGGTTTCATTACTTGTTGAGATTGTGAAAATGATAAAAGACAAATTGAGCAATCATTTGGAACATCAAACTTACCATCCATAATTAATGGAAGTGGTTTTATTGACATTGAAAAATCTTCATATAAATTTGCAAGTCTCCTGACAATATTGTGAAAGTCAGGATCAATGTGATATAAACGTGTTCTTTGATACCGATTATTTGGACAATCAATATTGTGAATTCCCATCCCATCCATCCTAGTACCACAATGAGGGCATAGAGAAAGACAAGGACATCCTATTCCATGACTAGCATATTCGGGTTCAAGACGCGACCCACATGGTCTTTGTTCTGTTTGCCCAGTATATATATTTATTCTAGGAATCAAATGGGAACATTTTTCAGTACATGGACATACATAATTATGGATGCGACCACCATTACTGGAAAGATCATCTCCACAAGTGCAAATTTGGGCTGCACTGCCACCACTTACGATTTCTTCACTCATTAAATAATTCTAAATAAATTACTCAAAGAATAAATAAAAAAATAATCAATTTTTAGAGGGAAAACTATGTTTTCACTACTCATCCCCTAAACGAAATTTATAAAAATTAAAGTAGATTATAGAGAAAGATATTTTTTTTATCTATAAAAAATTGATAGTTATTTTTTTTAATTATTATATTAGTATCAAACATTCTTTACAAAAAATGGAAAAAATATTCTCTATTTTTTTTACTAGCTCAAGTGCTCCTGCTAAAGCAAATGCTTCTACTGAAGAAAATGCTGCTGCTGAAGCAAAAGATTTTGTTGCAAAGCTCACTTTTGAAATGTCTAAACTGTGTTTGCAGAACGCAGAGATCTGCCACCGCAAAGCGAAAATGAGTCGCCTTTTTTTGAACGTTTCCCATTTTACATTTCGAAAGGATGGGTCAATTAAGAAGAGGCAAAAAAAAATTTTAACATACAGTTCTCTTTATCCAATTAAAGAGGACGAATAAGTTTATAGTTCACTGAACTAATTATAATACATAGTTCCCCATTTTCTGGAAACAGCACAATATCAATATCTTCCAAGAGCATGTGGGGTATCGGGGAAACGTGATTCCTCCCCTTAAAACCTTGAAAATAAATTATTAAACAAAATAACAAGGAAGATAGATTCCAAAAATGTAATTGTTCTAAATCTCTGCATGTCTACTGAATAAGATTCAAGAATGCGAGGAACCACTATATTATATGAAATCATAACAAGGAGCACTTTAATTAAAAATAAGCACAATGTAATAAGAAATAACATAAAGCCATTACCAGTAGATGTTTCAGGCATCATAGAAGGTGCACCCCCAATCATTTTTTTAACAACACTGCCACTATTTTGTGAATTAAATATGAAATGTTCTACTAAAGATCCAAACATGTTTCTTATAAATTATCAAAGAAAAAATATTTTTCTTCAATAAACTATTACATGAATATAAATACACCCGGTGGCTGTACTCCTTGGGATAAAAAATATTGGGGTGAATCCCTAAAAAAAACACAGATTGACCCAGCCCTTTCCAATTGGTTGAATAGTTGTACTCTCTGTAATTTCTATATTCACGAAGAAGAAAATAGTTATTTATGCAATCGCTCTTTTTATCAAGGTAATATTAAACCACCATGTAATAATCCAAATTTTTTGGATATTCCTAAAAATAGTGCCGATGAATTGGATAAAAACCGTTCTTCCTAAATTTCCATCTAATAACTCCCCCAATTCGCATCGTGTCTTCATATACCATCCTTTTTAATTCCTTATCTTCATCACATTTAGGGATCATATCAGGTCCTTTATTAATTTCTAAAATAAACGGCTCTCCATTTTCAGAAACTATTACATCTACGCCAAATAATTGGAAGCACACTTTATTATAATGCATTTCATCGTAAAAAACATGTGCAATAGCTCGCGAAAGGAATACCATTTTTTCCTCTATTTTCTTCCATATTTTTTTACTCCTGTCTTTTCCTAAAAATTTCCTCAAATCATTAATGCTATGAGGTAACCCATCATTCTTATAAATATTAGAGTCCATTTGATAACTAGTGATATGTGTATCAAATGATATATCATTTCCAGTCTTCTTATTTGTGTATAATATTTTCCCATTGCGATACAAATAGAATGATACTCTATCACTTTCTTTTTTAATAACGAAGTATATACGTATATTCATCTTTCGTCCTTTGATAGTAAGTGTATTCTTCATGAACATCTGCGCAATTTTAAAATCATCTTTTACACAATCCTCCAATTCTTTTTTTGTCCTGGCAAATTTTAGCCCCATTTTTCGCTGCACATTTTTTTTACAAATAAAAATTTCTCTATTCTCAATCCTGTCATATGCCATCTCTAATTGTTGACTATCTTTTAAAACAAATGTTTCTGGCATTATTTGGCTAGCAAAAGGACGACCATATATCATTTCCAATATAGACCATATTGAATTTTTGCTAACAATGCGGTCGCATCCTTTCAAGCCGAAAATATATTTTCCATAGAAGATATTTTCTGACATTTCCTTTTCAACATTATTATATCCACACGGCATATATAAATCAAATCCTTCTTTTTGGAGATTAATTTGGTGTTTTTCAAAAATACTATTCAATAAAGGATTATTCGGTCTTTCGCTACATTTATAATATGTTATTTTCTTTGGAATTATAAAATATCCAATTATTGGAATAATAATAATAACAATAGCAATAGCAATAATAATGATAATTTTATTCATATATTATGTATAAGAAAATATTATGATTTTCCAACACTATTATTCAAAAGAGCTGCACTTGCTTCTAGAGTAGCTTTCTTTGCATTATTTTCAGCTTTCATTTGCTTAGCCCTACAATTTATAAAATCAATTAATTTTCGAATAAGATTTTCTAGCCCTAATTCTATAACAACAACACCAAAACCCAAGAAAAATAACCACGATTTATGTATTGAAATAGCCGACAAAAAGCTCGCCAAAATTATTCCAGACATAATAAATATTTGTATTGGGATTCCATATTCACATTTTAAAATAATTAGAATTCCAATAGTAACCCAGAAAAAAATACTTGGGATAATAATATTCATGATACTTCCCTTCATTGATATTTTATCATCTTTCTTCTTTCGTATAACGTAAAAAATGGCACCAAATGCAATTCCAAATCCAATTCCAATAACCATAAATAAGAGTATAAATAAGTAACGTTTCAAAGGTGTCATAATATATTATATATATTGAATAAGATTTAATTTTTTCATAACATTACCTATTTCCTTCAAACCACAGCTCTCCATATTTGCATAGGATACATAAATTCTTTTTTGCCCATAATAAATAAAACAGAAAAGCACATAAAGCATATTTAAATTCTTATTATCTTCATCAATATCAAAATCGTTTGTTATGTATTTTAAGAAACTGCCATATATATTTCCATTTGCATAGCAATGATGGCTCATAATATAATCTTTATTTTTGTCAGGAATCATATTCTTCATTGCATTCCATTGATTATTAGAAAAATAAATAATCCCTTTATTTTTTGTTTTTAATAATATTTCCAAATCATCATAATCACATTGGCTATGCTTTATATATATTTCATTTGCAAATAATTTTGGAACAACCGAGTGAATTACAATATGCATTTTATCTGACAATTCCTGAGGAACCAAGTTTTCTCCAAAATGCAAATATATTTTTTGGTTCGTATTGGGCGCATTGTATTTTTTCTGAAATGAAGGAACAAAAAGAACATAATCCAATGTCGAAAATAATTTTTGATGATTCTGTGTATGAAAAAGATTGTTCAAAACTGAAATAAAATTGGGATAAATTAAATTAATCATTGTATTATCAAGAAATAATCTGTCATTTGCATTATAAATTTTCTTTACAACTGATATTGATCCGGACCTATTATCTTTATTTGTAATCAGAGCATTCGAAGACGATGTTTCTGTTGGTTTTTTAGAATCATAATAGCCATCATACATAAATGAAAATCCACTTACATAAATTGATTTGAGATTCTGTCTTAAAAGAATCAATAAAACTAATAAAAATGAATTTGGCTCAAATTGTAGAACCATCATTAATTGTTGAAAGAAATCATTTTCAATGCACTCCATCGGAATTTCTGGTAAATTTTTAAGAGTTTCTGTCTTTGTAATCATATCTTTCGGATATGGACAAAAAATTAGCTGGGGTAATTTATCTGGTAAATTTTCTAATATATCGGGATTCTTAAAATTATATATCCAAATATCAGTTCGACTTCCAATTTTACTAGTCATAGTTGGATTAATAGAAATACTTGAATTAAACCTAATCACTATATCATATGAATCGATTTTTGTGCCTTGTTCAATATTCTGTAGATATTCAGCTGGTCCAATCATAGCAATTGTTTTATTTGCAACAATAGAGATTAGCTTTTCAGTTACAAGAAATTTACTCATATATTTTGAGAAATCTATGGTTGGGCGAAGAATTATGCTCTTTGTTTTTTCAATAGTTGAGGAAGCTGGTACCGATTTGGGGGGAATAGTAACTGGCTCTAGAACAGGGACTGGTTTAGATTGCATTTTAAGTTGGGGCTTATGTATATTCTCATTTCTCTTTAAATTCTTCAAATACTTAATTTTAAGGGTATATAAATATTGGAAATGATTAAATAAATTTCTTTTTCTAAAATCCTTTGATAAATATTGTAATATTTGGATTTGTTCATAATCTTTCAATAATAAAAAATTCTGGGATACATTTTTATTCATTAAGAATAAATATAAAAAAAAAATTAAAATTAATCTAATAATAGGCTATATGAATCATATATTTGTTTTAAAAGAAGAAAAAACAGAAACTATTAAGAAATTTAATAAGATTAAAAAATGGTTTATTTCTAATTTTTATATAAAATTAAATGCTATTTTTATCTATGAAAATGAAATTGATATTACTGCCCCTTATTTTTTAAATTTTTATATGATAGCCCCAAATGTATTCCCAATGTTAAATAGTTGTCTTTTAAAAAATATACTAAAGCAAAAAAATAGTATTTGTGAAAATCATATCCATACTATTATTTATTTAGAATTTAAGCAACCAATAAAGAATGAAAATAATAAAATATCTTTCGAACAATTTTATTCATATATAAAAATATTGCCATCAAGAGTTAATGGATTAATAAAAGAATATAATTTTAAAAATATAAATAATCATGAATGGTTTTATGTAGAAGATAATAAAATTTCACAATTTTTAGAAGATATGAAAAATAAATATTTTACATGGGAAAACTTAAATAATGTTAAATTAAGAATTGCGAATGTTTATCCTAAAATTATATACTATGAAGGTAAAAATAAGTATGAATCCAAAAAAATGGTTGAAAAATGGGAAATTAAAACTCCACAAACATATAAAAAATTCATCTCACTAAAAGATATAAATCAGGAAGAAATTAATAAACTCCCAACTTGTATTATAAAACCGACTAATTGGGATGGTGGAAAATATATTTTTAAGAATTTTAAAGAGAATCCAATATCAGCAGCTAATTTATGCAATGATTTGCGTAAATTTGCTACTGAAAACATTAGTAAAGAAATTATGAGCTTAATATCAAAAACACATAAGCCATCTATTATTGCAGAAGAATATATTAAAGACCTATCTTCTCAATATACAGACCCTTGTGAATTAAAATTTTATTTATTTAATGGAAAAATATTATTTATATTAGCGACAAATAGGAAAGTAAATAAGAAAAAATTTAACTTTTTTGATGAAAATTTTTGTAAATTGCCAATTACATTATACAGTTTTATTCGAAATGAACTCAAATTTCAATGGCAAAAACCCTCTTATTTTGATAAATTAAAAGAAGATGTTTATAAAATTTATGATATGTTTAAGAAAGATATGAACCATACATTTATTGGAAAATTCATTCGAATTGATTTTTTCATAAATAAAGAAAATTATTGGTTTGGTGAATTCTCTTTATTTCCAAATGGAGGGAGAGGGGACAATCTAAATGATTACGGAAAAAAAGCCTTTATCAAAAATTGGGTTCCTGAAGTTTTTGAAATCTTCGGCGAGTAAGAGCTCCTAGGACACTTACTATAAATCCAAGGATTCCGCCCCAAATCATGTCAATAATAGCAGTACTTGTAGCATATTTGCCGAATGTGGATAAATTAGTCAAATCATAGACCGCATAAACTACTAATCCAAAGATGGCTCCATATTTAAGGCTGTCAAGAACTATCGCTTCATCGCGAATTTTGGGTAAAACAAAATATGTATATCCGAATGCAAGTACAAAAAAACAGAGAATTCCTGGTATCATGCGGGTCTTCATGGGCTCTCCTTTTTGAATAGTTTTTATCATATTCCCAAAGACTTTCCCAGTATAAAGGAAAATCATTGCCCCATCTATTAAAATGTAATAAACATAAATAATTATGAAAAGTAGAAAATTGAAGCCAATTTTGTTCATTTGTATGTTATTATAATAGAAATAAATGGGGGGGGATAAAAAACTCTTCGAGTTTTTTATCCCTTGAGTCTTAAAGACATATAGTCTTTAAGACTGAATAGCGCTTCCCCCCTTACACTAATGAATCACAAGTGATTCGTTACCCCCCAACTCCTGAATAAGCATGGGGGAGTAAGGGGGGAAGCGCGCTTCCCCCCCCCTTACATTAACGAATCACAAAGTGATTAGTTACCCATCTAAAGTAAAATAAACTATCAATTGCTTTTTATTATAGTAATCTCATTATTATCAAAATTTTTTATAAATATTGGCTTTGTATTAGTAAATCCAACTTTTGGAATTTTTTTCATAATATTTATCGTATTTTTTACTTTTTCAATAATAGGTTTTTCAGGTATTTTTGTCCATTTTTTATTCTTAATGATCCAAAAATATCCATCATTACCAATTTTTATTTCTCCATTTTTAAAGAAAGAAGCTGATATTGTTGGACCAGAACGACCCGCTTTTATTTTTAATT
>Ga0315284_10007821_pt1 | contig 15258 bp, 22 predicted proteins | sample YL17G09_16_MG_FD_203696 | JGI IMG/M metagenome (GOLD analysis project Ga0315284, IMG submission 203696) | Sediment microbial communities from Yellowstone Lake, YNP, Wyoming, USA - YL17G09_16 | ecosystem: Environmental > Aquatic > Freshwater > Lake > Sediment | place: USA: Wyoming | collected... | reverse complement strand
CTGGAATACATTCATTTTCTGGGTCATTCCAAAAAACATTAGGAACTAGCTTTCTAAGCTCGTTAGCAGTAAGCAGTCTGTAGTTCTCTGCTTTGGTGTATTCTCCAAATCCAGAAATCCCGAAGTGACATGGGCTTCCATCGTTCCATTCTGGGGTATATTGATGCCAAAATACAGCTCCTAGCTTTGGATGAGAGTCAAACCAATTTTGAAGCGCTTCTACGACAGCTTGCTTCCCAGTTTTCTTTGCTTCTGTTTTTGCAGAGTCAATTTTATCCAAAAGATTGTTCAATTGGTCATTTTTCTCTGTTTTAGTCATGCTTGTTGCTTTCTAGGAACTCTGACATTGTTATAATTTGTTGATCGCGGGTTGGTCCGCCAAGCCACTTAAGGTGATCTGTACTAATTGATTGAATCACCTCTACCATGGTCGGAATCATTCCAAGGTCTTGCAGTACGTGCTCTTCGCCAATGTCTCGTACACTAACATCTCTTCCGAGACTGTTAACCATCACTTCGCCAAATACCTGTCTGCAAAGCATGATTCCAAATGCATTATGTAGGATGGCTCTGTGTCGCATGTCAGCAACCAGTCCTTTAGTTTGGTCAAACCATTCATGAATTTTCATGTACTCGGAGTAGTGTCCGCCATGAATCTTGGCACTAATCTTTGCATGTTGTAGTGGTTTCATGTAAGCTCTTTAAATCGACTTAAGAACAAAGCTTTAGCTTCTTCTGGTCCGAGTGGTTCTATAACAAACAAAAGAGGCTCTTCGTCGAATTTAATCTGCCATGGTCGCAATTCAACATTAAGCATTAAATCTCGTTTCTCTGTCATGAGAAGCGCTCTATCGGCAGAGTGCACACTCTCTGGTTGCACTTCACTGATTCCAAAGTGCTTCGATACTGCCAACTGAACTCTGTTTTCTACTTCCACAAACCACTTAAACTCTGGGAGTATCTTTAGCGGTTTTGGCATGTCAACCAAGTAAGCTTCCGATGCATCATGAAGCAATCCCCAGAGAGCGTCTTCTGGTTTGCAAACTTGGCTTACTAGTACACTGTGCTGAGCTACGGAATAAAACTTTTGACATTGACCTGCAAACCTACATGTCATTGCAAGTCCATGAGCTATGTCAGCGATGTTAATGTCTTCTGGTTGTGGATCTAGTGGGTAGAAGGAAATTCCGGAGAAAGTCTGTAACCAATTTCCGGTTCTAGGTTTCTGGCTTGTCAGAATCGTCTGATTCGGTGTCATCATCGTCTTCGTCCAGTTCTGCATCTTCAGCTTCCTTACTTCGCTTCCTAGCGAAGTGTTCGAAAACTTCATCCATGAGTTTTTGAGCAACAATAGCAATCAATGTCGGAAACGTTGCAATCAACAGGTCTTTTTTAAAAGCACTATCTTTTCGCTTGTGACAGTTTGTTTTCATCGCTATATGCTGCCTTCCTACTAGACTAAACTACAGACTCAGGAAACTAAACTTGGATTAAAAACTGCCAGTAACCGTGCTGTTCGCAATGGAAGATGAAATGGAAGCCGTAAGCGCTACCAAGATGTTTCTATCAATTTGAAATACTGTTATAGGACTGTCGGTATTTGCAAGTTGGAACTGTGCGTTAGGAGTGTTTCTGAATGCAAGATATGTTTGCATGGTCCCTCCAGCGTCTCTTTGGTTTTGAACAGAGAAAGAACCGGTGTATGCAACTAATGGAAGAAATGGTGTTGGCATGTGAATTACCTCTAAAAGCTAAATAGATAATTCAGCCAAAAACTATTCCAGTTCTAGCAGTTTGATACTCAGCCATGGTTCGTTGTATTCAGACTTGGCTGTGTAACTTACCATGTTGGGAAGTGGATGAAACTCTGCTCTAGTATGTGAATGCCCACATAACACGGTAAAGTTATTGTCTGGATGGTCCCTAGCTACTTCAAGCAAAGCATCTCCAGTAAGCTTACTCGAAAAGTTTGGTAACCAACTTGAGTTGCTTATTTTACCTTTGTAAAGCGAATTCTCTTTCCATGGCGGAACATGCGTAGCAAACACAATGTTTTTGTATTTCTTACAAGCTTCTGGTATTGTTGTTTTTATATGATCTGCACATTGTTTTGCAAGTCTCTGCATCTCTCCAAATATTTTAATCTCTGGGTTTGAAGGCATTGCGGAATAATCCAAGTACTTGTCATTGAATTCGCCAATAAGCATGTAGTCGCACATTCTGACTACATGCGGAGCAAACCAATTACTATACTGCCCGTCATACCATCCATCATGCCCGATAACGCATGTGTCGTTGTTTAACGGAACACTACCGTCACAAGAAAGATAGCACAGTTTATCAGACTGGAGTTCTCTGCCAATCATCTCTCTAACAGAAGAGATTCTTCCTCGATAGAAGTCATGGTTTCCGAGAACGTAGTATATCTTTGACTGAATGTGACTTTCCAGCAGTCTCATGTGTTCTTTTAGGTGTGGAGCTTCTGTGATATCTCCAGTAAGAACTACGGCATCTGGGCTAAGCTTGTTTACCTCGGAGCAGAAGTACAAGAACTTTTCCAATGGATTCTGCATCCCATTGCGTATAATGAAGTTAAGGTGGATGTCCGAACACCAAACTATTCGCTTTGTCATTAGCTTCCTTACCGAGAATCGAACTCGGATCTGATCTTTAGGAAAGATTTATGTTTTCCGTTACACTATAAGGAAAGAGTGAGGGAGCTTGACGGACCCCTCGGAGACAAGGAATGGAGTGGTTACCATTCACAGCACCGTGCTTTATAGCGGGAGCATTGACTAGAGCAACATCAACCTTGACCATCTTTAACCACCCAAGACTAGGGTTTGTTTATTTGAGAAACATGTTTTCTCTTGTGCTGCATGTACACCAAACAAACAAAGCCATGCAACCACACCGTTTCTGCTCTTGGTGATGTTACCTCAACAACTGCCCTTCAACAGCCATACCAATAACTATCGAGTGTTAATTGGAAGCATACACCGTTCTGCTGTTGACTTTACAACCAACACCGGTCGTGCTGCACCAAGACTACCAACCACAAACTCAAGAAATGAATCTTCATGAATACTATAAACCGATACAAGCTTTACCAGTTCGTTTTTTTCTATTCGTAGTGTTGCGTGTGGTTGTTCTGAATCTGGTTTTGGGATACATGGAAGATATGGAGCACCTTCTTCAAGCACCACACGGAAAGTTCTTCCAGCTACAAACTTTTCTTTTGCCATAGTACCATCATATCAAATCCAATGCCAATGTCCAACCTTTAGTCAATCTTCAGTATTTTCGCCAACAAACTCCACTTCAAAATACTTTTCACTCTCATATTCCTCTACCAATTCACGAACTGTGTTTAAATCCCCGCCACGTTGCAAGCGACGGTCGTGCATAAATCCTGATGAATTTCGGAATTGTGCTACCTGAGCTGCGTAGTTTCTCATCTTCATAATAACTCAGCCTATCATATGGTTTTGCCAATATCAACTTATTATTTCATAATCCTGCCCCCATGGAATAATAAGTTGATATTCCAAGCCTTGGGTGGTAAATATTAAGTAATGAGCACCAACCTAACGAAACCGGTTCTCCTAAAGTCGCCAGAAGTGATTTCTGAAAAGCTTGAGGCACTTAAGCCAGGTAAACTTGTCCATGTTAAAATTCCAAAGGCTCTCAGGATTGGTGGATACAACTCACCAAAGTTCAAGAGTTTCTTTATTGGAATGTGTATGGGGGTTGAAACTATTCCGGAAAAAGCATTTAGAGCTTTTGGCTTGTATCAGAATCCAGTAGGTTCTAAGATTCTCTATGTTCTAGCTGGAAACACAGCACTTGCTTTTCAGTATGTTTCGGATTTTCGAAAGGTTGCTGGTACCGACAAATATGCGACTAAGAAGAAAACAAAGACTGTAACAACAACACTAGTTCGAATCATGGCTCCAGACATGTTTCGTGGACTGAACAAGAACTCTGGAAACTTACTTGCTGCTGCTGTTCCTATGTTCGAGTGACGTAGCAACCTTTTCTGTAATGTCTTTAATCAGCTTCCTTAGCCTGCCACAAGCTTGAGAATACATCAGTCGGTTGCCACTTCCATGTTCGTAGCAGTCTCTGATTCGTTCTAGCCCAGCCAACGTAGCCTGCATGTCCGAAACGTGATCGGCATGACCAAACGGCACTTCCTTCCCATTCAGAACAACTACAGCATTCTTCTTGCGGTGTTCTTGCACAAGTTCTGACTGTTCGAAAATCACAGTATAAAGTTTATGGTTCATGGTTTACATCGCTGCTATCGGTGGAGCGCCCATACCTGCGTTTTGAGGAGCCCCGCCACCAGCTGGAGCTGCGGTTGCTGGTTGACTACCTTGCATCGTTGGTTGTTGTTGTTGCCCAGCTGGGTTCTGTGCTGGAGGCGGCTGTGCTCCGCCTTGGGTGTTTTCTTGTGCGTTAACAATAACCTTGCCAATTTCCATCAACACCTTGTCCAAAGACATTTTATCCGGATCTGGAAGCTGTTTGAACATGGTGGTAAGTTGCCCGTAGACCTCTGGATCAGAGAACGACTTCCCTCCACGAATTACATTTAGTCGATCAATCATGCTATCAACCGTCAGTGGTTGACCATCAGCTCCAACAGCTGAACCAGCTGGCGCTTGACCTTGCGGAGCTGGCTGCGACATGTCTCCACCAAGTTGTGCTGGTGGTGTTTGCTGCGGCATAGGCTGCGGTTGCTGTGCAACTTGCATGTCCTGCTCAATAACAAGTCTCACTCCTTCAAAAAGGTTGAGTGCGATAAGCTTTGCTCTTGTGTTCATTTCTTTACCTGACTCCAATGTTCGTAAATATCAAAGCTTTTCTAATACTACCTCTACCACAACCTTTCGTTTGGTTAACGCCAAGGTCTTGACCGATAGAACCTTACGGGCTAGATCGAATTCTAATAGCTGTTCTAAGGCTTCGGATTCTTTGTATAGGGAAACGCTGGTTATAAAACAAAAGTGCCTAGAAAGGCTTTTAATTAATTCTTGGAACGCATCCATGGGTAGTTCCAACACGAGAGTAAAGTTGCTATTGTGGTATGATATTGATTTTATAAAAGCTGCAACGTTGGTTACACAGGAAGGTTCTAGCTCGATGTTTAAAACAACGGGGAGTTTAACTTCCATGTCTTCGAGTTTTTGTTCTAGCCACGGAGTCAAAGTGAGTGGAGAAACGCTGGTTGGTAGCATCGAAGATGCATCTGCAACTTCTTCTGCATCAGCGCTAATATAAAGAATATCTTGGGCGTGTGTGTTGGTTGGTATTGGCATGGTAAAATAGGAAACGGAGAAGACTGTGATGTTTCGACAGCGCTTCTCCGTTTATTTAGATGTTGGGTGGGTTTAAAGCAACGAGTTACTTGTTCTTCGAACCCTTTGGGCGACCGCGGCTTTTCTTGACTCCTGCTGCAATGTCTAACGCATCAAGATCCTTGCGAACGATCTTTGAAACCAAGTTCTGAAAACTCTTCACGATGTTCGCATCTTCGATTGGTTTGTCCAAATCTTTCTTAAGAAGATGCTTTACTACATCAAGTTTCCCTTCGGAAGCAAGCTCTGCAAGATGCTGCACAGCAACTCGTTCTGCATCCGAAAGAAGTTCCGATTCTCCAGACTGTAGAACACCAGCACCTTCGAGTGCCTTGAACATTTTGTCTACGTCGCCATCAGATGCTTTAAGCATCCTAGCGTACATATCCGCAGCTGTGTTAACAGCGGCATCAAACTTTCCGCCTTTGCCAAACATATCACTAAAATCTTCATCGCTTAGTGATTCTGGGTGCTCTCCATCGTAGAACTTCTTTACGTAGTCTACGCCCTTCTGTCCAATAAGCTTTGCTCCTTGGCTAGAAACGCCGATGGTGTCTCCAGCTGCCGCAAGACTAGTATCTCCGTGCTGATAACGGCTGCCAGCTGTGATGGCATTGCCAATATGTGCAATGTCTTCGTCGCCAATAGCACTGAGTCCAGACTTAATCGACGGCATCTTGATAAACATATCAACCAGCTGTACTGGTGACATACGAGTCGCAGAAGGATTCTTGTCAAGAAACTCCACAACATCCTTATCTTCTACAGAAGAAGGAATCTTGGTTCCAAAGTGAGCTTTTACCCAACGCCCAAAGTCATCACGCTTTGTAGCTGGAATCGTGTCCCACACCTTGCCAAAGCGTGGCTTAACTTCGCCATCACCTTCGGTTTCAGCTTGGATTCGCTTTCCAAATTCTTCCCGCACCATCTTACGAACCGTCGAACGAAGTTTTGTTTTCATCTGTGTTTTCTTCCTCTCAGCGGGTACTATTCTACCCTACCATGCCTAGAACCGAATATCAACTTATTATTCGTGAAATTAATTCTTAAGTAGTTTCACCCAGTTATGGCTGAGTACCTGATTTGTCAGGAGTTTCGTCAGTTGCACCTACACCCAACTGCTGCTGTCGTCTACCCCAGTACAGAGCGTAAAGTGGGGCGAGGTAAGTCATTGATTCTGTTCCAGAAAATGGACGAATCTCAAAGTGACCAATTTTCTGGAAGACTGACAGCAATAGCCATAGAGTTACTATTCCGTAACCCATGATCATCATTGTAAACGAAGCAGATTTGTCGCCATCGGTATTTTTTAGCCACATTGTGTACGTTCCTTTGTTTTGGTGTTAAATAGGAGTTATCTTAGTAAAAGACCAACAGGCAGACCAACACCAAAGCCTAAAACAAAAGAACTAGCTCCAGTAAGAACATGAGAGAGAACGCTAGCTGGTCTTGTTGCTGTAATAAGCTGTTCGTAGAGTCTTTGAATTTCTTCATCTCTACTTCGAAGCATCAAGTTATACGACAGAGAGTTTGTGTTGAGTGTTACTTGAAGTAATCTTATATCAGTAACAGCTCTTGCCGCAACTCTGTCTATATCAGCTTGTCTGTCAATCAAACAACGAGCTTGTTGCCCACGAAACTCTACTTCAACTCTTGCTGTTGCTGGACCATTAAACAACACACCAGGAAAAGGTGCTGGTTGCCCTTGCCTGAGTGGCGCAACTAGTTCTCCGCTGGAGCTATTCATTACAAATACCGAACCAGCATCGGATGCTGGAAGTGTTATTCGGTATGCGTCTTCGTTGATACTCGGAGCAGCTATCACATCAACTGTGTATGGATTTGGTCTGAGTGGTGGAGATTGTATCTGTTGCCCAGAGCAGTTAAATACTGCTAAAAACAAACACAGATAGAGAAAACTATGGGTGTGTTGGGGGAAGAATTGGAAAGTTGAACAGGGTGTTGACTCTTGCTGCCATTGCATCTGGATCGTCCTTTGTTTCGGCAACGATCTGTCTTAGTTCTGTTTCTTGCTGTCGGGTTAATCGTGCGATGGCTTCTTGGTGCTGTACGTTTATCTGATCGAGCACAACACGATACTGTGCTTCAATCTCTTCACGCTTGCGTCTTTCGTCATCACGAATTTGTTGAAGCTCTGCTAGGTCTTGCCTATGCTTCTCCGACAACTGTTGTTGATTCTTCAACAGATCGTTAATCGCTTGGTTTTTATCTCTAGCAAATAGGATAACAAAAACCAACAAGAAACCAAATGGAATAATTCCCCAAAATCGTTTGAGGTAAGTCCAAGCAACCTGTAGCCAAAAAGGAGCTGCCATTAGTTGATGTTCAGCTTGTTGTTGTTTTTTGAAACCAAAACAGCTTCCGGTTCTTCGTCACTATCATCTTCCATAAAAGAAGCTTCTCCAAAGTAGTTCATCAACTCTTCGATGTTTGTTGATGTATAGAGCAAAAGTTCTCGTTGCAGTTTGTTTTCTTGAGCAAGAACAAGTACTTGGTGAGTAAGCTGCATCACAACTTTTTCTAGAGAGTGAATTCTGGTTAGGACCAACTCGTTTTCAAATCCAGCTATCTTAGCGCTAACAAGATCGTAAACCTTGTCAGTCTTGGATACGGGATAAACCAAAGCTTCCTTGTTTTGCTGTTCCTTACTCTGTGCCGCTTTGTTTGAAACCCACACGAACAACTTATTTAACAGATTCATTATCATCCTCCAGCCTTTCGCTCGACTTGAATGGCGTTTTCTTCTCTAGTAGATTGTAGATTGAGTTAGCGTTTGTGTGTACGCGCTCTTTGGTGTTTTCTTCTAGTTTTGCTTTCTTGCAAGAATCAACAAGTGAGATTACCAGCTTGTTGTTAAATTCAGAAAGCCGCATCACATGAGAGAATAGTTCCTGCATTGATATGCCATTCAAAAACAACAGTCTCCTAAAAGCTATTATCGCTTCTCTTGGAGCATCAATAGTCATTAAAGTTCTAATCTTTTCCTCATGCGGTTCCATAGTGTTTGTTAAGCTCCCCCTCCTCCACCAGCTCCAATCATATCGCCAGCTGCTCCAACCGCCATCGGTGCAACAGCATTCTGTTTCTGATCCGCTGGAGTTTGAATTGTTAGATCAAACTGAGTCTCCAGAACCACCATCAGTTCTTTTGCAACGTTGTCGTTGTAGTTCTTAGCAATGTAAGTCTGTGCTCGCCCCAAGATTGTTGTCTTTGGATCTAGCAAAGCTTCGTAGTTGCTTACTAATCTTGCAAGCCGACTTGCAAAGTTGTTTATGTTAATCTTTGGAGAAGGAATCGGCGCAGCGCTCTCTTCATCTCCAGCAGGTGGAGCCCCACCTCCAATATCTGCTCCCAAGTCAGCGCCAGCGTCAGCTGGTGGAGCATCAGCGTCTGGTGCTGGTTCGTCTGCTTCGAACATCATAGAAAACAACGAGCGAGCTTCCTGCATCTGTGTTTGTAGATCCAGCCCAGGACTAACTGTGTTTTGTGGCATTGACTCTTTTTCGTACTGCATAAGAAAGTGATCAACCTTCTGATCCAGAGAAATGTTCTGTGGTTGCATCGTTTCTTCTGGTGCAGTTGCATACAACGGATTTGCTGTCGATGGCTCGAACTCTTCAAACACTAACTTAAAGAGTTTCTTCTGCTTTTTAAGGTTCTTCATTAGGTTATCCAACTTTTATTCTATCAACCACTTGGTCTTTTCCAATTGGAGGTTGATTGGCTGGTGGATTTAAACGTACTTCGCTATGAGACATTGGATACCCAACTGGCTCAAGCATAAATATTTGGTGAATGTTTGACATTTCTGCAACCGCCATACGAGCTTCCACGATAGGCCAGGAAATTTCTTTTAGCATCGAGTTAAGATAATTAACTTTGTCTCCTGGGTGATCTCTGAACCAAGCATGGTGCCATGTGTCTATTACGAGAACTGGTATACCAAACAGAGGAACGTTCTCTGTATGCTTCTCGATGAATGTGTTCATGTAACGTTGTTTGTAAGGTTCCCAGTAAAGAACTGCCCAACCTTCAGTTCCAGCCATTCCACAAGCTCTGAAGTCAAATTGCCAGTTTTCAAAAGTTCCCCAAAAGTTTGATAGACGAATGTAAGGAATACTATCCAGTCTGATCTCTGAATGTAAGTCAGAAATATTTGTGAAATATAGTTCATGAAGCTTAACTCCGTTAAGGTTGTGTTGCTCGTCTATCTTAAGTCTTCGAAACTCTGAGTTGTTTGGGTTATCTGCATCCGTACGTGGAACAGAGTCAAGCTTTGACGATATCCAGTTATAGCTGTCCACGTAGCTCTTGTAGAGCTTGAAGTGGTTTTCCTTGGTAATCTGAGAAAGATACTCTGTCTTTAAGTTAAAAGCTTTTGGAACGAGGACAACAGCTTCCTTGAGTAGCTGCCTGCCTTTAATCTTTGCATTCTCTAAAAGCGTCCTAGCGCTATCGCCAGAGGCTTTTAGTTTCTCTCCGAGAACAGAACGGATTCGTTCTTCAACGATCTTTCCAAGTTCTGCTTTGTTAAATCCCAGTGGTGGTGTTTTCATGTTTATAGACTACCTTCTCTTAATTATGGTAAGATAGTCTATGAAAGACCTGCAACCACTATCCGATTCGTTTTAGAGCGAACTCGTAGTATTCTTTGCTTAGTTCACAACCAACATAAGCTCTGCCAAGTTTCTTCGCTACGCTAAGCGTTGTGCCAGAACCAGAAAACGGATCGAAGATTGTATCTTCCACGTAGCTAAAGAATTGAATACACCGCTTTGGTAGTTCTTCTGGGAATGCCGCAGGATGCCCGCCGACGTTCTTTTTCTTTTCTCCAGAGAAGGTCCATAACCCAAGACTCCAGTCAACAAAATCTGTGCTTGTGATATCAGAAGTTCCTTTTGCGCTACGCTTCCAGCTGTCTTTATACAGCACTATCACAGATTCAACTGGAGTTATGATGTTTGGTGCGCTAGCTGACTTGAAACTTCCCCAAGCTGTTCTAGTAGAAACGTTCTGTTCATTCCAGATTATTGTGGTCTTGTACTTCCAGCCAGCATCCAGAGCAACGCGAGTCATATCCGCGGTTACTGGTTTTGCTCCACCCTTGTTTGTGTCCAGAGGTACGTTTAAACAAATTCTACCGGTTGGGTGTGTTGCTTTTAGTAATAAATCTAGCCATTCCCTGGAAAACTCCAAGTAGTCTTCGTATTCCTTGCTATCAGAAGAAGAAGCATAGTTTATTCCTAGGTTGTATGGAGGACTAGTAACCGTTAGGTGAATAAATGGGCTTGGTTGGTGTTTAAGAAAATCGACAGCATTGGTGTTGTATAGCACTTATAGTACCTTAGAGTTATTCAGTAACTTTGAAGATTTTATTCTGCCAAGCAGTCAGACCAAAGTCCGTTTTCTTGAATACTCCAACCACAATGTCATTAGTTTGAATGTTCACGGAGCTTGGTTTGTAGTTCCATACGAAGCATGTTGATTCTTTGATAGACTCAGCGAACAACTTAATCTTGAGGTACTGCTTCCCGGTTTTGGTTGTAGCTACAGTCACTCCAGAAACAATAGCCCAGTATTGCCCTTCCATCTCATCTTCATCCCAGTAGTCAATAGAAGAGAATCCAAGCTTACCAAGTTTGTTCTGGATCTCTTGTGGCATCAGTAAGTCAAAGTCAACAGAACCAGCAAGTTCTTTCTGCAATTCAAGCTTTTCTTCTCTTGACCAGTCTTCTCGGCAAGACAACTTTACCTTAGCAGTTTCTTCTTTTAGTACCAAAGAAATGTCGTTGTTTTTCTTCTTTGAAGAAATCCTCTTTAGATTGTCGTAGCCATCAATCACCACAGCATGCATTTGCTTGTAGTTGTCAAAAGTCTTACCTTTTCCAACCAATCCAAGAGAGTCAAGCGCTTCAAGCTTGATAAGAGTAGACAGCGCTCGCTTGTTTAACTTGCTGTGTCTCCATGTTCCATCAGAGTTTATCAACAGGTCATTTAGAGACTTATACGGTCTGAACTGGCTGAGTTCTTGCATAACCGTCTTTCCGACATGTTTCATCGATCCAAAGCTTGGAACAAGAGTTTTCTTGTCTGTTGGATGCATCGTGTATTCATACTCCGATGTATTGATATCAGCTTTACCAACAGTGTATCCAAGCCGCTGGGCTTCCTTGATCGCAACAGCCTTTGGATCATCCTTCCCAGAAATCTTACCCTTCTCGGTAGCACAGTAGTCAATGTATGTCGTGATCCATTCATCTGGATAATATTTTAGCAGCCAAGCGCATTGATACGTTGTTAAAGCATAAGAGACACCATGGGACCGATTGAACGAATAGGCAACGAGCTGCTGCATCTCATCGAAAAGTGAGCTAGAGACTTTCTCTTGTATGTTGTTCGTGGTTTTACACAGAGATATGAAAGTTTTTTTCAGGTCTTCGCGATCTTTTACTGCTTTTTCCTTGTTAGAGATATCTTTTTTCGTAAAGGCTTTACGCACTCCATCTGTTTCATCTAGAGGAACGCCTGCAAGTTTGTGGTAGATAAGTTGAAGTTGTTCTTGAAAAATCAGCAATCCACTGGTTTCAGCAAATACTTCTTTGAGTAGTGGATGAGCGTAGACAACATCCTCTGGATTTGCTCTGTTTTCAAGAAACTTTCGGTCAACTTTAAGGCTAAGCGGTCCTGGACGATAGATAGAAGTCGCGATTGCAATATCTAAGATCGATCTTGGCTTCATCTCTGCCATAAACTTCTGAACGTTTTCGGAGATGAATTGGAAGGTGCCAGCATAGTTCCCATTCCAAAACACATGTTTATAAACATCCAAGTCATCCATTGGGTTGTTATCTGGATGAAGTTTGTCAAAAAACCATTTCTTTACTTCTAAGAACGTGGGGTTCTTGTTACCTTCTTTGACCAAGATTTTACGAACACACTGTTCAAACATCCTGAGTGTTCCTAACCCAAGAATATCGAACTTTAGCAATCCAAACTCTTCTAGATGACGATAATTTACGCCTTCTGCCCATGGAGTTTGTAGCTCTCCACCAGACTTAATCAACGGCATGCCTTCTCTGCTGTTTTCTGTGATGATGACGCCACCAGCATGGCGGGAAATGTTTCTCATTTGTTTGAACAGAACGTTGATCGTACCTTCAAACTCTGGATACTTCTTCATCAATCCACGAAATGTTGAACTGTGTTCGTCTGCTTCATCGTAAGTAAGAACCCAAGTTCCTCTATCAAATCCAGCTTCTTTCTTCTTTTGAGAGAGAACTTCTATCTCAATTTTGGATGTAGCAGAGTTTATCTCTTCAAATGGAAGACTGTAGAGCCTTGCTACATCCTTGATCAAAGAACGAAGCTGTAACTGTGCAAAGTTAGAGACTGGGATAACATTCTCCACTCCGAAGTGCTGAATTAGTAACTTTACGGCTTGATCTCTGTCTGACCAGTCATTATCAATATCCGGAGCTCCGCGTTTGTTGCGTGAGAGCATCCGTTCCCACAGAGTACCAAACCTAACAGGATCTACCTGAGAGATTCCAAGTACATAAGCCAAGAGACTTCCAGAAACGCTTCCTCTTCCGTTGCCAGTAAGAAGTGTGCCGGAAGTTACGTCCATGATTGTTTTATAGGTCAGGAAGTACTTAGCAAACCTAAACTTCGAGTTCTCTTGAAGATACTTGATATCTTCAAGTTCTTTTTTTAGTCTGGCGATATATGTGTCGTCGTTAGCTTTTCCTTTTTGCTTAAGTCCAGCTACAGCTAGAGTGACTAGTTCTCTATAAGCAACATCGTCTTCGCTGGTATCTTGACCAATCTTTTCTTTGATCTGTTCTACGCGCTCTTTACTCACAAGCATTGACAAAGCTGGAAGCTTTACTTTGTTGTCAATTGATACACTACCAATCTGCTGGTGTGCAATCTCATGTGTTCTTTCGATTGCCTCTAGAACAACTTGATCGTTGTAGAAATCGTGTGTGCAGGTTTCTTTGTAAGCTTTCCACATCTGAGAAGCGTTCTTTGGGTATAGCTCACACTTAAGCTCTTCGATCTTCTTTGGAAGAGTGTTTGGGTCAACGGTACCTTTGGTCTTCGTAGCCCAAGCCATAGCTTTGTAAATCTCACGCTCTTTCCAGTGAGCTGGATTGCTATAGTGACTATCTGCTGTAGCTACAAGCTTGATTCCAGTACGCTTGGCAAGCTCAATCAAGTGCATGTTTACTAGATGTTGTGCCCCAAGCTTGTTAAACTGTAGCTCAAGGTAATAGTTTTCTGGACCAAGAACCTCAATAAACTGTTCCGCTTTTTCTTTGAGAAGTTTTTGAATCAACTCAAAGTTTTCGGTTGAAACCGTGTGAATATCAGCCACGTTATCAAACACAACTTTTGCAGCTCTTCCTGCAATACAAGCCGAAATTCCAATCACTTCACCTTTTGCATGCCTCCGGAGCATGTCAAAATCAATTCTTGGATACTTGTAGAAGCCATCGATATACGATTCTGATACCATCCGAAACAAGTTCTTGAGTCCTTGGTTGCTCTTCGGAAGCAGGACCAAGTGGTTTCTCTGGTTCAGTGGATTGAACTGTTTTGACTTTGATTCAGCTTCGTTCTCAACAGCTGTTCCAGCTTCATCGTCACTGCTTGGCTTAATCTCAGCAAGCTCGTCTTCTGTTGAAGCAAGTTCGTTACCAATCAAGTCAATCTCTGATCGCTTCGCTTTGTTAGCCTTTGATTCAACAAGCTTTGCTTTCGAATCTGCTTGAAGCACTCGCCAATCAGACAGACTGTCAATAAAATATGCCTCAATACCTGGGATTGTCTTAAACTTGACTCCTGCCTTGGTAAGTACAGCTTGTTTGATTTGTTGGTGGGAAATCCCAGACATTGTACCGTGATCAGTTAACGCTAGGGAATCTGCACCATTTGACAGAGCAAAGTCGATATGCTCTTGCGGAAAGCCGATTGCATCACCTATCGATCCAACGCAGCTGTGACTATGAAGTCCGGTGAATTGTTTTGGTTCCATGATTGTCTTTGTGTATGTTGAATTGGAGAATGGCGAGAGTCTGGTGTTAGCGTCTTGTTCGTAGACTGGATATCATTCCTTCGATTACACGAAGTCCCTTGTCTATATGAGACAACAAACGAAGAGCAACTATGATAGCTGCTTGTTGACGCTCTATGGTGTCAAGTCTTGAGTTTAGTTGTTTGAGTTCTTGGAGGAGTTTTTCTTCACTGGACATATATGGTTTGTAAGTATGGAACAAGACTCAGCTCCATGGTTGGCTTAACGGTTCTATCGACTGCTATAGTAACCAGAACCAACCACAGGACTAGTTTGCTGTATTTTGTAACAAGACCTTTCTTGCGAGAAAGCCAGATGTTCCACTTGGATTTGTTCTTTGCGAACCAAGGTTGGCACAACACAGTTACTTCTGTTTCTTGTTGTACTTACGTTTCTTTGGAAGTTCTGGAGCCAAGAGCAGCACTGGCGCTAAACGCCAGTCTGCACAACCATCTTCCCACTTAACAAACACACAAGACGATCCAGCGTCATGACGCTTTACAGTACCAAACCTAATGTCTGTTCCAGGGGTATATGCCAGAACCTCTGGCTGTAGTCTAACTCTGTCTCCAGGAGAGAACCTAGGACTTCCATCAGCTTGATAGAGCTGTACTGCCGCAGTGGGAACAGCTGTTGGCTGTGGACCACGTACAGCAGCTTGCACTTGTTTGATTCGTTCTTTGATTACTTGAACAGAATCTGGCTTTGCTCGACCAGCAGCTACCTCTCTGGCTAAAACATCTGCTTTAGAAGGTCTTCCACGCTTCTTCTTTGGAAGTTCGGGTTCGTCTTTCTTAA
>Ga0315284_10007820_pt1 | contig 15259 bp, 15 predicted proteins | sample YL17G09_16_MG_FD_203696 | JGI IMG/M metagenome (GOLD analysis project Ga0315284, IMG submission 203696) | Sediment microbial communities from Yellowstone Lake, YNP, Wyoming, USA - YL17G09_16 | ecosystem: Environmental > Aquatic > Freshwater > Lake > Sediment | place: USA: Wyoming | collected... | reverse complement strand
ATAACATTTTCATATAATAACATTTTCATATAATAACATTTTCATATAATAACATTTTCATATAATAACATTTTCATATAATAACATTTTCATATAATAACATTTTCATATAATAACATTTTCATATTAAATATATATTCTTAATTAATCTTAACTTAACAAAAATATGTGTGGTTTTTACACATATTTTTTCTTTATTAAACTATTTCTTTGATTTCTTTGATTTCTTTGATTTCTTTTTTTTAGAAGATTTCTTTTTTTTAGAAGATTTTCTTCTTCCACCACTATTATAATCATTAATATCAACACACTCGCTCCAATCACCAGGTATAGAATTTGTAATAGGACAAATATCTTGCTTACCTGGGTTTCTTGTCCAATAATCAGTTATACAACTATTATGAAATTTATGTCCATCTGAGCAAACGATGCAATCATTTGTATTTGTTAAAGGTAATAAACATATAGCACATTCAGCTACTCTTATTTCGTCTTTCATTCTTTGTATTTCTTCTGGTGTATAATAATTTCTACATCTGTTTTCTACAGTTTTCCCATAACTATGTAATCTTTGATCATATTTTTCACCTTCACTCAAAAAACCGTGTTTACAAAATCTTTCACTTGGTCTAGTAGCCATTATATATATTTATTATAATAAAATAAAATTATATAAAACTTTTTACAACTTTGTAAGAAAAGTGTATACTAAAGACAATTCAACTTCACAAAATTCAAATGTTTGCCACACTCTTTAAAGAAATTATGAAGCCCTGGTGCGTCAGACCCTGTATGTATGGCGTCCGGAATGAATGTTTTGTTTCCCTTTTTGTAGCAAAGCATTACCGGTATACCATTTACCATTTTTTTGCTTTTTAAAAACGAATAAAAATCAAAACTAACGTCTACATCAATATCCGCGCACACGACTTCAGCAGGAGAACTTGCAAAAAAGGCATAGACTACATCTTTAATTTGATGGCAAGGACCGCACCATTCAGCGCCCAATTTGAGAACAATCAACCCTGGATTGTGTTCTAAAAGGTGTATAAACGTCTCTCTATTGGCAATTTCACTTATCACTTTTTTTTGCATTTATTTGTTTCTAAATACAGCTAATATTTATTTTTAATAAAAATAACTATTTGATGTCATTCTTTAATCTTTATTTATTATAACCGCTTTAGCAATTTTACTAATTATTTTATCCTCTTTTTCCTGTTTGGTCCCCTTTTCGCCACCAGTTTCGCCACCGAATGCTTCCATACATATCTGATTAAACTGCGTTGTTTTCTTGGAATTGCTTTTAACACACTCTGGATAAAGGTCTCTCCAGGTAGCAATCAGAAAGATATTTCTGTCTCTTACATTCCTAACTAAATCTTTCATTCGTTTCAATTCATTATCTTCTTTTTCCCATTTATCATGTTCTTTGATATACATGGTTTCTCTCTTTGAATCGGAGCAGTGAACAGGTCGTTTCTCTACATCAAGCGCCTCCAGGTTCTTTATGATAATATTGGAAATACCATCCACAAAGCCGAGTTTTCCTACAGACTCTAGGTCAGACAATTGAAGCTTCATAGAATCAATAAAGTCGCTCATATTCATCGCATCCTTACACGTTTCGTTCAAGAAAAACTGCAGATTGAAAGTCTTGTTGTGTGAATTTACGTTACTTACATTATGGCTATTTGTCATGATGTTTGTGCCTTGGAAGTTCTTACATACTTCTAGTATCAAGTTTTTGAAGTCTTTATTTTCGTTAATTAGATACTGGATTAGGTCATCTTTATTTGAAGTGTCATTATTATTATTATCATTATTATTATTATCATTATTATTATCATTATTTGTATTTTTATTAGTATTATTTTCCCCTAAACATTTTTTTTTGTGTCTCCACATGGTAGTTCTACTGTTAAATACAAGCCCACAATTGCAAAAGTATGTTTTATCATTTGGGGATTTTGTGGGATTTAATTGGTTCAATTGTGTTTCATTTGTTGTTGCATTTTGATGCTTTGAAGTGGACAAATGTTTTAAAAAATCTTTTTTGTTATCAGTTGTGTATTCACATTTTTCACAAAAAAACTTGGGACTTTTTGGGATTTTCATTTGTTTCATTTGTTTCATATATTCCTAAAATATTATAATTTTAAATACTTATAAATAAAATTTACAATCACAAATTTATAATTATTTTTTTGGTATCCAGACCATAAATTTCAATTATGGTCACAACTGTTTCAAATTCCCAAGACTTTTTGGGATTTCCTGTTTTTGGACATTTATAAATGTCCAATTTTCACTTTTCCAAAATAGTCTTGAGAAAAAAAACATAGTAAAATTGAAGGGTTTCTTTAAGCCCTCTTTTATAATATATATTTGGAATAAAGTAACTTAAAGAGAAATTTCAAAATAATTATAATTTTTCTTGAATCTTATTACATACTTCTAGGACCATGTTTCTTAATTCTTTATTTTCATTTATAAGAATCTGTATAATGTCGTTATTATTAGGTTGAACATTATAATTACAAAATTGTTTATGTTTCCATAATCCCTGTCTATAAGTATATTTTTTACCACAACAACAATTATAAAAATTATCTTTATCTTTATCTTTACATACTAAGTTGTTTGACTCAAATGTATCATTTGTGTGTTTTTTTGTAAGTAAATGTCTATCAAATTTCCATTTATCACATGTATTATAAACACATTTTTTACAATAAAATTTTGCATCTAAATAAATCGCATCATTTTGTTCTTTCTTTTCAACAATTGTATTTGGTTTCTGTGTTGGAAATAGTTCAATACTATTTAGATTCGCATCTAAAACAATCTCTTCAATTTGTTCTTTCTTTTCAACAATTACATTCAGTTTCTGTGTTGGAAATGGTTCAATACTATTTAGATTAGCATTTAAAGAAACAAAATATTCCTGTTCTTTTTGTCTTGCTTCACACAGGTCTTTACAATTAAAAAAATCAACGATTTCCATTTTCCAATTATTCCATCCACAGTTGTTTCTTATTATCTCATATAATTTACACTTATAGCTTGATGATTTTTCATTTACACATGTATTTTTATGAGCATGTTTTCTTTGTACAAAATTAGTAGTATGTCCAACATATTTATCTGTAATATTAGTATCGTTGCAAGTTATTTTATAAATAATTGTGTTTGAGTAATCTAAATTTGGTTTTAACATAATTTTATAAATATAATATATTTATATTTATTTTAAATATACTATACTTTTTTTACAATTTTATAAAAAAAGTATAATAAACATATTTTTTATTCTTTTTTATCAATAACCACCGACTTTGCAATTTTACTGATTATTTTCTCTTCCTTTTCCTGTTTGGTTCCTTTTTCGCCTCCTGTTTCGCCGCCAAAGGATTCCATATATATTTGATTGAATTGATTTGTTTTCTTTGAATCGCTTTTTACGCATTCAGGGTATAAATTGCGCCACGTGTTTATCATGGAAATATTTTTGTCACGAACTGTTCTTACTAGTTCTTTCATTCGTTTCAATTCATTATCTTCTTTTTCCCATTTATCCTGGTCCTTGATATACATGGTTTCTCTCTTTGAATCGGAGCAGTGAACTGGTCGTTTTTCTACATCAAGAGCCTTCAGATTCTTTATGATAATATTAGAAATACCATCGATGAATCCAAGTTTGCCTACAGATTCCAAGTCAGATAATTGGATTGTCAGGGAATTAATAAAATCGCTCATATTCATCGCATCTTTACAAGTTTCGTTTAAGAAAAATTGTAAATTAAATGTTTTATTATTACTATTTATCATGTTATTATTATTGTTATTATTTACAATATTATTAGTAATTGATGAATCTTTCTTTACTAGTTCCACAATTAAGTTTTTGAATTCTTTATTCTCATTAATTAGAAACTGAATTAGGTCTTCTTTATCTTCTTTATTTTCAGTAGTATTAGTTGTATTCGTAGTATTATGTAAGTTTTGTGTGCATTTCTTTTTATGTCTCCATAACCCAGAGTTATCTTTGTATTTTTTATTACAATTATCACAAATATGCTCTGAGCAGAATTTTGGCAGATTTTGATTGCCAATTATTGATTTTGAATGTTTCGTGCTAATTAAATGGTCGCTATAACTACTTTTCTTATTGGTTTTGTAGTCACAAACTTCACAGTAAAACCTGGAGCAGAATTCTGGCAGAATTTTATTGCTAAACATGTCTATATTATGGCAACATAAAATATCCCTAAATTATTATTTTAAAAAATACAATCACAATTTTATAATTAAATTTTTGGTGTCCAGACCATAAATTTCAATTATGGTCACAAGTGTTTCAAATTCCCAAGACTTTTTGGGATTTCCTGTTTTTGGACATTTATAAATGTCCGAAATCCACTTTTCCAAAATAGTCTTGAGAAAAAAAACATAGTAAAATTGAAGGGTTTCTTTAAGTTACTTTTTATAATATATATTGTGGATAAAAAGCGCTTAAATAGCCGACACTATTTTGCGAATAATGATACCAGAATCGAGCGCTAATATGGCAACCATATCGTCATTATTATAATCATAAAGGTATACAATTTCTTTAATATTAGATGCTGCAATCGTGCGAAAACAGTTCAAACAGGGGTAATGGGTTACGTATATTTTTGAATTGGATAGACTAGCACCTCTTTTGGCGCAATCTGTAATTGCATTTATTTCACTATGAATAATTGATTGCTCATGACTGTCTTTTACTCTGGATACGTGTTTGGCACCAGATATGTAGCCATTATAGCCCATGGAAATCAAACGCATATCATTTACAACAACTGACCCAACTTTTAATCTTTTACATGGACTACGCTGCGACGCAATAAGCGCAATTGACATAAAATAGTCGTCCCAGTCAAGACGGTCTGTATTGGATTCGACCAAGTTTTTTATTTGTGAAAGCATTTATAATTATAATTTATAAATTATAATTATATTTATTTTTCCTTTTAAATTTTATTAATATTTGCACCAATATTTTATTATTTTACACAATATATTTGGAGAGAATCTCAACATCTGTTTTTGCTTTTCTATGCAGTTTTATAGATAACTTTTTCGAAAAATTAGTTACAAATAACTTATCTGTCTTGTGTTTAAAAACGCGGTCATCAAACAAAATTGTGGCTGCTTTTACGCCTTCAATATAATTCATTCCTTTTTTATATATCGCATACATAATGCACCTATCTATATCATATGCAGCCAACAAATCTGCCTCTCTTACAATATGATATGCTAATTGGTATTCATTTAATAGTGGAAATCCGTTCTTTTTTACGGTTGAATATGACATGGTTGTGATAATTTGAAATATAATATCCAGCTTTTCGGATGCCACATGGTCTTTCATATACTTGCGTATTTCATCTAAACCGGTCTGCTCGTCTACATACTTTTTGTCAATTGTATCGTGTAAAATTGCGGCTAGTATAATTATGTCTTTTTGTCCCTCTAAATAATGATTCATTTCTAGCTCGCTTTCATATATTTGTAAAGCAAAATTGTAAACTTCCATGCTGTGTTTTAACGAATGTGATTCGTCAATATTGAATTTTTTACTGAGGAAGATTACCAAGTCAAATGCTCGTGAAATAATTGATTCCATTTTATTATAATACTTTTATATTATAATAAATTATCAAAAACTAATTCAATTTTTTATGTTTTATATTTTAAATACATTTTTTAATATTTTATTTATTATCATGTACAAATTGTTCCAATACGTTAATATCAATTTCAGGCAGCTGAACATGTGCCTCCCAAAAATATCTACAATATGACCATGCAAAATTACAATCCATTTTGTACAAGTCCTCTTTCTTCGAAGTTAGCGCTTCATACAATTTTTTAGGAAGCATCGTTAAACTTTGTCTAGGTAATACGTAACATAACTGGACTAGTTCTGTCACAGGATTCGCAACCTTTTTTAAAATAAATTCCTTGTCTAAATATGGGATAAAGTGAATCAAATCGGATAATAATGGAGGATAATTGTATTTATATGTCCAGCGCCAATCTGAGCAACCTGTAGTATAATATTTCATCGTCCATTCAAGTCCCTCCAAGTAGTTGATACATATTTCTTTTTTTTGCTCTTCAATAATATTCTCAATATCAAATAGTGCCTTGTAATACCGTTGTTGCCATTTTTCCTTAAATGGATTAATGAACTTTTCTAGTTCGCGCTCATAAGTAGGAATTGCATCAAATTTTTTGAAAGTTTCTTCTGGTGTTTTAGTAGGATAGAAAAATTTGGACCTTTTGTCTCGCAGCTTAGTTTCTGCCTTCAAATGCTCTTCTTCTAAATCCGCAAGAAATTTGACAAGTTTCCGAACATTTTTCCAAAAAATTGTTTTGCCGTCTGTAATAAATTCATTTGTTCCACCAATCGTTGCCTTGTATGCATTAATCATCTTGTCTACGCCACCAGTTCGAATATTAACAGACGGAAAATGCGGCATAAAATCGTTACCTAAAAAGAAACACATGAAAATATAATCATAAATTCTATTATTTTTTTTTCCTGTATTTAATTCAATACCATTATTCATGTTAAGTGTTATTGCTTTTGCTAATTCTGGAATATCCATCACATAATTTTCATTTGGCTCCAACTCCGAATTAATAGATTTAATGAACTCTGGAGTTTCTCTGAATAGATAAATTTTCTCACTAATAGGCAAGTGATTTAAACAAAGCATAATCAAATCAGCGTCTAAACCATAAATAATTGTGTTTGCATTTGCGTGTTCCACTTGATTTTCGCGAATATAATTGAATAGTTTATGCTCGCCTTCACCTGGTGTATCACTTAACGATAAAATGATATTTTTGCAGTTATATTTTGATGGGTCAGTATAGTATTTTTTTATACCCAAATTCAAATCATTCATAAATTTGGTTCCAGGTGTTATTGCGGTTGTATTAAAAGGGTCTGGCTTAGTGTCCTTAAATATAGTTTTTGTTATTTGAGTTTGATAAACCGATTTGTATCTTCGCTGTCTTTGCTGTTCCAATTTAGCAACAGGTGCGGTTCCATCAAATGCAATATAAATATTTGTATCTGGCTGTATAATATCAATATATTCATCTATTTTTTTAATAACACACCGAATAATTGTGTTTACATCGGACTCTACTAATTTTGTAAAGTCGATATTTTTAACTGCATCATAAATAATCGAATTGGAATCTAAATAAAGATTGTTTATTTTTAATTGGTCTTTGCTCAATTTTTGAATAATAGTTGCATGATTTTTTACTATAAAACTAAAATATGATGGTATTCCCATGTTAACTATAAATATATGTTCTTTTATGTTTAATATGATATGATATATACTTTTTTAACTTTTTCAACTTTTCAAAAAAGTTGAGCAAAACATCAGAAACTAATATTAATTTTCAACTTTTCAAAAAAGTTGAGCAAAACATCAGAAACTATTATTAATTTTCAACTTTTTCAACTTTTCAAAAAAGTTGAGCAAAACATCAGAAACTATTATTAATTTTCAACTTTTTCAACTTTTCAAAAAAGTTGAGCAAAACATCAGAAACTATTATTAATTTTCAACTTTTTCAACTTTTCAAAAAAGTTGAGCAAAACATCAGAAACTATTATTAATTTTTTTTGCTTCACTTAAGATTTTGTAGCAAAAAAAATAATTCTAATAAACCCAAATAATAAAAATCTGTATTTATATATATAATGTCAGATAAAGTGATTACACCAAATTCAGTAAAAAAAGAGAATACCGTCAAGCAAACTGATATAGAGGTTATTCTTGAAAAAAAAACTGAATTTTTTAAAAATGTGGTGCAAAAAACAATCCTTTATATTCAAAAAAACAAAATGTTGGATATTTTAGGAATAAGTGATTTAAATTGTTGTATAGACCGTTTAACTGATTTAAACAAAAAAATAAAAGAATTGGCCAATTTAAGTATTACCAATAATAATACAGATAATATAATTACAAGTCTGCAAAACATAAACAACGATTTATCTTCTTTGTTTAAAAATTACGGAACTGAAAATTTCCAAGATTTTATGACCGTTTGTTTTGGTAATAATGTAAAAATAACATATACACCAAGTGATTGTCAAAAATTAGAATTAATTAATAAATATTTTCATCCAATCAGTTATAAAATTGTAAACAAAAAAGACTTGTCCAAGTCTAAAAAAATAGATGATGATAGCATTCATGATAACACCAAAAGTATGGAGTGTTTTGATGTATTAAACGTTTATAAACAATTTTATATGAAAGTAAATGGTATGAAAATGTATATTTATAATAATGTTTTAAAAAAAGGATTAATCATTTATGGTATTGTGGATGACATAATGCTGGAGTTTCTAGACAATAAATATATTTTGGAAAAACAAACGCAAATTTTTGATAATTTACCAAGTGAAGGAGAATTTCAAGACCCAGTATTTCACAAGTTTATAAAATCATTAAACTTAAAAGACTTTTTGGTATGCAATAATCATACTGATATTTATGGTAAATTTGCAGGATATTTAAGTAAAGTAAATAGTATTAAACAAAAAACTATTTCGCAAAACGTAAAAGACTTCATATCGGATGATATGTTTTCAAAGAGGTGCACATTACTTTATCTTTTGATAAACACCGACAATTATGAGAACCAATATTTATCCTATCTTTTATATGACTTACTTTCAAATGATGCAAATGGAAACATAGATACGCAAGAACAAACTACCATTTTTGATAGTTTTCCTTGGGAAATCAAACAGTGCTTTAAAAATGCGATGAAGAAAACGATTCAATATACAAATGAACTGTCCAATTTTGACATCAATAAAATTCCGCTTGAGCAGCAAATTTGTTTGTTAAAGGCCTCTGATAATGTAAAAGAGAAGGCGATGTCCAAACTAAAGGAAGTTAAGGCAAAATCGGAAGACTCGGGTTCTAAAGCGCGACAGTACTTAGACGGACTACTCAAAATACCCTTTAATATTTACAGAAAAGAACAAGCACTTACTTTGATGGACACAATACGCCAACAATTTTGCGATATTTATAAAAAATACAATATTGAAAAGAATGTTCCGGAAATATTATTTAAGGAAAAATACACGAGTATTGAAATTATTCAAAATATAAAACGAATCAAACAAAAATTGGGAGTTAATATTTTTACTGATGATTATTTAAAAAATATGACTAAAATAATTACTTATGGAGATAAAAATGTCTTGATGAATAATGCAAACAAAATAGTAGAACTTGTTAAATCAAACCATCTAGAATCCGTTTTTGATTTTAGTATAAATATAAGTAATAAGAAAAAGGCTGATTTGAAAATAGAAATTGAAGAATTTATGAATAAAGTGAAAACAAATACAGAAGTTCTTCAATTATTAGACAAAACTTTTATTATTAGTAGTCCTTCAAAATCCCAAGTAAACAAAATAGGGTTATTTAAAGATATTGATATAATAAATTCTAATTTGACAAAAATTACGGACTACATGAACCAAGTAAAAACTACGTTGGATAAGGCGGTTTATGGACATGAAAAACCTAAAAGACAGATTGAACGAATTATTGCCCAGTGGGTAAATGGTAAAAATACTGGCTACTGTATTGGTTTGGAAGGGCCACCAGGTGTAGGCAAAACTAGTATTATCAAAGACGCGCTTTCGGACTGTTTAAAAGATGATAATGGGACAAATCGCCCTTTTCATATGATACAATTAGGTGGCGATTCAAATGGAAGTTCTATTATAGGACACTCCTACACGTATGTAGGGTCGACATGGGGCTCAATTGTGCAGATTTTAATTGATAGTAAGTGCATGAATCCAATTATTTTTATTGATGAAGTGGATAAGGTGTCAAAAACGGAACATGGTAAGGAGATAATAGGTATTTTAACGCATTTACTAGACCCTACACAAAATGATTTATTTCAGGACAAGTATTTTAGCGGTATAGAACTGGATTTGTCAAAAGCGCTATTTGTGCTTTCATATAATGATGCGGACCTAATTGATAGGATTTTATTGGACCGCGTTCATCGTATTAAGTTTGATAATTTGTCTTTGGAAGATAAGATAGTAATTGCAAAAAAATACATACTTCCAGAGATTTTTGTGAAAATGGGATTGGAAGGAATAATTGAATTTTCAAATGACGTTTTGAAATTTATTATTGAAGAATATACTTGCGAGTCTGGTGTGCGAAAAATGAAACAGATTTTATTTGAAATAGTTGGCGAAATTAACCTGAGTGTTCTTAAAAATAATAACATGGAGTATGATCTACCAATTCATATATGTATTAATGATATTAAGACCAAATATTTTAAAGATAAAAGGGTTCCGACGCGCCAACAAATACATAGTGATAATAGGGTCGGCGTTATTAACTGTTTATGGGCAAACAATTTAGGTGCGGGTGGAATTCTATCTGCAAGTGCCAAGCTTTTTCCTTCGGATAAATTTTTAGAACTGAAGTTAACAGGTCTATTGGATAAAATGATGGAGGAGTCGTTTCAAATTTCTTTGACAAATGCATTTGGTTTATTAAGAGAAGAGAGAAAAACTGAACTAAATAAATTGTATAATGGTGACCAAAAATTTGGAATACATTTACACATGGGAGATGGTAGCATAAACAAATCTGGAACCTCGGCAGGAATTGCAATAACTATTTTAATGTATAGTTTATTAAGCAATTTAAAAATTAAGAATGATTTTGCTGTAACAGGCGAAGCATGCGATTTAAATGGAAAGGTTGGCGAAATTGGAGCGCTTGGTATTAAAATTGCATCCGGTATTAAAGCTGGGGTTAAGAGTTTTATTTTTCCTCTTGAAAATGAAAAAGATTATAAAGACTTTTTAGAAAAAAATAAAAATACGGATTTGGTAAATGGAATAGAGTTTTATCCAATCAGCCATATAAGTGAAGCAATTAAACTAATTATGGCTGAATAATTATACAAGAATAAAAATATAATATAATATTGTTTATTATATAATATGAATATGAATACGTCATTCGCAAAAAAACCACCATTTTTACCAGAAGCAATAAAAACACTTCCGCAATCATTTGCAACAGTAATCGGAGGAGAAAAAATTTTTGATAATGAAACAAATTCTACTATGTTAAATGTTGTTAGTTTCTCTCCAATCATATTAGTATGTTGTATAGTTTTCCTTAGTTTTTCTTATCAAAATTATAAAGGGTTTGTATATTTAGGTTTTTTATTAGGACTGTGTTTACTAAGGTCTTTTATTTTTTCTTTTAATGAATGGGATAAAACTGATGTATTAAATAAATGCAACAAAGTAATTCAATTTGGCCAGTATGGAAGTTCTTCTATGAGCAGTTTTATTTTTGGGTTTACTTTTATGTATATTATATTTCCGATGTTGTATAATAAAGAAGTAAATGTATGGATATTAGTAAGTTTAGGACTATTGTTTTCAGTTGACGTATCTACAAGAATTACAAATAGTTGCATAACATTCGCAAATTACATAAGTAATTTTTTATTTGGAGGTATAGGAGCAATTATAATACTTAGCTTGATGTATGGAGGTGGTTCAGGAAAGTATTTATTTTTTAATGAATTATCAAATAGTCAAGTTTGTGATAAACCTGATAAACAAACATTTAAATGCAAAGTTTACAAAAATGGACAATTTGTTCAAGAATTATAAAAAACTGGTTATATTTTTTTTTAACCATTTTTTTAAATCTTTTATTACAAAATCACGACGAAATGATTCATTTAACATACTCATATTACCTTTGGTATTATAAACTTTTACGAAATTTTTAAAAACATTTATAAAATTATAATTTTTATATATGTCTATATTTGAATAATTATATAATGGTTTTTTACTCCGATAATTTACAGAATTATGAAATAAATAAATTGTATTTATGAAATCTTTTTTTGTAGAAATATCCTTTGATTGAATTTTTCCTAAAAATATTGAAGCATGTTGAGAACATTCTGGGCAAGGCAATAAAGAACATATTCTTTTGATTAATGGAAATAATTCTGATATTAATTTATTATAATCATTTTCATTAATTTTTGCTGCTAATGTATGTAAAAATACCCATATTGGTGGACCCCATATAGTAGGAGGTGGCATAATATATCTATAAATATAATAAATATAAAGATATTTTACAAATAATATAAATATATAAATGAATAAAAAATACAAAATTGAGGGAAATATTGATTTTTTTTCAGAATTATACAAATCTTTGGAACAAGAAGATAACAATAATAACGATGATGATACATGTAAATGTTTGATTAGTAACGAGGATTTAACAGACCGTTTTGTTAAACTAGTGTGTGGTCATTCATTCAATTATTTGCCACTATTATATGATATAAAAAATCATAAGGAAAAATTTAATAACTTTGAAGGTTCTCATACTAAATTAAAACAAGATGAAATTAGGTGCCCTTATTGCAGAAATCGCCAAACAGAAGTATTACCTTATTATGAAGATTTATATCCAGATAAAATACATGGTGTAAATTGTATTATTCCTTTTTTGAATAATTCAAATTATTCGAGTTATAAACCTCCCAATAGTGTTTATGGTGAATGTTGTTTTAAAATAGATAATACATATTTTTGCAATATAAAACATGTTTATAATTTTGAAGATGGAAAAACATATTGTTATACTCATACTAAAGTAATGATGATAAAGGTAATGAAAGACGTTGATTTGAAGAAAAAAGAAGAAGCAAAAAAAGCAAAGTTAAAAGCAAAGGAAGAAGCTAAACAAGCAAAATTGAAAGAAAAAGAGGAGGCTAAACAAGCAAAATTAAAAGCAAAAGAGGCAAAGAAGGTTGGCAAAAATAATGTTACTGAAATTATAGACTTGTTGGCGGGTGATAATAATGAAATAGTAGGGCATAATGAAATAGTAGGGCATAATGAAATAGTAGGGCATAATGAAATAGTAGGGCATAATGAAATAGTAGGGCATAATGAAATAACAAATTGTTGTATTGAAATTCTAAAGTCTGGTGTAAATAAGGGTAAACCTTGTTGTAAAATTAGTTTTAATAATAATTTATGTAAAAGACACTTCGAAAAGTTAAATAAACAAACAATTTAAAAATAATATATATTTTAATTATAGATATATGGAAACTAAAGAACAATTAATTACAAATATTAAAGAATGGATAAAATATGATACTGAAATTATACAGTTAAAGACAGAAATTAAAGAAAGAACTGAAAAAAAGAAGGCATTAACGGTTAATTTAGTAAATGTTATGAAAGGTAATGCGATTGACTGTTTTGATATAACAGGAGGTGCACTTGTTTATAAAAAAAATAAAGTTAAAAAGCCAATTAATGGTAAAACATTATTGTTGGCACTACAAAATTATTATAAGGAGCAACCAACAGTAGCCGAGGATTTAACAAAACATATTATGGATAGCCGCGAAGAACAAATTAAAGAGACTATCAAGCGTAAAGTTGATAAATGAACCTTGGGTAAAGTTGATAAATGAACCTTGGGTAAAGTTGATAAATGAACCTTGGGTAAATAAGCGTAAAATTAATAAATAAATATTAATATTATTTATGTAAATGGATAATATTAATAATGCTGATAATGATACAAATAGTTCAGATGAAACTAACTATTATTTATATGAAGCATGCGAAGAATTAATACAAAATATTGATCATGAAATACTAAGTAACTCTTTTAATAAAGTAAAAATTTGCGGTTACCAAATATTTGAAAAATCAGAAACCCCATTTTTGCAATTTTTATTGACCAATAATCATCCAGATAAAAAATTAACATTCCCCACAATCGACATGTTAACTATTTATGAAAATATTCTGTTAAGTAATACGAAAGATTTAATATCTTATATAAATTGTGTTTTTGGATTTTTGTTTGAAGGTGTAAAAATTTTGATAAATAAATTAGTTTTTAAAGGATTTTTTTTAGAAAACAAAACAAAAACAATTTATATGTTTTATGATTTTTCAGATTGTAATTTTAACTTGGATTTAATTTATAGTAATAGTAAATTTTGGTTTGCTCTTGTTGATGAAATTATAAATAAACAATTTATTTGCAACATTCCAATTGATAATAAAGTATCTCATTTTTTCCTTTTAAACCAACAATTTATTTCACTAATAAATAGTAATGGTAACAAATATGAACCTCCTGTTGTATGTTATGTTGAAAAAGAAAGGTCTAAACTGAACTTTACGCATTATTTTGGAATATCAAAAATGGAAAAAGGCGCTATTTTAGGACCGTATTATTATTTTACTACTTACGAAAATGCATTAAAAAATATAGGAATCAAAATGAATAAAGATAACGAAAAAATGGGTATAATCCGTATTGCCGTATTTTTAAGAAAAATGTTGGTAAAATTAAACTACCCGGAAGATTCAAATGATAATTCTTTATTGAAGAGAGAAAAAATGAAGGAATCTATTAGAGAACAACTGACGGTTCGCATAACTGACTATGATGGACTGTGGTCTCGTAATTATGATAGCTGTTTTATTGGTAATATAAAACTAGATAACGGTGATATTTTACAGGACACGCCTATTTTTGTTGTAAAAAAATATGAACAACATTACTCTTTAAGTTATCATTTAATAAATAATAATGCAGATTCAATAATTTAATTAAAAAGTAAAAAGTAGAAAATTATATATTTAAATATATAAAATAAATATATAATGGTATTAGGAATAACAGAAATTTTAACATATGTATTTGTAATTTATATAATTTTTTACTGTTTAAACACAATAACAAAATTTTATGGTATTTCAAGTGATTCATATTTACAATATTTTTGGTTTTACATATTTTTAACACTTTGTGTTCTTATTAAACAAAATAATACGTAAAGAGTAAAAAAATTGATATTGAATATTATATAAATATTTAAATATATAAATATAAAAAATAAATTATAACAAAATGAAACTTTTATTTCAAATAATCAAAAATATAGTTTTTAACAGAAATATTGGTAATTACACTCAATTAGGCAGATGGAACATAAATTATTCAAATTCAGTAATTAATAGAAAAATTGACTTGGCTAATCAAGATAATTGTAGTTATTTATATTTAAAAAATAAAGAGATAATTTT